>Ga0209631_10000090_pt1 | contig 114966 bp, 101 predicted proteins | sample COG_08_FD_184752 | JGI IMG/M metagenome (GOLD analysis project Ga0209631, IMG submission 184752) | Pelagic Microbial community sample from North Sea - COGITO 998_met_08 (SPAdes) (version 2) | ecosystem: Environmental > Aquatic > Marine > Neritic zone/Coastal water | place: Helgoland, sampling...
ATTCATTGCCAATGCCTGTCTTCTAAGCACTGGCTTCCTGCCATTTATAACCGGCTGCACTTTTTCTTCAACGATGCATACACAAACGACACCGGATGCAAGCTATCAATCGGCCCTAGAGTGGACCGACCCCCGCCATTATTCATTACCGCAACCTGGATCGACGAAGGAGATACAGATGCTCAATGCCGTTCAATCTTTATTCATTGATTACACCCATAAAAATCTCACGTTGAATGTGCAAAAGGTGTATGCAGAAGAGATTTATTTCAGAGATGCATTTCGACTGTTGGATCGTGCGGCAGATCTGCAGACCTATCTGATAGAGGGGTTAGAGCCCTTGGAAGCTTCCGAATTTGTTTTCAACAATGTCAGCCGCAGTGGTGGCGACTTCTATCTGGATTGGACCATGCGCGTAGACTTCAAAAAAACGCCAACTGGTACATGGGAAGAATCGATCGGCATGACCCGTATGCGGTTCAACGAGCAAGGACAAGTGATCTTTCATCAAGATTATTGGGATCCCACTGATATTGTTTATACCAGGATCCCAATCGCCAAACAACTGATTGCTTATGTGAAGCGCAAACTGTAGTCAGTCAGGGCTTGCCAAATGAGTTTCAAACACTTTTCTACTTTACTTTCAAGGAGAAGTGGCAGAGTGGCCGTTCCGAGGAGCTTTGCGACGACAATACCGGTCGCGGAAGCGAGCCGGATCATGTGATTGCAGTCAGTCAAGGCTTGCCAAACCGATCTTAAATCTTTTTGTTGCTCCAGTTTTTAGGAGAAGTGGCAGAGTGGCCGAATGTGACTGACTCGAAATCAGTTGTGCTAGAAATGGCACCGGGGGTTCGAATCCCTCCTTCTCCGCCATTGGGCAAAGCCCAACAAACTATTTGGCGCAGCCAAATGAGGGATGAGAACGGAGTTCGACGGAGCGCAGCGGAGATGGAGCAGTCGAAGACTGAGGGCGAAGCCCCGAGCGGAGCGAATCAATCCCTCCTTCTCCGCCATTTAAGGCAAAGCCGTAAAATTGCGATAAGAAGGATGAGATGAGAACCATCGGGTTCGACGGAGCAAAGCGGAGATGGGACGCCGCAGGCGGTCTCGAAGAGAGGTTGCAAAGCAACACCAATCCCTCCTTCTCCGCCATTCGACGCGCTCCGCATGGTCATGGCAGGCCTTCGACTACGAAAGCACAATTCGATCATGAAACTTCCTCGTTCTGAGTTGCGAATGATCTGACTGATGCTTTGATTCTTTGCTCAGTACTGTTATTTTATTATGCCAGCTCGAATAAATCTAGTTCAGTTTCTGAAATTAACCTCTCAGCACTGATTCATTTTGTTCCGCGACAGGTCTTGTTGCCACCGCATTGCTCATAACTACTTTTTATAAAAATGCCCACCTACGTTTATCAAGAAATCCTCCCCGACGGCAGCGACGGCGAAGCCTTTGAATACATCCAAAGCATGTCCGAAGAGGCGCTCAAGCGACACCCGAAGACCGGCAACCCGGTGCGCAAAGTCTTCCACGCGCCCAATGTCTCAAGTAAATACACCGAAGGCAGCACCAAGAATAAATTGAGCGACGAGAATGTCGAGAAGCACGGTTTCACTCGCTACGAGAAGGACAAAGTCACTGGCCGCTACAACAAGACCGCCGGCAAAGACAAACGCGCGCCCGACGTGGTTGACGCCAACCAACTCAAGAAGATGCAGCAAAAAGGCATCTTGTAGGCGACGGCAAGAAACAATCCCAGCAATGCTCCAAATTAGAACATCCAGCGCATCAGACCTCGATTCAATTGAATTGAGTCGAGCTTTGTTTCGCTGCGGAGTTCACCATTTAACTTGAGCGTATAGCCGAATGGTAATTTAGCTTCTCCTTGCTGACGGTAATCCGACAACTGGAGCGACAACTGCTGCCGCTCCCCGTCATGCTCGAAATAAATAAAACGAACGCGCTCCAAGCCTGTCTCCGTATCCAGCAAATGAATGACCGAGTCCTGAGCGGATAGTCGACTCTGAATGGTCCAGTATGTTTGGCCCTCAAAGGTCTGGTCCTCTTCCCGCGTATAAACTAGCACATCTGGCAACTGATTCGAGGCTAAGGCCAACACCGCTCCCTCTAAAAAGAGCGCCTTCTGATCAACCAGTTCGGTTAGCACCTGCTGCTCTATGGTCCCCTCGCCATCTTCGATTTTAAGTCTAGCGGTTTTACCATCGTAACTGTAAACCATTTTTATGGCATCGTCTTCGACGGTCTTACTCACCAACCGAGGTAACTTCGCGAGTAACTTCAGCCTAGATTCAAGACCATCTTCGATGTAGTTTCCTTGCAGAATAACATCCTGCACCTCAGACAATCCAGAGGCAGTCCGATATTTCTCTAAAATAAACCCTAACGACAACAATTCCCCGTCGTCTGCGGCGGATACTGATGTGGTTGCCAGCAAATCTTCCGAGGCCTCCATTGCCTGGCTCTGATTTGCTTGTCCTTCAGAGGGTAACACTGCGCGCACGCCCGTCTCCTGTGTGTATAGCCAAAAGGCATACAATAAGAGCGCAAAAAGCAGCAGCATCAGCCCTGCCAGATTGATCAGCGCCAGATACAAAGACTTTCGACGCACCCGTACTCCTAAAAGTAAGGACACGTGGGAGGGCTTCTTCCGCCTAGAAGTGCGTCGGCCAGAAGCTCTCGGTCGAGACACCTTCCCCGAGGTCGCATCATCTCCCTTGGGAGATTCGCCACTTTGCCTGCTTGTAGCCGTTTTTATTTTACTAGACATCTACGATCATTTACGGACAGCTCAACTGCGGCATTGCGAATTACGGCGAGTACCTTGCGGTTCTAAATCGCAAGCTTTACCTTAGTACACAGCCGCTTAACCGGCCAAGTAAACGCCTACAGGGCCTCAGAGCCATCTTCGTCAGTACGAATTCGGACGGCGCTTTCGACTGGGATGACGAAGACCTTACCATCGCCAATTTTGCCAGTCTTAGCGGCGTTGACGATCGCTTGAACTGCAGCGTCGACGATGTCGTCTTCGACGACGGTTTCGAGCATCGTCTTGGGCAGGAAATCGACGGTATATTCACTGCCACGATAGATTTCGGTATGGCCTTTTTGACGCCCGAAGCCTTTGACCTCAGTGACGGTCATGCCTTCGATGCCGACTGCGGAGAGGGCTTCTTTCACCTCATCCAGTTTAAAGGGTTTAACAATAGCTTTAATCAATTTCATAAGAATGTATTCTGTTTGAGTTTAATGATGTGAAACTTGAAATGTTAGTTACTCGAAGTGGTAAGCAGTCTCACCATGCTCAGCGAGATCAAGGCCAGTATGTTCCACCTCTTGATCAACGCGCAGGCCGGTGGTCTTCTTACAGACAAACACGATGATTGTTGTTACAACTGCAGACCATGCAATGACCACGGCCACAGCGTAGATCTGCGTGCCAAGTTGACCGACCATGTCATCCACACCTGTGCCGCCAAAGGCTGCCGTGCCGAATACAGCCACCATGATCGTGCCCATGATACCACCGACACCGTGCACCGCGAACACGTCGAGTGTGTCGTCGATCTTGAGTTTACTTTTAACAAAACCACAAGCGAAGTAGCAGATGGAGCCGGCCATCAGGCCAATCAACACTGCACCAAGCGGGCCCACATTACCAGATGCTGGAGTAATCGAGGCCAAACCAGCGACCATACCAGTCACGATACCGACGAGACCAGGCTTACCAGTCTTCTTCCACTCGATCACCATCCAGGTCAAACTCGCAACCGCTGCGGAAATATGTGTGACCAACATCGTCATGCCTGCAGACTCATTCGCTGCAAGCTGGCTACCAGCATTGAAGCCAAACCAACCGACCCAAAGCATCGACGCACCAATCATTACCAGACCGGGGCTATGTGGGATATGAAGCTTTTTGGGAAAGTCCGCGCGTGGACCCACAAATTTAGCCAGCAATAACGCAGAGACACCTGCAGTGGCATGCACCACGATACCACCAGCGAGATCGATCACACCACGTCCCTGCAGCCAACCACCGCCCCATACCCAGTGGGTGACGGGTGCATAGACGAACACAAGCCAAAGCGCAGTAAACAGCAGGATTGCACTGAATTTCATACGCTCCACAAACGCTCCAACAATCAGACCTGGCGTGATGATCGCAAAAGTCATCTGGAACATGATGAACACGGACTCGGGAATATCACCACTCAAGTCCGCAGTCGTGATCCCTTTTAGACCGAGATGCTGCATATCGCCTAGCCACGCACATCCATCCGAGAACGCCATCGTGTACAGACACAGTACCCACATCACTGACGCCAAACAGGCGATCGCGAAGCAGTGCATTAGCACCGACAAGACGTTCTGTGCACGAACCAGGCCGCCGTAGAACAGGGCCAAGCCGGGCAGCGTCATAAACAGCACCAGCACCGTGGCAGTTAACATCCACGCTGTGTTGCCACTATCAGCGGTTGCAGTGACCTCCGCCAACTGCTCGGCGACTGCTGTTAGTCCAGCGTCTTGGCCGTATAAAAAGCCTGGTGCCAACGACAGCAGCAGGAATAAGATTAAATAATGGGTGTTTTTCATCTCTATTTGTAGTCAGTTATTAGATAGTTCGCAGATAAATAATGTTAAACCGCCGCATTGAACAAGTTATTTTTTACTCCTCTGCATGCAGGTAATTGCGAACGCTCCCCGATCTCACGATCGAGGCCACCAACAGATCAAAAAAAACCGGCCACCCTCGAAGGGATGACCGGTGAAATATCAAGAACTGAATCAGTTCAGACTAGAGCGCTTCGGGGCCCGACTCGTCGGTGCGGATACGGATCGCGCTTTCGACCGGGATGATGAAGACTTTGCCGTCTCCGATCTTACCAGTCTTAGCAGCTTTGACGATCGCTTCCGATGTCTTGTCTGCGTCTGCATCGTCAACGACGATTTCGACCATGACTTTCGGCAGGAAATCGACAGTGTATTCACTGCCACGATAGATTTCGGTGTGGCCTTTCTGGCGACCGAACCCCTTTACTTCAGTTACGGTCATCCCTTCGATGCCGATATCTGCGAGTGCTTCTTTGACCTCTTCGAGTTTGAAGGGCTTGATGATTGCTTTGACCAATTTCATAATAATGTAATGTAGGTTATTTAAGTTACTTGGCTAGGCTTAATTAGCGAGTGCGTGCTGCACCAAAGTCAGGATAGGCTTCTTGACCGTGCTCACCGATATCGAGACCTTCGGCCTCTTCCTCAGGAGAAACACGTACCCCCATGGCTACCTTCAGGATACTGAAGACGACGTAGGCGAAGATAAAAGCGAAGGCACTAACCGAAAGTGTGCCGATCAGCTGGATACCGAATCCGGCAGCGTCACTGAAGAGCGCGACAGCAAGTGTGCCGAAAATACCACAGACACCGTGCACGGAGATCGCACCGACTGGATCATCAATTTTGACCTTATCAAAGAAGATGATCGAGAACACGACGAGGATGCCAGCGATGAGGCCAGTAAGAATCGCATAAGCTGGCATAATGGAGTCAGCACCAGCAGTGATGCCGACCAGACCCGCAAGGATACCATTGAGTGCCATCGAGAGGTCAGGTTTCTTAAGGAACAACCAAGAAGTGAACATTGCTCCTAGACCACCAGCCGCAGCAGCGAGTGCTGTGGTTACGAAGACCAGAGAGACGAGGAATGGGTCTGCATTGAGAACCGAACCACCATTGAAACCGAACCAACCAAGGAAGAGGAGGAAGACACCGATTGTAGCGAGTGGCATACTGTGTCCAAGGATCGGACGAATCTGACCGTTAATATACTTACCAGCACGAGGGCCGAGCACCATTACGCAAGCCAAGGCAGCAAAACCTCCAAAAGCGTGTACCAGTGAAGAACCAGCGAAATCGTAGAAGCCACGCTCTGCGAGCCAGCCGCCACCCCACTGCCACGAACCAGTGATCGGATATGCGAACATCACCAGCAATGTTGCGAAAATCATGAAAGAAGAGAGCTTGACGCGCTCAGCAACCGCACCAGAGACGATCGTTGCCGCAGTCGCAGCGAACATGCCTTGGAAGATGAAGTCTGTATACCATGTGTAATCAGCATACTCAGCAGTCATCAGGTCCACAGACGCAGTCACATCGAACCAGGATCCAGATGCAAAGAAGCCACCAATCGTCCATGCATCACCAGGATACATCGCGTTGAAGCCCCACAACGCATACGTCAACAGACCCATGCAGATGATAAATACATTCTTGAACAGAATGTTGACCGTGTTCTTAGCTTGGCCGAGGCCAGATTCAACAGTCGCGAAGCCCAGGTGCATGATAAACACCAGAGCAGCCGCAATTAGCAGCCAGAGATTACTGATCGTGAAGAAGGCAGCACCGGGTGTTTCCATAAATGCGGCGTAGCCGTCATCAAAGGAAATCGCATCGGTAACAGCTTCAACAACTTCAGCAGTTTCAATAACAGGGAGTTCCTGTGCGCCGAGACTTCCGGCAAACAAAAACGCCGAGCTGCCGAGCAGCAAAGCGAGAAGGGTTTTCTTAATCTTCATGATTCTATTTTAGTCTAGTTGTTTTTTGGTTTTGTAGGAATTGAGTCCAGTCACCCCCAAAACGAGAGGACCGACTGAGCCCGTCAATAAGAACGAACACCAACCAACTTAGCACACCGCATGCCAATACAAAAAAAGGCCGAATAAAGTCGCATAAAAATAGCGCGACCAACCTGCGCCTCAACGCAAACAATCTGCGCCCCTTACCTGAGCTCACGTCCGCGCAGCGGCGCCTAGATATTCTGCCATAAGCTGTGGCCCGCGACGAATATGGCCATGCTACCGATCAAAGCGGCACGCGTGCCGCTGCTACTACTGCGCTTGTCGAGAAAGTAGGCTACAAAGTCTTCTAAAATTAGATAGAAACAGGGTACTACCTACAGCACACTAATTGTCGCGAAGCCTAGTTCTTTTCCGGACGGGGAAAGAGAATCGTCTTTTCGCCGAGGGTTTTGCCTTCGAGGGTATTGCCCCACTCAAGTTGACCTTCGAGGCGATCAAAATTATCCGCGCCTACCAAGGCACGTACCTTATCAGAAATCGCTGGCATCACCGGTGTGAGCATGACAACGCCAAGGCGTAAAGCTTCAGCCATGTAGGCCAGCGAGGTTTGCAGCTTCGCCTGGTCTTCAGGCGCCTCCGACTTAGCCAACTTCCACGGCGCACGTGTTTCGGCGTATTTATTAATGCCTGAAATGAACGTAAATATCCGCTCCAAAGCCTTGTGAAACTGAAACCCTTCGAACAATGGGATTAGTTCACCATGAGTCTTTTGCCACAGACCCTTAAGGTCTTGCTCTGGTTGCTCATCAACAGATGCCGCGGGCACTTTACCCTCGGAGTAACGACTACCCATGTTGAGTAAGCGGCTGACTAAATTACCCAAATCGTTAGCAAGGTCACTATTGTAACGGCTCATAAAGAGCTCAATTGAAAATTCACTGTCTTGTCCGACATTCATCTCACGAGTCACGAAATAACGGAATGCATCGGTGCCAAACTGCTCGATCAAATCAAGCGGATCAACCACTTCGCCAGTACTCTTGGACATCTTTGCACCTGAGCTCAACCACCAGCCATGGACGAGAAAATGCTTCGGTAATTCAAGGTTCAATGCCTTGAGCATGATTGGCCAGTAAACCGCGTGCGGTGGCACCAAAATATCTTTACCAATGACATGGTAATCAGCTGGCCAATTCTTTTCGAACTCATCGGTGCCGTAGCCCGCTGCAGTAATATAGTTAGTCAACGCGTCGAACCACACATATGTCACATACTCCGAGTCGAATGGAAGTTCAATGCCCCATTCCAGACGCGTCTTCGGCCGAGAAATACAGAGATCGTTGAGCGGCTCTTTTTTGAGAAACTGCAGCACATCGGCACTACGGAAGCGCGGATAGATGATCTCTGTATTCTGCTCGATCGTTTCGACCAACCAGTCCTGATACTGCGCGAGTTTAAAGAAATAGTTAGTCTCTACGACTTCCTCCACTTCACCGAATATCTCTGGCCACTTGCCATCGACCTTTTCCTTCTCAGTGACGAACTGCTCCTGGCGCTGACTATAGTAGCCGTTGTAGTCTGCCTTATAGATCAAACCTTGATCAAATAATGTCTGCAGAATCTCGCAAACGACTTTTTTATGACGCGGCTCTGTGGTGCGGATGTAATCGTCGTTGGTGATCTCTAAGCGCTCGCAAAGGCCCTGAAAAACTGCAGCGTGACCATCGCAAAATGCCTGTGGCTCGACACCCTGTTTCTGCGCTGACATTTGCACCTTTTGACCGTGTTCATCGAGGCCGGTGACAAACTTAACCGAGTCGCCTTGTAGGCGACGAAAGCGCGCGACGATATCTGTCAGCACTTTTTCGTAGGCATGGCCAAGGTGCGGCGCGCCATTTGCGTAGTCGATTGCGGTGGTAATGTAGAAGTGCTTACTCATGGAAACCGAGCAAGGTGGGCGAATTCGAGCAGGGGCGCAAGTCCGTAGCACAACGACTTGGCTATCGCTCAACCAACTATTCGAGGCCCTCGACCACGAATTGTCGTTTACCCTTCCATATCCCCAGAGTCACCACCATCGCGGTGGGCGATTTGGCGCCCTTTATTTGCTGCAACTGTGCATATACAGATTTATCCGGTGCATAGGCGGGCCACTGCTCCCCTGCGACTTCAAGTGTCATCGGCCGCATTTTAAGTACACGTGCTTCGACGCGATACAAACGTCCGACGAATGGACCCAGCGCAGCGTCAGACAGTTGCGCGAGATCAACGGCGTCCCGCAGCGGCAACTGCATGCCTGTTTGATAAACAAGTGGCAGCTCAAAATCCAAAGCATCATCGCCCACACTCGGGTTTTCTAAATCAAAAAAATCGCCAGCACGGCCCGATCCGACTGTAAACCGTGCAGCGACCGGAAAATGGTCCGTCGCCCCACCTCCAGTCTCGCCAGCAAAGGTCCATCGCAACGGCCGACCCAAAAGATCGGCATTTAACCCAGGTAGAATAACAGGCGTAAAACTACCATCCACATAGCTGACACCCGAATGATCGTAAAGGCCGCAAGTGATCAGTAAATGCATCAGTGAGCCGCGTCGACCACGCCACACCTCGGAATAGCGCTGTTTTGGCGGCAACTCAAACCAGAGGTTATAGAGATCGGCGCCGCTAGGCTCACGAATCGCCAACTCATTGCCTTGCGACCCGAGTACATCGTTGATCCCAGTCTCCACTTCTGGATAGAGGATCGAATGATTGTAGTGCGAGTTCAAATCACCGCCAATAATAATGTCAGCCATCGGGTCGGCCGCGAGTCGCGCATCAATTATAGCCCGCAACACCTTGGCGTTCTGCACGCGGATCGGTTCGCGAGACGGGTTCGACGCTCCAGACTTCCAATGGTTAACGTAAACCGTCAGCGGGTGCGCGGCGACATTCAGCGTCACCTCCAAAATATCGCGCGCCTGCAGCAACTCATGGCTCTGCACCTCTTTAATTGGGAAACGGGAAAATACCGCATTCGTATGTGCGATGCCAGCATCTGATCCCTTCGAAGGGGCAACGGCCACCGAATAGCCGATCAAACCAGCGTCACTCAAGGCCTTCAGTAGCCACGCTTGCGCAGGTAACCCGGCATATCCCGAGCGCCAATCAGTTGTTAGCATTTGCGCAACACTGATCGCACTGTGTTGGTCGAGAAAGGTCGCCAAATTCTCGACCGAGCTCTGCGGAGTGAAGTCCGCTTCGAGCTCTTGAAATAAGATCAGCTCGGGACCAAGCCCGGTGTTAAAGGTTTTTAATACGGCTGCAATATTCTGCAGTTTCGTTAATAACTTGAGTCGCCCATAAGTAAACTGATCATCTGGCTCGTCTTGAATGTAGTCCTTATAAATCGCAATCCCGTCGAGATCGAACAGGTTCTCGACGTTGTAGGCCAACACAGTAAATTCGCGCTCAGCGGCCAAACAAGCACTAGCAACACACAGAATAAAACTCAGAAAAATCCGCGGGTAGACAGTAACCTGATGCATACCGATGTTTAATCTTTAGCAGCAGCTAAGGCAGACCGCTGCGCTGCGCTGGCGCGATACAACGCCACATCTGGAATATCAATAATGACATGCACGACCAAACGAAGCACCACCACTCCCAACGCTTTGATAGCGCCAGAAAGTAACGCTAGGCTGGTCGCCCCCGGCAATTGCAACAACATACCCTGTAAAATAGTAATAATGATAATGGCGGCTAAAATCACCCAAGAAAGTAAGTTCACAATCAAGCGAAGATCCGCATAGGCCGATTCGGCACGAATGTGTGCCTTCAATGCGCCAGAAGCAGACAGTGTTGAGGGCCCATGCATACCCGCGACACTGGAATGATTCGAATTGCGCCTCCGCGGCGAACCGTCCTTCGCAGCCGAGGTGCGCCCACCCCGCGAGTTCTCACGCGCGTTGCAATAGGCCGTATAAGCTTGCTTCCACTGCTGCTCGGACAGTTTCCGAGTACTTGGATCCATCTTCTCGCGCGATCTCCTAAAATCTTCGAACTTCTTCATTCTACGATTAGTAAGTGTCTGACAAGAATCTGCAACCCTAAGCCGCAACGACTCGAACTCACTTATATATTACGTAGAGGCTCAATATGAAAAAAATCGGGCATACTCCTGTTCCTTTCTTCAAGGATGAATAGCCATAAAAAAACCGCCGAATCGCTTCGGCGGTTTTTTGAAAATGCGAACTAGACCGTTTACGATGGATCCGCCTGCAACATATGAACTTGCTGTTGTGGATATGGAATACTGATACCTTCGGCATCAAATTTCTCTTTAACTGCCTTTGTAAAATCAAACTTTACACCCCAATAATCAGCAGCGTTTACCCAAGGACGCACAACAAAATCGACACTGCTATCACCTAAATTTGAGACCTCAATCTGCGGAACCGGATCTTTTAGCACACGTTCGTCAGCCTCGAGCAGGTCAAGCATCAGTTGCTTCACCTTATTTAGGTCATCCCCATATCCGACACCTACCATCATATCGATGCGACGAGTCGGGTGTGCGGAAAAGTTAGTAATCGAACCGCTCATCACCGCTGAGTTCGGCATGATAATTTTAATATTATCCGGAGTTTTCAATTCAGTCGTCAATAGTCCCACTTCCACAACAACACCCATCTCGCCACCAGCCTTGATGGCATTGCCGGTCTTAAAAGGCTTAAACAGAATCAGTAATACTCCAGCAGCGAAGTTCGAAAGCGAACCTTGCAGCGCGAGGCCGATCGCCAAGCCCGCCGCTGCCACTACCGCAGCAAATGAAGTCGTCTCAACACCAAGCTTACCTATCGCGGCGATGGCAACAAATACCACAATCGCTCCGTAAAGCATACTGGAAAAAAACCCGATCAGCGTCGCATCCACTTCCTTTTTAATCAAAGCAGTGGCGAACAGTGCTTTCACTTTTTTCGCAAACCATAGTCCCACGATTAATATAATAATTGCGGCCACGACTTTAAGTCCAAAATTCGCGATGCTATCCATAATTGAGCCTGCGACTGATTGTTCTTCCATAATATGTGTTAGGTTAATTGATCGGTTTAAATGTAGAAATAGAGCGAGTGCCTGTATTTTATCGTTATATGTGACAAGCGCTACGCTCCGCTGAAATGCAAATACCTACCAAGATAAGTCAGTAAAAAAAACGACTATTTTATTCAAGCAGACAGACGTTTATTAATTTGAGCAATCGCCCAACGTGCGTGCTCGGCAACCATCGCGTCGCTCCCAGATGCTACAATCTGCAACGCAGGCAAGTCCACAGCCATACCGACATTGCCGAGCACCACACAAATATTACGACGAAAGCGGGGTAGCTTAAGCCGCCGCATTGGCGAGCCAATCATGCGTTCACTGAATGTCGCCTCATCCCACGCCAGCAATTCTCGAAGCGGAGGCAATTCACGGGGCGAAAATTTTGCTTCTACGGTCGGCGTCGCCCATTTATTCCAAGGGCACACATCCAGACACTCGTCACAACCATAGAGTCGGTCACCGATCGCGGTACGATACTGCAGTGGAATGGGCCCATCATGCTCAATCGTTAGATACGAGATACACTTGGTCGCATCGAGTTGATAGGGAGCAGTGATCGCCCCCGTTGGACACACATCAATGCAACGCGTACAACTACCGCAGCGGTCCTTGACAGGCTCATCGGCAGGAAGGTCGAGCGTCGTTACTATATTTGCTAAAAACGACCAAGTTCCACGCTTAGGCTCGACTAGAATTGTACTCTTGCCCTGCCAACCAATGCCCGCGGCCGCGGCGATAGGCTTTTCCAATAGCGGTCCGGTGTCGACATAAGGACGCTGCGCACCACCAAAATCATCGCGCAGCGTGCGGCACAGCTTCTTCAGGTAGCGCAGCATCATGTTATGATAGTCGTCACCTAGCGCGTATTTCGCGATACGGTAAGGGCGCACTGGGTCCGGCTGATAATAATTCATGCCGAGCACTATAATACTGCGCGCTTCAGGTAGCAGTTGCTCGGGGTGCAGACGGCGGTCGTTGTTTCGCTCCATCCACGACATTGTCCCATGCTGGCCCGCAGCGATCCACTTCCGGTAATAGTCCCCACGCAGTTCCAGCGGCACCTTTGCAACGCCGAAGGCATGAAAACCCAGCGAATGCGCTGCTGTTTTGATGCGTTTTTTAATAACAATATTATCTTCTAACACCGAGCGAAGTATCCCAATGATGAATCGTGAGTCGAGTCCGTACTGAACCAGTAATTATCAGGCGGGCGCAAGTGACCTCAATTTTCATTTTTAGGGCATGCGCAGATTCTGCCGAATGATGCCACCATCTTAGCACATTACAGTTCCATGCTGGACTAGATTTGAATCGATGCACGGCAACCATTTTTTAATTCAGAACTGACCGGAAACTCCTGCTCGAAATCGAAATTCATCTTGTTTTCATCACCAGAATATTTATTATTAAAAAAATCTCTTTTATTATTTATCCATACGTCGTCTAAGACTATGCTCAAAAAAGAATCACAATACGCTCATCACTGGCGCCTACCAATTAAGCAGCTGAAAATTGTTGGGCTCATTCTTATGATCGGATGGGCAACGAGCGCATGGATTTACAGTTATATACGCCATCACGCCATCGAATTAGATGAGATTCATTTCAATGAACTCGTTACTGAATCTGAATCTGCAATTTCCAGCCGCTTTAACAGCTATGTGGACCTACTTCGGGGAGCGGCCAGTTACTATGTGAGCTCAAATTGCGTTACCCGAGAAGAGTGGCGCACTTATGTCGATTTTCTAAAAATCCGCCAAATTTATCCAGGAATCAACGGTATTGGCTTCTGCTTACCTTTCGCTTCGATTGAGCAACACCAACAATTTCAGCAAGAAATCGAAAGTGAGTCTCTGCAGTCTCACCCCGTGGTGAATGTACCAAATGTCGCCGCCGCAGAAATCGACCCGTCATTAAAACACCTGATCATCACACACATTGAACCACTAGATATTAACTTATCAGCTCTTGGATTACAGCTTTCAAGTGAGACGAATCGCCTACAAGCTGCATTATTAGCGAGGGACAGCGGCGAGCCCAAAATAACTGGTCGCATCATACTCGTTCAAGACGGTAAAGCACGCCCTGGATTCCTGTTGTATGTGCCCGCTTATAAACCAGGACAACCCATCACTACCCCTGAGCAAAGGAAGCAGGCCTTTCTCGGCTTCGCATATGCGCCTTTTATTACTGAGCTCTTTGTGGACGGTGTACTTGGAGATAAAAACCCAGAGCAAATCAACCTTTCGATCTACGATAGTGATTCAATCAGTCCGGACGCCTTGGTCTATTCAAACATTACCAACCGAGAGGCTAATTCGCCAGTCGATTTTGACCAAGTAAGGACCTTAAATATCGGTGGCCAAACATTTACCACTACTTGGCAAAGAGGCTCGAGATACGCTGGGGGGACTCTCTATACTGCTACCGGAGCTGGAGTACTGAGCGCTCTGTTTACATGCTTACTGGCATTTGCTGCCTGGAATTACGAATCACTCGTCAGAAGTAAGAAAATAATCGAAGTAACAACTGATGAACTCACAGCAACCAACCGACTCTTAGAATCAGAAATTGACGTCAGAAAGAGGGCTGAAAACGAAGCCGGTCGAGCTGAATTAGAGGCTAAGTCTGCGAATAAAGCCAAAAGCGAATTTCTAGCCATAATGAGCCACGAGATCCGGACCCCGATGAACAGTGTTATCGGATTTGCTCAACTTCTATCCGCCAGTAAACTTACTTCTGAACAAGCCCTCTGGGCCAGCTATATAAAATCCTCTAGCGGCGGGTTGCTCAGCCTGATGGACGACGTTCTTGATTTTTCCAAAATCGAGGCCGGAAAGATGGAGCTCGAGAATATTCCTTTTTCGCTTCGGGAAATTATTGAAGACGTAACTGGCAGCTTTTCCATTCAGGCCTCAGAGAAGAGTATTATTGTGGATGCAAAAATAGGCAGAGACATCCCCGAATATGTCTTAGGCGATCCGACACGCCTCAAACAAATTATCATTAATTTAGTAAATAATGGGCTGAAATTCACCGACAAAGGTAGCGTTTTAACCCACCTAGAATGGCTTGGAGATCAGAATAATGGGACTGCTCGTATTAGCATCGTCGATACAGGAATCGGCATTGCTCCAGACAAGGTTGATAATCTTTTTAAACAATTCACTCAGGCAGACCTTTCCACTACCCGAAGATATGGTGGCTCGGGCCTCGGATTGTCGATTTGCCAGAGACTAACTGGGCTAATGAATGGAAAGATCCGTGCCACGAGTCCCGCAAGTCAAGGCACTACGATGACCGTCGAGATTCCCTTTAGTGTCTCAAAGAAAGTCATCAATACTCCCAATCAAGAGGTCACGCCAATAGACGCGAGTCAAAGTAATGAGCCACTCGCGAAAATCCTATTGGTCGATGATAACGATCTAAATCAAATACTAGGCTCCACCATATTAGAGCAAATGGGCTACGATGTCACTCTGGCAAATGACGGCACGGAAGCAATCAAACTAGCAAAGCAAACATACTATCCGATTATATTTATGGATTGCAGAATGCCGATAATGGACGGCTTCGATGCAACACTCGAAATCCGAAAACTCGAAGCAGCTGACTTGCTTCCGCGAGGTGCGCATAAGAAGAGAATTGCGATTATAGCACTGACTGCAAACGTCTCGAGCGAGGACAAAGAAAAGTGTTATCGCTCGGGAATGGACGATTATATTTGTAAACCCTACGAAGCCCTCGACTTTAAAAAAGTGCTCAACACATACCTCGATCAAAACTAACTGGCAGAAAAGACATCCCTAATTACAAGCTGGCAGAGCAGCTGTTTTTTAGGGATCTCTTCAGATCTTGGCAAAAACAATCAATCCAACAGATTATTTTAGCCACTAAACAAGAAGATCGCTTGCTTAAATCCCTCTCCGCCCCTGTTCTCTTGCAACTGTCCTGCTCCGCCCAGTGGCTTGCGGCCAGAAACACCAGATGAGTTACCTCTTTGAGCGAAAAGAAACGCGAAATTAGCGGCCATCAGTTCACTTCTCGAGATATAAGCTATCCCACAACTTAACAAGAATTCACACACATTCTCACTTCCTTAACCCAGAGACATTATGCCAGTAAATTTCCCAAATCAACGTAGCCAAGCTCCAATCTTCCCAGGGCTGCAAGGTTTCAAAGGCTCACTCGCCCTGCTACTCATTGCGATCGCTGTTTTAACCATTTTTCTAATGGTTAACTTTCGCGTGCAGCGGGTATCTGGCACTGAAGTTGGCATTAAGGTTAATAATGTCACAGGCGACATCACCGTCATCGCCAAATCAGGTACCAATATTTACAATGGCCTGCTCAACTCTTTTCACCTGCTTGATATGACTGTGCAGCGTCTGGAAATGGTCGCCGACCCAAATCGCGGCGAACGTAGTAACCGCGACGACCTGCGCATCAAAACTGTCGACGGTTCGGACGTGTTCCTTGATCTCACCATCAACTATCAACTGCGCCGCGACATGGTTAAAGAAACCGTCACCACCTCCGGCCTCGGTGATGCCTATAAATACAAATGGGTGCGCGATTATTCACGGTCTGTTTGTCGCGCCGTCTTTGGTGAAATGACCACCGAAGAGTTCTACGACGCCAGCGTGCGAAATCAAAAGGCGCAAATGGCCATGGAAGAGCTCAACAAATTGCTCAAATCTTACGGCATCGAAGTGTCTAGCGTCATTGCAGAAAAATTTAGCTTTCACCCAGAATACGAAGAACGCATACGCGCTAAAAAGCTCGCCGACCAAGAAGTCGAAGAGCAAATATCCAAAGCCAACGCCGCTCGCCAAAATCAAATCTTCCGCGTCGTCGAAGCCACCAAGAAGAAGGAAGTATTCCTAGCGACCTACTCCGGCGAGATGCAAAAACTGATCGTTGAAGCCACTGCCAATGCCGAACGCGACGTGCTCGATGCTGAAGCCTATGTGATCGATACCCAACTCGGAGCCGATGCCACATTCTACCAGCGCGACAAAAACTCGCAGGGTATACTCGTCAAGGCCAAGGCCGAAGGCGAAGCACTCACCGCACTCGCCAACGCCTACCAAGGCATTGGCGGCATGAACCTCGTCCGTCGTGCCTATGCCAGCAAAGTGGGTGACATGAAAATCACCGGACAACCCTTTACCATTGAAAGTAAAACCGAACGCCTCAGCTACAAGGACGAAGCTGCCGTGACCAAAAAAAAGCCAGCCATTAAATAAGCCACTGCCATACGGACACATACTATCATGAAATTTATAAAACTGCTCTCTTCTCTCATCATACTCGCCGCAGTTAGCGTCTTCGTTGCCGCCAACTTCCTATTTATCAAAATCGATCTCGGCGAGACCGGGGTACGCACCCAGCAATATGCCGTCTTTGGTGCAAAGGGCGTAGTCCCGGAGGACTTCGGCCCAGGCTGGCATCGCAACCTGCCGCTACTCGATACTTGGAAAATTTTCGACTCGACGGTGCAAACCACAGAGTTCACCACCGAGCAAGAGCGTCAGGCCACGAGGAAGATCTACAGCTTCCTGTCATCGACTTCACAACGCTACCTCGATGCCTCATCAACAGGCAGCACAGGTCAAGTCGAGCTCAAGTCCAAAGACGGCTACACGGTGCGCCTCGACATAACCGTCAAATACCGCGTCAGCCCCAACGAAGTGCACAAGCTCTACCAAGAACTCGGCTCCGAAGCTCGCTATAAAGGCATCGTCCGCGACCAAGTGCAAAAGACCATTCGCGATATCTTTGGCACTATGCTCACCGAACAATTCTACGATCCTGAAGTGCGTCGGACCAAAACAGTCGAAGCCAAAAAAGACCTCAAAGGCGAACTTGCAGACAGCAGCATCGACCTGATTGATATCCTGATCCGCGACATTGCCTTTGATCCCTCTTATGAGCGTAAGATTTTAGACAAGAAACTAGCCGACCAAGACGTGGAACTCAATAAGTCCCGCGCCCTAGCCGAAGATAAAAAGGGCGAGACCAACCGTATCGCGGCTGAAACCGAAGCCAAAGTCCGCGTCATTGAGCAAGAGCTCATTGCTAAAAAGCTCACAATGAAAGCCGACACCGATAAAGAAATCGCACAACTCAACGCGGATGCTCGACTCACCGCTGCGAAGCTCAAGGCCGACGCCGATCTGTATAAGGCTGAGTTCGAAGCCAAAGGTACGCTGCTCGAGAAAGAAGCGACCGCCGAAGGCGAACGCCTCAAAGCCACCGCGCTCAACACCCCGGGCGGCGAAAATCTGGTTGCCTTCGAAATCGTCGAGCAGCTCAATCTCGGTGAAATCACCGTATCGACGCAGAGCAACGACTTTTTAGACGTCGCATCCGTGCTCGAAAAAGTCGGCGCTAATGCCGAGTAGTTTCGACTCATTCATTTTAATAAAAAGGCGGTTGGTATTTCATACCAATCGCCTTTTTGTGAATCGGGTCGCATAATAAGCAAAGGAGCGAGAGCGACTCGCCTTCGGTTACACCCACGTCGGCTCAACGTCGACGATTCGCACACTATTTTGCAACAACGCCACCAAACGCCCAGCCCGAGTTGCCCAATCAAGACACCAAGACTAAGCGCGAGGGTGTGCTTGCTTGTGCGCCTCTTTGAGTCGGGCAATCGACACATGGGTATAAATCTGAGTGGTCGATAAATTGGCGTGTCCCAGCAATTCCTGCACGGTGCGCAGGTCCGCACCATTATCCAGCATATGCGTGGCGAAAGAGTGGCGCAGCTTATGCGGCGTCATATCCAACGGCAGTTCTGCAGCAGCGAGATGCGTCTTTAAGAGTTTCTGTACCTGGCGCGGATCCATGCGCCGACCATTGAGCTGGCAAACCACTGGTACATTCCATTCTGCCGAAAGCTTAAACCGATCAATAAACAAACCGAGGCAGCGGGTCGCCACAGGGCCCAGAGGGCAAAGCCGCTCTTTCTGCCCTTTGCCTAGCACACGTGCTACCCCCTGCTCCAAATCGATCTGTCCATGATTGAGCTCACAGAGTTCACTCACACGTAACCCGCCACCATAGAGCAGCTCTAAAATCAGCGTGTCACGAAAGGCCTCGAATTCGCCAATTTTACCCTCTTGCCAAAGTAGAATCGGGGCATTCAGTAGGGCCCGCATTTGTGACTTAGATAAGAACTTAGGCAGTGGCTTACTTAATTTCGGCAGCGTCACGCCAGTGAACGGATTAGAATCTGCTAAGCCTTGCTTTCGCAGGTATAAATAAAATGCACGTAGCCCCGACACGTGATTATGCAGCGTGCGACGCGCCAGCCTCCGTCCCTCCTCAATTAAATACGAGCGCACATCCAGCGGTCGAACCGCGGTAAAATCGTCATGCCACTTCCCCCGCCCCTGCATCCATCGCACGAAGTGCTCAACCGCAGCGCGATAATTACGAACCGTATAAGCGGAGACACGCCGCTCCAAAGCGAGGTGATCACAAAAATCATTCAGCACAGGTATACTTGGAGTCGCTTCGGAGTCAGTCATCAGATCAACAACCTAGCTCACTGTGCGTCGGAAAAGCGATACTCTTGTCGCTTCCACACAGAACTACTTACCTAGATTAAAGCGCTCGATCACTTCTTCCGCCAAGTAACGATAGGCATTCGCACCATTGCTATTAGGATCATACTCGAAAATTGATTGCCCAAAACTCGGCGCTTCACTTAACCGAATTGAGCGAGGAATCATCGACCGAAAAACCTTCTCGTCGAAGTGATTACGGACCTCACCGACTACTTGATGAGAGAGATTGGTGCGTTGATCAAACATCGTCATCAAAATACCCCCCAGCGCTAAATCGTCATTCACCCCTGCCTCACGCAGTTTATCCACCACCTTCAGAATTTGCCCGAGGCCTTCCATCGCTAAGTACTCACACTGCAAGGCGATGAGCAAGTAATCCGCAGCTGCCAAACTGTTCATCGACAACATTCCCAACGCTGGCGGGCAGTCCAAAATAATTGCATCATAATCGCCCGAATTGCGCAACGGAGCCAAACATTCACGCAACTGTACCAAGTAATTATCACGCTGGATCAGCTCGATCTCTATCGCTGCCATATCCACTTCAGACGGAATCATAAACAGATTACTATTTGACCCAACGGGTTGCACCTTCTCTAGCGCAGTACCGTCGCCACAAAGCGGGCCATATAAACTGCCACCTTCGAGCTTTTCCAACCCGAGACCACTCGTCGCATTTGCCTGTGGATCCAAATCCACTAACACCGTCTTGACTCCGCTCTGCGCTAGCGCATAGCTGAGATTTATCGCAGTCGTGGTCTTACCGACACCGCCTTTTTGATTCGCAATTGTAAAAACCATGGAACACATACCACAGTGATAGCCGCACCTCTGTTTGCGTCGAGCAGAAAGGTAACTTCTCAATAAAATCGCTGCACTTCCAAAAATTTGACCGAAACAAAATCCGTCAAAAAAGCCTTGCAGATATGCCTTGATAGTTTGCTTTGAAAGTTAGGGTCTCTAAAGATTCGAACAATTAGCGAGCGACACTAGGACTCACCTGACGTCATTTCCACACCCCCACACCCAAAAAAATATAGCCATGAGCCAAGCTGACAACAAGCCGGTGATACCGCGCAATTTCCTGATCTCCTTTATTTTGGTGACGTCACTTTTTTCCTTATGGGGATTCGCGAATGATGTGACCAACCCACTGGTTGCTGTCTTCAAAGATGTATTCGTCATTACAAACGCACAAAGCACATGGGTGCAGATGGCATTCTATGGCGGTTACGCGACAATGGCATTGCCTGCTGCGATCTTCATTCGTCGTTTTTCTTATAAATCCGGCATTATTGTTGGGCTTGCTTTATATGCGATTGGAGCGTTGCTCTCGATTCCTGCGGCCGCAGGTGCCAACTTTAATCTCTTTATCATTGCGCTCTATATTCTGACCTTCGGTTTAGCCTTTCTCGAAACGACTGCGAATCCCTATATCCTCTCGATGGGACCTCCAGAAACGGCGACTAGACGCCTGAATCTCGCTCAAGCATTTAACCCGGTGGGCTCCTTGACCGGCATGTTCATTGCAGGCACAGTTATTTTATCAGCAATTCAAGTTGAGGATTTTAAGAACGATGTGAACGGCTATGCGTCGGATCTTGCCCCGACCGCGATCGTTCAACAGGAACACAACATTCCTTCCTTCCTGCAGGCCAAGCCTCGTGAGCGCGTTCACGATGCAAACGTCCAGGCATACGTGGCTACAGTAGGAGTGGATGCACCTGCTACCGCACTTCAAGACTTCAAGGACGGTAAGATCGATAGTTTCCAGGGGATGACCCACCGCGAGCTTCAGCAAAGTGATCTAAAGTTGGTTGCGATGCCCTACACTGTTATCGGATGTGTGGTTTTGGTCATTCTAGTCATCTTTGCAGTTAGTAAGCTACCGCACGCAGGCGCTCCTGATGCTGACCATGATGTGCATTTTGGCCGAACAGTGAAGCGCTTGTTCACCAATCCGAATTACGTCGGCGGTGTGATTGCCCAGACATTCTATGTCGGAGCGCAGATCATGACATGGACATTCATTATTCAATACGCCGAGAACGAGCTGGGGATTGATAAAGCGACCGCCCAGAACTTCAACATCATGGCGATGGTGATCTTCCTCTGCAGCCGTTTCGTCTGCACATTCTTCCTCAAGTATATTTCTCCAAGTAAGCTGCTTCTAATTCTAAGTGCTGGAGCGATTATCTTCACGCTTGGTGCGATTTACATCCACAGCCTCACGGGCCTTTATTCTTTGGTTCTCGTTTCTGCCTGCATGTCCCTGATGTTCCCCACGATCTACGGCCTTGCCTTGGATGGTGTCGGCGAAGATGCCAAACTCGGTTCTGCAGGTCTTATTTTTGCGATTGTTGGCGGCGTCTTTATGACACGATTCCAAGGGCAAATCTTGGACATGGATAGCTTCATGGGCACAACAGCCACACGTGGTTCATTTTTCCTCGTGGTGCTTTGCTTCATCATCATCGCTTTCTACGGATATGCCTCAGATCATTTCAGTAAGAAACGACTGGCGGCTTAGCCGTCAGCTCTAGCACTTCCCACAAACGGGCACCTCACATGAGGTGCCCGTTTTTTTATGTGTATTTACTTCGCGCCCAGTATCGACGTCATAGGCATGTACAGCAAATCCCTAACACTCTAGGACTGGCATACCAGAGACTGTTGCCATTGCATACTTCGTCACTACGTATACCACTTCAATGTCCGCATTCAACCGTTCAAATAGATTTAACCCATTTCTCGACGCGGCAGTTAAATCCACCGAGATCAACCAAATGGCGTTCTTGCAATTTCAAGGATGGCACAGGGCTGTCTAGCTTTAGCGGATTGATAAAGACAAGCCGCCCGCCTGGGCACAATGTCTCGGCAGCAACTCGGTAAAAACTTGAAATCAAGCCTGGCAAATTGTCGACCCGCACGCGGCGGCCCAACGGCGGGTTCGCGATGATCAGACTGACGCTACCTGGAGCGATGTTGGTGACCTCTCGAAAGTTCAGAAAGTCGCAACGATGAATGGCCAACGACTCATTACCTGTACACGCAGACTTTAAATTGAGCCGCGCCACCGCGACTGCCTTTTTATCAATATCAGAGGCGATGATCGTCTTCACCTCGCCCAACAGCGAACGCTCAATCAGCTCTAGGCCAGAGCCACAAAAAGGATCCCACACCACATCTTGAGACTCGACGCCAGCCAAGCGAGCCATCGCGGCAGCCAGTTGCGGGTGCGTGGATGCGGGCACGTCGTCGACCCGATATGCAAAGCGAGGATCTGGCAGGACACGGGGGCTTAACTCCACAGAGAGACCCACTTTTTCGGGGTACACCTCGATCGCCCAGGGTGCTTGCCGTGCATCATTGAGCAGCTCTGGGCACAGCGCGAACGCCTGATTCACCACTGCTTGCGCTTTACTGGGAGTCACTTTTTGGCGGATAAAATCCAATCGATAACGCGGCTGACCTGCAGTGAGTTTAGTGCATAAGCGCTGAGTTCGTTTCGAGCCAATGAGCTTGGCTAAGGTTGCAACGTCGTTGGTAGTATCCTTGGCACTGCCCAACACAAAGTTAACCGACCCGAAGGTGCGTAGCTCATAGAGCTCTTCCAGTGTAAATACCTTGTCCGCAGAAATCGCGACACAGCCGGGACTGACTCTGAGTATTTTAAAACGTTCGCTGAGCCTCGAGTGCCCCAACAGTTCATCCCGAACAAACGTCTCCATACCACGACGCGTGCGGAGGTGAATGCGCAAACCCCGAGCATCTCGAATTTTAACATTCATCAATACTTTGGTCGACGGATCATTACGCGCCAATTGCGCCTTAATTTTTTGCTCAGTTTGCTGCAGAGTTTCGCTGCTATTCTGTAATTGCGCTAATTTATCTAAGGTCGCCTCACCACCAATTTTATCCAAGGTCCGACTTAGGTGAACCACTTCGCGCGCCTCAGTCGACTGATCCAACAATGACAGCAAGGCTGCCTCGCTCTCTTTTTTCCCGCCGAGTTTGGGCAGCGCGACCATCGCATAACGACGCACTTTCTCTTGCGAATCCTCCAGCAGGCTCATCAGCCATTGCTGGGTTTGTTTTCTTTGCTCCTTGGTCCCCTTCTCAAGCGCTACCACTCCTAAAGCACGCACTAAGCCAACACGCGCCAAGCGGTACTCAGCAGTGCCGGCATCAAACAACGGCGCCTCATGCAGCCACAAAGCGTCCCAAGACTGTGCGCGTAACTGCTTGTAGACTTCTTTATCTAAATTGAGAGAGTTTTTGTTATTCATAAAATTGTGGCGAATGCTCAGCAACCGCTGTTGGCAAAACGAAGGATGAACGACTAATTTTGAGCCATGCAAAGGACAACTGAAAAGCGGCATGAGGTCAAATAAGTGAATCCAGACCCCATCTGGGCTTGGCCAGCAAGTACTTAACCGAATGACTCGGCACTTGCGTCGACGACTACGCAGCAGTCAATCTCTCTTGCTATGAAAGATGTTGAAATCACCCGCGAGCCCATTGAGCTCCACAAACTCATAAAGTTTGAGGGTCTCGCCGCCAGCGGTGGTGAAGCGAAGGCATTGATCGCGGAAGGCAAGGTTTTGTTAAACAGAGTGGTGGAAACACAGAAGCGCAAAAAACTCGTGTCTGGCGACTGCATCGAAATCGGCGAAACAAAGCTAACCCTTCGACTCGTCGCAACTCCTGAGCAGTCTTAGCAACACGCGCATGAGTACCTTTAAAGAACTTGGGCTCTGCGACAGTCGCATCGAAGCACTGATGCGACAGCAGATCACCGTGCCCACAGATATTCAAATAGAGGGCTACCCGATCGTACGCAATCAACAGGACATCTGGCTCAGCGCTCCAACTGGGAGCGGAAAAACACTCGCTTATTTGCTGCCTCTACTCGCTGGTGTCGATTTAAGTACTACAGATCTGCAAATCGCCATTCTATCGCCGACTCAAGAACTTGCGGTGCAAATCCACGATTGCATCCGCTCACTCGAATCGAGCACAACGCCAAGCCTTCGCAGTCAGCTTTTGATCGGCAACGCATCGGCGCTACGGCAAAAGGAGAAGCTAAAAAAGAAGCCCCATCTTGTCGTCGGCACGCTCGGTCGCATGCTTGAACTGGGGCGCACGCGTAAACTCAAACTGCACGTATGCCGCAGCGTGGTGATCGATGAGGCCGATAACTTGCTCGCCGATGACAGAATCGCAGACGTCGAGGCCTTCATCAAAATGACGCCACGTGACCGGCAATTAATCTTCACCTCTGCAACCCAAAAAGGAGGTGCCTTCGGCATCGCAGAATCGATCGGCAAAGACGTGCAATGGCTCGCCGCACGACCCTCGCACGCACAGGGACCTGCCATTGAGCACAGCTACGTCGAGACACGCTATCATAACAAAGGCAGAGTTTTACAGCAACTTCTCCAGTCGCTCACTCCCGAACGGGCGATCGTATTCGTCCACCGCAACGTCAGCGCCGAAGAGCTTGGCGACGAACTTTCCCGGCGACTTCCACAGCTCGCTGTCATCCATGGTAACTTAAGTAAATTTGCGCGACAAAATGCACTCGACTGCTTCCGCAGCGGCGAAATCAAAGTGCTCATCGCTTCCGATGTTGCCGCTAGAGGATTGGACATCAAGGGCGTCACACATATTTTCAACGTCGATCTGCCGTCGAGCTCCGACGATTACATCCACCGCGTCGGTCGAACAGGCCGGATGGGTGCCAGCGGCCACGCGCTCTCCCTCGCCAGCGAAGACGAAATGAAGTTGATCCGCCGCTACGAACGCGACCTCAACATTCGCATCGAACGACTCGCGCTCGATTATTAGAAGTTAAAAAGTAACTCCTAATGTTGACCGAGTCAGCAAGGGGCATTGCTTCAAGCGAGATTAGACACTCCGTTTTAACGTGCACCAACAATCAAGCTCCACCACCCAGCCAAATGACGACTACTCTACAACATGCTATGCTCGGCGCACTGGTGGCCGACGCAGTCGCCATGCCCGTGCATTGGTATTACGATACACGCGGACTCGACCAAGACTATCCAGCACTGGACGGCTATGCCGCACCCAAGAATCCACACTCGGGCAGCATCCTCTGGCGGTCAAAATATAAGCCGCGCAACCAACGCGGTGATATCCTCCACGACCAAGCACAATACTGGGGCCAACGCGGCATTCACTATCATCAATTCCTCAAAGCTGGAGAGAACACGATCAACTTTAAATTGAGTGTAGAGTTGTACCAGTTGATCCGCGAGAATCGTAGCTACGACGCCGAGCAATGGCTGCAGCGCTACATCGATCGAATGCTCAAGCCAGGCTGGCATCACGACACTTACCTAGAAGAATATCACCGCGCATTTTTCGACAACTACGCACAAGGCAAAGCACCTTTAAATTGCGGAATTGACGATCTACACATCGGCGGCCTGAGCCACGTGCCCGCGCTACTCGCGGCGCTCGAACACATACGCGTCACGGAAGTAGACGCACAAATCGCCACAGCGACTAGACACGTACAACTGACCCACCGCAATCAACACGTCGTACGTGCAACCGAAGCACTCTGCCGCATCCTTGCCGAGTTGCAGAATGGCAACGACCTGCGCGCCGCAATTGCCGAACACGGCCGCGCATGGGCGACTCCTAGTCAATTCGATACATGGTCTCTATTCGAAGATCGTGCAGTCATCGGCAAGCACTTAACCATGGCGTGCTATTTACCAGAATCATTCACCGCTAGCCTCTATTTATGCTGGAAATACGCCGACAACTTCAGCGCAGGCGTGCTGGCGAATGCACATTGCGGCGGAGATAATTGTCATCGAGGTGTCGTCGTCGGTTCACTCTTAGCTGCAGCCAACGGAATTGACGAACATTGGCTCAAGGAGCTGCAGGGACTGCGTGATCATAACCTGAGTCCTGCATAGCCACGGCCTAGCCTAAACTCCGCTGGCCAAACAGTCCCTGGGCTTCTACCTTTGGTCGATTACGATCTTGTGCCCCTTCCGGTGCCATGCCGCGGCACAGCGATTCGTGACAACTCCCTATTGTTAAGTTTAAAATAAATTCAATTAACAATTGAAACCGAGCAACAAACACGTTTTGCATCATGCATGAACAGAAAATCATTCACTTCGTGCGCTTTAATAGCACTCGCACTCTCTAGCCCAGCCTTTGCACAACAGGCAGCAACCACCGAAGTCGAGGACACGGCCAATTTCGCGCTTCCGACCTTGGTCATCCACGGACAAGAGGTCGCCAACCTGCGTCCGGTGACCACTTACGAGACACCGGTTTCGAATCTAGAATTCAACCCGCGCATCGACTTTCAGTCGCGCAACATGGCGGAAGCGCAAGGCGACGTATCGATTCGCGGCGGCATTTTTGAGAACACCGGCTTTCGCGTCGGCAGCGCCACGCTCATCGATCCACAAACTGGACACTACTCGGCCGAGCTGCCGATAGCACCGGAAATGCTCACTGCTCCAGACGTGTTGGTTGCGGGAGACAACGCGCTCTACGGCTTCAATAGCACTGTCGGCACCATCAGCTACGGCTGGAGCCAAATCCAAGACGGCGGCAGCGCCACGCTCGGCGGCGGCGACCACGACCTAAACTTCCAACGCCTGCACCACGCAGTGACTGGCACCTTCGCCAATACCGACGACTGGAGCTGGGGCGCTGAAATCGAAACCTCCCGCTCCGAGAGCGATGGCACCATAAAATACGGCGACCACGACTTCGACCGTACCACCGGACGCGTGCAGCTTGTCGGCCCCAACTCGCAGACGGATTTCTTCGCGGGATATCAAGAAAAGAAATTTGGCTGGCCGGGGATGTATACAGCCACACTGTCAAACCACGAAACCGAGAATCTCAAAACACGCCTTTTCTCAATTAATCACCAGCAAAACTACGGCACTGACAGCCACTGGGAATTGAGCAGCTACTACCGCCGGAACAACGATTATTACGTCCTAAGAAGGAACGACCCTTCTTATTATAATGCCACCCATGAAACAAAATCAGGCGCATTGGCATTAGCTGGACAACATGAACTCAATGAGGCCTTTGCCATTAATCACTCGGCACAATTCACCGCCGACAGCATCGATTCCAACGCAAAATTCAATGGTAATCCAACTAGTGCACTCGAAGAAGGTGACTTCACTTCACGCTCTTATATTAAGATCAGCGTTCTGCCAGAATATCGCCTAAAATTGGAGGAAAATGAGGCACTCACCTTCCGTGCAGGTGCCACCTTCGATAACACCAATCGCGACAGCTCGGAAGTTTCTCCGATCGCCGACATCACTTGGGACCACATCGACACTAACGGACAATCCGAAAAAGTTTACCTCTCCTACGCCCAAGCCACTCAAGTCGCAGGCTACGGAGCGATCGGCGGCGGTGAAAGTGGACGCTTCGCTAGCAACTATGAACTCGATCGTGAAATCAGCCAGAATCTGGAACTCGGCGGAGCCATCAAACGCGATGAATGGAGCTTCGAAGGCGCAATCTTCTATCGCTGGGACGATGGTCTGGTTGACTGGACATACTCGGAATCAAGCTCATCATCTCGCCAAGCCAACGCCGTCGATATCGAAACCTTTGGCGTCGAGCTGATCGCTTCCAAGCGTTGGGAAACGATCGAGGCGATCGCCAGCTATACCTTCCTCGATAAAGACGAAGACTACGGTAACGACGACATAGACGCTAGCTTCTACGCGCTCAACTACGCCAACCACCGCGTGACCCTCGGTGCCATCTGGACTCCCTGCGAAACCGTGCAAGTGCGCATCGACAACGAATGGCGCAGCCAGGAAGACAATGATCTACGCGGCAGCGACAACGAAGCACTGTTCACGCATATTGGCGTGAGTGTCTTCCCTCCACAGGTCGATGGACTTGAGCTCTTCGTTGCGGTCGACAACGCCTGGGACGACGACTACGAAGAAGTACCCGGTACACCAGGCCGTGGCGACCAAGTCTCGATCGGCGCGACTTACCGCTGGTAAATAAATTGACCAACCAGAGCCTTGCCGCACCGCGGCAAGGCTCTTTTTTTATCTCATTTTGAGGATCCGATCATCCCCCGAAACAACCGCCTCAGCTCTCCTCCCTCAAGTCTCAGCTCTCTTCCCCTCAAGTTTCCCCAATGCTCTACCTCGCCATCGTCTCTATTATTTGGGCCTTCTCATTTGGTCTGATCGGTAGCGCCTTGGCGGGCGTGGATTCTTACTTCGTCGCGACGCTACGGCTCGGCTGCGCCACCCTACTCTTCCTACCTTGGCTTCGACCTAAAGCAATCGGCAAGCAAGACAGCCTGCGGCTCATCGTTTACGGCGCGGTTCAATTCGGGCTGATGTATGTCTGCTACATCAAGGCTTTCCATTACATACCCTCGCACCTCGTCGCACTCTTCACTGTGCTCACGCCGGTCTACGTCGTGCTGATCCACGACGCACGACAACGCCGATTCACGCCGCGCTATCTATTTGCCGCCCTACTGTCTGTGCTCGGCGCCGCTATCATTAAAGCCAAAGGCACGCCCTCGGGTGATATCTGGATCGGCTTCGGCCTCATGCAACTCGCTGGACTCGCGTTCGCCTATGGCCAAGTCGCCTATCGCGACTGGAAACGGCAGCATCCAGAAATCAACGATCACAACTGCTTCGCCATGCTCACCCTCGGCGGCACGCTCTGCGCTGCGATTTTCAGCATACTTTTTACCGACTGGGGAATGCTGGAAGTCAGCGCCTCGCAATGGCAAGCGCTGCTCTACCTCGGCTGCATCGCCTCCGGCCTCGGCTTCTTCCTTTGGAATAAAGGTGCGGCCCGCAGCAATCCCGGCACCCTCGCCGCATTTAATAACGCGGTCGTCCCGCTTGCCGTGCTCAGCTCTCTGTTTGTCTTCGGCGAGATTGAAAACACCAGCACCGAGACCCTCGTGCGCCTAGCCATTGGCGCAGCACTCATTGCGACTGCCGTAATACTCGGGCAACGACGTAGGTCTGCCGGAGATGGCGCAGCAAAAGCAGGATGAGCTAAGCATCGTCAAAGAAATTCCTAATACCTTTGCCCCGCAGCTCCCGCCAGATAAAGAACCCCGCCATCGTGCCACCGAGAAAATGAACCAGTTCAGCACGATCATTCTGAAAAAAAATGCCGCGGATGGGTATGCTGGTAGTCGCGCACAGTCTTGACGGCCTTACGACTGACTGATGGCTACTTTAATAATGCAGAATCGAGTGTCCGCTCACTCGAACGCTATCTGAGCCCGAAAAGGCTTGAAGCCAGCGAATTGCAGGGCAAATTACTCCGCTTTTCCAAATTTAGGCAGCTTTTTATATGAAAACACTCAAATTCGCAGTTCTTCCCGGTGATGGCATCGGTCCTGAAGTCATGACAGTCGCTCTCGACGTCCTTAAAGCCACCGGCGATAAATTCGGCTTTGGTCTCGAGTATGAGCATGCTGATATCGGTGGTATCGCCATCGACAACCACGGCGTGGCCTTTCCAGATTCGACCAAGCAAGTCTGCGAAAACTCCGAAGCGATCCTGTTCGGCTCCGTTGGCGGACCTAAGTGGGAAAGCCTGCCACCCAAAGAACAACCCGAGCGAGCAGCGCTATTGCCGATTCGTAAGGCATTCTCGCTTTACGCCAATGTGCGCCCAGGCCTGCTTTATCCACAATTGACTGAAGCCTCGCCACTCAAAGATAACCGTATCCCCAACGGCATCGATATCGTCTGCATCCGCGAGCTCACCGGTGGCATCTATTTTGGTCAGCCAAAGACCACCACCACACTTGAAAATGGCGAAGAGCAAGCGATCGACACGATGGTTTACAAGACCAGCGAAATCGAGCGCATTGCCCAAGTCGCCATCGACACCGCTAAAGCACGTGGCCACCGCGTCTGCTCCGTCGACAAGGCCAACGTGCTCGAAACGTCGGTCCTTTGGCGAAAAGTCGTCACCGCATACTTCGCCAAGAACGCACCGGAGATCGAGCTCAGCCACATGTATGTCGACAACGCCGCGATGCAACTCGCACGCGACCCAAACCAATTCGACGTGCTGTTCACTGAAAATATGTTCGGCGATATCCTGTCGGACGAGATGGGTGTTATCTGTGGCTCCCTCGGCATGCTGGCATCTGCCAGCCTCGGCGCGGAAAAGAACAAGCTCGGCTTCCCATTTGGACTGTATGAACCCTCTGGCGGTACTGCCCCAGACATCGCAGGACAAGGCATCGCCAACCCCTGCGCACAAATCCTTTCGGGAGCGATGATGCTCCGTTACAGCTTTGGCGAGTTCGAAGCCGCAGCTGCAATCGAAGCCGCAGTTGAGAAAGCCGTGACCAGCGGTACCCGCACCGGCGACATCGCCTTCGGCCTCGACTCGGTAGGCACCAAAGAAATGGCCGCCGCCGTGCTCGCCAACCTGTAATACGACAACGGCTTCGTTTTAGGAACCACGAATGGACACGAATCAACACGAATTCACAGGACCTTTTGCCAAAGAGGTTTATGACATCGTAGGGTGCGCCTTCGAGATTCTCAATGAGTTGGGTAATGGTTTACTCGAAAAGCCATATGAGAACTCAATGGTCGTGGAATTCCAGCTGCGGAAAATCCCAGTTGCGCAACAAACGCGATTTCCGGTTCTCTATAAAACCATCCCGGTCGGGGAATATATCCCGACCTAATTGCGTTCAATTCAATTATAGTAGACACCAAAGTCATCGACCACATCACCAACATCGAGCGAGCACAGATGCTCAACTATTTGAAAATCACCGAACACAAAGTGGGCCTCATCATCAACTTTAAACGGCCAAAGTTGGAATGGGAACGCATCGTTTTATAACTCCCGTTCATTATCTATATTCGTGTTAATTCGTGTCCATTCGTGGTTCCAAATAACTCAGCCTCGCAGCTCTTCCTTTTATCATGACCTCCTCCGAAATCCGCCAATCCTTTCTCGACTTCTTTGCTTCGAAGCAGCACACGCCAGTGCCATCGGCTTCGTTGATGCCACAGTCGCCTGGCTTACTGTTTACCAATGCGGGGATGAACCAATTCGTGCCCTACTTCCTCGGCACCGAGAAGGCTCCTTATTCGCCGGCACGTGCGACAGACACGCAGAAGTGCATCCGTGCAGGCGGTAAACATAACGACCTGGAGGATGTCGGCTATGACACCTATCACCACACCTTCTTCGAAATGCTTGGTAATTGGTCGTTCGGTGATTACTTCAAAAAAGAAGCTATTGAATGGGGCTGGGAACTAATCGTCGATGTCTGGGGTGTGCCAGCCGAACGACTCTATGCCACGGTGTATATGCCCTCGGAAGGCGATCCCTCTTCGTTTGACCAACAAGCCTACGATTTATGGGCTGCTTTGTTTGAGAACAAAGGCCTCGATCCGAAGAAGCACATCATCAACGGCAACGTGAAGGATAACTTCTGGATGATGGGAGAGACCGGCCCCTGTGGCCCATGCTCCGAACTGCACGTCGATCTCACTCCCAACGGCGACAGCGCAGGCAAGCTGGTCAACATGGACTCCGATCTCTGCATCGAGATCTGGAACCTCGTCTTCATTCAATACAATGCAGAGGCCGACGGTAGCTTCCGCGACTTACCCGCCAAGCACGTCGACACTGGCATGGGCTTTGAACGCGCCTGCTCACTCATCCAAAACACCAAGGGCTTCACCGACTTTTCGCAGAAGCCCACCAACTACGCGACCGACGTCTTCCAGCCGATCTTTCGTACACTCGAAGCACTCAGCGGTAAGACCTACGCCGACATCTATCCCGGTGAAGGTATCGAAAAGTCCGATACACTCGAGCAAGCCATCGCCTTCCGTGTCATCGCCGACCATATCCGCACACTCAGTTTCTCCATAGCCGACGGCATTCTGCCGGGCAACACTGGGCGTAATTACGTACTTCGCCGCATTCTGCGCCGCGCAGTCAAATACGGTCGCGCACTTGGCTTCGATGGCAGCGAGCCTTTCCTGCCGAAACTCGTTGATACGCTGATTGCAGAGTTCGGTTCGGTCTTCCCTGAACTCGGCACCCGCGCCGAAGCGATTAAAGACACACTCGCCACTGAAGAAAACAGTTTTAATAAGACACTGGATCGCGGCCTACAATTGTTTGAAAGCGACGCGGGCAAATCGAATATCTTCCCGACGGAAGATGCCTTCAAACTTTACGATACCTACGGTTTCCCGCTCGACCTGACTGCACTGCTCTGCCGTGAGCGCGGCATCACACTCGATGAAGCAGCCGTCGAAGCTCGCATGGAACAAGCACGCGAATTGTCGCGCGCATCGCAAAAGAAAACCATCGTTCGTGCGCTTGACCTAAGCTCCGAAGCGACCACCGAATTCCTCGGTTTCGATGCCGACTCTTGCGAAGCAAAGATCCTCGAAATCCACCAACAAGACGGGCAAATCCTCATCATTACAGACAAGACTGTGCTCTTCACCGAAATGGGTGGCCAAGAAGGCGATATCGGCACAGCGACGATTGACGGTGTAACCTATCCTATAGTGGGTGTTCAGAAAATTGGCCATGCAACGGCACACATTCTTGAGGACGTTCAACATTCAACTTTTAGCGCTCAACAATCCATTACGATTGAACTCGATCGAACGCGTCGCCTGCCGATCGAATCGCACCACACCGCCACACACCTACTGCACTGGGCGCTACACGATGTCGTCTCGACCGACGCTTCTCAACAAGGCTCTAGCGTCTCGCCAGACCGCCTTCGCTTCGACTTTAATTCCAAGGCACTCACGCCAGCTCAAATCACTGAGATGGAAGACCAAGTAAATGCTTGTATCCAAAAAGCGGAGACAGTTTCTTGGATCGAGGTACCACACGTCGAAGTCAAAAAACGTGCAGACATCATGCAATTCTTCGGTGATAAGTATGGTGAGCTCGTGCGCGTCGTTCAAATCGGCGGCGAGTCGAAAGCGCTCAACGGCTACTCGATGGAACTGTGCGGCGGCACCCACGTGCGCAACACATCCGAAATTGGTTTCTTCAAGATCAAATCCGAAGGTGCCATCGCTTCTGGCGTCCGCCGTATCGAAGCCCTTTGCGGCCCAGCAGCGTGGAATTGGCTCAACGAAATCGCCGAAAAAGGCACGGCTGAAGAAAAGGTACTGCGGGCCAAGTTGAATCAGTCGAATCATTCGCTGCGTGAGGCACAACAGAGCCCGGTTGAGCATGCGGAATTTCCACATATCATGGGGGCGCTGCTCGCTGGAGGCAAAGATTCTCACCAGATCAATGCCACTGTCAAAAGTTACCAAGAGCATCTGGCTACTCTCAGAGAGGCATGTGTTGATGCGGACAAGAAGGTCAAAAAGATACAAGCTGCCGGTGCCGCCAAGATGGCCAACGTCATGCTCGAAAAGCAGGATTTAACCGCTAATCTAGTGATCCACGCCGAAGGCCCTGCTGCGCTACTGCAAGAATTGATGAATGGTCTCAAGCAACAGCAATTCACTCGAGCAGCCTTCTTCATTATCGACGATGGTGCGACGCTTCATCTCGGCGCACTATGCGGCGACGACGTACAGGCAGCTGGACTCATGGCAGGCAAGCTGATCCAAACCCTCGCCCCGATTGTCGGTGGCAAAGGCGGAGGCAAGCCAGACATGGCACGTGGTGCAGCTCCAGATCGTGCGAAAGCCAACGAGCTCGAAGCCGAAGCCAAGAAGGCACTGAGTGTGTAACTCGCAGCGTATCAGAAACACTGTAAGCGGTGTTAAGTCTCACTCCTACAAACGGATTAACGCTCCATGGACTGATAATAAAACAATCCTGCCAGCGCCAGCGCGTGGCCGATCTTACATTCCTTAGCCCACTTAAAGACTTCCGCTTCCGCAACCACGCGAATCTCCATCTCCTCGTGCTCATCCCATTCGGTGCCATCCGCATGCAATTCTACATTATCCGCAAAGACGACATGGCAATGGTTATTTAGAATCGCAGGGTTCGGACGACAGTGCCCAATCAAACGCCCGCTCTGAGCGACATAGCCGGTCTCTTCGCGCAACTCGCGCAATCCTGCGACCACCGGATCTTCACCGGCGTCAATAATACCCCCTGGAAACTCCCACGAGAGCGCATCAATGCCCCAACGAAATTGGCGCACGAGTATCAATTTCCCAGTACTGGTTCGGGCGATGACGATGACCCAGTCGAGTGAATCTATATAATAAAACTCACCTTCCGTGCCTTTGTTTGGATGACGATAGCGACGTGCGCGTAGATCCCATACGCGACAAGCGTTGAGGAGTTTATCGTCTAATAAGTCCCAGTTTTGTGGAGCACCAGTCTCGTCCGGGTCGGACATTACTTTGCAGGGATTTGAATCGTTTGGCCAATTGCCAAACGGCGTGGGTCTGCATCTGGATTCGCATCGAGAATCGCTTGTACGGCGACGCCAAACTTGCCCGCAATCTTCCCAAAATTATCTCCGGATACGATTACATAAGTGCTAGCAGCTCCAGGAGCAGCTATGGCGGCGGGAGATCCGGTATCGTTCGATGCAGCACTCGCTTCCTGGGGCGCTGGCACTGCGCGAAAACCCACGGCGGCAAATTCATTCAGCATCTCTGCGGTCTTTACGATTTGCGCACGATTGGTATTAAGTTCACCAGCCAGCTTTTTAACCGCTTGTTCACCTTGCGAGCTATAAATTCGCAGACGGTTCACAGTCTTAGACTGCTCGGAAATTTGGGCAGCGAGCTCCGCGACCTGAGTCTGAAACCCATTGATCACCTTTTCGATCTTGGCCGAGCTGGTTGCGCCCGCGGAAACCGACTCATCGATCGGGTTCAGCCGTTGATTTGCGGTCAGCCCGAAATATAGGCCAGCACCACCGAGAACGATCCCCAGCACTGCGAGTGCGACGGGAACCATATTACTAGGGGATTGATTAGCGTCATCTTCCATAAACTGAGCACGTTAAGACATTTACTGAACTGTGCAAGCAAGGGATACGCGATGTTGCCACTGAGGCAAAATGTTCCCAACTTAGGGATAATGCCGAACCAACCAGAGCCTTCAAAGCGACTCACACGCCTGCTACTATTACTGCTAGTCCCAGCACTGATTAGTGCCGCTGCGGTTTACTATATCTGGAACGCACATCCCGATCTCGAATACTGGAAAACGCTCGTCTCCAGCGGATATACTTATCTGGCAGCGCACCCGATCTTATTAGTGGTAGTATTAGCAACGCTGCCGGGTATCGGATGTCCCTTGAGCCCCCTCTTGATCATCTTTGGAATTGTCATAGGACCACGCTTTGGGCTACCCGCGACTTGCGCGTTGGGCATTGCCGCGACCAGTTTCTGTTCGATTTGGACTTATGCCTTAGCCTCCGGTCCTCTGCGGGTCTTTTTGAAGACACATCTATTGAAAAAATGGGACATACCCGAGTTCTCGGATAGCAACGCACTACGGCTCGGTATTATTATTCGAATCACCCCAGGCATCCCTTATCCCGTACAAAACGTCGCGCTCGGCGTAATGGGGATGCGCTTTAAGACCTACCTACTCGCATCTCTACCAGCACAGAGCCTCTACACTATCGGATTCATTATCACCGGAGGCGCACTTTTCGAAGGCCGAGCCGGACTGGCGATTACTGGTGTTTTGCTCCTCATCGTCATTATCCTCGTCACGCGGATGTTGAACAATCGAAGTATCAGCCATGTTGGATAATCTTATTAGCCCTGCCTCTGAACAGGTGTTAAAAGTCACCGAACTAACGAGCCAGATCAAGGCACAGCTAGAGGGGCGCTTCACTCAGATTTGGGTGCAAGGCGAAGTATCCAACCTCAGAAGGCAAAGTTCGGGGCATGTCTATTTCTCACTCAAAGACGCTGGCAGTCAGCTTCCCTGCGTGCTCTTTGCCCGCGATGCCGCACAACAAGGATTTCAACTGGAAGACGGCATGGAAGTGTTACTGTTCGGCAGCCTGTCGGTCTATGCACCGCATGGCCGCTACCAGTTGATCGCCAAGGTGACCGTGCAAAGTGGTCAAGGGCGTTTGCAAATGGAGTTTGAACGGCTGAAGCAAAAACTCGCCGCTGAAGGCTTGTTTGAAAAAGCGCGTAAGCACTCGCTGCCTGCGCTGCCAATGCGCATCGCCGTGGTAACGTCTCCGACAGGTGCTGCACTGCAAGACTTTGTGCGCATTCTACGTCGGCGTAATTACAAGGGCGAAGTCGTGATTTTCCCAGCACGCGTACAAGGTAAAGGAGCCGAAAAAGAAGTCGCCGCGATGCTCGAATATGCCGGAGCGAGTCAGGATTTTGACATCGTCGTCATCACTCGTGGCGGTGGCAGTATCGAAGACCTCTGGGCCTTTAACGAAGAAGTGCTGGCACGCGCGGTTGCGGCCTGCCCACTGCCGGTAATTTCAGCAGTGGGCCACGAAATTGACACCGTCCTGACTGACTACGCTGCCGACCAGCGTGCCGAAACGCCTTCAGCAGCAGCCGAGCTAATCTCATCACTGATGATCGAAGCCGAGCAACGCCTAGAGCAAGCTGAGAGCAACTTGCTGTATTGGACCGAGACCGGCATCGCCGAGCGTCGCCTAAATCTCAGCGCACTTCATTCGAAAATGCATATTATCGCGCCCGAACGTCAGGTCGAAATGCTCGGTATGAAGCTTGACGATCTCGAGAATCATCTCAGTCAAACGCTGCAAACTCGCCTGCATCGCGAACGCACAAAGCTCGCCCAACATTCACAAAGCCTCGCCGAGCATCACCCCCGCATCAAGATCAGTCTAGCACACCAAGCACTCGGAAATTTCCAGCAGCGCTTTAATCGCGCGACACAAGTCGACACACTCAAAAAAAATGAGCATCTCTTAAATCTACACAAACGACTGAACAACAGTAGCTTAAAAGCTACATTGCGACGCGGCTTCGCCGTGCTAAAAAGTACCGATGGCGCAATTATCAGTAGCGCCCAGATCGGCCAAAACGAAGATCAACTCACCGCTCAATTGAATGACGGTGCAATCACACTAAAAGTACTAAAATAAATTTATGCGCCCTCATAGGTTCAGCAAATAGTTGATCTGTCATTTAGTGAAGGTTAGTCTCGAATCCTTTGATGCGCAGTCGAGCATTCGCCCCTCACTTTTAGTCATCTCGCCCGTGACGACCGAATATCTCCCAAACTCGTAAAAGAATCTTAAATAAAGAGCCGAAGACCCTTGAATCCTGCTGAATTCAGTTTACCTCGCAAAATTCTGGCATACTGTTCCAATTAATTATGAGTGAAGAATCAGAAGAGCCAAAAGCGCCCAAACTAAAATTATCCAGCTCGAGAAATCAGCCGGAAAAACTGAAAAGTGCCCGTTCAGCGAGCGCAACCTCAAGTGCCAGCGCCAGTCTTTCCTCAAAAACAGACGCCTCACCGTTAGAGACTCCCAGCACCGCGAGCAAGCCAGCACCCGTACTCAAGGCGACCCCATCGCCAGTCGAGGTGAAACCATCGCCAGTCGAGGTGAAACCACCGCCAGTCGAGGTGAAACCACCACCAGTCGAGGTGAAACCACCGCCAGTCAAGCTAACACCGCCTCCTCAGGCGCAGCAACCCGCGCCCCGCACAAGTGGCAGTGCCTCAGCAAAAATCAAGGAATCCGCCACAGCAGCCACCGAATCTCCGAAAAAAGATAATCACTTGAGCAGCATTCTAATCGTTGCCGCCATACTATTTATACTTGCCGCAGCCGCAGGTGGCATCTGGTTCCTACTTCGTAGCGATGAGCCCGAACAGGTTGAAGGTACTGAGATCGCTGCACCCGCAGCAGCCCCGTCCAATCCAGTCGAACGCGCAAAAGCCAGCATCGCAACAGTGCCTGACCGTAATCTGGATAAAGCACTTGAGACTGAACCGGCCCCCGAGCCGAGCACTCAGGTGTTAGCAGAGCCGATCGCAGCAGAGCTCATTGCAGTAGAGCCCAGCCCAACAATCCCCATCAGCCTCAAAGAATCCGTATCAAAGTATTTACAAAATATCCATATCGGCGGCATCCGGACGGGCGAGCGAGCTCGGATCATGCTCGATGGCGAAAACTACAACATTAACGACACCGTAGAAGCCACCACTGGCCTAGTATTTATAGGAATTCGTGACCAACGGTTGCTATTTAAAGACCGCAACGGAATAATATATGTTAAAAGCTTCTGATTGCACTCTACTAAAAAATCATTTCTTATACGCACAATTATGAAAGTGAAAGCAACAATCCTCTCCATCCTCACACTCACTGTAGTCTTTTTTTCTGGCTGCACGACACCAGTCGCAATCGATCCGATGACAGGTCAACAGCAGACTGCGAAATACCAATCCGGTTTCTTCTACGCGCCTATTACAGATGATGCGAACGCTGTTTTCTTGACCGCAATTCGCGTAATAGACGACATGGGACTTCTTCGAACTGGCGAAATCCACAAAGATGACTATATCAAGATCTTCGCTCGTCAAGTCGGCGACAAAGAAGTGGTAGTTCGCATCCAGCAAATCGCAGCAGGCGAGTCTGAAATACGTATTCGTGTTGGCGTGCTAGGCGACCTGCCACAATCGCAGATCATCTACGCAAAGATCCGCGACGCAATGTAGTCTCGACTACAAAACCTTTCCAAACCGCCTTTCCACTTGGATCGGCGGTTTTTTTATGTTTTCTTCAACTCCTCTGAATCATCTTTTACACCTAAAACAAATATGAGCTCACCATTTACCATCATCGGCGTCGGCAGCCCCATCGTCGATGCTATCGCACAAGTCCAAGACAACTTCATCGAGCAAATCGATGGCGACAAAGGCGGAATGGTACTCGTCGATGCCCCTACGATCGAGATGCTGCTAAGCTCCCTACCCGAGACCCCAACTAAAGCGCCTGGCGGCTCTGCGGGTAACACTCTGTTCGCGCTCGCACGCATGGCGAACAACACCTGTTTCCTCGGCAAAATAGGCAACTGCTCAGAAGGCGAATTCTACCAGCAGCAATTCATTCAACTCGGCGGCGATAGTTCCCGTTTCAAAATCGGCGAGCAAGCCAATGGCCAATGCATCTCGCTGGTCACGCCCGACGGAGAACGAACCATGCGCACCAACCTCGGCGCCGCGATGACCCTTGCGCCCGAAGAAATTTCAGCCGCAGATTTTGCCGGATGCGATCATGCACACATAGAAGGCTACCTACTCTTTAATGAAGCACTGATGATGCGTGTGCTCGAATCCGCCAAAGCCGCAGGCTGCACCATTAGTCTCGATCTCGCCTCATTTGAGGTGGTCCATGCGACCAGTGCCATTTTGCCAGCCATCCTACGCGACTACGTCGATATCGTCTTTGCCAACGAGGAAGAGGCCGAAGCATTCACAGGAATCAAAGATGACTACCATGCCATGGCCACGAAGCTCGCCGAGTATTGTGAGATCGTCGCCGTCAAAGTCGGGGCACACGGCTCATACATCGCACACCACGGTGAAGTCACTAAAATCGAACCAATGCACGCCGCCAAAGTTATCGACACCACTGGTGCCGGTGATCTCTGGGCAGCAGGCTTTCTGCACGGCTGGTCACATCAACTCGACCACGCTCAATCTGCAAAAATAGGCTCCATCCTCGGCGCCGCCGTCGTGCAAGTCCAAGGCAGTGTGCTCCCTGCGCATGTATGGGACGACGTCATGAGCGCGATCCAAGTATAACCCTCCAGTCTCAGCCTTCAGCCCTCAAGTCATGGACCCCGATCAAATCACCACACTCATCGAAGACATTGCCAAGCGCGCACGCGCCGCATCCCTCGAACTAGCCACGCTCTCCACTGAAGCGAAAAATGGTTTTCTTAAACAGCTCGCGCAAAAGCTAGTCGAACAAACCGATGACATTCTAAAAGCGAATGTCCTCGATTTGGAAGCAGCCAAGGCCATGGAACTCTCCGGACCTATGTTGGAGCGTCTCAGCCTATCCGCCGAGCGTATCGCAGATATGGCTGCAGGCGTGATTCAAGTCGCATCCCTCCCCGACCCTGTCGGCGCAGAGATCGAGCGCCTCTCTCCACCCAAAGGCTTTGACCTGCGTAAGATTCGTGTGCCAATGGGCGTCATAGGCATCATCTATGAATCACGCCCAAATGTGACGGTGGACTGTGCCATTCTTTGCCTTAAATCAGGCAACGCCTCAATCCTTCGCGGCGGTAAGGAAGCGTATCATAGTAATATGAAGCTCGCCGAAATTATTCGTGCAACACTCAAAGAAACAGGCATCAACGAAGACGCCGTCCAAGTCATACCCACCACTGACCGATCGGCGCTCAACGTCTTGCTCAAGCAAGATGATACGATCCACTGCATCATCCCCCGTGGCGGCGAAAGCCTCATCCGCTTCACCGTCGAGAACAGCCGTATCCCAGTGATTAAGCACTACACTGGAGTCTGCTCTATCTACATCGATGCCGCAGCAGATGCGGACAAGTCCGAATCGATTTTAATCAACGCTAAATGCCAACGACCTAGCGTCTGCAATGCAGCGGAAAATCTCATCGTGCATCAAGGCGCCACCGCACAGCTTCCACAACTTGCCAAAGCACTACATGACAACGGCGTCCAGCTGCGTGTAGAGCCAAAGGCCAAAGCAATCCTCACAGGCACAGGCCTGCCATTGGTGGATGCCACGCCTGAAGATTTTGGCACCGAATATTCCGACCTAATCATCTCAATCGCAGTGGTTGCAGATACTAAAGCCGCCATCGAGCTGATCAATGCCAATGGATCAGGACATAGCGATGCAATCATTACCGAAGATACCGATGCCGCACGTCTCTTCCTTGCGAGAGTCGACGCATCCACCGTCTATCACAATGCTTCAACGCGCTTCACTGATGGCTTCGAATTCGGCCTCGGTGCGGAGATTGGCATTTCAACCGACCGCCTACATGCCCGAGGCCCCATGGGGCTCAACGAGCTGTGCACTTATAAATACGTGATCCACGGAAAAGGCGAAATCAGGTAAGCACGCAAAACACATCTGCATAAGCAAAGCCGTCGAAATCAGCTCCCGAGTTTCGCTACACCAAAACCTCTACTGCTTTGGGTCGATAAATGGGCTGCTTGGCTTCGACTCGTCTTCGGCCATTTTCTGTTCTGTTTTCAGGCGCAGTTGGCCGCAGGCTGCATTAATATCGTGTCCCTTCTCGCGACGAATTGTCACCGACACACCGCCCTTGCGCAGCACATCAACAAACGCATCCTGACGAGGCACGCTGGGGCGCTGCCACTCTAGTCCCTCAACCTTGTTGTAAGGGATGCAATTCACGTGTGCATGTAGATCACGGGCGATTTTAGTTAACGCCTTGGCCTGATCAAGGCTGTCATTGACGTTCTTGATCATAATAAACTCCAGCGTCAACATTCGGCCATGCTTCTGTTGAAAAGCTTTCACCGCCGGCAACAGCTCTTCCAACGGATACTTTTTATTGATCGGCATGATCTGGTCACGCACTTCATTGGTCGCACCGTGCAGCGAAATCGCCAGTCGCACAGGCACACTTTCGTCTGCCAGCTTCAGAATCTGTGGCGCTAGGCCTGAAGTCGAAACCGTAATACGGCGGGCACCGAAATTGAGGCCCCAATCTGCATTTAAAATCTTAATCGTCTGTACCAATGAATCATAGTTCGCGAGCGGCTCACCCATACCCATGAACACGATGTTATCAAACGAGGCGATCTCTTCCTTAGCACGCTTGGTATGCGCATCCTCACGGCGGCAAATATGCATCAACTGCGACACCACCTCCGCCGCCATCAAATTACGCCGAAAGCCAGCGAGCCCCGAAGCGCAAAACTTACAGCCATAAGCGCAACCCACCTGAATCGACACACATACGGTTTTGCGTGAATTCTCCTGCCCCACTCCCGTCTGTGGCGCACGGATCAACACCGTTTCGATCAAAGACTTGTCTTCCAATTCCAGCAACAGCTTCTGGGTGACATCGTCCGAGCGCTTATCAATTAACGATGAAGTCGGATATAAAATATAGTGAGTATCCAGCCAAGCGCGAAAGGCCTTCGGCAAATTGCTCATAGCATCCCACTGGTCCACGCGCTTCTTGTAAAGCCACTCCATCACCTGTTTCGCACGAAAGCTCGGAAAGCCCGCCGCTTCGACACTCACTTTGAGGCTTTCTAGGGTTTCGCCAAATAGGCTCGGTTTTTTCGGGGTAAATTTCACGAGGGCGACGTTGCACGGATTTCTAAGAATCTCCACCGAAATCTGACTACTGAGGGTTCGTGTTTGCAAAAATTAAAAAGCTCAACAATATAAGTGAACAGATGAGCACATTTTATCAAACCACCCGTCGGATTAAAGACATGGTCGCCAGCGAGCGTCCACAAGAGCGATTAGCCAAACACGGCGCCAAAGCACTCAGTGATTGTGAAATCCTCGCGATGATTTTACGCAGCGGGCCCCGTGGTATTGATGTCCTCACCATGTCCAGTGATCTACTCAACGCCGCAGGCTCACTCACTCACCTACTGCGCTGGACGGCCGCTGACTTCCAAAAGATTAAGGGGATCGGCACCGTTAAATCGCTTCAATTGATGGCAGTCATGGATTTCGCGCGCCGTATTTTGCAAGAAGACGATTCGGTCGAAACAATCTTCGATACACCCGAAGTCGTGGCAAACCACTTTCGCACTCTGATCGCAGGCGCAGAAGTCGAGCATTTTTGGACACTCTGCCTCGACCGTAAAAATCGCTTAATTCAACGCATCGAGGTCACCGTGGGAACGGCGTCTTCGTGTCTCGTGCACCCCAGAGAAGTATTCAAGGAAGCGATCCGCCTGAGCGCATCGGCCATCCTCGTCGCTCACAACCACCCTAGCGGTGACCCCGCTCCTAGCCGTGCCGACATACAAGTAACTCGCCAACTACGCGAAGCCGCCAAAGTCATTGGCATCGACCTACTCGACCACATTATTCTTGGTCAAAAGAGCAAAGACCCTAGAGGTATCGGTCTCTATAGCTTCAACGAAGCAGGCTTGATTTAGCCAAAAATCTAGGGCTTTTGCACCGCCCAGAAACGGCAATCATCAGAAAAGGCCGCCACTTCCGGTGACTCGTGCGCGAGTTGCGAGCGCATCACAGTGGCCTCGACTCGAAAACCGACCCGTGCAAGTACTGCCTCCATTTCCTGCACAGAGGGCACGTGCATATAGTGATCACCATCAGCGGTCGCTTCCGTGCGATCACCATAATCATCCAAGTCAGCCGATTGATTGGCCTCTTGCCAGCGGCGCTGTTCTTCGATCCAGAAGCTGCGGTGCGGTGAGCGATCACGATCATGCGAGGTAAATACAAACCAAGCGCCTGGCCGAATCACTCGATAGATTTCACTCAGTGCCTGCTCGCGTTGAGCGGCCTGCGGGATCTGCATCAGCCCATTAAACCCAAAAATGGCACCATCAAAAGCGTTGTCATCAAATTCCAAATCCGTGGCATCACAGACACGCAGCGGGATATTGTATTCCAATAAGGTAGATAGATGGCGCGCTCGCTTGATCATCTTTCGTGAATAATCGGTCGCCATGATATTGGTGTAGCCCAACTCATGCAGCCCAAGGGCAATCCTCCCAGCCCCACATCCTAGCTCGAGCAAGGAATCACTGGGCTCAAAGACGCGAGTAAATATCTTTTCCTCTGATTGCCACAGCCCCAAACGCTCAGCTGCGTTTGCGTAGTGTTCTACCACAGATTCAGAATCAAAATATTTGAGCACAGTTTCGCGATCCATTCTCAAAACAAACGACGCACACGCCCGATTTGGCAATTCTTATCTAGTGCACGACCCTCTATAAATTCACACAATTAGTGACATCTACTTCTTGCCACCGGAATCGTTATCTCCAAGGTCTGACTTACTTTTACAACATGGTCGCTTTACTCAAAACGCTTATCCTACTGATCATAGCCACCGCATTGGCCATTACGGCGCTGCTAGTGCCAGCACAGATACGCTCCGTTGATCCGACAGTGGTCGAGCTCGCCGGCGCTAACAGTAGCTCAGTTGAAGACAAGATTTGGGAGGAAATCAATGCCGCCTATGTCGGCCCCGCACAACGATTCGCAGCAGCGACCGGCAGTCAAGACCCCGCCCAGCAGACGCAAATCCAACTGCTCTTAGACCAAAATCCGAACTTTGCCAGTAGCGGCGGGCCTAACCGCGACTTTGAAGATTTACTCAAGCGCAGTGTCACTCAGCGTAAAAGTCGCGCCGTCATCCCTCAATTACTGCCTCGCAGCGAACGCGCCTCACTCACCGAATCACTCTCCACTTCGCGTAATCGCAACGTCACCGCACTTCTAAGCATTCGCGACATCGCTGGCCTGTCACGCCTCCACCCAGCGAGTCACGCAGCTGGTGCTCCCTATGATGCAGGCGTGCTGACACTCGCGCTTCTCATCGAAGCTGGCCATTTTCAACCCAGCCTCGCCCAACAAATTGGCAATCTGGCAACTTTAGCCGCAGGTTATAATCCAGAGGCTACCATCGCCTGCGAAGATTTAGTCATCGGCACCCTCTCCCTCGGCCGTCAACTCGACTACACCTCATTAGTCAGTCTTGCAGAATTGACCGAAACACTCGGCGATTGGTCGCAAATGGCCGCTCTCTTTCGCGCACAGCCAGATCGAATTGCCGAAAACTACACCGCGTTGCGATTCTCAGAATCTCCCGACACACTTTATCGCTACCTCGCAGAGCAAACCGAAACTGGCAATCAAGACCTAGACTTTGCATTACGCCATGGTCCTGGAGCCGTGAGCCATTTAATTCATACCGAGCAGCCGCTCTTTCAAGCCAGCTCAATACCAGGCACTGTCCTAAGCCTCCTAGCGCCCTTCCGTCCGCAGATCTTCGTCGAGATCACACTGCATAACAATACACTCGGACAAGCCCTCAAATTTGCTCTGCTCTTCCTCGCTGGTTTAGCGTTCGCATTTGCCATGGGCAGTGCGTGGCGCAACAGTTTGGGCAATACCAGCACGGTATCGCGCAGCAACCCGATGGTCATGGCACGCGATATACTCATTAGCTTCGTCGTCGTCCTCACCATCTGGACCATCTTCGAACCCAACATCCTTAAATCTAAAGAATCTGTTTCAGACTCCGGGCCACGCATCGAATTTGCCGTAGCCGACTCACTTCAATCCATCAAATCACCCGTCAAATCCATGCAAGAGATCAACCAAGTCACACTCCTCGTCCTCGCCCTGTTCTTTATTATACAGCTCGTGATCTACTCGTTCTGTCTAATCAAGATCAAAGAAGTCAGCAAACAAGCACTCAGCTCAGACATGAAGCTGAAGCTACTCGATAACGAAGAGAACTTATTCGACTTCGGGCTCTATGTCGGTCTCGGTGGCACCGTGCTGTCCTTAATCCTCGTCGCAGTCGGCATCGTCGAAGCGAGCCTCATGGCTGCCTATGCGTCCACCTTGTTCGGTATCCTCTTCACCGCGATCCTGAAAGTGATGCACCTTCGCCCCTACCGCCGCCAACTGATTCTCAGTGCTGACGCCGCTTAAACGGCATCCACTTAAAACAACAAAAGCGAACTGTAACAGGTATGAAGGTCGCTACTTTCCGACGTCGTTACCGATGACTTCCCACGTTTCAATTTTCCTACTCCGCCTACTATGAACAAAACCTTGATGCTAGTCATTTGTGACTTCCTCCTCCTGAGTATGTTGGCGCTCGCACGCTTCGATCCACCCGAAGAGCGCCCTGACGTGACACTCGATGCCACCGCCGCCTCCGCGACCGCAGAGGCCGAACTAATTAGCCTGCTCGAAGAGTCCCTGCAGTCGGAACTCGAGTCCCGCTCAGGCCTAAGCGATGATCTCACTGAAACACGACAAGACCTCGAAAAACAGGCGCTCAATCTCGCCGAACGCGAAGCTGCGCTCGCAGCCACTCAGAAAAGCTTACAAGAAAAAGCAACTGAAGCCGCACAACTCACCGTCGCCAAAGCAAACATTGAAGCCGATCAAGCCAAGCTTACTGAGGAAAAAGCCCAAGTCGAAGCGGATCGCCAAGCCCTAGCTCTGAAATTTGAAGCCACTCGCGCCGAGCTCGAGAGCGCTCAGACTGAGCGTATCGAACTCACCCAGACTCTCGGCCAACTTAAACAAGAATCGTCCGTCTCTAAAGAACGTCTCACACAAGCAGAGAAAGATCTAATCACCCGCGAAGTAGCCCTCGCTCAACGTGAAGCCCAGCTCAAAGCCGCTCAAGCCGAGACCAAAAGGCTCAATCAAGAGCGGGAGGCACTGAACAACCAACTCGCAGTCGCCAAGGCCGAGCGCAGCCTACTGGAGCAAAATCTAATTAGCGAAAAACAAGACAAAGCACAGGCACAGGCACATGCGTCACGGCTCACTGAAAATGTATCCCAACTCGGGCAAGGCGTCTCCGAACTGGCCCAGAGCTCGGAAGAAATTATTCAAGAAATGGATGCGAGCCGGCCACGCACGATGAGCGAAATTTTCACACGCTTTCAAAACAACCGTGCCACGATTCACTTCACCTCTTCAGAAAAACCGCGTATAGGCAGTCCCACGACGCAACACTACGAAAGTAAAAGTATCCTAATTGCGGATGCTGAAGGGACTTACCTCGTCACGCACACCGCAGACACACCTTTTGCCTTCTTCAAGAACCCTGACAGCCTCCTCAGCGTGCAACTGGAAGTCACACTCGCGGGCCGCACCTTACCGATTAATCAAATCGCATTCCTCAGCGCCGACCCTCGACTGATCTACATCCCACTGCCGAAACGCACCGTCGAGGCTTCAGGCCTAGAAACCTTCGAACTAGCAATACAACCAGAACGCTGGGAAGAAGCAGTCCTCGTTAAAAACGACGAGACCAACTTTGGTCGCACAGGATTTCGCCGCCTAACCAGCAGTGAGCGCTTCCTCAAGATGGAGCGCCCTGCCCTCGGCGAACTATTTGCCGACTTCGCATCCTCGCGCGGTGATCTAGCCTTCAGCAAAAACAGTCAATTCATCGGCGTACTAACCGACTCGAAACACGCTGTTGTAATTGACGCTTTTCTCGCTAGCGCATTTGGCAACTTAGGTGCCAACTTTAACAAAGAAGCAAGTGCCGCCACGATCCGACGCTTAAAAGAACGCGTCCGCAAACTGCCGAATGAGGTGCAATAGTTGGTGGTTGAATGTTGCTTGCTACTTCCCTCAACGAACTACTTTCAACGATCCATCAAACCCTAGCCTTTTACACCGCTAGCGAGCACCGTCTGAAAATTCGGCGCTTCGGCTTCTTGAGCGACGACATTGACTTCGATCTGACGGAAGCCTGCTTCTTTTAAAAACTGATAGAGTTTGTTCTCTGAGAATCCCAGCCAAACGTCGGCATAGAGCTCGTGGGCTTTCTCGAACTGGTGCTCCAAGAGGTCGATAATGATTAGTTTACCCCCAGGCTTTAAAATACGGGAGGCTTCCTGTATCGCCTGCTGCGGATGCTGGGCATGGTGCAGTGCCTGACTGAGCAACGCTAAATCAAATGCCTCATCCTCAAGTGGAACGGCTTCGATGTCACCCAACTTGTAGCTTAAATTAGTAAATCCATTCTTCTTGGCCAGCTCACTGCCGAACTCGACCATCTTCGGAGAATTATCGACACACACAATTTTCTCGGCGCGACGTGCCAGTAATTGAGACAGTAGCCCCTCGCCTGCTCCCAAATCTACGACCTTAATTTTCGGCGTTAGATGCAATAAGAAATGGCCAATCGCTTCCCAACTGCGGCCTGGGCAATAGTTTTTGCCCAGTCTCCCAGCTACGGAATTAAAATATTGTTCCGACTGCTGCTTACGCTTCTCCAAAATGCGCTTCAAATTAGCAGTGTCCTCGCCGATCTGCGTGGTGCCTTCCACCGCAGCACAGGCCGCTTGCAACAACGCAGCATCTTTTGCATCAAAGACACTTAATGCATAAAATGTCTTTTTCCCCTCGCGGCGATCGTGCACCAAATCGCCCTGCCGAAGAAGCCCGAGGTGCGAAGAAATGCGCGACTGCCCCATATCCAATACGTCTTGGAGTTCGGCGACCGATAGTTCCTCTTTTGCCAACAATGAGAGAATACGCACCCGGGTCGAGTCCGCCAATAGTTTCAATATTTCCCAAGAGTCCGCCATATATGAGATCGTTCATATTATAAACATCCCCGTGATGGCGAGTTGATATTTCACCACAGCCAACCTACTGTGCGAGATCCTTGGCTATGCTTGTGCTGCTTTAGCGAGCGCTTCTTTAACCTGAGCAGTAATTGCACTCCAGTCCTTGTTGGCGATTTGTGACTTAGTTGCCAGCCATGAGCCGCCAATTGCAAAGACTTCAGGAATCGAAAGGTACTCGTTCATATTGTCGAGCGAGACACCACCAGTTGGGCAGAATTTAACACCGAGATTCGCATACGGAGCCGCCATTGCTTTGAGCATTTTTGGGCCACCAGCAGATCCAGCAGGAAAAAACTTAAGGTACTCACAGCCAGCTTTGAGCGCCGCTTGGATGTCGGAAGACGTCATGATGCCTGGAATAAACGGGATGTTGTTCGACTTAAAATAAGCGATCGTTTCTGAATCTGTACCTGGCGCGAGGCCGAACTTACTGCCTGAATCAATCGCAATTTTCGCCTGCTCCAGCGTGACAACTGTGCCCGCGCCAACAAGCATCTCAGGAAATGCATTCGCAATCGATTCGATCGCACCAGCGGCTGCTGCTGTGCGGAAAGTGACTTCGATAATATTAAGACCGCCTTCAAGTAGTGCGTTGGCGAGTGGCTTAGCATCTGCAATATCGTCGATGACAATGACGGGGATGACGGGAAACTGGTCGAGTGCTAACATAATTAAATAAGTTTTTTGAGGTTCGGCTTGAACTGGGTATCTAACTAACTTCGAGTCTAGCGATCCACACGTGCACCGCCGCCAGCTTTGATCTTTTTCACTTCTTTAAGTGAAGCCATCGTGGTGTCCCCCGGTGTCGTCATGGCCAGTGCGCCGTGCACACATCCATAGTCGACTGCTTCCTGCGGGTCGTTTTCGGTCAAGAACCCATAGATCAGGCCCGAAGCAAAACTATCGCCACCGCCGACTCGGTCGAGGATCTCAAGGCATGGAAACTTAATCGACTCAAAAAATTCGCCGTCATGCCAAGCCAGCGCGGCCCAGTCATTGACAGTGGCAGTCTTCACTGCGCGCAGTGTTGTGGCAGTGACCTTGAAGTTCGGAAATTCTTTAATCGCTGTGGCGATCATCCTCTTAAACGCATCAACTGGAATCTGTGAAATGTTCTCATCGACACCCTCTACTTCGAAGCCAAGACAGGCGGTAAAGTCTTCTTCGTTACCGATCATTACATCGACATATTTGGCAATCTCGCGGTTCACCTCTTGGCACTTAACAAGGCCGCCAAAGTCTTTCCAAAGCGACGGTCGATAGTTCAAGTCGTAGCTGACGATGGTGCCGTGCTGCTTCGCGCATTTGACTGCTTCGAGCACAACATCTGGAGTGGTCTCACTCAGAGCGGCGTAGATCCCACCAGTGTGGAACCATTGCACGCCGCGTTTACCGAAGATCTCTTCCCAGTCAATGTCTCCAACCTTGAGCTGACTCGCTGCGGTGTTGCCACGGTCAGGGCAACCCACTGCGCCGCGAATACCGAACCCGCGCTCGGTAAAGTTGAGGCCATTACGGACCGTGCGGCCTATCCCGTCGTAGTCCACCCATTTGATGAACTGCGTATCCACTCCCCCCTGAAGGATAAAGTCTTCGACCAGACGGCCAACTGGATTGTCAGCAAAGGCAGTCACCACGCCAGTCTTTAGGCCGAAGCAGCGCCGCAATCCGCGAGCGACGTTATATTCGCCGCCCCCTTCCCATGCCGTAAATTGACGAGTGGTATGCGCCCGGCCTTCGCCGGGGTCAAGGCGCAGCATCACTTCTCCAAGAGAGATGCATGCGTATTCACAAGAGTCAGAAGATTTAATGTCGATCGCCATGAGTTGTCTGTTTTTCTAAGTGTTCTGTGTATTAGAAAATTGATTGCGCAGAACAGCATCCGCGAGCATTTAATTGGTATCCGTATCGATGAAGTCAAACGGCTGAGAAACTTCACCGATGAGACGGTCGCGGCATCAACTGGATTTTGCCACGCGCCTGATTTTAGTAAGACCTTTAAGCGAAGAATAACATGCATTTGCCCGCTTTTTAATCGGCTGTATCGTCGTGCGCCGACTAGCAAACGCAACCGTGGCAACCTAGTTGTAATTGGCCACGTAGAGGAGATACGCCGCTCGCTTAGAACCTGCATGCACCTTTGCGGGCACCTTAGTGACACGAAATCCGGCGCGGTTAAGACGATCTTCGAATCGAAGATCTGGGCCAGCAGACCAAAAAACCGCACGCCCAGTAGGCTTCAATGAACTACGCATCCAGCGCAAGCCACTGTTCGAATAGAGTGATGTATTCGTTTCCGAAACCATTGCAACCGGGCCGTTGTCTACATCCATTAAGATCACATCGTAACGCGCACGCTCAGCCTTGCGCACATAAGCAACTACATCTGTGGTATGAATCTCTACGCGAGGATCATTCAACAACGCGCCATTCAGAGACTTCAAATACTCGCGGTTCCAGCTGACAATTTCCGGCAACAGTTCAACCAGTTCGATCACCACGCTCGCCCCAGTGTTTTCCAATACACTGCGTAAAGTAAAGCCAAGCCCGAGCCCACCGATCAAGATCCGCGCCTGAGCGTCACGATCCAATAGCTCGACGCCAATTTCGCCCAATAAAATCTCCGACGCATTCGCCCCTGAGTGCATCAACTCTTGCCCACTATAACTGATGCAATACTTACCATCATGCTCATACAGGGTCATGGCACCACCATCAGCAGTCGTCGACTCTGCAAGTTTTACACGTGGTTTCATTCAATTCTTTTTGTTTATAAAAAATAAATGGCCCGACTCAGTGTCGTGCTCCGTTGATCATTGCCCCTGCGACTTATCGCGAAGCATCGTCTCCAGATCAGCCAGATCTTTGGTGAATTTACAAGTAAACCGACGCATCTTGCCCGTTTCAGGATGCACCAACCCAAGGCTCGAAGCATGCAGCGCCTGACGTTGCACATTATAGGGCATCCCGCCTTTGTTTTTTAACGCCGCCTTATAATCTGGATGATAGTGACGGTCGCCGAGCAACGGCACGCCGGCTCCGGCAGCATGAATGCGCAGCTGATGCTTCAATCCCGTCTCCAAACGAAGGCGGAGCTTACTGACCGTATGGCGTTGGCCTTTAACCGCGGTCGGCCACGAATACTCTTCCACCACTTCATAGCGACTAATCGCTTCAGTGGCGCCCTCTTCTTCGGTTGCAAAGACGGTTTGATGCATGCCCTCTTCATCGAGGCGAAACCAAGCACGCCATTCACCCCGCTTCTGATCGAGTTTACCATCACCAATCGCCATATATTCGCGCAGAAAGGTGTGATCGCGTACCTGACGAACCAACGACTCCCGCGCCTTCGGATTCATCGCGAAACAAATAATACCACTGGTATATTGATCCAATCGGTGCACAGGCAGCGGAATCAGGCGCTTGCGATGCACGCCCTTCTGCTGGTCTAGTTCGGTCGCCCCTTTGCCTTGCAAAAACTTCTCCAACACCGTCAGCGCAGACACTTGATTACTATCGGGCACAGGCACCGACAACAGCCCTGCCCCCTTGTTTACAATCGCCAACGAGCTATCAATATAGAGTAAAGTGGCCTGCGCGTGAATACGTGTTGGCAAATGCCGAAAAAAGACTGGCGGTAGCGTCCCGCCCATCGACAGCCGATCGCCTGGGTCCGTGATCTGCTGATGCGGCTTTTTAATGACCACACCATCCAACTGAATGCGCCCCTTGGCGAACCAATCCTTGAGGCGCTTACGCGGACTATCTGGGTAGCGCTCACTAAGCCACTCCAATGCTGGTTTTACCTCTCCTTCATTTTCGCTATCTGACATAGCCGCACTCTCGAGTGTCAAACCACGAAGATCAACCCTCAAGCGAGCGCCTATCGGATCGAATTCACCGCCATGTTTAATCATAAGAAACTCGATATCTCAGTACTCGGGGCTCGGTCATCGCAACAGTCTGGTCGGCAATATCCCAGCCAGCGCTGAAACACTGAGTGAACTGCTCGCCCAATTATATCTCATCGACGCGGCCTAAGCAGAAAAACACATCACATCCCGCTTGTCAGAAGCGGCGCCTGTAGATTAACTGTATTTAGACCAGATACAGTAGATGAAAATAATACTGAGTAACACCACCATTCTCATTCTCGCGCTCACCTGTGCGCTGCACTCGCTAAACGGCCTTACGCTCTCGAATAAAGAAGGCACGACCATTGACGTTACGGTTCTGGAGATCGAAGACGCGCGTATTCAATTACGCCTTCAGAACGGCAATACCACTTGGCTTGAGCGCGATCGATTGTCATCGGACAGCCAACTAGCGATCATCGAGCTCGCCGCACAGCAGAAGTCACGCTTTCAAATAATCAACGAGCTGCTAGGAATCTCCTTATTAAAGGACAATAATCTATGGGATGATGCGCCCGATGAAGTCGCGCAACGACTAGAATGGCCACTCGAATCTCAGACCGAGACTCAATCCAGCTTCCGATACTATCCTCCTGCGGCATACCGTATACTTGAGGCGCGCCCATATTCCTCAGTCATCTATGGGGCAGATAATCAAGCTGCTTTAATTAGCATCGTCTTTGCCAACAAAGGCGACTTCAAGTTTAGCGAATATCCCACCAAGGACGAAATCAAAGCGATGCAAGCAGCCATCGAAAGCGACACAAACAAAATTATCGACCGCATCAGCGAAGCTCTGGGGAAACCTGAAAAACAACAATACGGCAGCGGTCGCGGCATCAAGCAACTCATACAACGCTGGGACTGGAACGGCCACGCCCTCCTACTCGCCACACAAGAAAACGAATACGTCAGCCTCAGAATAACTAGCAGCGCTTCTGCCGACAATAAAGGTCGTGGTCAGAAATTTTCCGATGCCGCGCTAAGAAACCTCACGACAAAAAACATTATAACACGCTCCAACGGCGATGTCATTATCGATAATATCCCGATGGTGAACCAAGGCCCGAAGGGCTATTGCGTGCCCGCGACCTTCGAACGCTATCTGCGCTATATGCAAATCCCAGCCGATATGTATATCCTAGCCATGGCAGGTCAGACCAAAATAGGCGGCGGCACCTCACTCAGGGCGATCATTGCCTCAATCGACGGATACATCGCCTCACAGAGCCGCACAATGAAACAACTCAACGAACCGATCAAAATCCGTACTATTCAAAAATATATAGATAAAGGGCTGCCAATGATTTGGACGATGTTTTCCTCAAACACATATAACCAATATGCCAATCAACGCACTCGAGATAGGAAATTAGTCGCCGACTGGGAAGCTTGGAGCAAAGCCTCCCAAATAAGCGCCCGTGCGACTGAACTCGTAAAAGATATCACGTCCGCACACGCCTGCATGATCATCGGCTATAACAAAGCGACCGGCGAAATTGCTGTCAGCGATTCGTGGGGGCCTGCGTATAACGAACGCTGGATCTCGGTCGAACAAGCGGAACAAGTGTCTCAAGGCTCCATCTACCTCGTCAGTTTTTAACTAATTGAGTTTGCAGCAATACAACCCGCAGTTGATCGTCCTTACACAATATGACAGATACACCCTACAATTTTGACACCTGCCCTGATCGCACTGGCTACGGCTCCCTCAAATGGGACAAATACAAGGGCCGCGACATCCTGCCACTCTGGGTGGCCGATATGGATTTCGCCACCGCGCCCGAGATTGTCGCAGCTCTTCAGCAGCGGCTCGACCACGGCATCTACGGCTACACCATTCCTTACGAAGCTCCGATTCAAGCCGTCCTCGACTACTTGGATCGCCAACACGGCTACAATGCCAAGGCTCATTGGCTCAACTTTCTGCCCGGCCTCGTGCCAGCAATCAATCTCTGCTGCCACGCCTATGTCGCAGACAATGAGTCCGTGATGACTGCGACCCCCGTCTACCCGCCGTTCCTTGGCGCACCCGATTACGCAAATCGAGAACTCATCAAAACTCCGCTTTGCCTCGACGCAGACGACAACTGGACACTCGATTTCGATGCAATGGAAGCCGCGGTAAAGCCAAACACCAAGCTCTTTATTCTGTGCAGTCCGCACAATCCAGTCGGTCGCGTTTACAGCAAAGAAGAACTCACCCGCCTCGGCGACTTTTGCGAGAAACACGACCTGATTCTTATTTCCGACGAGATTCATTGCGATCTCATCTTTGATGATAATGCACAGCACATCGTCACTGCGAAAATCAGCGAAAACCTAGCCGCGCGCACCGTCACACTAATGGCTCCAAGCAAGACCTATAACCTGCCTGGCCTCGCGTGCGCATTCTCGATTATCGAGAGCTCCAAGCTACGCCTCCAATTCCAGAAAACAATTCGTGGCATTATCACCGAGGTCAACTGCTTCGGCTATGCGGGCTGTGAAGCCGCCTACAACCTCGGTGAGCCATGGCGTCAGGCACTACTATCGTATTTACGCAGCAACTACGAACTCACCTCCAAATTCATCAAAGAGCAAATTCCAGGCATCACCTTCCGCCCGATGGAATCGACTTACCTCGCGTGGTTCGACGTCACACGACTGGAGCTAGAAGAGCCGGTAACATTCTTCGAAGACCATGGCGTTGGCCTATCCGACGGCACTCCGTTTGACGGCATCCAGCATCTACGTCTCAACTTCGGTTGCCCACGTAGCCGACTCCGCGAAGGCCTCGAAAAAATGGCTGCGGCCCTGAATAACAGATAACTCTCTCAGGTCTCACTACGAAGAATGGAATCAGTCCGCTTAGACAAATGGCTCTGGGGCACACGCGTGTATAAAACACGCAGCGATGCCGCCGAAGCCTGTCGCGGTTCCACAGTTCGGCACAACGGCATTATTGCTAAGCCCTCGGCAAAAATTCGGCCTGGCGACACCATTATTGCGCGCACCAAAGCACTCACCCGCACCCTACACGTCATCGGACTCACCGAGAAACGTGTCGGCGCGGCACTACTGCCTGACTACTTCGAAGATCAAACACCCGAATCCGAGTTTGAGGCAGCACGCGAAAAACGCGAGAACGCCAAAGTCTTCAGTCACAAAGGCGCAGGTCGTCCTACTAAGAAAGACCGCCGCGACATCGAGCGCTTGCTCAGCGAATAAGCCGCGCCGCTCCTGTCGCTTGCGCAACGCAACCTTTGCTCCTAAGAACTGATTAGGATTAGGATTAAGATTACGATTAAGTATCCTCAGCCCTATTCCCACCTCAAGTCTCAGCCCTCTTCCCTCCCTCCCATCCGTGCCCTACGAAGAAATTCCATACACCGTCGAAGACACCAAACTGCCGCCCGAGATTGCCGCCTTCATTAACGAAGCCGACCGTCGCTGCGACCTATTCTACGACCAGAAGCTCAATAAGCGCTACCCTCGCTACGTGCCCAGTGAACCCGCGCAAGTTTACGCTGCGCTGCGCTACGTCACTGAGCAAGGCTTGCCGCTCGGTGAAACCTTTATCGAATGGGGCAGCGGCTTCGGCGTGGCCACTGGAATCGCCGCACAACTCGGCTACGAGGCATACGGCATCGAGATTGAAGAGACGCTGGTCGAAAAAGCTGAATCACTAATCGCCGACCAAGGTCTCGACGCAGATTTTCTACCCGTCAGTTACATCCCCGACGGCTTCATCAGCTACGACGCACTCAGCGGACACGACATTGTGCGCGACGACAGCTTTGGCCATCGCGTCGATGGCAATTCGCGCTACGACGGCATGGATATTGACGTTGAAGAAGTGGATCTGTTCTTCGTCTACCCATGGCCAGGCGAGCAAGAAATGATGCTTAAACTCTTCGACGCCATTGCAGGCGAAGGCGCTATACTAGTCGCTTATTTCGGCGACCGCGACATTAGCCTCTACCGCAAGCTCGAAGACGAAGATGATTAGATCCTGAATTAACGTCGCCTCTCACGAGGTGGTTTGCGGCTATACTTCTCGCCCTTGGAGTTTAGCTCACGGCGGGTGCGACGACTCACTGTGAGTTCGCGTTTTTTCTTACGCTGGCTCAGCTTTTCTAATTCAAAATCGAGTTTCAGATAATTAATAAAGCGCTCACGACTCAAGGCGCCGGCTTCGATCGCCGCCTGAATCGCACAGCCCAAATCCGAGCGATGCTTACAATCGTGAAATTTACATTGAGTGGCGACCTCGTCGAAATCACGAAAACTTTCCTTCAACGTTTTTGCATCCGTCCACACCTGAACTTCGCGAATCCCAGGGTTGTCGATCAGCATACCCCCTGCCTTCAGCGGCAATAGTTCACGCGCCGTCGTCGTATGCGTCCCCTTGCCTGTTACGCCATTCACCTCTCCCGTCCAGAGCCAATCTTGGCCGATTAATTGATTGATCAGCGAAGACTTACCGACACCACTGGAACCAATCAACGCGATCGTTACCCCCGGTTCCAGATAGCTCCGAATCGCATCGACTCCCGAACTCTCGATTGCGGACGTCAGAATCACCTCAACATCTGTGTTGAGCGCAGCCAAGGCGTCTTGCGCCATCCGGTTGATCTCATCAGAATACAGATCACTCTTGTTCAGCAACACCACCGCCCGCGCGCCACTGCGCTGCATCACCGTAAAATAGCGTTCCATGCGGCGTAGATTAAAATCCTGCCCAGCGTCGGTCACCACAAAGACAACATTCACATTGGCAGCCATCACCTGCTCTTCGGTACCCTTGCCTGGAGCTTTGCGTGAAAGACAAGTCTGCCGCTCCATCCGCGCACGAATCAAGCCCTCGTATTCATTGCCCTCGGCACCTATTTCCAGCGCGACCCAGTCGCCAACCGCAGGTAGTTCCGCATCCGTCTCCGCTTCATGATAGACCGCGCCACCGAGAGCCACTTCCATCTCTGTACCATCGTCGAGCACTGCACCATATGAGATCTTGTTATCGCGAATCAGACGCGCAGGCACCCAGCCTTTATCTCGGCAATCTGCAAATTCCGCTTCAAAGCGAGCGTTCCATCCTAGGTCGTTCAGTGTCATGTGCACTGGAATCTACGGACAACAGTGGAAGAGTTAACTACAAAAATCGAATATTCGAATTTAGAAACGCTCCACTCACTAAAATCCGAACACACTTCGGACGATACTCCAGAAATTTGACGGAGGCGGTGGTGGCAGAGGCGAGCCGTTACCACTCTTCTCACTCTCACTCTCACTCTCACTAATCGATGGCTCGTAGCTCAGCTCTAAGCGATAATCCGTAATCGAAGGACGTTGTTGCACCGCTGCATCGACGGCCTGCGTCAACTGTTTCAGATAATCCTGTCCAGTCGATTCGAGTAGAATCGGCCCAAAATAATAGCTCAAACTTTCGTGCTCATAGATAACATACCAACCACTATCTAACTCGGCTGGCCCAGCCTTGATCTGCCCTGGAAAGCGTTGGTCAAACCGAGCCTTCGACAAAAATCCTGTATACGAGATCGCAGACTCTTCGATCACGCGAATCTCTAACACGCTTTGCGCAACGCCGCTAACAGAACCAATCAATAAGACCAATATTAGCCGCCCTAAAGCATTCAATTGATTCATAGCATATCTGAGGTTTGAAAGTTTCATACTTAGAGCCCTGAAGGTAAATTCGATCCATAGTCGCCACTCCCAGTTCCCGTTACAGGCGTCGAACCGCCCGCACCTGCCCCGGAGTTTGGCGTGCTTGTTTCAGGCGGCTCAGCGCCGCTGGTCGACCTCGGTGGCGACACACCCGCACTCTTCGACTGATTCACCTCTACGGTGCGATTCGACTCTCCAGTGGCGCCAAAACCAAAATCTTCAAAACTGCGTTCAGTCGGTGCGCCGGCGCCACCTGAACCGCCAGTGCCACCGCTCTCTTCGGGTGGCACACCTGAGCTGCCTGCACTACCACCGCCTGTCGCACCTGACTTAGAACTGGCACGGTCAACCGATTCGCCTCCGCCAACTTGACCGACATCATCGAAGTCGCGGCTACCGCGAGGCGATTCGGACGAAGCACCCGATTTCGAACTCTCGCCCCCAACTGTGTCGCCAATACTCACACTAGCAATCTCGCTGAAATCACGCGACTCCGACGAGGCTTCTCCTGCGCCTTCGCCAGCAATCTGCTCTATATCGCCACTTGCACCTTCGCTGCCACTCGCCTCTGAAGATTCAATTGGTGGCGGAGGCGTCATGCGTCCATCAAACAGATCAGGATCTACAGCGGCATAGGTCACACCGACGCAGATCATCAGACCGCCCACCCATGCGAAGCAACTCTGTGTAAATATTAGCAAGCGACGACTCATTGTTTCTCGGTGCAGATCACCTTAATTTCTTTCGCGCTTCGAGTATCTACTTTAATCTCAATTTCAATCGAGCGATACCCTTTGCGAGTGCCCTTTAATTTATAAACATCGGGATAAAGCTTTAGATCCCTTTCCTTAAAACGCTCTGGCGCAAATACCCCGATCATGCTCACATAAGTCTTTTTATCGGATACCACATGCAGCCCGATTTGCTGACTTTGTAATGCCAACTCAGTGCGAATCCTTGATTCCTCCCGCATTTTGCTAGGCGGTACGCTACTGGGGCGACTCGTCATCGCATCATTAAAGAACTTCGCCGCTAGCGGATAGCGCCCTCCTTTCAGATACTTCGCCGCCGAAGCAATATTTTGGGTGTAGCGAATATTTGCAAGGTAAAGGCTCGAAGCCTTCTCGAGTCCAGTGCGGGCTTCCTTCGACTCGGGAGCGAGTGCCACCGCTTCCCGATACAACTTACGCGCCGCATCGAAACTACCAGCCTTCAGCGCATTAAAGCCGTCTGCTAGCAACACCTCTAAGCGCGCAGCTTTCGCCTTCACCTTGAGCTCTATGAGCCGCTCGTTTAACTCGGGACTGGGGCGAATCACAATCGCGGCTTCCAACGCTGCCACCGCGACGAGCAAATCGCCCTCGGCTTCTGCCTTATTCGCGAGCGCCAGAGCCGCCCTAAACTCACGCTCTCGAATCTGCGTATCGATGACTTTACGCTCATTGAGCAGAAATGGATTATTCGGATGCTTCACTAGCAATGCCTCCAGTTGAACCAGTGCCTCGTCAAGCTCACCCACATCCTGAAGCACCTTGAGCCCATGGACCTCAGCCGCAATTCCATCTAATGAACTAACTATCAGCAACCCATCCGCCGCCGCGATATTGGCTGAATCAATTTCCAACACTTTTCCATACGCGGATCTAGCTGCGGCCAGGTCCAACTCCTCCAATGCGGCATTCGCCGTTTCCAACATTCCACCCACTTGCTGAATCGAACGACCTTCGAGATCACCTAGAATCGCACCCGTCATTTCAAAACCGTCGACGCTCTCTTTATAATTGTCCGCATTCAAATCACGCAGCCCCTGATTATAGGCCTCCACCGCTTCGCGATAAGTATTCTCAAAGGCGGGCTTCAAATATTCGAGGCGCTTGAGTTCCGCATAAGTCGATTCGTTCAGTGCTCGGGCCTTTTCGGCCAATATCAAAGCGCCGAGCTGTGCATCCGCAGCGGCCACGACGCTACTATAATATTGCTCGGCTTTTTCGAGTTTCCCTGCCGCTAGCGCGTCACGCGCTTTTTCGACATCCTTACTTAGCTCCGCCATAAAATCGAGCGACACATCGCCCTTTCGCAGTGCGGCTGCCAGGTCTTCGCTCAGCAACTTATCGGCACGCTCCGCGAGTTGACGCAGATCATAGTTCACTGCTTCGCCATTGTTAATGCTAGCGGAAATTGAAATATTCGCTCCATTCCCCGCAGTGGAGTCGCCTCCTTTGGAAACCATCAGCACGATGACTGGCAGGACCATCAGAACAATTAATACGATAGCGACTAGGGCGACTGGCTTCTTGTTATGAGTCATAAAAAGTGATCAGGGTGTAGAACTAACATTCATCGCAACAGGCGAAGTGCAGAATTGCGACGCGAAAAATCGGACTGACACACGAGCGTCCTCAAAAAAACAATTCCGAAAAAGCTTACAATTCCGCTCCATCACCTGAACTGGCGGTTGGCAGATATCCCTGCTGAGTTAAAAATTTAACACCGTGCGCCATTGTAGCGTCATAATCGACATCGTTACTCTTTGGCCGAAAAAATGAACTATTAAAGAAAGTATGCCTCTTACCTTCAAAGGCGACCAAGGTGCAGTCATTACCGGCCTCTGTCATCAGCGCTGTGAAGCGTTCTACATTTTCAAACGGAACCGTCGAATCCGCAGTACCATGAAAAATCAAAGTCGGCGGCAGGCCTGCCCGCACGTGATGACACGGAGATATATCCGTTTTGCGTGCCTCTGTCACCGCTTTCAAACCATAACCTGCTTCAGTGGTGTCGATCACAGGATTATATAGAATCAGCAAATTCGGCATCGAACTGACGCTCAAATCCTCACCTTCCGCCTCATGCCCTTCGATCACCCCAGTGCATGCAGCGACATGCCCACCAGCCGATCCTCCAGCAGAGATGATACGATTCGGATCGACGCCCAATTCATTGGCATGCTGCCGAACCCAACGAATAGCGGATTTCCCATCTTCAACACATTCAAACGGAGTGGTCTTATGCGTCCTTTTGGTACGATATTCGGCAGAGATCGCAACCAAGCCCTGGCGGGCGAAATCTCTGGCTTGTTGATAGAATTGCCGTGGCGTCCCACCACTCCAACCACCACCAAAGAAAAACACGATCACCGGACTTTGATCTGAAGGAGCGTGGCTAAGAGGGTTAAAAACGTGCAGCTTTAACTCTGATGATTCCAGCGTTTTGTAAGCAATGGTCTGGTCTGGGCGAATCTGCTCCGCTGCTAGAGCAATGGTCGCTCCGAGAAGGAAGAGAAGGGAATTAGAGTAAATATGCTTCATTGTGCTTAATTAAACGGATGAGCCTCAAACATGGAACACCGAACTGAATCTTTTGATTAATTTAAACAAAATTTCCCATGAGTATTTCCGTATCATGGGAGACCGCACATACCAGATTGAACACACTCGGATACGCCGCAGGTTTAACAAATATTCTTAAGTTCAGGCCAAGTTCAAAATTCGGCGCAAAAAAAGTGACTTTCCATCAACTCTGGCGTCTCTTCATGCTTGCATGGGTGTGCAAAAAATCCACCCTTTCGACCAATTTATGCCAAAACGCACCGATATTCAAAAAATTCTTATCATTGGTTCCGGCCCGATAGTCATTGGCCAAGCCTGTGAATTCGACTATTCAGGCACTCAAGCCTGTAAAGCGCTGCGCGAAGAAGGCTACAAGGTAGTCCTCGTTAACAGCAATCCAGCGACCATCATGACGGATCCAGAGTTCGCCGATGTGACTTATATTGAGCCTCTTACGGTTGATGCGCTAGAGAAGATCATCGACAAGGAGCGACCCGACGCCCTGCTGCCGACACTTGGCGGTCAGACTGGGCTGAATCTTTCGATGAATCTGCATGATGCTGGCATTCTTAAGAAGTATGGCGTCGAAATGATCGGCGCGAAGCCAGAAGCTATCATTAAGGGCGAGGCGCGTGACATCTTTAAGCAAGCCATGGTTAAGATCGGCCTCGACGTTGCCAAGTCGGAAACGGTGCACACGCTGGCCGAAGCGATCGAAGCTGCGGAGAAGACTATCGGCGACTTCCCGATTATCATTCGCCCCAGCTTTACGCTGGGTGGTTCTGGTGGCGGCATCGCTTACAACCGCGAAGAATACGAGAAGATGGTGCAAAACGGTCTCGATCTATCTCCTACCACTGAAGTGCTTGTTGAAGAGTGCCTTCTGGGCTGGAAAGAATACGAAATGGAAATTATGCGCGACCACAAGGATCAGTGCGTGGTAATCTGTTCGATTGAAAACTTTGACCCAATGGGCGTCCACACTGGCGACTCTATTACTGTCGCTCCTGCAATGACGCTGACCGACAAGGAATATCAGCTCATGCGCGACGCATCCTTCGCGTGTATTCGCGAAGTCGGCGTTGAAACTGGTGGCTCTAATATTCAATTTTCAGTCAACCCAGCCAATGGCCGCATGGTCGTGATCGAGATGAACCCACGCGTCTCTCGCAGTTCCGCTCTCGCATCCAAGGCCACAGGCTTCCCGATCGCTAAGATCGCAGCGAAACTTGCAGTCGGTTACAGTCTCGATGAACTTAAGAACGACATCACCCAGAAGACACCGGCCAGCTTTGAGCCGACAATCGACTATGTCGTCACAAAGATCCCGCGTTTCACCTTCGAGAAGTTCCCTGGCGCGGACACCACCTTGACTTCTGCAATGAAGTCTGTCGGTGAAGCGATGGCAATCGGCCGCACCTTCAAGGAATCGTTCCAAAAAGCGTTACGCTCACTCGAAATCGGCGCAAAAGGGTTTGTTGGCCCAGCTAAGTTCGAAGAAAAAATCACCGACATGCAGGCAGTGCGCCAAGGCATCGCGATCCCAACTTGCGAACGTGTTTTCTGGCTACGCCATGCATTTCTCAACGGCATGACGGATGAAGAAATCTTCGACACCTGCGCCCTCGATCCTTGGTTCATTCGTCAACTCCGTGAGCTGGTTGAAATCGAAGGCGACCTGCGCAAGAGCAGTCTAGCAAAGCTCGATGCTGAGCTCATGAAGACTTCCAAGGAAGCAGGCTTTAGCGATGCATTGATTGCCGACCTAGTTCACTCCAACCGCCAAGCCGTGCGCAAGCGCCGCGAAAAGCTCGGCGTGCTGACTAACTTCCGCCTAGTTGATACTTGCGCGGCTGAATTCGAAGCATTCACACCTTACTATTACTCCTCTTACGGTTCAGAAAACGAAATCGTCAAGAGCGACAAGAAGAAGATTATGATCCTCGGTGGTGGCCCGAATCGTATCGGGCAAGGCATCGAGTTTGACTACTGCTGCGTGCACGCCTCTTTCGCACTTCGCGATGCAGGTTTCGAAACCATCATGGTCAACTCGAACCCGGAAACTGTTTCGACTGACTACGATACATCCGACAAGCTGTTCTTCGAACCACTCACTCTCGAAGACGTCCTCGAAATTTATACCCAGTCCGGCTGTGACGGCGTGATCGTTCAATTCGGTGGTCAAACACCACTGAATCTCGCAACCGAACTCGAAGCACACGGCGTCAACATCATTGGCACATCGCCTTCGATGATCGATGCAGCAGAGGACCGGAAGCTGTTTCGCGACATTCTCGACCGAGTCGGCCTCAAACAACCAGAGAACCGTATTGCCAATTCTCTGGAAGAGGCCTACGAACTCGCCGGTGAGATTGGCTTCCCGATCCTGCTCCGCCCTTCCTTTGTTCTTGGCGGACGCGGCATGTTTATTGTCTATGATATGGCCGAAATGAAGACGATCGTCCGCGAAGTCTTCGACGTCGCACCTGGCACTCCAGTGCTACTCGACAAGTTCCTTGAAGATGCTTACGAGCTCGACGTGGACTGCATCTCGGACGGTGAAAAAACAGTGATCGGCGGCATGCTGCAACATGTCGAATTCGCAGGGGTGCACTCTGGCGATGCGACCATGGTCATGCCTCCGCACACGCTCTCAGCAGAGATACTCGATACCGTCCGCGAAGCCACTTACGCGCTCGCGAAAGAGCTCGAAGTAGTCGGCCTGATGAACGTGCAATACGCGATCAAGGACGACGAGCTTTACATCATTGAAGTCAACCCACGTGCCTCGCGCACCGTGCCATTCGTCTCCAAGGCGATCGGTGTGCCACTGGCGAAGCTCGCTGCCCGTATCATGGCAGGCGAAAAGCTCACAGACCTCGGCTTCACCAAAGAAATCATTCCTCCATACTGGGCAGTCAAAGAATCCGTGTTCCCATTCAACCGCTTCCCAGGCGCTCCGGTCATGTTAAGTCCAGAAATGCGCTCGACTGGCGAAGTCATGGGGCTGGATAAGGATCTCGGGGTTGCTTTTGCAAAATCACAAATGGCGGCTAAGCCTGCACTGCCCGACTCGGGCGACGTTTTTATCAGCGTAAAAGACGACGACAAAGAGCGCGCCATCAAAATCGCCCGCGGACTCAGCGAACTCGGCTTCGGTATTATCGCCACCGCTGGCACTGGTAAGCTCTTCAAAGCCAACGGCATTGATATGAAGCACGTCTGCCGACTGAGCGAAGGTCGCCCGAACGTGATAGATTTGATTAAGAATAATAAGGTCTCACTAATCGTCAACACGCCTCAAGGCACCGTCCCTCGCCAAAACGAGAATATGATCCGCACCGAAGCGGTGAAGCACAACATCTGTATTATGACGACGATCTCGGCAGCTTCTGCAGCAGTCGAAGGCATCAAATCACTTCGCGAAAAGGGCTACGAGGTTCGTTCAATTCAGTCTTACAGCCAAGAAGCCAATCCACGCTAACTTCGCCTCTATTCTTTATCTTGCTTGGACTCATTATCCCAACAGAAACAGCAGAGTTTCATTACGATCAAGAGAACAAATAAAACGCTTCACAAATGAAAGCCCCAACCATTATCGCACTGCTGCACGGACCAGATCAACCTGGTCTTGTTTCACGTGTGTCGAGTTGGATCTTTTTACGTGGCAGTAATATTCATCACGCCGATCAACATAAGGATCTAGAGGCGAATGTCTTCTTCCAACGTGTGGAATGGACACCGTCTGGTCAAATCGACGAAGAAGCTGCAGCCTTTGAGAAATTTGCCCACGAAGATCTCGGCATGACGGTCAAAGTCGCGAAATCGACGGATCGCCCAAAAGTCGCCCTGTTCGTGTCGAAGATTGATCACTGCTTCCACGACACGATTCTGCGCTTCCGCGCTGGTGAAATGGCAGGTGATTTGGTATGTATTATTTCAAACCATGACGCACTCAAAGCGGACGCCGAAACCTACGGAATTCCGTTCCATCACGTGCCTGTGCTCAAAGAAACCAAGGCTGAAGCAGAGACCACGCAACTCGAGATTGTGCATGCGCAAAATGCCAACCTCGTGGTGATGGCGCGCTACATGCAGGTCCTCTCTGACGACTTCCTGAAAAAAGTAGGCTGCCCCGTGATCAACATTCACCACTCTTTTTTACCTGCATTTGCTGGCGGTAAACCATACCACCAAGCACACGCTCGCGGCGTCAAACTGATCGGAGCCACAGCGCACTACGCCACAGCTGACCTTGACGAAGGCCCAATCATCCACCAAGACGTTACTCGGATCAATCACCGCAACTCAGTGCCTGATTTGGTTCGCAAAGGAAAAGACCTCGAAAAATCAGTCTTTGCCCAAGCGATCCGCCTTCATCTCGACAACCGCATTCTAGTTTATCATCACAAAACCGTCGTATTCGACTAGGTACACTTTCCACTCCAAACACTACTTTCACTTTGTTATGAATCACCCACCAAAAAAGAAATACAAAAATCCTCTCATGCCTGAAGACGACGTCATCGACGAGCGCCATCTCATCGACCTCGAAGACTCAGTAGATATCTCTTTCGAAGACCGCGTCAGCATCTACTGGATGGAGAACAAGAGTTTCCTGATTGGCTGTATCACGGTGCTGCTACTGGTTGTCGCTGGTTACCAAAGCTTGCGCATCTTCAAGGACCGCTCAGAAATCGCGCTCCAAGCCGAATATGCAGAAGCCAACGCAAGTGAAGCGCTCGCAGACTTCGCCAAAGCCAACCGCAATAAAGCACTTGGCGGATTTGCCGCACTTAGCACCGCTGACGCCGCTTACTCTGCTGAAGAGTACGAAAAAGCCCTCGAGTTCTACAATTTGGCCGCCGCCATACTTGAAGAGTCGACCCTCGCGGGGCGCGCCCAGCTCGGGCAAGCTTTCTCGCTCTACCAAAACGGCAGCACCGACGAAGGCCTCGCCAAGCTCAATGCCATTACTGCTGACAGTAGCCTAGCCGAAGGGGTTCGCGCCGAAGCCGCCTACCATCTCGCAGTCGAAGCCGACACCGCAGGTCGCAGCGCAGAATTTGAAAGCTTCGCAGCACAAATCAACGCCTCGCCACTGGCGGGCCAATGGCAACAGCGCCTCAGCTACTACCAGCAACAAACACAGTAATTAGTCGCTCGTTAAACCGATTCTTCCAAACGCACAGGTATGCAAGCCTGTGCGTTTTTGATGCCAACAGACAACATCACAGATCCAAATTGAAATAGAACTCGCAAGGCTTATTGAGGAATCGTTGACAGTTCCGAAATAGAATACACAACATCTATCGCGCTGTTCGATTATCTGTTTAGACTGATTAAACGGAGGCAGAGCAACTCATCTCATCTAGAAATATACCGCTTTATTATGAGCACAATCATCACAGACATCCGCGCCCGCGAAATCATTGATTCACGTGGCAATCCTACTGTTGAAGTCGACGTCGAACTCGAGTCCGGCATCGTCGGCCGCGCTGCCGTTCCTTCTGGTGCTTCTACTGGTGAACACGAAGCTGTAGAGCTTCGCGACGGCGACAAAGCTCGCTACCTCGGCAAAGGCGTCCTCAAGGCTGTTGACAATGTCGACAACCTCATCGCTCCTGAACTAATCGGTTTCGACGCATGCGACCAGCTGACAATCGACAAGATCATGCTTGAGCTCGATGGCACTGCCAACAAAGGCAAGCTCGGCGCCAATGCTATGCTCGGGGTCTCGCTTGCAGTTGCACATGCTGCTGCCGACGCGCTCGGCCTGCCCCTTTATAAGTACATCGGCGGCCCTAATGCTAAAGTACTCCCAGTGCCAATGATGAACGTCATCAATGGTGGTTCTCACTCTGACGCTCCAATCGCGTTCCAAGAGTTCATGATCCGCCCTATCGGCGCAGCAACATTCAGCGAAGCAGTACGCATGGGTGCTGAGTGCTTTCACAGCCTCAAGAAGGTTCTTCACGATCGTGGCCTCAGCACAGCAGTGGGTGACGAAGGAGGTTTCGCTCCCAAGTTCGACGGTACAGAAGATGCACTCGACACATTGACGAAAGCAGTTGAAGCAGCTGGCTACAAGGTTGGCAGCGACATCACATTCGCACTCGACTGTGCTGCTTCTGAGTTCTTCGAAAACGGTGTCTACGACTACGCTAAGTTCGAAGGTGAAGGCGGCGCAAAGCGCAACTCCGCAGAGCAAGCAGCCTACCTGCAAGAGCTCTCTGAGAAATATCCAATCGATTCAATAGAAGATGGTTGCGACGAAAACGACTGGGACGGCTGGAAGGCTCTCACAGACGCGATCGGCGACAAGGTGCAGCTCGTCGGCGACGATCTTTTCGTCACCAACGTTAAGTTCCTGCAAAAGGGTATCGATCTCGGCGTAGCCAACTCGATCCTTGTTAAGGTCAACCAAATCGGCACACTCACCGAAACACTCGAGGCAATCGAGCTCGGCAAGGCAAACGGCTACAACTCGGTGATCTCTCATCGTTCCGGCGAAACCGAAGACGTGACGATCGCGGACATCGCGGTGGCAACCAACGCTGGACAGATCAAGACAGGTTCCATGAGCCGCTCCGACCGTATCGCAAAATACAACCAACTTCTTCGTATTGAAGAAGAGCTGGGCGAAAACGCAGTTTACGCTGGCACACTGTAAGCGGCCCTTACATCGAATTACCACAAAGCCCGACGGTTAGCCGTCGGGCTTTTTTATGGTCCATCGTCGATGAGTGGTTAAAGGAGCAATTGCGACTCGCGCTGCTATCGCGTTCAATTACCAAACAAACCCCCAATCAGCGACCCTTGCCACTCAACTGTAATGCTCGCCGCCGACAAATTGCTCGCTTCAATTTTCTAAATGCTTACTTGTTACTCATCATCCTTAGAAATCATGACCTTAAAAGAAAAACAAGACGCGCTCGTCGAAGAGATCACTTTGATTCCCGACGCCTACGAACGCCTAGGCTATATCGTTGACCGCGGCAAAAAAGCTGCAGGGTTAACCGAAGACCTCCGCATTGATAGCTTCAAAATCGAAGGTTGCATGTCACAGCTCTGGGTGGTGCCGGCATTTAAGGATGGTTTGTGCTCGTTTCGCTCTGAGTCTGACTCAGCAATTGTTAAAGGAATCGCTGAACTACTGTGCAACTTCTATAGCGATGCGAAGCCCGAAGAAATCATTGCTGCCGATGCTGAATTCCTCGGCGAAGTTGGTATCACACAGCACCTTTCCCCAAATCGGCGTAATGGCTTGAGCCGTATCGTCGACTCGATCCAACGATTCGCACAATCCTGCTTGGCAGACTCGTAATCACACAGAAGCGACACTCTCAGCGCTTCCCAGTTCCTGCCTCAAGTCTCAGCAATGGCCGCCCCACTTTATGACGCACACGCTCATTTCGCCGCCCCAGCGTTACAACAACACTGGCAGCAGATCAGTCATGACTTAGAGAAAATCGACCTGAAGTATGCCGTCGTCAACGGCACCTCTCCTGCCGATTGGCCCGCAGTTCTCCAACTCGCAAAATCAGAGCCACACATGATTCCCGCAATTGGCATGCACCCGTGGAAAGTGAACGATGCACCCACTGACTGGCAGGCACAATTCCTGCAGGCGCTGAATCGCGGCGCGCGAGTCATTGGCGAGGTAGGCCTAGATAAATGGCGCGAAGGTTACGACCTTGAGCGTCAACAGACCGCTTTTCGCTGGCAACTTGCTCAAGCCACTGAACGCAATCTGCCAATCTCGATTCACTGCCTTAAAGCGATCGGCCCGCTAATAGAGACACTACGCGGCAAAACACTGCCCAAGCGCGGCTTTCACCTCCACGCCTATAATGGTCCGGTCGAATTGATCCCTGAGCTGGCTGAGCTTGGTGCCTATTTCTCATTCAACGCTGGACAACTTAGAACCGTAAAATCAAAAGCTCCTGGACGTATGTGCGCCGTACCAGCAGAGCGAATACTGATCGAAACCGATGCGCCCGATATGCTACCAGCAACGAGTCTGCGAAGCTTCGATCTTCCAAAGTATCCCCGCGGACACGCACTCGCACACCCGGCCACCCTAATTGATGGCTATACCGCCGTTGCGCACCTTCGCGCCGCACCGATCGAATCCCTAAGACAACAAGTCGCCAGCAATTTCGAACGCTATTTCCTTAGCTAGACGCCCCGATACGCCATGGAAGATCTTCAACTTCAGCCAACCCCAAACGTCACACGTCGCCAGTTACTAATGCGCGGTCTACACTGCCAATGCCCCAACTGCGGCCAGGCTAAGCTATTCAAAACTCGGCTGCGCATCCATCGTTATTGTCCAAAGTGCGGCATGCGAATCGAACGGGGCGACGGTTACTATCTCGGCCCGCTTTGTATCAATTACGGAATCGCTGTCTTTACCGTTGTGTTGCCGACTCTACTGCTGGGCTTCTTCGGTTACATTGCCATCAAGCTCGCTTTGGTAATTGCCTTCACCGGGGCTCTCTTACTGCCTCTGCGACTCTACCGCTTCAGTTGGAGTTGCTGGTTGATGGTTTACTACATCTGCCTACCTCACGAGCTACATGCCAACCGGACAGAAGATTGCGATGATCTTTCATTCGAGGAAGAGCGACGCACGCGCACGAAGCAGTGAATAGATTCCAGCGCGACTATTCCTCGATCATCGAACGGCGCTTTTGCGAATAGCCATTCTTCATCGAGCTGTAAGGATCAAGCGCTCCGCCCTTCATTTGCGTGTAAATACGCATCAAAGTCGGACTCTTCACCACAAACTCAGTGACTCCGAACGCAGTCTGTACTTCAGAGTCGCTAATCACGCTATAAGGCTTTTTCAAAGGATTGATAGCTCGGTCTCCCAGAAAACCAAACAGATCCCGCACATTTGAAGGCCCCAACAGAGGCAGCACCAGATAAGGCCCCTCCCCGATCCCCCAGGATCCAAAGGCTTGCCCCATGTCTTCAGGCTGCAGCGGCTGCAGACTTTCAAAACGATCCGCGGCAGGAAACACACCAACGACGCCCAAGGTAGTATTCACAGCAAAACGCTCCGTCTCGAGCCATGCACCTTGCATGCGACCTTGTAGAAGGTTCCCGCCCAGACGCACTGGATAACCTAAGTTCTTAAAAAAGTTCGAGGCCCCACGCTCCACAGGATCAGGAGTCACCTGCTGATAGCCCTTGGCGAGATGTTTCACCACGTTCATATAGATGAAGTCATTGAACTTAAACGTCAGTCGGTTGACTGACTCCAACGGGTCACAGACCACAGTCGGCTCTTCATCAATTTCGCCATACAGTTCTTCTTCGGTGAGGAAGTCATCCTCTGCCAATCCAGCACTTAGGCTCACGCATAAAATTAACCCGAATGCACAATACTGCAGAAACAAGCGTTTATAATGTGATTTTTTCTGCATCTAATTTCTCCTGTTCTAAAAGTTTTTCTAATTTTTTAATTAATAGTGCGCCATTTTCTTTACGAAAGTGATCATCAAGCTGCTGACGGTAATTCGACACTATGCTGATGTCTTCAGCCACAATATCATAGATCTCCCAGCCCGTTTTCAACAAGCCAAAACGATATAACACATTGAAAGTCTTACCGCTGGGAAAACTAATAACGACTGGCACTTCTATACGTTTACTAGATAGCTCAATCACAGCTCCACAGTCCAAGATGGGCCGATCTTTGCCTGCCATGCCCTCCACAAAACTCTTAACAATTAACTGGTCAATGAGATTGCGGACCTGCATCTGCTCATCAGCGGTCAACAAACTCCAGTTACGCGCCATCGCGCGACGAATAAGGACCTCCAAGTCATACTTGCCCTCAAGGATTGCTCGAACCGCATCCTGCCGCTGTGCATTCGTGTAGTCCTTATAAGCATCCAGATACATAATATCCAAGGTCGCCTCCATAGTAGTTTGGAGCTTCGCTGACTCATCCGCCTGAGCTGGCAGTACAGCCAACATAGCCACACAAGCAATCTTACATAAAAAACTCACTCTGAAATACATACGTTATTCTTCTCCTCTGTCAATACCGCCGAGCGCAAATCGGCTAATCAGACTTTCGATATCCAACGCGGATTCCGTATCAACAACCATATCGCCTGGCTCCAGCGGTAAGCCCGATCCGCCCGGTGAAACACTCAAATAGCGGTCGCCGATCAGCCCCGCCGTCTTTACCGAGATGATCGTATCATCATCCAGCGTCAGATCATTCGGTAATTCCAGAGTCACAATAGAATAGAAATTATCATCCAATATGATTGATCGAACCGTGCCGACACGTACTCCAGCGATCTCCACACGACTCCCGGGATTCACACCGCTAGTATTGCGGAATCGCGCCTCTAATTCGTAGCTATCACTGCCGAAGAACCGTGCGCTCCCGACCTGAATGGCCAAATACAGAACAGCTCCAAAGCCAATGAGCACAAAGCACCCAACTAAAAATTCTATCTTACGATTATTCATATCTTACATTCTCCACTATTTTTTAGATTCCTTACTGCGCCCGAAGTTCGCCTTACTCAAAAAGCCTGAAAGAGCCGACTCTGTATCCGCATCCAACTCCGATGGCTTGCCAAAAAACTTAATAATTCCCTCGTCCAGCCACGCTACGCGGTCACTTATTTCAAAGACTTCCGGAATATCATGGCTGACCAGTAACGCGGTAAAACCAAATCGCTCGCGATAATCTGCAATCATTTCAAATACGCTAAACTTACGCTCGGGATCCAAGCCGGTCGTAGGCTCATCAAATAACACCACCTGAGGGTTCGTAATCAACGCACGCGCCAGAGCCACTCGCTTTTTCATCCCCCCAGACAGCTCGCCAGGATAGCGCTGTGCTGAATCCGACAGCTCCAAATGCGCCAACATCGCGGCGACACGCTCGAGAATTTCAGACTTGTTCAGGTTTGATGCCTCCAGCAATGGCAGCGCCACGTTCTCCGCCGCCGTCATCGAATCAAACAACGCGTTATTCTGAAACATATAGCTAAAAGTCACCGCATCGCTACCCTTCGATCCACGACGACTGTGCTCAATCGGTTGGCCATCCAACTCGATCTCGCCGTCATCGGGTGGCAGTAAATTCGCGATACATTTCAATAATACCGATTTGCCGATACCACTCTTACCAATAATCGTCGTCACCGAAGAACGCGCGACATCGAGGTTGACGCCATCCAGCACCTTGGCCTCGCCAAAATGCTTCTTCAGTCCACGGATTTTGAGGAAAGTGTCGTTCATTATAGAAGAAAGGAAGTGATTAAATAATCGGTCGCAAGCACCATGACGCTCGACCAAACGACCGCCCGTGTTGCTGATTCACTGACGCCGCGCACACCAGGAAATGACGCTTTGCGATGCGTATTAAAACCTCGATAGGTGCAAATTGCCATCGTCACTAAACCAAACACCACTGCCTTAATAAAACCACCGCGCACATCTGCCCAACTCACACTTTCAAATACACGATTCCAATAGACACCGCTATCCACATTTAATAACAGGCTACCGGTTACATAGCCGCCAAAGATGCCAATCAAATCAAATACCGCAGTCAGCATAGGGAAACAGAATAATGCCGCCAACAGCCGTGGACCGACCAAATACCCGCGAGGGTCGATGCTCATTGTCTGCAATGCATCGATTTGCTCATCATTACGCTGGATGCCGAGTTCAGAAGCCATCGCCGAACCCGCCTGTCCGACCACCATCAACGCCGTAAGCACCGGGCCCAGTTCACGAATCAACGACAGTGCCACCGCCGTGCCCAAAGCCGATTCGCCACCAAATTTCACCAAGGTGTAGTAGAGCTGTAGCCCCATCACCAATCCAGTAAACAATCCAACAATCGCGACGATCGGGAAACAACGCACCCCGATCTCATGCGTCGCTACGATTAATTTCGCCACACGATGTCGCTGTCCAAAAAAGCCGCGCATGGCGCCAGCTCCAAATAAACTAATTTCTCCAAGCTCGTGAACAACGGTCAACGCCGAGCGGCCAAATGTGCGTATCATCGGTAATTAAGGTAGGGGTAAGGGTGTAAATCGATCAATGTAACTTGTTTATGACATGCTTATCGCCGATCAGTGAAGCGGAAAATTACGATATTCCTGCGATCGATAAAAAAAGCGCCTTCCGAGGAAGGCGCTTTCGTCTATAAAATGAAGCCGAATTACTTCTTATCGAGCCAACGAGTGATCTTAAGAATCGTCCACTCCTCCTCGTTGCCGCCAATCTTAGTCGCCGCAGTCGCGCCTGGCTCTTTACCTAGCAATTGCTGAGCAAGTGGCGTCTTGTAAGAGAGGATATCGTTTTTAGGATCACTATCCCAAGCGCCAAGGATCGCATACTTATGTTTCTTGCCAGTGGAACCTTGCTTCAACTCAACGATGCTGCCGATACCGACATTCTCCGTAGTGGCTTCAGTAAAATCCGTGACACGAGCACGAGAGAGGTCGACTTCTAGCTCATTCTTACGAGAGAGGAGCATGTCCTGATCCTGACGAGCCATCTTGTATTCGGAATTCTCCTTCAAGTCACCATGCTCACGTGCAGTGACGATCGCTTGCTTATTTTCAGGAATCTTGGTTGCAATCAGATCTTCGTATTCAGCTTTTGATGTGTTGAAGCTCTCTTGCGAGACGATCAGTGCATTATCCTCGGAAGAATCGGCAGACTCACCTGCAAGCAAGCTCTGCACTGTTGGGAACTTCTTGATGAAACGAGCAAGCAATGACTTCTTGGTCAGTTCCTCAAATCCTTGATTGAGCAACAGTGTTTGCGCAAGATCGCTAGCCGTCTCAACATTTGCATCTGCAAGCAAATCAGGAATCAAATCAGTGTCATCACTGAGTAAATCACCCAACGGGATGCGACGTGTGCTTGCATTCTGCAGCGATTCGTAGTCGATCGCGTAGAACATAGCAGCCAGAAGACGTGGCGTGACTAACGGATGAATAATTGAATAGTACTTCTTTGAATTACGATTTTTAACAACCCACAATAGTAGTGGTCCTTTAATCGTTTGCTCGCTCAACCAACGGTCGAGGCAATAGCTAATGCGCTTCTCTTGCTCTTGCTCCATCAGAAAGTTGATACACTCACTGGTGAACTTACCGCTCGAGTTGCGCAGCAAATCTTCGACCATTTGCTGCCACTTATCAGGATAAGTACGGCGAATCAGATCGAGATAGCGCTTAAAATAAAGCGCTGGCAACTCAGCAGCCAGTTCAGAGTAATCACTCGTTGCATCTAAAATCGAGGCAGAAGACGGATCTAAGCCTTCAACATCCTCGTGAAGATCGCGTGCCAAATTGTTACGCACCCACACACCATGTAGACGGTTGGCTTGGCTTAGGCTCTTCGCATTCTTAATTGCGTCCGTCAGCTCCTCTAAAATCTTCGGCATTTCCTCGCGAACGACCGAAATATTTTCAGACAATGCATACAGCTTCTCACCGAGGAGAATCTTCTGCTTGGAATTTTTGGTGGCATGAAACTGCTCGAGGATCTCTTGCTCTGGCTTCACCGGTTCGTCACGGAAAATATAAGGATCGGACTTTTTGATCGGCACACCGATGCGAGGATCCTTGACCAATACTTTCTTAGTCGCAGTCCACCACTTCTTGTATTTGATCGGACCAATCACGCGTGACAACACACGCTCGATCTCTGCAGTGGTCATCGCTTGGCCGTCAGCGGCGGCAATGATTTCGCACATAAGGTCGCCTGGTTGCTTCTTGATCATTTCATTGATCACATCTGCCTCGATGCGAGAACGAACCAAGATATCGTTTGGCTTGAGCACGTCCAACTTGTCCACACAAAATGCGGGCGCCATGGCGTGGCCTTGCTTTCCTTCTTCAAAATCAATAATAATCTTCGCCTCGACGGCGTCATAATCAACAATTTTGCCGAAGCCCCAGCTGCGATGCAGGCAATAATTACCTGCAGCCATGGCTTCGAGTTTCGCGCGAGCAGAAACAAGTTTTGGATTTTTTTCAATGAGAGCGTCTATGGCCTCTTTGTTCATAATATATTGCGAATGCTGTTCTTTTGAGTCGTAAACGTTGAAATATGCACAGTTTATTTACCAATGAGAAGTATTAAGTTCAACTTATCTACAGCTAACACCAGCGCTTGGGACGCAGCCGTCGCACTCACCGAAGCCTACCTCACCGAAAACCTTAAGGCAAATCAACTCCTAGAGCGCTTACCGGAGGGGTTTTCAGGCGAACGCAGAGCGACCTGCCAGTCGCTATTTCTTGGCGCACTGCGGCATGGGCACCGAGTCCAGCATGCGCTTCAGCCGTTTATTCGACAAAAACCACGGGCACTGATTGAAGCAATTTTTCTCGTAGCTGGCTTCGAAATACTCTCTAGCCCAGTAGAAAAGCACCCTCAAATAGTGCACCATGCTGTCGAGCGTAGTAAAAGCCAAGCCGCACAATCCGAGTCTGGCCTACTCAATGCAGTCCTGCGCAAACTCCCCGAGGCACTCGATGCGACTCACCCGAGCAATCGACCCGACGCACATTTCAGCACCCCGAAATGGTTATTCAAACGCTGGAATAAAGCGTTTGGTCCACCCACAACCATTAAACTAATGGAATGGAATCAACGCATTCCAGCCACTTATCTCAAGCTCTACGACACGCCCAGTGAACTTCCAAAGGGGCTCGAACCCACACAATGGGATCAATTCTACAAGGTTTCAGCTGCTGCCTCGTGGAAAGAGGATGTGCATCCACTCCTCAATAAAGGGAAAGCATACGTTAAAGACCCATCGACTCGACTTGCACCTGGCCTGCTCGCCCCAAAAAAAGGCGAAGACGTGCTCGATCTCTGTGCGGCTCCAGGTGGCAAAGCTTACGACATCGCCCACCTTATGCAACTCGAAGGTCACATCGTTGCACTCGACCTACCCGGCAATCGCATTCAACGACTCAGCGAAAACCTCGAGCACCTAGCGACAGCTTCACTGCAGTGCACCATCCTCGAAGGCGACTTGCTCGAACTCGATGCTGCGGCCTTCGAAGAACAAGGCCTACCAGTGCAATATGACGCCGTTATGCTGGACGCCCCCTGCTCCAACACTGGTGTCATTCAGCGCCGAACCGACGTTAAATGGCGCCTGCGCGGCAAAGACGTCAGCAACTGCGTTTTCCTGCAAAAACAACTGCTCTCAGCCGCATCTCTGTGCGTCAAACCTGGCGGGCGGCTAGTCTACAGCACTTGCAGTATCGAGACAGACGAAAACCAAGAAGTCGTCGATGCCTTCCTAGGTTCCGCAGCAGGGGAACGATTCTCGCTTAAAGACAGCGCTATCAGTCTGCCGTGGGAAACCGGACACGATGGTGCCGGCGCATTCCTACTGATTGCTGAAGCGTAAATCGGCGTAGCAATTCAACACGCAGCACAGTTTCGCAGGGACGCCGACTTCAGACTCGGTTCGCTATTAACGGCGGTCGACTAACCGCAGTCGATCTGCCACTCTGACACAGAGACACAAAAATGGCGCGGGCAAAACCCACGCCATTGTTGAAAAGTATTCCCCACTAGCCGCGCGGCTACTTCTGCGAGTAGAAATCGTCGATCTTCTGCGACACGTCGCGATAGCTAATATCAGCTCCGTACAGTGCCTTGAATTCAACCATCGCTTTATCCATATCGCCTTGCTGTTCGTAACAAGAACCAAGTTCGTACAGCACGTCTTTCTTCTGCTCAGTGATACCCGAAATTTCGGATTTCGCTAAATTCAGTTGCTCAGCAGCAAGATCAGAGAAGCCCTTCACCTTATAAGCCTTACCGAGAAGAATTAATGCATCAATGCGCACCTTCGGGCTACGCTGAGCGAGTTGAAGCTCTTTAATCGCCTTATCCGTTTCGCCTTCAGCATGGTAGAGTTCTCCAAGTTCGTAGCGGTAGCTAAATTCATTCGGGTAGCGCTGAACAATATCTTCAGCCTGAGCGAGACGGAAGATACGTTCATCGTTGCGCAGTGCTTCAAGCGCAGCCTTAAGTTCTGCACTCTCTGGATTTGCTTCAAGCTCCTCCTCTTTCTCTGTAATTGCATGCGCCATTTTCTCACGCTTGAGGGTGCCTTCGAGGCGCTCCAGATTGACGTCCGCGCTACCAGCCTCGAGTTGGCGAGCCTTACCGATCCACTCCAACGCATCGTCAAACTCACCGAGCTTGCGGTAATTGCTAGAAATCTCACGATAGAAATTGATATTGCCTGGCTGCTCAGCAACCGAGGCCTTAGCATCTTCAATCAATGAACGCAGGCCATCATCGCCCGTCTTTGCCCGACCCGCTTGCTCCAACCGTTGCGCTTCTTCTTCGTCCTTAAGCTTATCACGGAAGCTCTCGTCGTCTTCCCACTTACCCTTATTAATTGATTGCTCGACCGAAGCCTTCTTAATCAACGACTGAATTTCATCGTCGGAGGGATGTTCGCGATACGCCGCGTCCCCGATGCGAATGGCTTCCTCACTTTTGCCGATATCAATATAGGCAGACATGAGCGCTTTAATATTTTCCGCATTGCCTGGCTCAATCTTGCGAATTTCTTCATAAGCGAAGGCCGCCGTCTCCAGCAATCCTAATGCTTCAGCAGCGGCACCGATCATGTTGTGCGCTGCGACATTCGAAGGATTGGCATTCAACATCTGCTCTGCTGAAACTAATGCCCCTGCGGGATCTTTTTTGACCTTCGCATCACTGCCCAACGAAAATGGGATACTAGTCACTTTTGAGATAAACCCCCCCAGTCCTTTGGTCTTCCCGGCAGTGACACGTTGCTGTCCCTGACGAAGAACCTTACGGGCATCTAGGCATTCTGGATGCCGTGCCACGATGTTTGTCATAATATCCACAGCGTAAGAGGGATTTTTATCCACTGCCTTACGGGCATTTTCAATCTGCTTCTGAAGACGGGGGTCGAGATCCTTGAGAGCTACTTCTTCCATAATATTCAATCTATATATCTATATCGATGCGCGTTCAATCAGGGGCGATCAACGAGCAATCACATCCAAATCGCAACAAGCGGCTTTTTCCAAGTCTTTTAATCCATCAACCACACGCTTTTTATCCTTACCCTCGACCAATAAACGCAACTTTGGCTCGGTCCCTGAATAACGAATCAGCACACGACCCTCTTCACCAAAGTCCTTCTCAATTGCTGCGACTGCAGCACTGAGCGCTTTCAACGAAGCCAATGGCTTCTTTTCTGCGACAACCAGATTCAAGGTCGCTTGCGGGAACAAGCTTATTTCCTGGCGCAATTCAGACAACGGCTTCTTAGCCTTGCACATCAAATCGATCAACTTGACCGCAGCGACTAGGCCGTCTCCGGTGGTCGCGAATTCCGAAAAAATAATATGACCAGACGATTCACCGCCAACATTCGAGCCCAGTTCACGCATCACCCGTGCGACATTACGATCACCGACATCAGTCCGCTCGACTCGTCCACCTTCGGCTCGAACCGCATGATCTAGCCCAAGATTGCTTTGAATCGTGGCGACTAAAGTGTCACTTTTAAGAGCTCCCGAGCGCAACGCATAGATCGCAAACAGACCGAGTAAAATATCACCATCCAGCACCGTCCCCGTCTCATCACAAACAACTAAGCGATCACCATCGCCATCGTGAGCAATCCCTAACTTCGCGCCGTGTTTGATTACCGCCGCAGCAAGCGCTTCGGGATACTCGCTGCCCACGCCTTGATTGATATTCTCACCATTTGGATGATCGCCAATCAGAATCAGTTCTGCCCCCCAACGTTTAAACGCCGCTGGAGTCGTTTCACTGGTCGCGCCATTGGCCAAGTCGAGCACGATTTTCCACCCCGACAAACAGTTCTGATCCATTAAAGAACGTACGTAGTTAATATAAAACGCAGCAGCATCCAAGGGGTACGATTTAGCCATCGGCAGATCAGTAGGTGGCGACGGCTCGGCATCGATCAATGCTTCGATCCGCGCCTCCTCGGCAGGATCAAATTTACAGCCACGACCGTCAAACAGCTTAATGCCATTATCCGAAGCTGGGTTGTGCGAAGCCGTGACAGCGATTCCCAGATCTGCTTGCTGCTCCAGCAAAGACTGCGCAATCGATGGCGTCGGCACAATCCCGAGATCATGCACATAAACTCCATGCTGGTTGAGCCCCTGTATCAATGCATCTGCCAGCTCTGGCCCACTCAAGCGAGTATCCCGACCAATCACTGAATTCAAAGGCAACTCTGGTTTGAGCTGTTTTAAATAGCGCCCCATCGCGGAGCCCAAGCGAAACGCCAAGTCGGTATTAATCAACTCTCCGCCGACTGGACCACGAATCCCATCTGTGCCAAAATATTTACCCATAATAAATCTTAAAACTTAAGCTTTTTTATAAAAAGCACGCACGCGCTCCAGCCACTGCGCGGCAGCACCACTCAGCAATGTCTCACGCGCTTTCGCCACACCACTCTGCGCATCTGGAGCCGCACCCGCGATCCACAGCGCTACTCCGGCATTTAATAACACACTGTCCCGCAAGCCAACAGGCACCGCATTTACAGCGCCACTTAGTAGCGCATGCATCGTCGCTAAATTCGCCTCGACTCCGCCGCCCTTCAAATCAGAAAACTTACAAGTGTGCAGTCCGACATCCGTCGCATTGAGCGTTTTCGGAATCGATGCTAGGGCGCCGAAGCCCGCCACGGAATTGTCCCCTGCACAGCTCAACTCATCCAACCCACTGCCAGCTTCAGGCCGCCCATGCGCGACCATACCAGCCGATAAACCGAGCTCTCCCAGCGCATCCGCCAACGGTTGCACCCAAGCCTGCGAGAACACTCCTAGCAGTTGATACGCAGGCCGCCCAGGGTTAATCAAAGGGCCCAGCAAATTGAAAATTGTGCGCTGTCCCTCTTCGGCCAAGGCACGCCGTACCGGCATAATCTCTTTAAACGCGGGATGATAGGCTGGCGCAAAAAAGAAGCCAAAATTCAACGCATGCAACGACTCACGCAGCATCTCATGCGGCGCGTCCAGGCGAATGCCGAGCGCCTCCATCAAATCCGCACTGCCACAGTTCGACGTAATTGAGCGATTGCCGTGCTTAAAAACGGGTACGCCCGCCGCCGCCACGATAAACGAAACCGCTGTCGAAATATTAAACGTGCCGGAACCATCGCCACCCGTGCCACACACATCGATCGCATGACTGGCCCATTCATCCACGCCTGGATCCACCGCATGCTCACGAAAGGCATGTGCAAAAGCCGCGACCTCAGCAGCACTTTCGCCCTTGCGCGCCAAGGCAACTAAACAATCGTGTTTCGAGGTGGCGCATACGTCGGAGCGAATCAATAGCTCCGCAACCACAGTCGCCTGATCGGCATCAAGATCGGCACCGGTAAGTAGAATATCTGTAAGTGGTTCGAGTGCTAGCATTTAAACTGTAGAAGCAAAGGCTTCTTGATTAAATCTCAAGCAAAAACCCGAACTCACCGGAAATAGAAAATGCGCGAAGCCCGCTTTCCGCCTTCCATTCGACTCAAATCCGCATAGCTTGCCAACATGCAATTCACTGGCCCACTAATTTTAGCCATCGCTCTATTTGCCAGCTCGCTCGCACATGCTACTGAGCCGAGCATTGCCGCTACCCAGCAAGCACCCACAAGCTCTGAAGGCTTAAGCTATACCGATGCCGTCATCCTCGGACTAGTCGAAGGCCTGACCGAATACCTACCCGTCTCCTCCACCGGTCACCTCATTATTGCCAACGCACTGCTCGGCCTCGATGGCGACACACCGATGACCGACCAGAGCGGCACGCCGATCCTAGTCGAAGACGACGCTGGCAAGCTACGCCCCTATACTATCGGCGATGCCGCGTATGCTTACGTGATCGTCATCCAGGCTGGTGCGATCGTCGCCGTGGTGCTGCTTTACTGGCGCACCATCCTAACCTTGATTCTCGGCTGCCTCGGCAAAGACCGCAACGGCCTCAAACTAGCGATCAACCTGATCGCCGCCTTCATACCCGCCGCCGTGCTGGGCCTGTTACTCAACGACTTGATCGAATCCGCACTCGGCAACAACACCTTTGCCGTCGCTGGTGCCCTCATCGTCGGCGCCTTCGTGATGCTGATCGTCGAGCGCTGGCGCCACCATGGCAACAAAGGCGCCGTGCCGCCCGAAGACGGCCCTGGCCTGACCGAGCTCACTCTCGGCAAGTCGCTGATGATTGGCTTTTGCCAATGCTTCGCCATGTGGCCGGGCACCAGTCGCTCGATGGCAACCATCGTCGGCGGCTATCTCGCCGGACTATCGCCCGCGCACGCAGCAGAGTTTAGTTTTCTGCTGGGGCTGATCACGCTCAGCGCTGCCTCTGCTTATAAGTTCCTTACCGACGGCTCCGAAATGCTCGCAGCCCTCAACATTGGCCCCGTGCTAGTCGGCTGCATCGTCGCCTTCATCTCTGCCGCACTCGCCGTCAAATGGCTGGTCGGCTATCTCAGTAAACACGGCCTAGCAGTCTTCGCCTGGTATCGCATCGCCCTAGCCATCGCGATCTTTGCGCTGATCAAGTAAATCAGTGGAGGGCAACGCTCCGTCGTTGCCACCTTAAAGCCCTACCGCCACTCGTGCTTCGGATAACGGCCTGCCAGATCTTTGCGCACGTGCTGATATGCGCCGCCCCAAAAGCCGTCTAGATCATCGGTCAGATGTGCCGGCCGTTGATTCGGCGCCAGTAACTCAACCAGCAACTGCACCTTGCCATTCGCCACCACCAAACTGGAGCCAGGCACATCATAAAAGTCCTGTAACTTGGATGCGATAAACGCTCGACCATCTGCTTCGTAGCGAATCCTCGCCGGGTTGCGCCGCCGCGGCAGCTCCATCTCTGCCGGTGCATAGGTATCAATATAGTAATGCTGCTCAGGGCTGATCCACTCCTGCACCGTCGCTAGCACCTGCCGATCCTTGATCTCTTTATAGCTCAGTGCACCATGGCAAATCTGCTCGACCAACAACTGCCGCGCCTCCTCGTCGATCTCAGGCACCTCCGCATCGGGACAATGCCGCGCCACGAAATTCACCCGCAGTATCCAGTTTTCCACCACCGCATCCCAGCCCTTTAGATTCAACCGCCCCGCCACCACTTCGGCAGACAGTAGCTCTGCCGCGCGATCCAGATCCGGCTCGCCCTGATCCGTCGAGGACAACACCAAATCGCGAAAGCGCCGCTCACTGCGCGCAACCACGCGCCGCAGGCTCGGATCATACGTCGTCTGAGTACCATCCGAAAAATCATCCGGAAACAACTCCTCCAACCAAGCGAACTCAACTGCCGTCGCCATACCAAGTAACACTGTCACTTCCCTGCGCACTTCACGCTCCTCAATCTCGGCGGCCACAAATAAGGGCGCATTCACCAGGCTCTCGCGGCGCAGCTCGCCCGAACGCCCATGCACCATACGGCAGCGCCGCGTGCCAGTATCATTGCGCTTCGCCAAGTGATCTGAAAAACCCGCGAGCAAACATTTAGCAATCCGCTCCGCCTCATCCGGCAAGGCCGCCTCCCGCGTGTCTAGACCCTGTCGCTGCGCCAGCTGTAATAACTGCCGCGCCGTATCGCCCGCCTGCCGCGCCGCGCCGCCATGAATCCCCAGCACACCACAGGCGTTCGCATTAAACTTCGCCGCCCGCGCCAGATGCCAGGCCTGCAACTGCACAAAGAAATCCGACCGCTGGTCGGCCTGATCTTCGACCTTTCGGAGCTGCTCCTTGCGCACACGCGCATCGCGCGACACCCGATAAAACGAGCGCCCCTGGCTCAAGCCCGCGATCAGCGCTACTTCCGGCAACACGCCGCGACGTTCCGCCTCCAGCAGCATGCGCGCATAACGTGGGTGCAACGGGAAGCCCGCCATCTTGCGGCCCATGGCAGTAATCGCTCCCTTTGCATTCAAGGCCCCCAGATCCAGCAACAAATCATGTGCCCTTGCGAGTGCCTTCGGCTCCGGCGTTTCAAACCATGCGAACTGCTCAGGCTTCGAAATACCCGCAGCCGCCAACAACAATAAAGTTTCCGACAAATCGACGCGCTTCACCTCCGCCTCATCACGCTCCGCACGCGACGCATGTTCAGCCTCACTCCAAAGTCGCATGCAAACTCCTGGCCCGGTGCGGCCCGCACGCCCCGTGCGTTGCTCGGCCGAGGCGCGACTAATCGGCTCGACCAAAATCGAATTCACCCCACGCCGCGCATCATAGCGCGCGATACGAGCCTGCCCGCCATCGATCACCACCCGCACGCCCTCGATCGTAATCGAAGTTTCCGCCACATTGGTCGATACGATCACCTTGCGGCGCCCGCCCGACGACACCGCTCGATCCTGCGCATCTGGTGAGAGTTCACCATGTAGCGGCAGCACCTCGTAAGCACGCGCTTCCGGCATGGCCTCGACCGCTTCGATCGTTTTACGAATCTCAAACGCGCCCGCCATAAAGATGAGCACATCGCCCTCGATGCCCTCACGAACCGCCGCGCGAAACGCCACCGCCGCCCGCGACCACACTGGCGCCGCATCGCGATTCAAGGCCGCGCCCATGTAGCGCGTCTCCACTGGATACATGCGCCCGGACGCTTCCACCCGTGCGCACGGCTGCAAATAGCCCTCCAACAAATCGACATCCAGCGTCGCCGACATCACCACGATCTTTAGATCCGGCCGCACGGTCTGCACCGATTGCAACGCACAGGAAATACTCAAATCACTGGTCAGATGGCGCTCATGGAATTCATCAAACACCACCGCGCCGACGCCCTTCAGCGTGGGGTCTTGTAAAATCTGCCGCAGCAGGATCGCTTCGGTCACAAATCGGATCCGCGTGTTCGGCCCCACCACATTTTCAAACCGAATCTGGTAGCCCACTTCTTCGCCCAGCTTACAGCCGCGCTCCTGCGCCACGCGCTTGGCCAACAACCGAGCCGCCAGACGCCGCGGCTGCAGCACCACCACATCGCCCTGCACCTGCGCCGCATCGATTAGAATCTGCGGCACCTGCGTCGACTTGCCCGAGCCGGTCGGCGCACTCAGCACCATCCGCCCATGAGTCGCCAGACCAGTGACGATCTGCTCCGCAACGGCATGAATCGGCAAGGTTAAATGAGAATCAGACTTAGACACAGCCTCAAGCAGTGCAGCCCCACTGCCTAGCCGCAACGCAAAACATGCAGCGTCACTTCCGGCTATGAATTTAACTGCCAGCGCAGCCTAAAGCTACTACTCGATTTCAACGATGTAGAAGCGCGCGGCGGCGAGCGACTCGGTCGTATCCGTGACGGTTCGCTCGGTGCCGTTGTCGCTCGCGGTATTCTGCAGCGTCTCCCAAGTCGCGGCATCGAGGCTGTCTTTGTATTTCACGGTATAGGTTCTGCCGTCGACGATGGGGTCGAAGCTTACTTGCGGGCTACCCTCGCTGACGCCTGCAATCTGCACTGAATCACCCCCTGGGGAAAAATTTAAGGAGGATTACGAGTAAGAGTAAGATTAAAAACTCATCCCTCACCTCGATTCTCAAGTCTCAAGTTTCAGCTCTCCCTCCTTTTCCACCTCAGCTCTCCCATTTCTATTTTGTTGACGCTACGTGCTGGACTCTAATCCGTTTCATCGTAACTTGCCGATCATGACTACGGCACAGAAGCACTCAGAAGCCTTCGACAGTATTGAATCTGCCATCCGCGATATCGCTGAGGGTAAGATGGTGATTGTAACCGACGACGAGTCTCGTGAAAACGAGGGCGACTTGATCATGGCTGCCGAAAAGGTGACACCACAAGCGGTCAACCAGATGGCACTGCATGCGCGGGGCCTGATTTGCGTGCCGATGCTAGGGCATCAATTACGGCGTCTAGGCATCAGTCCAATGGCTGCCGAAAATCGCGAATCGCAGCAGACCGACTTTGCCATCTCAGTGGATGCCGCCGAAGGCATCACCACCGGCATCAGCGCTTACGACCGTGCAGAGACAATCCGGATACTTGCCGATCCGACTGCACACTCAGACATGCTGGTGCAGCCTGGCCACGTGTTCCCTTTGCGCGCGCGCCCTGGCGGGGTGCTACAGCGCGCTGGCCACACCGAGGCGGCGATCGACCTAGCGCAACTTGCGGGCCTGCATCCGAGCGGGGTGATTTGCGAAATTCTCAACGAAGACGGCACGCTCGCGCGAGTCCCGGATCTGATCGAGTATAAGCAGAGACACAATCTGAAGCTGATCTCGATCGCGGATTTAATCGAGTATCGCCTAACCCGCGACCGCTTAATCGAGCATATCTTGACGCGCCCTTTTGAATCGGAATTCGGCACCTTCGATCTGCACATTTACCGCAGTATTTTGGATGATCGCCAACATCTCGCGCTCACAATGGGCGAGCTGACTGCCGAGCCGACATTGGTACGGGTGCAAAGTGAGAACCTGTTGTCTGACATTTTCCGCTCGAAGACACTCGGAGGGCGCAACGCACTGACCTCTGCCATGCAAAAAATCGCCGCGGCCAAACACGGCGCCCTACTGTATATCGAGCAACCACAGGGTGGCGTACAAGTGATCGCTGGCAGCGAAACTGCAGCGCTCAAACAGATTGGTCCGGCGAAAATGGACTTCCGCGACTATGGAATCGGCGCTCAAATACTGGTCGAACTCGGCTTAAAGAAAATCCGGCTTCTTTCCAGCACCAATCGCAAGGTGGTCGGCCTCGATGGCTATAATTTGGAAATCGTTGAACAAATCGAAGTATAATCGACCAAGCCATTCGCCTGCACACATAAATTAAAACACCTTGCTAGTTATCAGATGCCTAAACAAGCCAAAGTAGCTGTCATTCTCTCCGGCTGTGGAGTCTTCGACGGCGCGGAAATTCACGAATCGGTACTCGTACTGCTCGCGCTCGCCCGCGCCGGAGCCAAAGTCACCTGCGCCGCACCAGACATCGCGCAGCGCCATGTGATCAACCACGCGACAGGCGAAGAGGTCGAAGACGAAGATCGCAATGTGCTGGAAGAAGCGGCGCGCATCTCGCGTGGCGAAATCGAGCACGTCGGCCAAATCAAGCTGGACCAAGTCGATGCCATCATTTTCGTGGGCGGCTTTGGAGTGGCTAAAAATTTGTCCAGCCTCGCCTTCGACGGCATCGACTACGACATCGACCCGATTATCAGCAGTTTGATTCAAAACGCCCACCAACAATCCAAAGCCCTCGGTTTTATCTGTATCGCACCGGTTCTGGCTGCGGCTGCGCTTGGCAGCAAAAAGGTGCGCCTGACGATCGGCAACGACGCTGATACCGCAGCAATCCTCGAGCATAAAGGCGCGCAGCACGTCAACTGCGCGGTCGACGAAATCGTGATCGATAGCAGCCACCGCGTGGTCACCACTCCAGCCTATATGCTGGCCGAAGACATTCTCCAGGCCGAAGCGGGCATCAATAAACTGGTCACTACGGTTCTAGAGCTTGCATAATCTCTGGAAATTAACCTGATTGAATACTTGACGGGGCGATTTAAGGCTCTTTAATCCGCGCCCTTTAGAAGACCTCGCAGGTCTGATCATTTTCATTTAAGCAAACAAACCTCATGGGACAGCCAAAACGCAAACAATCCAAGCAACGCAGCCGTAAACGCCGTGGTGCAGTTACATATCAATTGCCACAACTGGCAAAGGACCCACAAGACGGCACATTGTTTCGCCCTCACCGCGTAAATCCAGCCAATGGCCTGTACCGCGGTCGCCAAGTGCTTGATGTTGAAGCCTAAGTTTCGCGCACCTAAGTAACATCTTACTTTTCATAAACTACCTATGGGCGCTAGCGCAGTCAACTGTACCATTGCAGTCGACACCATGGGGGGAGACAAAGGACCCACTGAATTTATTCGTGGGCTTTTTTATGCCCTCGAAGAGCTGAAGCTCGACTGCCACTTCACGCTCGTCGGTAATCAACGACTGCTGGAGCGAATGCTAAAAGTCGGCAAACTCGAGGGTTACGCAGATCGGATCAACATCATCCACTCGACTCAAGTGATTGGGATGCATGAAAAACCGATTCAAGCGCTGAAGAGCAAAAAAGACTCTTCGATGGTGAAAGCCATTGCCCTGCTGAAAGACCAGCAAGCCGATGCAATGATTAGCTGCGGCAATACCGGCGCTCTAATGGCTGGCGGCACACTGCGCCTGCGCCAGATCGCCGGAGTCGATCGCCCGGCGCTCGGCATTATCGTGCCCAGCAAGCAAAACCCATTCGTTTTGACCGACGTCGGCGCGAACCCTGAGTCGACTCCAGAGAATCTGGTGCATAATGCAGTGCTTGGCTCGAACTATGCCAAAGCCGCGCTCAATATCGCCAATCCACGGGTCGCACTGCTAACCATCGGTACTGAAGAGGGTAAAGGTAATGCCTTAACCAATGCGACCCATTTACTACTACAAGAAATAGACGGCGTGATCAACTACGCCGGTCCGATCGAAGGCTTCCAACTTTTCGACGGCAATGTCGATGTCGTCGTGTGTGATGGATTTGTTGGCAACGTCGTTTTAAAATCAAGCGAAGCACTGTTCGGTTTCATTGGTAGCACCATCCGCGAAGAACTGGTCCGCAACGTAAAACGTAAAATCGGAGCGGTACTCTCCAAGTCAGCGTTCAAGGATATGAAGACGCGCCTTGGCCCAGATCAACATGCCGGCGCTCCCCTCCTCGGCCTGCGCGGCAACATCTTAAAAGCCCACGGATCCTCCAATTACGTCGCCATTGCGAATGCCTTACGCATCGCCCAAGAAGTAGTCATGCATGATATGATTGACTCTATCGGCAGTGACATCAATCAAGCTAATGCATTGAACACTCACTCCGACGCAGAGAACGCCCCTTAATTTCTAGCACCGTTCCCTAAAATATAGAGTCCCATCTCTCCCTTGCATGCCTAGCCACTCAAAGTCTGTCACTATAATCGGCACTGGCTCTTACGCGCCAACGAATATCGTGACGAATCACGATATGGCGAAATTGGTCGATACCTCCGACGAATGGATACGCAGCCGCAGCGGTATCGGTGCGCGACACTTTGCAGCCACCGACGAAACTACCAGCGACATGGCATGTATTGCGGGCCAGCGTGCGATCGAAGCCGCCGGAATCGATCGTAGTGAAATAGACCTAATCATCGTCGCGACGATGACGCCCGACATGCCCTTTCCCTCGACCGCATGCCTAGTGCAGAGCAAACTCGGGCTGCCGAACGTCACTACTTTCGATATGCAAGCTGCCTGCTCAGGCTTTGTCTACGGACTCAGCGTCGCCAACTCGATGCTGCTATCGGGCAATTTTAAAAACGCGCTCGTCATTGGCGCTGAGAAAATGAGCGGCATCCTCGATTTCGAAGATCGCACCACTTGTGTGCTGTTCGGTGATGGCGCTGGCGCAGCTGTTCTCACCGCCACTGAAACGGCAGACAAAATCGGCATTTTAGGGGCACTCGGCGGCGCAGATGGATCCGCTCCCAGCTTGTTACAGCAACCAGCTGGCGGATCCGCCATGCCAGCTACGCAAGAGTCGATCGCAGGCCGCCAGCACTTTCTGAAGATGAACGGCAAAGAAATCTTCAAATCCGCAGTGCGGGTAATGGGACAAGCCAGCACCGACATCATCGAGCAAATGGGCTACAGGCCAGAGGAGCTCAACCTAGTCATCCCTCACCAAGCCAACATGCGTATCATCGAGAGCTTGGCGAAACGCTTGGGCATTCCGATGGATAAATTCCACAACAACTTAGACCGCTATGGCAACACCTCTGCGGCTTCGGTGCCGATCGCACTCGACGAAGCTTATCGCGCAGGACGTATTCAATCGGGGGACCTGGTCTTACTGGTCGCATTCGGAGCAGGCTTGACCTGGGCTTCCACACTGATCAAATGGCAGTAACTTTTATGCAACGTACATTCCCACTTCTTCTCGCACTAGGGCTCTTTATGGCGCCCTCATTGAATGCCCTCCCGCTAAACCCACTCAATTGGTTTGGCGCAGCCAGCAATGATTCGATCAACCTCGCCAACAGCGAGAATCAAGATGCTGCAGCAGCCCTACTGGCCAGTGGTAAAGTAAACTATGAGGCGGGGAAATTGAGCGCAGCCAAACGAACGTTCAAGAAAATCATCAAGAAATACCCGACCTCCAGCTCAACAGCCGAGGCCCTCACCCTGCGCGCGCGCGTCAACATGAGCAAAGAACTCTGGGTTAAAGGCTTTGACGACCTACAACAAGTTATAACAGACCACGCCAACTACGAGCATTTCGACCGCGTCATTGCCGATCAATTTGATTGTGCCACCGCACTGATGGAAGGCGCACGTGGACGTATTCTTTGGGTTTTTCCTGGCTTCAAACAATACGGCACCTCCGCCAAGCAGTTTGAGCAAATCGTCCAGAACGCACCTTACAGCGACTACGCACCGCTTGCCTTGATGAATATTGCCCTAGTTGCTGATAAAACTGCTGAGCCCGAAGATGCAATCGATGCACTCGACAGACTGATTAACTACTATCCGCAAAGTATGCTGGCTCCAGACGCTTACTACAATTTGGCACAGACCTACTCCGATCTCGTGCAAGGCTATGAATACGATCAGGGCTCGACTCGTCGTGCGATCAGCTACTACGAAGACTTCCTCATCCTCTTCCCCACCAGCAACTACTCGGGGGAAGTCGAAGCCAATCTTAAGAATATGGAAAACCTGCTCGCCAGCAGTCGCCTCAACCTCGGCGATTTCTATTATTACTTTCGCAATAACAACACGGCGGCACTCGTGTTCTACAACGAAGCAATTAGTATCGAGCCAAACTCCGATGCGGCCGAAGAAGCCCGACTGCGCATTCAAGATATCGAAGCAGGCGTGCGCCCGACCAATAAAGCTAGCATCATTCGTAAGCTACTGAGAGCGGAATAACCTCACCGACGCTTTAATTCTCACTATGAACACGACGTCTCACCTTTCATTCGCCCGAGTGCTCATCGGCCTAGCCTCGATCGTCGTGCTGACTCTTCTTAATGGATGTGCCAACTATCAGCTCGGCACGTCCGCGCAGATCCCGTTCAAGTCGATCTACATCAAACCCGCGACCAATCATAGCTTCGCTCCACAAGCACAACCAATCGTCAGCGCCCAAATTCGCGAAACCTTCATTCGTGATGCGCGCGTCAAACTCGTCGCAAAACAAGCCGACGCCGACGCCGTTCTTTACGTCGACCTCACTGACTACGACCGCTCTGCTGGATCACGTAACAGTACCGACACCGCCATCGCTAATAACTTTTACATTCGCCTCACCGCCGAGGTCTCTCTATACGACCAGTCCAAAGGGGATTACTTGTTTCAACAACGCTCCATCCAAGCCGATACAAATGCCTATATTGGCAATCCTTACGCCGACAGCGCTGACGCCGACAACCAAATTATCTCTTACCAACAGAGTGAGCGCCAAGCAATGGAACAACTCGCACGCGCAATCGCACGCAAGATCACTGATGAAGTGCTCAGCCCTTGGTAAGCTGGCGAGGCTCAGCTAAAAAACTACTCAACAAAAAAGTGCCGGAAAATTAACCAGCTTTTTTTGTCTCAACGTTTAGACCTGCGCCGGATCGATAAATTGCAATGAACCGTCTGCTTTCAAGCTACGATAGTAGCAGCCTGAGCGTGCGATGCCCGCTTTATTCTTGGAGTGACACGCGCCCTGTCCTGCTGGTGTGACTGAATAAAGGATCGAATTCTGCTCACAATTGACACGGATATCTTCAATTCTGAGATAATCTCCACTGGTTTTGCCTTTGATCCACAATTCATTGCGACTGGTGCTCCAGAATGTCGCCATGCCGCACTCGAGTGTAGTCTGCAGGGCCAATTCGTTTGCATAACCAACGATGAGCACTTCGCCGGTCGTGGCATCCTGAGCGATTGCTGGCAGCACATCTGCGCCACAATTTGCCACCTTACGCAGCTTGGTGAAATCAAGATTAAGGACTGCTCCCTGTTCTAATTCTTCATGTGTCATACCTGTTGAGTAAGCTCTCACAAACGCCTGAGTCGAGATTCGAATTTAAATTCTGTATGGCTGTAAAATGAAGAATTCATACAAAAACACTGATTTTTCCTTTCCATTCAATCCCATCGAGGCATCGTGCTAACTTTCACCGCAGAAACAACTCGGTGTCCAAAGCACCACAAACAGACAAACTTATGAACACAGCCAACACCACTCGTGCTGAAATCCTCTCCCAAGCTGCCAACGAAGCACGTGGGCTTGCGATCGATGCGATCCACGCCTGCAGTTCTGGCCACCTCGGCCTACCACTCGGTTGCGCAGAAATCGGTGCCGTCCTATTCGGCGACAACGGCCTCCGCTACAATCCAGCTGCACCAAAGTGGCTGAACCGCGACCGCTTCATACTCTCAGCTGGTCACGGCTCCATGTTCATCTACTCATGGCTACACCTCTCTGGCTATGACCTCTCCCTAGATGAAGTGAAAAACTTCCGCGTGCTCGGCTCCGAAACACCAGGACATCCCGAGTTTGGCGACACTGCCGGCGTCGAAGCCACCACTGGTCCACTCGGCCAAGGAATCGGCAATGCGGTTGGCTACGCGCTTTCTGGCAAGCGTGCGGCGGCACAGTTCAACACCGCCGATCACACCATCTTCGATCAACACATCTTCGCACTCAACGGCGACGGTTGCCTTCAAGAAGGTGTCGCCAAAGAAGCGATCGCATTTGCCGGCCACAACCAGCTCGATAATCTCATCCTAATCTATGACTCCAACGACGTCACTCTCGATGCGATGGCAACACAGTCGCAAAGCGAAGATGCCGAAGCGTATTTCATCTCTCAACGCTGGGATGCGATCACCATTGACGGTCATGATCTGACTGCGATCAAGGAAGCGATCGCTCACGCCAAGTCCAATGACAACGGCAAGCCAACAGTCATCATCGCGAAGACTACAATCGGCAAGGGTATACCTGAAGTTGCCGGCACAGCTGCCGGTCACGGAGAAGGTGGCGCAAAGTTCGCTGCTGAAGCTCGCAAAGGGCTCGGCCTTCCAGAAGAGACGTTTTTCGTATCCGAAGATGTTCGCACGCATTTTGCCGAGCAAGCCGTAGCAGGCAAAGCAGCCTTCACAGAGTGGGAAGCAACCTACGCAGCATGGAGTGCAGCCAATCCAGCACTGGCTGCTGAGCTCGAAGCATCCGTCAAGGGCGAGATGCCTACCGACCTTGTCAGCCGCATCCCAGAATTCGATGCTGGTACAGGTTCTGCAACTCGCGCCTCCGGTGGTGTTGTTATCCAATCCGTCGCCAAGGAAGTGCCGCAGCTCATCACTGGTTCCGCTGACCTTTATGGTTCCACTAAGAACTACATCAAAGACGGCGGCGATTTTTCCGCGGAGAACTTTGGTGGTCGTAATATCTGGTTCGGCATCCGCGAACACGCGATGGGTGCGATCTGCAATGGTATCGCATACGACGGTATCTTCCGCGCAAGTGGCGCGACATTCCTAGTCTTCGCCGACTACCTTCGACCCGCGATCCGCCTTGCGGCACTCGCCAAGTTGCCAGTCACTTACATCTTCACGCACGACTCCGTCGGTGTTGGGGAAGACGGCCCGACACACCAACCTGTTGAAACAGTCAGCGGCCTACGCGTAATTCCAAATGTCGATGTGATCCGCCCATCCGATGCCGAAGAGACCGCAGCTGCATTTGCCGGAGCGATGCTCCGCAAAGATGGCCCAACGGCACTGATCCTTACTCGTCAAAACATTCCAGCCAACGACAACATCAGCGCCGCCGATCGTCGCGAAGGCACACTTAAGGGTGGCTACATTGTTAAGCAAGAGTCTGGCGACTTGAAACTCATTATCATGGCAACTGGCTCTGAAGTGCAGCACGCACTCGGCGCAGCTGAGCAACTTGGTGACGGCGTACGCGTAGTGTCGCTTCCTTGCTTCGAGCGTTTCGAGCGTCAATCCGCAAACTACATCGAAAGCATCCTGCCACTTAGCTGTAGCGCACGGCTTGCTGTAGAAGCTGGAGTCTCCGATACATGGGGCAAGTATGTTGGCCTGACTGGCAAGACAGTCTGCATCGATCGCTTTGGTATCTCTGCACCCGGCGACACCGTCATGGTCGAGCTAGGCATGACAGCTGACAACGTCGCAGCCGTTGCTAAAGAACTGCTTTAATTTGTAGCCACGCTTTGAATACAACTGGCTGTCCACATGGGCGGCCTTTTTTGTGTAAGAGGTAACAGCTCTGGCGTACGAGCTTGCTCGCACTCTACCACATAGGCCTGCTCTCAAAAATACAGTGACGAGTTGTTTTGTTGAGAAAACCCCCAGTCATTTAGACTTGGGGCTTAAAAAATGGAGCGAGCGAAGAGGTTGCCTGAGGCTGCGCCTCACTGCTGCGCAGCGACTAGCGGTCGGGTCATCTCCGCACGCAAGTGTGCTCCGTCGAACTCTCGACATCTCGACATCTACCTTGGCAAGGTGGTGCTCTACTAATTGAGCTACGCTCGCTGGCTAAAAAAAGTCGCAATGAATTTTAAATTCGCTCCAGCTGTCAATGCGCTTCCAAATAAATTACTCTCCGAGATCTAAATCAATCATCCACTTACGGCGCACCGTGTCAGGCAATGCGAAGAGGTTATTGTCACGCAGCGAAGCGGCAAGATCATCGCCCAGCATAACACGGAGCACTTCCTGAGCTCGGGCCTCGTAGCGTTTTTTGTAAACGACATAGAAAGCCAAGCGAATCGGATAATCGCCATAATGCACATTATCGTCCGTAGGGCTAAATGCGGGACCATCTACCTCACTAGAAATCATCAATGCTTTGACTTTGTCACTCTTCGGCAAACGTGGCAAAATCGCGATCGCCGCGGCATCAGACAATAGTACGCCTTCAACTTCGGTAACTTTCATCGAAGCCACAGTCGTCTTCATTTGCCCACCGCGGAGGGCCGAAAATTTGAATAATTCGAGTGATATACTTTCATTATTTTGGCCAACCACTGCTTTAATCGAACGACTCCCCCAACCGGAGAGACCTAAGTCGCCCCATGTGGTATAATTTGATTCTTCATTCGCGCCAAAAATACCACCTAGGCTAGCTAGACTGATATCATTGATCGGATTACTTTGATTGACCGCAATCACAGCAACATCATATGCGAAAGGAAAAACGCGAAACTCGTCACGCGGTACATCAGTATCTTTTGGAACCGCGATAATCGCTAAATCGATTTCATCCGAGCGCAGACGTTCTAACGCCGGTAAACTACCAATGCTATCGACTTTGAATTCGATCGAATGCTCCTCTCCATAGGCTTGAAGCGGCTCAGTAATAAAGTCTGCCAAGAGGTCGGAAGCAGCAATACGGACTTGTCTGGCACTCGCGGATGACACCGCGGCGACAGCCAAAAGAAAAAGGAGAAGGCGTGAATGCATGAGTAGAGTGGGCTTTTAAATGTATAAAATTAGATTAGTAGGCCATTAATATGTCATCCAGCACTGCAAGCAGAGTCAAACTCTAAGCTGACTGACAATTGGCCACAGATTGAATGGCCAGTGGGACCAACCTTTTGCTAGCGAAACGGTTATCCACTTCCTATTTATTTCTCAATGTCCAACTCTGGCCACTGAATCAGCTTACGATGCAAGGTTCGACGGCTAATTCCCATTAACTCGGCCGCTCGGGTGCGATTGCCACTGGCTTTAATCAGCGCATTGCGTAACAACCGCTTCTCGTTCTGCTCCTTGCTCAAGGTCGAACTAGACGCCACGGTCTCTAACAACTGTGAACCATCTGCCTCTACCTGATACTTGGGATCGAGATCATACTCCGTCACTTCGCTGCCAGCCTTGAGCACGACGTTATTTTCACAAAAATTGCGCAGTTCACGAATATTCCCTGGCCAGCGATACGCGCGAAGCACTTTAAGTGCGCCGGCTGTCAAACGGACTGGTGCCACCGCATTTTCTTCGCTAAACTCCTTTATATAATGATTGAGCAAGATAATCATATCTTCCTGCCGATGACGCAGTGCTGGCAAATGAATCGTCACGACATTGAGCCGATAAAGCAGATCTTCGCGAAACTCGCCGCTCTTCGACATCTCGATCAAATTGCGGTTGGTCGCGCAAACCAAGCGCACGTCGACTTTAACTGGCGTTGAACTGCCCAAGCGCTCAAAGCTACGCGTCTCTAAGAAGCGCAACAATTTCACTTGCGTGGACGCATCGATCTCGCCGATTTCATCCAAAAACAAGGTGCCACCGTCTGCCGCCTCGAAGCGCCCAATGCGACGTTCGGTCGCGCCAGTGAACGCACCTTTCTCATGACCAAACAGTTCGCTCTCTAGTAAATTCGCAGCCAAGGCCGCGCAATGGACCGGCACAAAGGGCTTGCGCGCACGGGTGCTATTTTGGTGAATCGCCTGCGCAATCAGCTCCTTGCCAGTGCCAGTCTCACCTTCGAGCAGAACGGTCGCCCTCGACGGCGCCACGAGTTTAACCTTATCCAACACATCGGTCAGCCCAGGCGAATTACCGACGATCCCCCCGAAACTATATTTCTTATCCAAGCGCTCATGCAGCACCACATTCTCCGCCTCAATTGTACGCGACTGCAGCGCTCGCTTAATAATAATCTCAAGCTTCTCTAAGCTCACTGGCTTCGTCAAAAAGTCAAAAGCCCCGCGCCGCATCGCTTCGACTGCGGTTTCCACATTGCCATAAGCGGTCATCATGATGCAGATCGGGCGATTCGGTAGTTTAATAGCGTGATCAATCACTTTCAAACCGGACTTTCCCGCCATCCGTAAGTCGGTCAAAATCACGTCAAAGGTCTCCGCTTCCATCAGATTAAACGCCTCCTCCGCACCAGAAGCCATATAGACCTCGTAGTCGTCCTCCAAAGCGAGGCTTAGACCTTCGCGGGTGTTTTTTTCGTCATCTACTATTAAGATTGTTGCTAGCATGTGAGACAATAAGGCACAACTTATATTAAAATGCAATTTCTCAATCTTTTTCTATGAAACCTCTTGCAGGATAATTTGTCATTGATCTCCTCCTCTTAGACGTTTTTTCCATTTTTTACAACTATGAGTACAGAACCCGCAACAACCACCCCCCCTTGTAACGAAGCCCTCGAAGCCGCGACTGCGTGGATCCCGACATTACGCCAAGAGATCGGCCGCGTCATCGTCGGCCAACGTTATTTAGTCGACCGTCTACTGGTTGGCTTACTTGCCAACGGACACGTGCTGCTCGAAGGCGTACCAGGCCTAGCTAAAACCTTGAGTATTCGCACCCTCGCCACGGCTACCGATGCCGACTTTAAGCGCATCCAATTCACCCCTGATCTATTGCCTGCCGACGTTATCGGCACGTTAATCTACAGCCCAAAGGATAGTACCTTCCACACGCGCAAGGGTCCGATCTTCGCCAATCTTGTGCTTGCCGACGAAATTAACCGCGCGCCTGCCAAAGTCCAGAGTGCGCTGCTCGAAGCGATGCAGGAGCATCAAGTGACGATCGGCGACACCACATACCCGCTGCCGGAGCCATTCCTAGTCCTCGCCACCGAGAATCCGATCGACCAAGAAGGCACCTACCCACTGCCCGAAGCACAGGTTGACCGCTTTATGCTCAAGCTCAAGGTCGGCTATCCGAGTAAGACCGAAGAGCGCGAAATCCTCGACCGCATGGCTTCGACCGATCCTAATCTAAGCGTCGATGCAGTCACCACGCTCGATGACATCCGTGAGGCGCGTAAGTACGTCAACGATGTGTTCGTCGATCCCAAGATCCGCGACTACATCGTCAATCTGATCCTCGCCACGCGTAACCCAGAAGATTTTAACCTCAAGCTCGCTCAATACATTCAGTTCGGAGCCAGCCCGCGCGCCACCATCAGCCTCACCCTCGCCGCCAAGGCATGGGCGCTGATGCAAGGTCGCTCCTACGTGATTCCGCAAGACATCAAGGAAATCGGCATGGATGTGCTGCGTCACCGCGTGATCCCCAGCTATGAGGCCGAAGCCGAAGAAATCAGCAGCGAAGATTTGGTCGCATCGATTTTCGACGCCGTGCCAGTGCCTTAAAAACAATTAGGAATTAGGATCCCCCAGAAGTCTCCTACTCAGCTCTCAAGTCACAGCTCTCAAGTCTCAGCTCTCCCCTTTCAGCTCTCAAAGAATGACTCCGGCAGATATCATTAAAAAAGTTCGCCGCCTCGATATACGGGCGCGTCATTTAGTGACAGATTCTGTGACTGGCGCTTACCACAGCTCGTTCAAGGGCCGTGGCATGGACTTTGAGGAGGTGCGCGAATATGAAATCGGCGACGACGTGCGCACGATTGACTGGAATGTTAGTGCCAAAATGGATCGCCCCTTTGTTAAAGTCTTTCGCGAAGAGCGCGAAATGACGCTGATGCTGTTAATTGATTTAAGCGCATCGGGCATCTTCGGCTCCGTCGAGCAAAGCAAGCGCGAACGCGCCGCAGAAATCGCCAGTGTGCTGGCTTTTACCGCCACGCAAAACAACGACAAAGTCGGCGTGCTACTCTACACCGACGAGGTCGAGCACTACATACCACCCAAGAAAGGTCGCCGCCATATCCTCCGCTTGATCCGCGATATTTTATTCTTCGAGCCGAAAGGCCGCGGCACTTCGCACCAGGCCGCGCTCGATTATCTCAATCGCGTGCAACGCCGTAAGACTGTCGTATTCCTGATTTCCGACTTCCTCGACGAATCGCAAGCCACTGGCATCTTCGACACTCTCGCACTCACTAATCAACGCCACGACTTGATCAGCATTACGCTCAGCGACCCTCGCGAATGCGAACTACCTAAAGTCGGCTTAATTACCCTCGAAGATGCCGAAACCGGCGAAATGGTCGAAGTCGACACTGGTAACAAACACTCGCGTCAGCGCTACGCCAATCTTGCCCACGGGCGCCAAAGTCATTTCCAAACTCAGATGCGCAAAAAGGGACTCGACTGGATTCAAGCCCACACCGACCAGCCCTACTTACCTGCATTGCGTAATCTCTTCGCGCGCCGCGCTAGCCGCCACTAATGCCACTCTCTTTGTTTCAATTTTTACTCGCGGCTCTGCCCGCACAGACACCTGGACTGCCCAATCTCCCGCCTGGTCCGTCGCTTGATCGTGTACGCGGCCCGATCGAAATCCCACCCTTCGAGCCATGGCAAATCGGAGTGATCATTGCCCTCGCCGTGCTCGCACTGAGCGTGCTCATCTGGGGAATTCTTCGCTTCATGCGTGCTCGCAGTAACCGCTCGCAAGCAGAGCTGCCGCACCTTACCGCGCGCGCTGAGCTAAAGGCCGCTGCCGAACTCACCACGAATGACGATGAGCGCTTCGCCGTGCTTAGTTCAATGGCGCTACGCCGCTATTTCGAAACAGGCAAAGGCATCGCCGCACTCGGCCGCACCTCGCTCGAATTCTTACAAGGATTAGATGGGCATCCACAGATGAATCCCGAGGCTCGCAGCTCACTCACTGAATTCCTAGAGCACTGCGACCGCGTCAAATTCGCCCAAGCTTCACTCACTGCAACTGAACGGAGCGCACTCACCAATAGTGCCACGACCCTGATCGTCCAATTTGAACAAGTCGTCGAAGCCACACCGCCGGAGGTCCAGTCACGATGAGCTTCTTTCAATTTCAGAATCCAGAGTACTTTTTCCTGCTACTGCTATTACCACTCATCGCCTGGTGGGCGGGGCGCATGGGCCCTGAAGCTGCTATGCGTTTTTCCAGCATTCAACTCGTTAAAGCACTTAGCCACTCACGCCGCAGTCGCCCAGGGCAATTTCTATTCGGCCTACGTATCCTCACACTTGCCGCATTAATCACCGCGCTCGCTCGACCACAAATGGGCAAGATGAACGACACCACCGATGCGGATGGTATCGATATTGTGGTAACACTCGACCTCTCTGGTTCGATGCGTGCCCTGGACCTTTCTACCCGTAAAAACGTCGTCACACGCCTGGATGCCGCAAAAAAAGTAGTCCGCGATTTTATTAATAAGCGCCCTTACGATCGTATTGCGCTGGTTGCCTTTGCCGCGGATGCCTATGTCGTCAGCCCGCTCACACTCAATCACGACTGGTTGAAAAAAAATCTAGAGCGTCTTGAATTAGGCGAAATCGACGGTGGTGGCACCGCCATCGGCACTGCCCTTGGCGCCAGTGTTAATCGCCTGCGTGACCATGAAGCGCGCAGTCACATCGTCATTCTATTAACTGATGGGGAAAACAACACAGGCACTATTTCTCCGATTGGGGCAGCTGAAGCGGCCAAAAGTTATGGTGTTAAAGTGTACACCATCGCCACCGGACAAATAGGCCGCGTGCCGATTCCCGAGATGACGCGCGACAACCGCGTGCTTCGCGACAAAGAAGGCAAACCAGTTTATCGCGGACGTAGCGAAAACTCGAACTTTAACGAGGCTGAACTGCGTGAAATCGCGGAGATGACAGGCGGTCTTTTTTTCAATGCCACCGAAGACGGTGACCTCGAACGTATTTACGACGAAATCAGCGAACTTGAAACCACCACTATTGAGCTTCGCTCCTACGCCACTTTTACCGAATATTTTATTTGGCCAGCGGCCCTCGGCCTCGCCCTGCTCACCCTAGAACAACTCTTGCGCAACACGCGCTATCGCCGTCTGCCATGACTTTTGAAAATCAGCTTTGGCTCATACTCACCCCGCTCATTGTATTGCTATTCGCGGCACTTTTCGCGTTTGGCTTTCGCCGCCGCGAAGCCTTGCTCAGCAGATTTGCAGCCGCACGGCTACTCGATCAACTCACAGAGAAAGCGAGTCAACAACGCACCCTTCTCAAAGCGGGCCTGATCCTACTCGCCCTCGTACTAATCGGCGTCGCCCTCGCCCGTCCACAATACGGAGTGGACTGGATCGAGCGCAAAGCACGCGGCCTCGACATCGTCTTCGTGCTCGACAGCTCCAAAAGTATGCTCGCCACGGACCTCAGGCCCACACGCTTAGATCGCGCCAAGCTTGCGATCATCGATCTTGTTAAGCGCTTGGAGAGTGATCGTATCGGGTTAGTCGCGTTTGCTGGCAACGCCTTCCTACAGACCCCACCAACTCTCGACTACTCAGCCTTCCGCGAGAACTTGGATTCCATTGGCCAAACCAGTATTTCACGAGGCGGCAGTGATATCGGCCGAGCCATACGCGAAGCCGCCAAAGCCTTCCCAAAAGATAATAACTTTAAAGTAGTCATACTGCTGACCGATGGTGAAGACCAAGAGCAACAGGCAATTGATACGGCGCGCGAAGTCGCCAAAGACGGCATCAAAATCTACACGATCGGCATCGGCACCACCGAAGGTGAGTATCTAAAAGTCCGCAACTCACAAGGCACCGAAGAGTTCATCCGCGACTCTAGCGGTCAACCAGTGCGTAGCCAACTCGACGAACGCACATTGCAAGAGATAGCACGACTCACTGGGGGCAGCTACAGACGGCTAAGTAATCAGTCGCTCAACACACTCTACAACTCTGTACTCGCAACACTCCCTCGCGAAGAGCGTGAGTCCGAATTACAGGAAGCGCGAATTGAGCGCTATCAATGGGCGCTATCTGCCGCCTGTATTCTTCTTGTATTGGAAATCTTCATACGCCGACGTAGAAAAGTATCGATTCAGCTGGCCGTGATCATCGCCACAACATCACTACTCTTACCGAGACCCAGCGAGGCCCAAGAGCTAGAAACAGGGACTACACCGACCGAATCACTCGAACTGCCGCTACCGCCAACACAAGAGCCGCCCGAAGCAATCGTCCACGAACTCGAAACCGACCCGCGTGTGCTATATAACCAAGCGTATGCTCAGCTTAACGCCGGCGACTATACCGAAGCCACGCTCCTCTACGAAGAAGCGATCGAACTCAGCGAAGATGTCTCACTCGAACGTGACGCACTTTATAATATGGCGCACGCTATTACCCAAATAGGCGAAACCGCGCTAGAGGCACAGAACTTCGAGGCTGCTATTGAAAGCTGGAAACAAGCCGAAGCCCTGTTTAAATCGGTCAACGAAATTGATTCAAATGACTCCAACAGCATCGAAGATGCCACCAGCATCGAAGCACGCCGCAAAGCACTTGAAGAATTCGTGAAGCAACAAGAGCCTCAAGATCAAGAGAACCAAGAAGAACAGGATTCCGAAGAATCGGAAGAGTCCGAGGACGGAGAAGAAGGCGAACAGGAAGAATCTAAGGACAGCGAACAAGGTGAAGACCAAGACGAACAGTCCGAGGAAGAGTCTGGCGAAGAGCAATCTGGAGAAGACGGCGAAGAATTTGACCAAGGCGAAGACGGTAATGAACAGTCTGAGCAAGGCAGCGAAGGATCTGAATCGTCCGAAGGCGAGGAATCGGAGGAGCAAGGCGAGAACACCGAATCCACTGGCGACCCTGCCGAAGACATGGAACAACAAGCCGAAGAGCAGGCCGAAGGTGAAGAAGCGAGCGACGACGGAGGCAGCGAGTCGCCGCAACCGACCACCAGCGAATCAGCCGAAGCCGCAGAGGGCAGTTCAGAAGAGGTGACTATTGAAGGGATGAGCATCTCTGAAGCACAAGATTTACTCGACAGCCTACGTGGCTCCGAACGCTTACTCCCATTTTCTGAACCATCCGACGAAACCCGCCAATTGAACCGCAATAGAGAACTCCGCGACTGGTAACGTACATTTTAAAACCCTATGCAACTACGAACCGCATTCCTATTATTCGCCCTCTTTACCACCTCGACACTGATTGCTGAGATTCGTGTCAGCGCACGCTTTGAGCCTGCACGTGTGGCAGTCGACAGTGCCTCTAAGTACATTGTCGAGGTCATCGAGACCGATAAGCAAACCAAGCCCACAGCTGAGCGCATCACCTCGTTGCCAATCCCGTCCGATGGCGGACTTACCTTACGCAACGGCCACACCTCGACCAGTCAATCGACTCGTATCACCAATGGCGTGAGCGAATATAGTAGCACGCAGCAACTCATCATCGAAGCGGTTGCCCCAACCGTAGGCAACTTCACTATACCCACTTACATTTTCGAATACAAGGGAGGACGCCTGCAAGCGCCAGCGGCTACGCTCACTGTGGTCGAACGCGCCGCGGATGCCGCACCGACTGTCGACGAACTGATCTTTTTGCAAACCAATGTGCCTGAACAACTCTACGTCGGTCAAACCACACCGATCACCTTGAAACTTTACGTTTCAAGCAGTGTGACACTACGTGGCCTCAATGCCTTCGAGCGGCGCGCCGACGGATTTACGGTGAGTAAGCTGCCAGCAGAATCCTCAGAGAGCGTCGAGATGGTCAACGGAAGTCGCTATCGCGTATACAGCTGGCCACTCACCATCACACCAATCAGCGCAGGACCCCAGGATCTAAACTTCCAATTCACACTGTCTGCACAAATGCCAAATCAACAAAATAAACGTGGCTCCCCATTTGGAGGTGGCGTGTTTGACAACTTTTTCGGGCGCTCCGAACGCTTCAACATTTACACTCCGCCGACTCAAATCGAGGTCCTAACTCTTCCCGCAGAGGGAAAACCAGATAGTTATTCTGGTGCTATTGGCCAATTTAACATGCAGGTTTCAGCCGACAGTAATTCGACACGTGTTGAGGAGCCCATCATGCTATCACTTAAGATTAGTGGAAGTGGAAATTTCGATCGAATCAAGGGCCCCGAGATGCCGAAGACTAGAGGCTGGCGCAACTACAAGCCCGAATCCACTTTCGAACCAAACGACTCACAACCCCTCAAAGGCATGAAGCGCTTCGACTATGTCTTCATCCCAGAGACCGCTGGCAGTCGCAAACTCCCCGAAGTCACATTCTCATACTTCGATCCGAACATAGAGAAATATGTCGAACTCTCAGCCCCTGCACTCACCGTCAAAGTCGCGCCGTCCGACCGCCCTGCAGTCGCGACCGTAGCAGCACCCGAGGCTGACCAGCAAGGCTCTGCCCCCACAATCAATCTGACTAAAGCACTCAGCCCCGAAGAACTACTCACCACACTCGACTACCGCCCACGCAAGGGGCGTCACATTGAAAAAGATCTGCTTTCGAGCCCTTTATTTTACGGCCTCAACGGCGCTGCATTCCTCGCACTAACCACTTCAGTTATTGTGATCTGTCGCCGTAAACGGCTGCATCAAAATGCAGACTACGCCCTCGTCCATCAAGCCAAGCAAGCACTCAAAGTAACTGTCAAAGAAGCTCAAAGCAACGATGCCGCGGTCTTCTACCGCTGTGCTCAAGACGCAATCCGTCTCGCCGCTACCGTCCACATGAAGCGTAGCCTACGCTCTGCTGACTTCGCTGAGCTTGAAGTATCCTTCAAACAATGCCAAGTAGCCGACGCGGTAATTGAACAGGCACGTAGCCTCTTCAACGAAGCCAACAACCATCGTTTCTCAGGCCAGAATCACAGCACCGACCTGCAACACGCCCGCACTCAGCTCAACACGATATTGAAAGCACTATGAGTTTATTCTTACGCACTTTAGCCCTATACAGTCTCACCGCTATCATTGCTCTTGCCGCGAGCAGTGAGACTACATCGCACTTTCAATCTGGCATTGAATCGTATCAAAATTCTGAATACGAAATAGCAAAGACACAATTTACCGTCGCACTGGAGCTCGAAAAAACTGCGGCCGCACACCATAATCTAGGGCTCGTGTATTTCAAACTCAATGCCCCCGCTGAAGCAGTCTGGCAGCTCGAACGCGCTCAACTGCTTGAGCCATTCAACGCAGACTACCGCTACAAGCTCGAAACAGTCCGTCAAGAACTGGGACTTTTCGCAGGCTCAGCAAAATGGTATACTCTCGCCAGCGCAGCACTTCCAAGTAAGACATGGCTTATCCTCGCAACCGTCAGTTTTTGGCTTCTGCTCGCAGTGGTCATCCTCCCGCGCCTCCGCGAAACGAAGGCCAACATCGGCCTCAAAGCACTACGTGGAATTAGTATCACCGTATTTATTCTTTCGATACCATCGCTCTGGCTTCACCAGCGTTTACTACAAACAGGTACGATCATCTCTGACGAAGCCGCCAGCCTCCACGCTGCGCCAGCCTCGGCAGCCCCGAGCAGTGGCACCGCCCGCCCGGGCGAGCGCGCACGTATCCTAGACCATTACAATCACTTCTACGAAATCGAAACTGAAGGGCAAGCCACTGGCTGGATCTCTAAAGACGCATTCAGGCCACTCGCGGATTAAGCCTAGAATTCTTTGCATCGTTGCTTACAACTGCCTCATCGTAATCACGCACAAGCTTCGCTGACCTTTGTAAACGACACTTTTACCAACGAGCTGGCGGCTTAGATCGGCGCTGCTGTCTCTACCCCAACCGCAACGCAGGCTCGATGCTGATCGCGTCGTTTCGTGTACCTTCAGGATCCGCATAAGCTGCAAAAGCGATCATTGCGGCATTGTCGCCAGTGTGCTGCGGCTCGGCGATTAAGCACGGCAGCTGATAGCGTTTAGCCAGCCGCTGCATCGCGGCGCGGAGCGCTTTGTTATTCGACACACCGCCGGAAAGACCGAGGCTCTTATAGCGATCGACCTCTAAAATATGCTTGGTCTTGCCAAACAGTTGATCGATCACTGCGCTTTGATAAGACGCGCAAATATCAGGCAGCGCAGCTTCGAGTTCTGCATCCCCCATCTTTTCAATGCGATAGCGCAGGCTGGTTTTGAGGCCGGAAAAGCTAAAGCGCCGCTCGTTGCGCGGCGCAATTGACTTGGGGAAATCAAATGCCTTGGCATTCCCCTTGGCGGCATTTTTTTCGACATGCGGTCCGCCAGGATAGGGCAAGCCGAGAAGCTTGGCGCCTTTATCGAGGGCCTCACCAGCAGCATCATCGACAGTCTCCGCTAACACGTTGAGCTGCTTCGCTTTGTTAATTTCAAATAGAATAGTGTTACCGCCCGAGACCACAAGTCCGAGATGCGGCAACAACGTTTCAAATGCATCGGCAAAGCGATCTGGGTCGGCTTGGTGCAATTTAATGAAAGGTGAATACACATGACCGCGCAGGTGATTCACTCCGCAGAGTGGTAACTTCCATGCCAGCGCGAGGCTCTTGGCAAATGCAATACCGAGTGCGAGGCAACCGGCAAGACCAGGCCCCTGAGTGACGGCGATCCGAGTGATCTCCGACTGGCGTGCCAGCACATCCGATACTTCCAACAGCGGGAAAAAATTCTTCAAATGCTCACGGCTCGCCAGATCGGGTACCACCCCGCCGTATTCTTTATGCAAACTGATCTGACTGTGCACCCACTCACCTTTGACTCCCTTGGCGGGATCAAACAGTGCGAGCGCGGACTCATCGCAAGAACTTTCAATGGCTAAAATCATCTGTGGGGATTGAAAAGAAGTGTATGAAAAATGGGAAGCACTATAAGGAGGTGAATGAACTGAACATTTAAGACAATCAGCGGCAGACCGATTTCACTGCCCCTCGGCAGCGACGTCTAAAACAGAGCCTAATTCGGTCGCACCAATCAGCGCATCGAGCATTTGCTCTGCGACGATTCGTTGAGAGTCTTCGACGGGCGCAAAGCCGAATACTTCAGTAAAGGTGTCGTCGCTCATATTACGAAGGTGGTGCGCTTGCAGCATGAGCAGGATCGCTTCTTCGGTGCTGCGCTCGACCGTAACATTTGGATAGACGCCAGTACCGTTGATCGCTTCACCGCTGGGCAATAAATAACGAGCGCTGGTAAGTTTTAGCCCATCGCCATCAGGAAAAGAGTAAACACTTTGCACCGACCCTTTGCCATAAGACTTATCTCCTACCAGAACTGCCCGAGCATGATCTCGCAAGGCACCGGAGAAAATTTCGGAAGCACTCGCGCTATTACCATCAATCAGAACGACCAACGGTTGATGATTCGCATCCAGTGTTGCTTCAGCATAAAAGACTTCTTCCACGCCACGACGTGATTGCATGGTCAGAATTTCTTGCCCCTCGTCTATAAAGATTTCGGACATTCGCACGGCAATATCGACGCGACCTCCCGGATTGCCTCGCAGGTCAATAATCAAGCCCTGCATGCCTTCAGATTTGAGAAGTTGAAGCGCTGAAACCATTTCCAGATCGGTCTCGTCAATAAACTGACGCACACGCATGTAGCCGACGGTCTCCGTCGCCATCTCGACATCAACCACAGAATCAAGCGCAATCGCTCGCCGCTCCAAGTTAAAGGAATGTTCTTCGGCAGTGATAGGACGCTCGACCTGTATTGAAACCATCGAGCCCGACTCACCGCGAATTCTATCGATCACTTCGCTAAGAGACTCATCGCGCGTATCGACTTCATCAACACCGACAATGAAATCACCCGCAAGAATACCCCCGACTCCAGCACTACCCTGCTCAAATACTTGAGAAATTATGATCCGTCCGGAAAAGAGCCCTACCTCGATACCAACGCCGACGTACTCTTGATTGGCTGCCATATCAAACTCCACGTAGTCGTCGGGCGTCATATACTCGGAATATGAATCAAGCGAGCGCACAGCTGCGCGCAAGGCAACATCGGTCAGCTCTTGAAAGTCCACCTCATCGGCATGGACAAAATCAGACTCCACAATCCGCATCACCATCCCGTAACGCGCAAGGCTCTGCCAATAATCCAGAGAAAACATCGCGCGCCAATCCGCCCGCGTCGCGAATTGCGACGCGAGCACCGCCAATAAGGCAACGGGGATCACCCAGCGCAGTGTATTCTTTTCCATACCACGCACTGTGTGCACCCAGTCGCCGTTTGTAAATATCGGGAGTGCGAGAAAAGTAAAAATAAAGATGGAGCCAATATTGAGCATCCACCCCAGGCTCTACTTTTATTAATAACGGACAAACATAGGTGGGCAGGGATCAGGAGTGCTCTTGGGATCTAAACAGTCCTAAATATCGATGCCTATCCGAGGTTAAAATATTCACATTTACTCTCGACTACTGGGCAATAGGTTCGTTGATCAAATGGTATGAGCGGGGACGACAAAATACTATGCGATCAACTCCAAGCGACCTGTGCAAGCGGCCCGATCAGCTATCGTGACTATATCGACCTCGTCCTGTATGCTGATCAGTGCGGCTACTACACCCGTGCGCGTGAGCGCGTTGGTCGCAGCCCAGATCGCGATTTCTACACCGCAGAGAGTCTGGGCAAGGTATTTGCTCAACTCATTATCACCGCAACGCATGACCTAGTAGGCGAAACCACTGCCGAGCAATCGACTTTCATTGAAATCGCCGCTGAACCTGGTGCGGATCTGTTGAGTCGCCTCGAGTCGCACCCATTTGCTGACAGCCGTGTCATTCGTCAAGGCGATGCGATCTGCGCCGATGGGCCGGTGGTGATTTTTGCCAATGAGTGGCTCGATGCCCTACCTTTCCACCGCTTGATCTTTCGCGATGGTCAATGGCGCGAACGCGGCGTGCGCCTCAACGCAGATCACGCGCTCGAAGACGTGCTACTCGACCACTTAACGCCAGAAGTTACGGCCATTCAAGAGCGCCTCCCCGTGCAGGCGCTCGAAGGCTACGAGCTCGATCTGCCGCTACAGGCCGAGGCAGCGGTTGCCGATCTGCTCGAGCAAGACTGGACCGGCATCCTGCTACTGTTCGACTACGGCAAGACGTGGCCGGCACTTTCCACCGATTGCCCAGCAGGCACTGCCCGCACCTATCACCAGCACACACAGGCCAACGACTTGCTCGATCAACCTGGGGGAAAAGACATCACCTGCGACGTCTGCTGGGACCCATTGGTCGATTTATTGACTGAAAAAGGCCTTAAATCCGTCACCCTCGAGACACAGGAATCGTTTCTAGTCCAGCGTGCTCAGCGCGCAGCTGAGTCGATTGTCAGCGACACCGCTGGCATGTTCAGCCCTGACAGGCAGACACTTATGGAACTGATCCACCCCGCACATATGGGTCGGCGCTTCCAAGTGCTATGGGGGCTACGAGGCAGCTAATTTTTTCTAGAAAAAGGCTTGCTTGACTGCCACAGCCGCCTACTTTCCTGCCCTTCATAACTTTAATCAAGGAACTCTCATGTCACGTATTTGCGCAATCACAGGTAAACGCCCCGTCAAAGGTGGTATCATCATCCGTAAGGGTCTCACCAAAAAAAGCGGTGGTATCGGAACCAGTCTCGTTAAGAATACCAGACGTCGTTTCTGTCCAAACGTTCAACGCATCCGCGTCAAACTTCCAAGTGGTGAAGTGAAGCGCATGTGGGTCTCTGTTAAGGCGATCAAGGCTGGTCTTGTTACAAAGGCGTAGTCCGACACAACTTTCCCTTTAAAGCCTCGGTCTAACGACCGAGGCTTTTTTGTGCTCGGACCAGTAGTTCGCCCCTTAATAGCTTGATTAGCAGCATCTCACACTTCTCACTTTCAATCAGTTATTTCAAGCTATGGCTTCTTCCATCATACGGCGACACTACCCCATTCCAGACCTAAGCTTTCGAGACTTTTGGGATATTTGTTGCCGCTTTCAAACCGTGCATCCCGAATACCGGAATGTCTATTTCACTGTGGATGGACTCGATTCCTTTATCGTGCTCGACGAGCCTGAAGTCTCAAAGGTCTTAAAGAAGCTCGAAGGTAAAGAAAATCGGGTACGTAAATATTCCGCACGCTTTTACACTAGTCGCAGTCAGCACAGCGAAGGCTACGGCGTCTCCGAGTTGCAATACCGCCCAGCTAACTACGAACGCCATCTCCAGGGGTTAAACTTCTACAGCGATTCGGTCAATAAAGCTAACTACTATGAATTCGAGGAAGAGATCTATACCAACTATCCGTTCATCGAAAACACTGAGCCTGAAGTTGAATTCGGCAAGCCCTGCGAGGTGCTTGCACTGATTATCGACATTCGAGGTTTCAGCCTTTTTTGCGAAGAGCCCAACATCGAGTCGCCGTATACCTGCGGCCTAATGTCTGCCTTTTACCACATGGTGAATCGCTCGCTGCAGCGCTTTCCACCAGAAATGACTAAATTCCTCGGCGATGGCGTGCTGGCGATTTGGGAGACAACTCCTGCCGATCGTGAGATCGTGGTCAATGTGGCACTGGAAGCTGCGATTAGCTTGCGTAATCAATGGACGCAGGTGCAAGACAGCCCACACTTTAGCCACGGCGCCCCAAAATCACTCGGCGCAGGTATTTGCTTTGGCCTCGCCAGTCACCTCGAAGTGGGCGGCGACTATATTGGTCGGCCCATTAACATCGCCAGTCGCCTGTGCGGGGCCTGCCCGGGTGATCGTGTCTATGTCGACCGCTCCGTGCCTAATATTCCACTGCACTTGAAGAAGGAAGAACTGGTCACACACATTAAACCCTATGGTCGCCACAATATCTGGGCTTTCATCAACAAAGACGCGTAGTGAACTAAAGTCCTTCTCGTAACCTTACTCCTTCACTTACTCCTCGCAAAGTAGATTAGGAGTAAGTGAAGGATTAAGATTACGACCACGAATTGTCAGCTTGCCTGACTGCATATCACAGACATCGTCCTGTGTTCTCTTTTTTTATATCTTCAGCTTTCGACGTTGAAGGTTTGACGTTCAATGCCCTCAATCCTCCAGCCGACCTACAGCGAAGACCTCCCGATCCATACGCGACGGGAAGAAATTATTCGCGCCATTCAGGAAAATCAAATCGTCGTCATCGCCGGTGAAACAGGCTCGGGCAAGACCACGCAGATTCCGAAGTTCCTAATTGATGCAGGCTACGGTGAAAACGGCTTGATCGGCTGCACGCAGCCCCGCCGCGTCGCTGCCCTATCCGTTGCGCAACGTATTGCAGAAGAGCTCGGCGTTACCTATGGCAACGAAGTCGGCGCTAAGATTCGCTTCACCGATCAGACGCGCCACGACACCGCGATCAAGGTCATGACCGACGGCATTCTGCTGAACGAGATTCAGGACGATCCGATGCTGCGCGCCTACGATGCGATCATCATCGACGAAGCGCACGAGCGAAGCCTCAATATCGATTTCATCCTCGGCTGCTTACGGCAACTCACCGATCTGCGCAAAGACCTGAGGATCGTCATCACCTCAGCGACGATCGACACCGAGAGTTTTTCCAAAGCTTTCGACGGTGCCCCCATCATCGAAGTCTCCGGCCGTATGTTTCCCGTGGATACCTACTACCGCCCGATCGAAGAGATGCTCGAAGACGCTGGCGACCTGACCTTCATCGAAGCCGCCGCCGAACTAATTAACGAGATCATCAATCACAACAACGAAGGCGACATCCTCGTCTTCCTGCCCGGCGAGCGCGACATTAACGAACTGCGCCGCAAACTCGAAGACAGCCGCGCCCGCGGTTGTGACATCCTTCCGCTCTACGGCCGTATGGCCAACGCCGATCAACAGCGCATCTTTCACCCACAAGGTCGCCGCCGCATCATCCTCTCGACCAACATTGCCGAGACCTCGCTGACTGTGCCTGGCATCCGCTACGTCGTCGACACTGGGTTCGCCCGCATTAGTCGCTACAGCGCGACCTCCCGCACCCTTCGCCTGCCAATCGAGCCCATCGCTCAATCCAGCGCCGATCAACGCAAAGGCCGCTGCGGACGCGTGAGCAACGGCGTCTGTTACCGCCTTTACTCGGAGCAAGATTTTCTCGGTCGCCCACGCTACACCACGCCGGAAATCCACCGCTCGAATCTGGCGTCCGTGATTCTGCGTATGCTCGCGTTCCAACTCGGCGACATTCGCACCTTTCCCTTTATCGATCCACCGTCCGACACCGCAATCCGCGGTGGCTACCGACTACTCGAAGAACTGGATGCGGTTTACAGCGACAGCCGCAGCGAAAACGAAGACGATTACCGACTCACAAAGCTCGGGCGCAAACTAGCCAGACTACCAGTCGACCCCACCGTCGCGCGCATGCTGCTGCAAGCGCAGCGCGAAAATGCGATCGAAGACGTGCTGGTGATTGCCTCCGGCCTCTCGATTCAAGACCCCCGCGAACGCCCCGCAGAACTCGCCAAAGAAGCCGACGAAATGCAAAAACGCTTCGTCCATAAAGAGTCCGACTTTTTAACCTTGCTGAATATTTGGAACGCCTACCACGACGAGATGGATCGGCTCTCGCAAGGTCAGCTGCGCAAATTCTGCAAAAAACATTTCGTCTCGTATCAACGCATGCGCGAGTGGCGGGACGTGCATCATCAGCTCGAACGGGTACTCAAAAACCTAAAAATGATGCCAAGCGGTAAGGGCAACGCTGCCCGTGGCCTCGGTCGTAAGACCGGGGTTGCCGAGCAAAGCACACAGCCAACCGAAGCCAACGCTCCCCGCTCTGACGAGCGAGGCCACAAGCCCAAGCAAGCATCAAACAACAAGCAACAAGCAACAATCACCGCCCCCCACTGCACACCCTTCACTCCTCACTCCTCACTTAGCAGCGATGCTGCCACCTACGCCGCGATCCATCGCTCGATTTTAACCGGCCTACTCAGCAACATCGCCGTCAAAGAAGAGGAGCACAACTACCGAGGCCCGCGCAATCGCAAGGCCCTACTCTTCCCTGGCTCTGGCCTGTTCGACCACGCCACGGCCAAGAAGCAACGCAAAGCCTCCTACGCGAAAACCAGCAAGCCTAAGCCAGCCAAAACCAGCGCGCCCGCATGGATCGTTTGCGGCGAGTGGATGGAGACCAGTCGCCTGTTTGCCCGCACCGCCGCCAAGGTACAAGTGCAGTGGATCGAAGACGTGGCTGGCGACTTGCTCAAGCTCAAGCACTCCGAACCCTTTTGGAGCACCAAATCCGCAGCCGCTCTGTGTAAACAGCGCAAGATGCTGTTCGGCCTAGAGATCGGCCAAAGTAATATAAGCCTCAGCCGCATCGATCCCGATCAATCGACCGAGATCTTCGTCCGCAACGGCCTGATCGAACAAGGTATCCGCGAACGCCCTGACTTCTTACAGCACAACAACGAAGTCAGCCAACGCGCCGAATCCGAACTCGCTCGTCGCCGTCTCGGTTCTGGTTTTGCAGTCGAGGATCGGCTCTACGATTTTTACCGACAGCGCCTCAGCGCCGTCGGCTCTTACGCCGAACTCCGCAGCTTCGCTAAACGCGACCACAAGGGTCGCCTAGATTTCCTCAAAGCCTCGATCGACGATCTGTTGCCCGAAAAGGAACAAACCGACACCACCGAAGCCTTCCCAAAGTCACTGGCAATCGGCGGCAGCGAACTCCCCTTACGCTATAAACACGAACCCGGAGGCGACTCCGACGGCGTCACCCTACACGTACCACTCACACAGATCGGCGCTATCCAACAAGGCACACTCGACTGGGCAGTACCCGGACACCTCGAAGAAAAGATCGAGAGCTTACTACGCGGCCTACCCAAGGAAATCCGCATCCAGCTACATCCTCTTAAACAACGCGCCGCGGAACTCCGCAAACAGCTCAAGCCCTCTGAACGTTCGCTACGCGAACAACTTGCCGAGCAGCTGAAGGAACAATACGGCATCCAAACCTTCAAAGACAATTGGTCGAAGACCGAGATCCCTAGCTACCTGCAACCGCGTATTCAAATTGAGAATACAAAAGGCGATACTCTTGCCGACGGTCGCGACTTAGAAGAATTACGCGCATCTTTAGAAACCACCAGCAAAGAAGTCTCACGCGGCAACGGCCTCGACGCCATTCCCGCATGGCAAACTGCCACCGCACAATACGAACGTGAAAACCTTAGCAACTGGAGCTTCGGCGACCTGCCCACAGAGATCGACCTCAGCGGCGACTCTGGTCTACCACTCAAAGCATTCCCCGCTTTGGTATTAGAAGGTGAACAAGTGCACCTACGCCTCCTAGCAGACGTCTCCGCTGCACTCCACGCCACACAAAAAGGCTGGCCGGCACTCGGTACAATTGTGATGGGCCGCGACATCGCTTGGCTGCGCAACGATCTAAAAGACCTCAAACAAATCGGCGCCCTACTCCTGCCACTTGGCGACTTCGACACTGTCAAAGCAAGTGCTTGGCACCACATTCAGAATCACCTCTTTCGCACAGGTGAATACTTACCGCTTAAAGAATCACGCTTTAAAAAAGTACTCGCACGCGCCGATGAAGAACGCCGCGGGATCGTACCCAAGCTCAAAGAGCAGCTCCGCGCCCTACTCGAAGCCCGCCAAGACATCTGCCTCTTACTTGAGCAGAAGAAGACCAGTACGGCGCTGGTCTATCCCGGCATGCGCGCACAGATGGAGCGTATCGCGCCCACCAACATCCTAGAGCACTACAACTTCACTGAACTGCCACACCTCACCCGTTTCCTAAAAGCGATGCGCCTGCGCGCCGAACGCGCCAAAGACAGCCTTCAGCGCGACATCGAAAAATCGGAACGGGTAGCACCCTACGAGGTCAGGCAAGCGAAGCTAGACAAATTAGCCAAATCCCCCGAGCAACAGAGCCAAGTCAAAGCCTACCACATGCTGCTCGAAGAATTCAAAGTCTCGGTCTATGCTCAGGAACTCGGCACCTCCCAAAAAGTCTCCGAAAAACGCCTCGATAAATTGGCCGACGAGCTCGAGCGAAGGCTGAAGTAGCCATTAAACCTGTAAATACCACGTCCCGCGCTCCACAACATTAGGTGTATCGTCTAATACTTATCTTATTCTAAGGCAGCCTAGAGCGGTCAAATACAGGGCAGGTGCAAAAAGTTAATATCGAAGCGGATCAATGGACTGCTTATCTCGAATGTCAGGGACACGGCCAACAAATCAGGAAGCTCTCCAGGAAAGTGCGACTCCGCTACCAGCGGGCACTGGCTTCAATGCAATCGGCTTCGACAGTTTCTACGGCGGCGACTCGAAGGGCTATACGTACTATCCAGTGGCTTAGCATCCGCTCCCCGACCTAACAATGAGTCTACACGATGTGGCCTCCGTCGTGAGACGGGGGAGCTCTAGCCAGCTCCCTCACCTCGGCACACCTCGCAGATGCACACCGACGCACCATCGACTTTCTTATAGCGGAAGTGCCGCTCGGGGTGAGTCTTATCCGTTGCGCCACATTCGCTGCAGGTATGAAATGCCGCGTTGTCGCGCTCGACCTTTTGTTTGGCAAACTGCGTGCGTCGCTTACGGCTCTCGACCGAATTGACCAAGTCATTGCGGAAGAACAGAAAAAAGTTAAGC
>Ga0209631_10000091_pt1 | contig 114588 bp, 109 predicted proteins | sample COG_08_FD_184752 | JGI IMG/M metagenome (GOLD analysis project Ga0209631, IMG submission 184752) | Pelagic Microbial community sample from North Sea - COGITO 998_met_08 (SPAdes) (version 2) | ecosystem: Environmental > Aquatic > Marine > Neritic zone/Coastal water | place: Helgoland, sampling...
ATCTGTAGTTGCTTTACTAACATTTGTCGATAAAATAAAAGTCATTGGTCCTATTGGCGATGTCCAACTAGCTGCAACTCCAGTAGAAGATCTTATTTTATTACTATCATCTAGAGAACCATCGTAATCAACTCCCCAAACATTTCCGAAATCAAAAAATAATCCAACATCTGTATTAGTTGACTCTGGTAAAAAATTTGGAAGACTTGCTTCAAAATTAAGAGATGCCGCATAGTTTCCTCCTACATAATCTGTTCCATCTTTAGGTCCTATTTTACCCCTCTTGAAACCTCTTAATTTATTACTTGATAAAAATTTTCTTTTACTTAACCTAACATCGTCTGAACCTAGCCCATCTATTGCAGAAAAATAGAATTTTCCTGAACCAATTACGTTTTCAGTTAAAGTTTCATAAATGCTTGCAGAAAACGTATTATCTATAAAACTTCTATCTGCATAAAATGGAAATGCTTGTTGAAAGCTAACTATGGAACCGTCTGTAGGTTTAAATGCTCTATTTCTTTTATCATAGGTAAAACCATATTTTCCTGAAATTTCCTCAAAGCTACCACTTTGTTTTTTTAAAGATTCTGAAGCTGTGTTATCTGTTCTTAAATCATCATATGCGGCGACTAATCCAAGATTTACATAAGTATCTTTGTATTGCTCAAAAGCTGTTCCTACACCCATACTAAATAATGTGTTCTCATAACCTTGCTCTGGTTTATCACTTGAAGTGCTACTTATATTGTAATTTATCGCGTTACCTAAAAAATCATAATTTGGATCTGTATAGCTTAATGTTCCTCTAAGCGATTCTTGGTCAACACTTACATCAACACCAACTTTTTTTCCTTCTCCAAGCCAATTATTTTCTTTAATTGTAAATGCAAAAGACCCGCCATTTGTTCCTATTCCAGCACCCGCACTTATTTCACCGGTGGCTTTTTCCTCAACTGTAATATTTATTTCTTTAAGATTAGCAACTGAGCCTTCTACAACATCATAATTAACTGATTTAAAAATATTTCTAGATTTAATTTTAGCGATAGATTTTTCTAAATTAATTTTAGTAAACGGGTCACCCTCATCAACAAGTAACTCACCTCTTATAACAGCTTCATTAGTGATATTGTTACCAAGAACATTTATTCTCTCAATTAGGATTTTTTCTCCTTCATATATATTAAACTTAATGGTTATGTTTTTATTTTCTATTATTTCTTCAACATTATGTTCAACAAATTGTAAGTTATTTCTATCTATAACGTTGTCAATTTCTTCTAATAATTTTTTTATTTTAAATGGTGAATAATAGTCTCCAATATTTTTTTGGAATTCTTTATTTAGAGGAAAAAATAATTTTGCATCAAATACCGGATCTGAATTAATAAATATTTTATTTACTACATATCTATTACCCGCATCTATGGAGTAAATTAATTCTATGTTACCAGTTTTTTTAATTTCAGCTGATTGAGAAGTAATATTCACATCATAATATCCAATAGATTTGTAATAATTTTCCAGCAATCTAATATCAAGTTTAACTAATTGATTATTAAAACGTGTGTTTCTAGAAATAAATTTCCAGAATTTATCTTCTTCACTTGCTATTATATCTCTTAGTCTTTTTTCTCTAATTTTTTTGTCACCGCTAAAAGTAATTTTTGATATTTTTGATATATTACCTCTGTCAACTTCTACAATTAAATCAAGAGTATTATCATTTAAATTTTTAGTTTTTATATCAACTGTAGAAAAATTATATCCAATAGACGAATAAAGTTTTTTTATAATTTCAATATCTTCAGATAAATTATTTTTAATGAAAGATCTTTTTTGCTTAGATTTAATAAGTTTTATAATTTCTTTTTTATATTTATTGCTTGGTTCACCAATTATTATTAATTGATTTATTACAGGATACTCTATTAAATCAATTTTAAGAATGCCATTTGATAGATTTACTTTTACATCTTCAAAAAAATTAGTTGAATAAAGATTGTTTAATATACTATTTATATTTTTCTCCGTATAATTGTCATTAATTTTTATTTCACCATAAATTTTTATTGTCTCATCACTAACTCTCTTATTTCCATTAATTTGAACTTGCTTAAGAATTTCTGCAGAGGTTAATGAGAACCAAAAAATTGCTACTGGTAAGATAAAAATTAATTTTAATTTTATAAACATTCTATTTTTTTAAGAGTTGTGCTTCTTGTCCATTTATCAATTAAATATATTTGATTTAAATTTTTAGGTTCTTTTACAGCATATTTCCTATAATTTCTATCACGTAGAACACCTAATATTAAGTTATAAAAAGAGCTAAAGGGTATTCTTTTCTTCAAAAATTGACCAACAATTACTTCATTTGCAGCATTTATAATAATTGGTGTAGATGGATATTCAAAAATTTTTGACTTTAATTTAAATAAAGGAAAAATTTTTTCATCAACATTCTTAAAATTTAAATTTTTAAAGAAAATTTTTTTATTTTTTTTAATATTAGTTTCAATGAATTCGGTTACATCTATATCATCATCAAAAATTGCATTAGCTAGAGGTATTAACATAGTGGTTTCATGATAAATAAATTTGTATAGGCCATTTTTTAATTCGATAATAGCATGAACTAAAGACTCTGGGTGAATAACAATTTCTATATTTTTTAAATCTATAGAAAAAATTTTTTTTGCTTCTATAACTTCAAGGATTTTATTCATAAGTGAAGCAGAATCTATAGATATTTTTTTACCCATTTTCCATTTAGGGTGCTTAATAGCTTGGTATGGTTTAATTTTTTTTAATTTTGATAGTTTATAATTTAAGAAGGGGCCACCTGAAGCTGTGAGATAAATTTTTTTAATATGATTGATTTTATGATTTTGAATTAATTTCATAATAGAAAAATGTTCAGAATCAACCGGAATTATTTGAGTATTATTTTTTAAGGCGGCGCTTTTTATTAAATTCCATCCGCAAATAACTGATTCTTTATTGGCAATAAGTATTTTTTTACTTTTTTTTGTTAATTCTATAGTTGAATTTAATCCTGCTATTCCGGGAATAGCTGAGATAGTAATATCAGAAATATTTAATTTTTTTAAGGAATTAATATTATTTATAATTTTTAAATTTTTATTTTTAAATTTTTCTTTTATTTTTTTGAAAACTTTATAATTATTTATAATAAAAATTTTGGGTTTTAATTCTTTAATTTGTTTACAAATTAATTTATAATTTTTATCCGCTGCAAGAATATAAAATTTAAAAAAATTTTTTTTTTTTATAATTTTAATAGTATTTAAACCAATAGAGCCTGTAGATCCCAAAATAGAAATTTTTTTCATAATCTAATAAAATAATAATAAAGATAGAAATCCAAGTGGTAATCCTAATAGTATACCATCTATTCTGTCTAGTATACCTCCGTGACCAGGCAAAAAATTACCTGTGTCTTTTACAGATGATTTCCTTTTTAAAAAAGAAAAAAATAAATCACCTAACTGGCTACTAATAGATGTTATTAAAGCAACTATAATGAAGTAAAAATCAAAATTTTTTGTAATATAAGTCATAATTACAGAAAAAATAAAAATTGAAAAAATAATAGAACCTAATGAACCATAAATAGTTTTTTTGGGACTTATCTTTGTTAATTTTGGACCTTTAAATGTTTTTCCAAAAATAAATCCTCCTATATCTGAAAAAACACAAGTAATTAAAATTAAAAACATAATAATTTTTAAATGAAAAAAATTTGAAAAAATAAAAAAAATATTACAAAAGAAAAAAATATAAGCTACAAAAATTAAGTTAATTCCCGTTTGAATGATTTTATTATTCCTATAAATTATCTGAATAAGAGAGAAAAACTCCATCAAAGAATATATTCCTGTTATTATTAAGAAATAACTTAAAATAATATTATCAATTAACATTAAAAATAATATTAATAATAAAATTGATGAAGTGATTACTCTTTTTTTTAAATGGCTGCTCATATTAAATTGATCCAAAATTTCTTTTTACTTTCTTAAAATTGTTAATAATCTTCATTAAATCTTTTTCATTAAAATCAGGCCACAATTTATTCAAAAAATAAATTTCTGCATAAGCTAGTTGCCATAACATAAAATTGCTTAATCGCTTATGCCCCCCTGTTCTGACTAAAATATCGGGATCTGGTAAATTTTTTGTTTGTAAATTTTTGTTTAATGAATAAATTGTTACTTTATTTTTAATTTTTTTAATTGAATTCACTATTTCATCTTTTGAGCCATAATTAATAGCTAAATTTACAATAATTTTTTTATTTTTTTTTGTTACTTCGATAGCTTTTTTTAATGAGTAATTTATTTTTCTAGGTAAATTACTTATTTTTCCTATTATATTAATTTTTATTCCATTTTTTGTAACATTTTGTAATTCTTTTTCGAAATAAGAAACTATTAAGTTAAATAAGAAATTAATTTCAGTTTTAGGTCGTTTCCAGTTTTCTGTTGAGAATACGTAAAATGTTAATATTGGTATATTTAATTTTATAGAGGATTGAACTACTTTTTTAACAACTTCAACTCCATTTAAATGGCCAAACTTTCTTCCTTTTTTTCTTTTTTGTCCCCACCTTCCATTACCATCCATAATGAAGGCAACGTGGTTGAGTTTATTCATATTTGCAGTATCTCTTTTTCTTTTTCAGATAAAATTTTATCAATATTTTCTATATTTAAATCTGTCAACTTTTGAATATTTTTTTCAAAAGATTTGTTATCATCTTCAGAAATTGTTTTATCTTTTAATTTTTTTTTTAAATCTTCATTACCTTCTCTTCTTATATTTCTGATTGAAACTTTACCTTTTTCTCCCATATTTTTTAAAACTTTAATTAAATCTTTTCTTCTTTCTTCAGTTAAATCTGGAATTCTTAGTCTTATAATCTGCCCATCAATCTGTGGATTAATTCCAAGTTCAGATTTTTGTATAGCAGAATCAATTAATGTTATGTTTGTTTTGTCCCAAACTTGTATAGATATCAACCTAGCCTCTGGTACACTTACAGTAGCTAACTGCTCTATAGGCATTAGCTGTCCATACACGTCAACTTTAATCGTGTCTAACATATTTGGATTAGCTCGACCTGTTCTAAGTGTTGATATATCTTTCTTTAAGGATTGAATACTTTTATCCATTTTTGATGAATAATTTTTTTCATTAAAATCAGAGCTCATTTTTAAACTCCTTCACCAACTTTATATCTAATAAATTTTAATATTTTAATGTCTTTTTCTATCCTGCTCTCTTTAAGTATGTCTGACACTCTTTTTTTTGGATCCATTATCCACATTTGATTTAATAATGTATTATCATTAATAAATTTTGCAATTTTACCATTTGCTATTTTTTCTGCTATTTCAGCAGGCTTTCCTGAGTTTACTATCTCTGCCTTTATTATTTCTAATTCTTTATCTATTAAATTTTGATTAATTCCAGATTTATCAATTGCCAAAGGATTAGAAGCTGCTATATGCATAGAAATTTTAGACCCAATTTCATCATTTTTTCCTTTATAAATTCCTTCTAGCTTAACAACAGATATTATCTTTCCTATATTTTTTTCTATAGCGGAATGAACATAAGAAAAATTTAAACCACTCTTATCATCAAAAAAATTTGCTCTTCTAATTGTGATTTTTTCACCTATTTTAGCAATTAAGTTAACTAGATTGTCATTTACTGATATTCCATTAATCATTTTTGTTTCATTAATTTTTTCAAGATCAGCTTTTGTTTTAAAATTTATTTCTGATAGTTCTTTACAGAAGGAAATAAAATCCTTATTTTTTGCAACAAAATCTGTTTCACTGTTAATTTCAATCAATGCGATTTGACCTTTTTCTTCTTTAACTAAAGCTAAACCTTCAGAAGCGGTCCTGCTCATTTTTTTCGATGCTTTTGCTATTCCTTTTTTTCTTAAATATTCAATTGATTTTTCTATATTACCATCAGATTCGTCTAGTGCTGATTTACAGTCTTTAAATCCTACACCAGTGAGCTCTCTAAGCTTTTTAATGTTATCTAATAAGTCTTTATTTGGCATTTAATATTGTTTAGAATTATTTTTTTTTAATTTCAGATTTTTTTTCTGATTTTTGTTCTTTTTTAGGTTCAGAACTTTCAATGAATTTTTCTGCATCCTTAATCGTATCTTTAAGTAATTCACAATACAAATTGATTGATCTTCTGGCATCATCATTGCCCGGTATTGGAAAATCAATACCTGTTGGATCTGAATTTGTATCCAAAACAGCAATGATTGGTATTCTAAGTTTTTTAGCTTCAGCTACTGCTAAAGCTTCTATATTAGTGTCAATTATAAAAATTAAGTCAGGTGTTCTTTTCATATCAACAATTCCACCTAAAGATCTTTCTAATTTTTCTTTTTCTTTTCCAAATTTCAAAATTTCTTTTTTTGTAAAACCAGTATTTTCTTTTGATAGCTGTTCATTTAATTTTTTTAATCTTTTAATTGAGTTTTGAATAGTATTCCAATTAGTAAGCATACCTCCTAGCCATCTATAGTTAACGAAATATTGACCTGTTTCTTTCGATAACTCACTTACCTGTTCTGAGGCTTGTTTTTTTGTAGATACTATTAGTATTTTTCCACCATTTGCTATGGTTTTATGTACTTGAACTAGTGCGTTTTTTAAAAATTCTACAGTTTGTGTTAAATCTATGATGTGTATAGAATTTTTTTCACCAAAAATATATTGCTTCATTTTTGGGTTCCACCTAAGTGTTTTATGTCCTAGATGTACTCCTGCTTCTAACAATTGTTTAATATCTACTTTTGGTACGTTCATATTTTTTTCCGGTTAATCCACCACAGTAGCTCCATAATTATGGACCGGGAGGGCAGTGCCCTAATAACTGTGTGCGAAATTAATTACTGATATATACAACCAAATCAAAAAATCAACTATCTAAACAGTTATTTTTTTTACATATTCCTTGTTTTTTAGGATTTTTAGATGGTTAAAATCGAATTTTCTTGCATTTTGCAAAATATAGTAAATTTTTCTATTATTATCATTAAAAATTAGGTCTATTTGTGTATCACCACTTTGTTTGAAAAGACTTTTTATTTCATCTTTATCATAGTTTTTGTCTAATTCTATTATGACTTTTGAGTAAGGTTTGTTAATCATATCGTCTAAACTTAGTATTTTTCTAACATTAATACGTCTTTGAGTTGCTTCATTATTAGATCTATCTTTTTGAAGCGTCAAAATAAATGATTCAGATTCTCTAATTTTATCTCTATTACTTATTAAAATTTCAGAAAATAAAAAAAGTTCAAATTCACCATTATTATCACTAAATTTTATTATGCCAAAAGGGGTGCCTTTTGCACTTTTTTTTTCTTGGATTGACATTATTGTGCCAGCAACTAATGCTTCATTAGCTTCACTCTCAATAAAATTTTTATATGAAACTATTTTTAATTGAGTAAAAATATCTTTGTATTCATTTAATGGATGGTCAGAAATATAAAATCCCAAGGATTTAAATTCTTCAAATAGTAATTCTTTTTTAGTCCAAGTATTGGATTCCATAAAATCGAAGTTAGATTTTTCATTACTATTTTCAAACAAGTTAGTTTGATTATTCAATTTGTCTTCATTAATATTTTTAATTTGCTGAATTATTTTTGGTATTGAATTAAGAATTTTACATCTATCAATGTCGAACTGATCAAATACTCCAGCTTTTACAAGACCTTCTAATTGTAATTTATTAACATCTCTTGAATCTACTCTCTGAACAAAATCATTTAAGGAAGAGAACTTTCCATTTTTTTTTCTTTCTTTAATGATGTTTGATATCGCTGCAAAACCCACATTTTTAATAGCACCAAGTCCGTAGAATATTTTATTTTTTTCTGCCTTGAATTCAGCAAAACAATTATTAATACAAGGTCTAATTATTTCAATTTTTAATCTTTTCAACTCTTCAACAAATTCTCTTAGTTTAGATGTATTTGTTAACTCAGTAGACATAGTAGCAGCAATAAAGTCCTCTTTATAATAAGTTTTCAAAAATGCTGTTTGATAAGCGATTAAAGCATATGCAGCAGCATGACTTTTATTAAAACCGTACTGCGCAAAAGGCTCAATTTTTGTAAAAACAAAATTGGCTACATCTTTTTTTATTCCATTTTTTATTGCACCACTTACAAAATTTTCTTTTTGCTTGTCTAGTTCAGATTTTTTTTTCTTCCCCATTGCTCGACGTAGAATATCCGCCTCACCAGCTGTAAAACCAGCGAGTGTTTGAGCTATTTGCATAACCTGCTCTTGATAAATAATTATTCCATAAGTGGGTTTTAATATCTTTTCTAATATCGGGTGAATGTAATCTGGTTTTTTAATTCCATTTTTACAGTCATTGTAAATTGGTATATTGCTCATTGGGCCTGGTCTATAAAGAGCTACTAAAGCAATAATATCATCAAATTTATTCGGTTTCATTTGTTTAATTGCTTCTCTCATACCGGTACTTTCAAGCTGGAATAAACCTGTTGTTTCACCAGTTGATAGTAGTTCAAACACTTTTTTATCTTCAAGATTGATTTTACTAATATCTAAATCTATTTTTTTAAAATTTAATCTTTTTAAAGTTTTATCAATAACAGTTAGAGTTTTAAGACCAAGTAAATCAAATTTTACTAATCCAGCATTTTCTGAAGAGTACATATCGTATTGAGTTGAGGGTAAAATAAGATTTGAGCTTTTATCAATGTAAAGAGGAAATTGTTCAGCTAATTTATTTCCAGCAATAACAACACCAGCTGCATGTGTTGCCATATTTCTATTTAAGCCTTCTAATTTTAATGATAAATCGATTAATTTTTTTATTTTATTGTTGTTTTTAATTTCTATTTTAAACCTTGGTTCCCTATCTATCGACTCCTGAAGCGTAAGTGGTCTTGAGGGGTCGAAAGGAATCATTTTACAAATTTTATCTACGTGACCATATGGAAGACCTAAAACTCTACCAACATCACGTAGTGCCATTCTTGCTTTTAATTTTCCGAAAGTAATAATATGAGCAACACCATCTTTGTACTTAGAGTTCAAATATTCAAAAACTTTATCTCTTTGTTCCTCACAAAAATCTATATCAAAGTCAGGCATTGATACTCGATCTGGATTTAAAAATCTCTCAAATATTAAATCAAATTCGATTGGATCAAGATCAGTGATATCTAAAGAATAAGCTACTAAAGAACCAGCTCCAGAGCCTCTACCTGGGCCAACAGGTATAGAATTTTTTTTAGCCCATTTAATATAATCAGAAACTATTAAAAAATAACTAGAATAATTCATTGAATTAATGATATTTAGTTCATGAAGTAATCTATCATCATATATTTTTTTAATTTCATTTTTTGCTTTATTTAAATTTTTTTTATAAATAAAATTATTTAATCTAGAGTCTAAACCTTTTTTAGCTTGTTGAATAAGCTCATCAACAACTGAAATATTGTGTTTATAAGATATAAGTGGAAGAATTGGTTTTGATTTTTTTGGTTTAAAGTTAAATCTTAAAGGAAAATTATAATTATTTTCTAATGCTTCCGGAATATCTGCATATAATTTCTTTATTTCAGTATTGGTTCTAAAAAAATGCTGATTACTTAAACGAACTCTATTAGGATCATCAATAAATTCTTTTTTTCCAATACAAATCAGTGCATCATGAGCTTCGGCCATATTAGAGTCTAAATAATAGATTTCTTGAGATGCTATTAATGGTAAATCATATTTAGACGATAGTTGAAGTAAAAAAATCTCATAGTTAGACTCATTCGTTTCATTGTGTCTTTGAATTTCGATATACAAACGATTATTATTAAAAGCTAAAATAAGTTTCTTAATTATGTCATAGATTTTTTTTTCTTTGTTTGCAAAAAAAAGTTTTCCAAAAAAATTGCTAGAATTTCCAGTTAATAAAATAAGGTCTTCATTATTAGAAATTAAATCATCAATAGTACAACTGGGTTCAGTCGTTTGTTTATTTTTCAAATAACTAAGAGAAGATAATTTTGTTAAATTTTTATAACCTTTTTTTGTGGTAGCATACAAAGTAATTTTTTCAATGACATTATCTAAAGATATATTTATCTGAGTTCCAATAATTGGTTGAGTTCCTACTTTGCTAATTTTCTCAGAAAATTCTAAGGCACCACATAAATTACTTGTGTCAGCTAATCCTACTGCTTTAATTTTGTTAACCTTACAATATTCAGCTAAATCATCTATTTTAATGGCTCCTTCACATATAGAATATTGAGTATGTATTTTTATATTATTAAATTCTACGTAACTCTCGGACATTAACTCTTTTTATAGCACCTTTGAAAATACTCAACTTATAATCTGCCATGTTAGCAAGTTCTCTATTATGAGTTGCAAATATAACTGCCTTATTCATTTTTTTTAATTTAATAAAATAAGAAAATATATCTCTTGATGTCTTATAATCAAGATTTCCAGTAGGTTCATCTGCTAAAATTAAATCACTTTCAGAAACTAAGGCTCTTGCAATAGCAACTCGTTGCTGTTCACCCCCTGATAATTCATTTGGAAAATGATTAATTCTATTAAAAATTTTTAGATTTTTTAAAACTTTATTGGCTTTTATTTCGGAAAACTTATTATTTTCACCCTTGATTAATAGTGGCATAGTTACATTTTCTAGTGTTGTAAAATCATTAAGCAAATTATTGTCTTGAAAAATAATTGAAATTTTATTTCTTCTTAGCTGATCTTTTTGTTTATCATTTAACAATCTTGTATCTTTATTGTTAATTAATATTTTACCCTTACTTGGTTCGTCTAATAAGGCTAATAGGTGTAGTAATGAAGATTTGCCAGAACCAGATGGGCCTATTAAGGCTATTAAATCACCACGTCTTACTTTTAAATTAACATTTTCAAAGAGTTTAATATTACCGTTTTTATGATTAAAGTATTTTTCTATGTTTATTGTCTCTAGTAAAATTTTATTCATATTTAAGAGCTCTGAATGTTTTCATTTTGGAAATTGTCATAACAGGTAAATAAGAAGCTAAAGCAGAGATAAGTAATGAGAAAATAAAAATTAAAAAAATGGAAAAAATATCTATTTCAGTTGGTAATTTATCTAAAAAATAAACATCTGATGGAAAAATTTCAAAATTAAAAGCATAAGATAGAAAAAGTCGCACTTTATCAATATAAATTGAAAAAAAAACTCCACACAAAATTCCAGCAACAGTAGCAAAAAAACCTATAGTAAAACCTGTTAAAAAAAAGGATTTTTTAATAGAGCTATTACTCAAGCCTAATGTTTTTAATATTGCTATCTCTTTAGTTTTATTTTTTATCAATATAGTTAATCCAGAAATAATATTGAAAGCAGCAACAATAACAATCAACGTTAATATAATAAACATTACATTCCTTTCAACTTTTAGAGCGCTAAAAAAAGATTTATTCAAATCTGTCCAAGTATATATAAAATAATTTTGATTTAATTTTTGTATATATTTTTTATAAAAATCGGCTTGCACAGGATTTTTAATATATATTTCCAAGTTTTGATCATTTTTAGATTTATCAAAAATAGAGAGTGAGTCTAACAAACTTAAAAAAACAAAATTTTGGTCAAACTCATAGAACCCTGTATCAAATATACCTATGATCGTAAAAGCCTCTTGCTTTGGAAAACCTCCAAAAGGTGTTGAAATAAAAGCAGATGACATTAAGTTTATTTTATCACCTACTTTTAAATCTAAATTAAAACTTAATTCGGAACCTATTAAAACAGAATTTTTTTTAAATTTTTCAAAACTTCCTTTAATCAAATTTTTTTTTAGAAAACTTAAGCTTTCTTTTTTTTTCTCATCTAATCCTTTAATGATAATTCCTTTGGCAGCACCATCATTTAAAATAATACCTTCACCAGAAAAAGTTTTTGAAATAATAATATCTTTAAATTTATACTTTAAATCTGTTATAAATTGATCTTCAATTTTAAATCCATTAGATTGTACTACAATATGTGGATTCAAGCCTAGTATCTTATTTGTTAAATCTGTTTTAAACCCGTTCATAACTGACATAACTATAATTAAGATTGCTACACCAAGCATTATTCCTAAAAAAGAAAAAATAGATATAACTTTTAAAAAGCCCTCTTTTTTTTTGGGTCTTAAATTTCTTAATGAGATTAATCTTTCAATTTTTGTAAACAATTTAATTATTTTTTAGTTTGGACACAATAGTATTCAAGCTCAACATTTCACTTTTTTCATTAATTTCTTTAAACTCAAATTTATCTTCCTCAGTTTTTGAGCCAATAATTATTTGATAAGGAACACCTATTAAATCATGTTTTTTAAATTTGTAAGACATATTCTCCTCTACATCATCTAATAATGCGTCAACATTTTGTTTTTTTAACTTTTTATATATGTTTTCCGCCTTATTAAGATTTTCTTTATTGTTTTTATTAAAACTTGGAATAATTACAACATCGTAAGGTGAAATTGTTTTTGGCCATTTCATTATATCATTATTATAATTAGCTTCTATAGCTGCTCCGACAATTCTTGAAACACCAATTCCGTATGACCCCATCTTCACTGTAATTTTTTTACCATCTTGAGTGTCAATTAAACAATTTAATGGTTTAGAATATTTATCACTAAAATAAAATATATGCCCAACTTCTATTCCTTTCATTTTAATTTGATTTTCTTTTTTAACTTTTTGATTAAAATCTTCTTCTTTAAATTTTTCGTCAGTTACTGCATAAATGGTTGAAAAATCTTCTCTCATTTTTTTTAGCGAACTATTAGAAGTGTCGTATTTGTTTGCGTCTATTTCAAATATTTTTTTATCCGCATATATTTGACTTTCACCAGTCTCTGCTAAAATAATAAACTCATGTGATAAATCACCGCCAATCGGCCCAGTGTCTGCAGCCATAGGAATTGCTTTTAACCCAAGACGATTAAATGTTTTGATATATGAATAAAATATTTTGTTATAAGATTTTTTTGCATCTTCATCATTAAGGTCAAATGAATAAGCATCTTTCATATAAAATTCCCTACATCTCATTATTCCAAATCTAGGCCTAACTTCATCTCTAAATTTCCATTGTATATGATAAAGAATTTGCGGAAGGGATTTATACGATTTTATAGAAGCTCTAAAAATATCCGTTATTAATTCCTCATTAGTTGGCCCATATAGCATTTCATGACCTTTTCTATCTTTTATCCTAAGCATTTCTTCTCCATAATCATCATACCTGCCACTTTCTTTCCAAATTTCTGATGACTGAATAGTTGGCATTAACATTTCTTGGGCACCAATTAAATTTTGTTCTTCTCTAACAATTTGTTCTATTTTTTTCATTACTTTAAATCCCAGAGGAAGCCAAGAGTAAATACCTGAAGCTGATTGTTTTATCATTCCTGCTCGTAGCATTAATTGATGAGATTTTATTTTAGCTTCTGATGGAAGGTCTTTTGTAATTGGTATAAATAACTTTGAAAGATACATTATTGTAAAAAATTCCTTAAATTAAAGAAACCTAAATCTACGATATAATATATCATAATAAAAATTATTGAGGTAGTTATAGTTGTTATTAAAAATTTTTTACCTATTTTTGGATTTTTTGGAGCGCCTGGATCGATACCTTCAATCGTATCTTTAAATATTTTGTTATTAGACTTAATACCAATAGGCAAAATTGAAAAAAAAACAATCCACCAAATTAGTACATAAACTATTATTGAGCCAGTAATACTCATTAGATTCTTGCAATATTAATGTTTGTAAAAGGTTTTTTACCTGTTTTTGCTTTAACTATTCTTCTACAATTTTGTTTTATGGTTTCAATAAGGTTTCTTTCTTGATTTTTGCTTTGTAAAGAAAAGGTCTTACAGATATTAAATATTTCATCTTCTATATCAAATATAAATGTATCGTTTTCATTTTTTTCAGGTATTCCTTTATAGGAAATTACTGGTTTTTTTATTTTTCCATTATTTGAAACTATAATTGTTATTTCTAAATATCCATTAATAGATAAATTTCTTCTATCTTTAATAGATTGTGAACCAGCTTCAACCCCTAAGTTTCCATCTAAATAAACTCTACCAGATGGAGCTTTATCAATAATTTTAGGAGAGTCTCCTGGAAGAATTTTAACTATATCACCGTTTTCTATTTGTAATGTTTTAGGAACTTGCATTTCTTTTGCAAACTCAACATGTTCAACCATATGCCTATGCTCACCATGTACTGGGATTACACAATTAGGTTTGACCCAATTATACATATCTTTTAGGTCGTCTCTGTTAGGGTGTCCAGAAACATGGACAAATGCATTTTCTTCACTGATAATTTCAATGTTATCTTTAACTATTTGATTTTGAAGTTGATATAATTTTTTTTCATTACCAGGAATAATTTTTGATGAAAAAATAACACAATCACCAGATTCTAAAAAAACATCTGGATGCGTACCGTTTATTATTCTATTCATTGCACCCATTGGTTCGCCTTGACTACCCGTTGCTAAAAATACAATTTTATTTCTAGCAACCTTTTTTGCATCTCGTGGATCAACAGGTTCTAATAATCCTTTAAGATAACCACATTTTTTAGCAGCTTTATATATTCTATGCATAGATCTGCCAACCAAACAAATTGAACGACCAGTTTTTTTTGCGCAATAAAAAATAGACTCCATTCTTGCTACATTAGATGCAAAGGATGTTACTAAAATTCTTTTTTTTTTTAAATCCATTATTTTTAATAAACTATCTCTCACGTCTGACTCGGATCCTGCTCTACCTGGACTAAATATATTTGTAGAGTCACATATCATTGCAGATACACCTTTATTTCCGATAGCTTTTAATTTTTCTTCATCAATACTTCCACCTATTAAAGGATTGGGATCTATTTTCCAATCACCTGTATGAAGAATAGTTCCAAGTGGCGTTGTAATACTTAAACCATTTGGCTCTAAAATAGAATGAGTTAAAGTGACGAAATCAATTTTAAAAGATCCTAATGATATTGTGCTATTTAATGGAACAATTTTTAAATAAGAAGAAATATCAATTTTTTTTTCTTTAAATTTTTCATAAATTAGTGCTGCAGTAAAAGGTGTTGCATACATTTTACATTTAAGACTTGGCCAAATATGTGATACGGCGCCAATATGATCTTCATGTGCATGAGTTAAAACTATTCCTAATAAATCATCTTTTTTATCTAAAATAAAACCAGGGTCAGGAAAAATTAAATCAATTCCTGGGATAGAGTCGTCAGCAAATGTTACACCCATATCAACTATAATCCATTTTTGATCATCATCCTTTCCGTAAGCATAGAGATTCATATTCATTCCGATTTCACCAGATCCTCCTAAAGGACAAAAAATTAATTCTTCTTTGCTCATAATAGAAACTCTTTAAATATTCTAGCAACTCCTTTGATAGTTATGTTTTGATCTATCATTACTTTTTTTTTAATAAATTTACTAAACAATTTGGCATACCCACCAGTTAGTATTATCTTATAGTTCTTTTTTGATTTAATTATAATTTTATTTATTATGTTATTAACTAATCCTTCATAACCCCATAAAAAACCTGCATTAAGAGCTTCTTTTGTGTTTTTGCCGTAATTGTTTTGTTTATTTTTTAAATTAAATAAAGGAAGAAGAGCAGTAAATTTATTTAAGTTTTTAATTGAAAGATCAATACCAGGTGCAATTACTCCGCCATCATAATTGCCATTTTTTAAAATATCAAAAGTTGTTGCTGTACCAAAATCAATAATTATACAATTTTTAAATTTTTTTGCTCCAATAGCATTGACTATTCTATCTGAACCCAATTGGTTAAAATTTTTAATATTTGTTTTTAAAATTTTTTTTATTTTTAAGTCTTTAATTTCAAATGTTTTAAAATTTCTTTCATTTAAATATTTTTCAATTTTTATGTAAGCTTTAGGTACAACACTTGAAAATAAAACTTTTTTACTTAATTTTTTATTTAAACACTTTTCCAAAAAAAAATTAATATTTTTTTTAATGTATATCTTGTTTGTGTTTAAATTATAAGATTTTATTACGGCTAATTTATAATTTAAAATTGATATCTTTATTAAAGTATTTCCTATATCACCAACAAGATAATTCATTTATTTTTTAAAATTTTTTTTTTTAATTGAACAAAACTATATTTTGTAGTTTGCTCTATAAATTTTTCATAATCCTTAATTATTTTTTCTAAAATTTTATAATTATTGATTTTTTTTCTTAATATACGGTTTAAGGATGTGGTTTTATAGTTTTTAATTATTGGTGATGTATTTGTATTTATACCTACACCAACTATTAAGAAAGATTTAGTATTTACATTAACAACTTCTTGTAAAATTCCACAAATTTTTTCTTTTTGAAACATTAAATCATTTGGCCATTTAATATCAATTTTTTTTTTTGTAAATTTTTTAATTATATCTTGAAATAAGTAAGCATTTAATAATACATATTGTTTAAAATCTATTTTTTTCTGGTTAATTTCAAAAAAAATTGAAATGAATAGATTTCCCCTTTGAGATATCCATTTTTTCCCCATCGTGCCTCTGCCGTTAGTTTGAGCTTGAGAAGATATCAATGTTGGATTTAACTTTTTTCTTTTTATAAGTTTTAATGCTAAGTTGTTAGTGCTTTTAACCCGTTTCATTTTAATTATTTTTAATTTCATTAATTAATAAATAAAGAACTGACAATTACATTTAGTAATGATGGATATAAAAAAAATGTAACTAAAAAAATACAGCTAATTAAAATAGTACCAGAAATTTTTTTACTACTAATTAGATCAAAAGATTGTTTATTCTCATCAAAATAAATAGTTTTAATTATTTTAAGATAGTAAACTGCTGAAATAACTGTGGTTAACAAACCAACTATTGCTAATGTATACATTTTATGTTCAAGAACTGATGAAAAAACATAAAACTTAGCAAAGAATCCTCCTAGCGGTGGAATACCTGCTAAAGAAAATAATATTATTAAAAAGGAAATGGCTAATATAGGGTGCTTTTTAGATACACCTGATAAATCTGAAATATTTTCTTTATATACTCCATCTTTTTTCATTAAATATAAGCAGGAGAAAGCTCCGATGTTCATAACAACGTATATTGTTATATAAACAATTGAGCTATGATACCCTGATATTGCACCAGTTGCTATACCTGCTAAGGCATAACCCATATGGCCTATTGAGCTATATGCAAATAGTCTTTTTATATTTTTTTGGCCTATTGCAGCAACTGCACCAAGAATCATTGATGCAATAGAAATAAATATTATTATTGTTTGCCACTCTAATAAAATGTTTGAAAAAGGAATAAACATAAATTTTATTAAGACTGCCAATCCAGCCACTTTAGGAACTGCAGCAAAAAAACTACTAATAGATGTTGGCGATCCTTCATAAACATCTGGTGTCCACATATGAAAAGGAACTGCCGAAATTTTAAATGCTAAACCAACAAGAATAAAAACCATCGCAAATATTGCTCCTGTATTTTCTTTGTTCAATTCATTTGATATAGTTTCAAAATTTGTTGATCCGGTAAAACCATATAATAAAGAACATCCATAAAGTAATAATCCAGATGATAATGCACTTAAAATAAAGTACTTTATACCGGATTCTGAAGATCTTAAATTGTCTCGATCTATGGCAGCTAAAATATATAAAGATAAAGATTGTAATTCTAAACCTAAATAAAATAAAATTAGATCATTAGAACTGACTATAAAAAACATTCCTAAAATAGAAATTAAAATAATAATTGGATATTCAAATTTATCAAGTTTATTATCTATTATAAAATTTTTTGATGAGTTTAAAACTAATAAACTTGAAATAAGAATTAATATCTTAAAAAAATTAGAAAATTTATCTCTCACGAAACTATCTAAAAATATTTTTTCTGAATTATCAGCGCTGTTAAAAATTATTACTATAGTAATAATAATAATTACAGAAGTAAGATTAAAAATTAAATTAAAACTTTTTTTTATGTAAACTCCTAGCATTAACATTGTGAAAGTTGATAATGATAGAAAGATTTCAGGAAACAAGATATTTAAGTTACTAATCATTTATTTTGAACCATATTTAAACTTAAATCTGATTGATAATTGTTAATTAAGTTATCTATTGATACGCTCATTGTATCCATTAGTGGAGCTGGATAGAAACCAAAAAAGATAATAAAGAATGCAAGTGATGCTAGCATTATTATTTCTAAGGTTCTTACATCTTTTAAATTTTTTATGTCATTATTTTTAGTTTCCCCAAAAATTATTCTTTTTGTTAACCACAACATATAGGCAGCACCAAGTACAACACCTATTGTAGCTAACATTGCTGCTAGATAGCTTTTTTGAAATGCTCCTGTAAGTACTAAAAATTCTCCTAGAAACCCAGATGTGCCTGGTAAACCAAGACCGGCTAAAGCAAAAATTAAAAATAGTAATGAATATTTAGGTAAATAATTCACTAAACCTCCGTAAGTGCTTATTGATCTTGAGTGAAGCCTATCATAAACAACACCTACACATAAAAATAATGCTGCAGAAATTAATCCATGACTTATCATTTGAAAAATACTTCCTTCTAGACCTTGTTTGGTAAAAGTAAAAATTCCTAGAGTTACATATCCCATGTGTGCAACAGAGGAATAAGCAATTAATTTTTTCATATCATCCTGCATTAATGCTACTAATGAAGTATAAATAATAGCTATTATGCTCATACAATAAACAAGTGGTGTAAAAAAATCTGAGGCAACTGGGAACATCGGTATAGAAAACCTTAAAAAACCGTAACCAGCCATTTTTAAAAGTATTGCAGCTAATATAACTGAACCTGCTGTCGGGGCTTCAACATGAGCATCTGGCAACCAAGTATGCACTGGCCACATTGGCATTTTAACAGCAAAAGAACTAAAAAAAGCCAACCAAAGAATATTTTGGTATTCTTTTGGAATCTTTATTTCATAAATTTGCGTAATATCTGTAGTGCCTGTTAACCAATAAATAACAATTATAGCAACTAACATTAATACCGATCCCAATAGTGTGTAGAGAAAAAATTTAAAAGCCGAATAAACGCGTTTTGGTCCTCCCCAAATGCCTATAATTAAAAACATTGGTATTAAACCTGCTTCAAAAAATAAATAAAAAATTACTAAATCAAGCGAGCAGAATACTCCTATCATAAACGTTTCTAAAATTAAAATAGCTATTAGAAATTCTTTTACTCTGACTTTGACACTGTTGATGCAAGAAAGAATGCAAATAGGAGTAATGAAAGTAGTTAAAACTATAAATAGCATTGAAATTCCATCTACACCAAGTTTAAATTTTATAGAATCATTAATCCAAAATTTTTCTTCCACAAATTGAAAATTTGGAGAATTTTGATCTAAAGAGTACCAAACAAACAAAGATAAAAAAAATGTAGCAACACTAGTAAACAAAGAAACATATATTGCACTATTATTATTTTTTTGACTTTTAGATATTAAAATAAATATGGAGCTCACGAGTGGTAAAAATATCAAAGTTGATAAAATTGGAAAATTCATGCTAATGTAAAATTAAATAAGTTAATAAAATTGATAATCCAATAAGCATTACAAAAGCATAATCATAAATATAGCCAGTTTGAAATTGACCTGCTTTATTTGAAAGCATTTTAATCATTTTAGATATTCCGTCTGGTCCAAATCTATCGATAATTCCTTGATCTCCTTTTTTCCAAAAAAAGGAACCTATTTTTTTTATTGGTTTAATAAATATTGTTTCATATAATTCATCAATGTACCATTTATGTAATAAGAAATAATATAAAGGTAGATTGGTATTTTTAAATTCTTCTAAAATTTTTATATTAATAATAAAATAATAAAATGATATTGGTATTGCAATTATTACTAAAGTTGGTGTTACTATCAATAACCATAAAGGTATATGGTCGTGCTTGATTTCATTTAAAAAAAAAATAGAGGTTTGCCAAAAATCATCACTATAATGCCCAATGAAAGTTTCTTTAAAAATGATTCCAGAAAATAATGCTCCAACGCCTAAAAGAAATAATGGAATAATCATAACCATTGGCGATTCATGTGTTTCAGTTATTGGAATATCTTTATTATTATAGGAGCCATGAAATGTTTTAAAAAATAATCTCCAAGAATAAATAGAAGTCAAAAAAGCAGTAAATATTCCAATAAACACAGCATAATTACCTAAAACCGAGTTTTTGAAATAGGAAAATTCAATTATTGCATCTTTAGAATAAAATCCCGATAAAAAAGGAAATCCTGTTAATGCTAAGGTTCCAATTAACATAAGAATATAGGTATAAGGAAGTTTTTTTCTCACCCCTCCCATATTTCTAATATCCTGCTCATTTTTAAAAGCATGGATAACAGAACCGGAACCTAAAAATAATAATGCTTTAAAAAAAGCATGAGTGAATAAATGAAAAATGGCAACATGATATGCACCTACTCCAGCTGCAAAAAACATATATCCTAATTGACTACAAGTAGAATAGGCCACAATTTTTTTAATATCATTTTGAACTAAAGCAACTGAAGCGGCAAATATAGCTGTAATCATTCCAACCACAGTAACTACATTTAATGCAGTTTGAGAATATTCAAACAGTGGAGAACATCTTACAACAAGAAAGACACCTGCTGTTACCATTGTCGCCGCATGAATCAATGCAGACACTGGAGTTGGTCCTTCCATAGCATCAGGTAGCCATGTATGTAATAGAAATTGAGCAGATTTTCCCATTGCACCTATGAATAAAAATAAACATATAAATGTAATCAAACTTGATTCATTACCAAAAATAGAAATTTTTTTATCTATTAATTGAGGAGCTGTTTGAAAAACTTCGTTAAAATTTATACTGCCAAAATAAAAGAAAATTAAAAATATTCCTATTGCTAAACCAAAATCACCCACTCTATTTACTACAAAAGCTTTGATAGCAGCATTATTTGCTGACTCTTTTTTATACCAAAAACCGATTAATAAGTAAGAACATAAACCAACTCCTTCCCAACCAAAAAAAAGTTGTAAAAAATTGTCTGAGACTACTAAGGCTAACATCGAAAAGGTAAATAGTGAAAGATACGACATAAATCTAGGTTTATGTGGATCATGACTCATATATCCAATTGAATAAATATGTACTAGCGCTGAAACAAAAGTTACTACAACTAGCATCACAGAACTTAATGGATCTATATTAATAGCCCAATTGGCAGTAAAGTTTCCTGAGTTTATCCACTCAAAAATTACATAATTATTATAGATATTTTTTTTAATTCCGTTCCAAAATACAATAATGGATAAAATAGCAGCTATACTTACAAAGAGACTAGTTATTATCTCCGAAAAGAATTTTGCTAAAGTTTTTCCGAAATATCCGATAATTGATCCTAACAAAGGTAAAAATAAAATTGCGTATTCCATTTAACCTTTCATCCCGTGAATATCCTCAACTCTTATAGATCCTTTGTTTCTGTAGTAAATTACAATTATAGCTAAACCAATAGCCGCCTCTGCGGCTGCAACAGTAAGAATAAGCATAGTAAATATTTGACCAACTATATCACCGGAAAAAATTGAAAAAGAAATTAAATTTATATTTACTGCTAAAAGAATTAATTCAATAGACATTAAAATTACAATTACATTTTTTCTATTTAGAAATATTCCAATTATTCCTAAAAAAAATATAATTGCACCTAAAGATAAATAATGTCCAAGCCCAATTTCAATCATCTATTTTAACTCCTTTATTAAATTGAACTTCTTTTATTTCGATGGCATTAGATGGTTCTCTTGATATTTGTGATATATAGCTTTGTTTTTTAACGCCAGGTCTCTCTCTAAATGTTAAAAGTATAGCCCCAATCATTGATAATAAAAGTATTATTCCAGCTAATTGAAAATACAGTATGTAGTCGGTGTACATTACTAAACCTAGTTCGTGTGTGTTAGATATGTTTGAAAACAATAACGTGCTACTTGACATTAAATCATCTTTATATTTCCATCCTCCAACTACCACCAATAATTCAAGTAAAATTAAAACACTTACAATAAGGCCAGATGGTATATGTGTTGCTTGCTTGCCTATAAACCAAGATTGTTTTTGCTCAGCTACATTCAGCATCATAACTACAAATAGAAATAGTACAGCTACAGCACCAACGTATACAATTAATATAATCATTCCTAAAAACTCGGCACCAACCATAATAAATAAGCAACCTACTGATATAAAATCTAAAATAAGAAAAAAAACTGAATTGACTGTACTTCTTGAAGTTATAACCATCAAAGATGAAAAAATTGCTATGACTGAAAAAAAGTAAAAAAAAATAGAATGTGCTAACATTTACCTGTAAGGTTTATCTAATTTAATATTTTTAGCTAAAACTGTTTCCCATCTATCTCCATTATCTAATAATTTTTGTTTATTGTAATAAAGTTCTTCTCTTGTTTCGGTGGCAAACTCAAAATTTGGACCTTGAACAATTGCTTCTACTGGGCAAGACTCTTGGCACAAACCACAGTAAATACATTTTAGCATATCAATGTCATATCTAGTAGTTTTTCTGCTTCCATCTGGTCTCTCAGTTGACTCAATAGTTATTGCTTGAGATGGACAAACGGCTTCACATAATTTACATGCTATACATCTTTCCTCTCCGTTAGGATATCTTCTTAATGCGTGTTCACCTCTCATCCGCGGGCTTATAGGTCCTTTTTCAAACGGATAATTAATAGTTTTTGATTTTCTGAAAATTTCTCTAATTGCCATAAATAATCCTGTAACAAATTCAACTAAAAAAATAGTTTTAAAAATTCTAAGCAATGTCATTAAAAATTTCCTTTAGGTAATTTATCAAAATAAAATAAAAAACTAGCTGTTATAACAACATAAAAAAGTGAGAAAGGTAAAAATATTTTCCATCCAAGTCTCATAAGTTGGTCATACCTATACCTAGGTACAATTGCTTTAACTAGCGCAAAAAGAAAAAATAAAAATAGAATTTTAAAAATCATCCATAATGGTGCCGGTATTAAATTTATTGGATATATATCAATAATAGGAAGCCAACCTCCTAAAAATAAAATTGATCCCATAGCACACATTAATAAAATATTTGCATATTCGCCTAACCAAAACATTGCATACATCATACCTGAATATTCTGTTTGATAACCTGAAACAAGCTCAGCTTCAGCTTCCGGTAAATCAAATGGAGGTCTATTAGTTTCGGCAAGTGCTGATATAAAAAATATTACAAACATTGGAAAAAGAGGAATTACAAACCAAAATTCTTGTTGTGCTAAAACAATATCTTTTAAATTTAATGAACCAACACAAAGTAAAACATTTATTATTATAATTCCAATTGAGACTTCGTAGGATACCATTTGAGCCGCTGAACGTATTGCTCCTAAAAAAGGGTATTTAGAATTTGACGCCCAACCACCCATTATTATTCCATAAACACCTAATGAGGAAACAGCAAAAAGATATAAAAGCCCCACATTTATATCAGCTAATATCATATTTTCACTCATAGGTATTACAGCCCAAGCAACTAAAGCCAAAGTCATTGTAATAATAGGTGCTAGTATAAATACTGGTTTATTGGCGCTAGCAGGAATAATAACTTCTTTAAAAATATATTTTAATGCGTCAGCTAAAGTCTGCAAAAGTCCAAATGGACCAACTACGTTTGGACCTTTTCTTTTTTGAACTAACCCCCAAACTCTTCTATCCAACCAAACTACCATAGCTACAGAAACTAGGATTGGAACTAGTATAAATAAAATCTTATAAACTTCACTACCTAAAATATTTAAATATTCAAACATTAATTATTGGTTCCAGTTTTAAGTGACTTTTCAATAACTTGTTTACATTCACTCATTGTTTTAGAGGCCCGAGAAATAGAATTGGTATAATAATAATCTATTTTTTTTATTAAAATTACTTCACTATTAAAAATTGAATTAATTTTTTCACTTTTATTAATTATCTTTTTTGGCAAATCATTGATTTGAGAAAAATTTACTAAAGAATTAATAACTTCTTTTCTTAATGTTTCAAAATTATTTACTCTATCAATTTTTCCTAATTTTTTTAAAAGAAGGTTAAATATTTTCCAATCTTCTAGAGAGTCACCTATAGGGTAAGAGGCTTTTTTACATTCTTGAATTCTACCTTCTAAATTAGAATAAAGTCCATTTTGTTCTGTATAGGCAGCACTTGGAAGTATTATGTCTGCCATTTCTGCTCCTCTATCACCATGACTGCCTTGATAAACAATAAATTCGTTATCTTTTTTTAACTCCAGATTATCTGATCCCAATAAATATAAAAATTTAAATTTTTTTTCTTTTAATTGATCGAAAAAAATAAAGTTGTTATCATTATTATAAGATAACATCTTTAAATCCAAAAGACCTACTGTTGATGCATTTTGTGATAATACATTTAAAGCGTTCCATTCTTCATTAATAAAATTGTTACTCAATAAAAAATTTTTTAATTCTTCAAATATATATTTACCACTATGTAATTCTAATGCTGACTCACCTATAATTATAATAGGTCTTTTAGATTCTAGTATCTTTTTAGATATTTCACTTTCTTTATTGATCAATTCTTTTATATCATCAGTTTTATTTCCAATAACTTTATACTCGTATGTTAAGTCGCCTGGATCGCCTATTGAAAAAATTGGTATTTTTTTTTGAACAAATGTTTTTCTTATTCTCGCATTTAAAATTGTTGCTTCTTGTCTAGGATTTGTTCCAATTAAAAGTATTAAATCAGATTCTTCAATTCCTTTTATTGAAGAATTAAAAATGTAATTCATTTTATCATTTGGGTTTATATAAAATTTTTTTTCTCTAAATTCTAAATGATTACTTTTTATAGAATTAAATAATTTTTTAAACGCAACAGCACTTTCTAGATTAACCATATCACCAATATGCCCAGCTATTTCATTAGGTTGGGTTTCTTGAATTTTATTTGTAATAATTTCTATAACCTCGTCCCAATTCGATTTTTGTAACTTATTATTTTTTTTTATATATGGAACATCTAGTCTTTGTTTTAACAAACCATCACATGAATATCTTGTTTTGTCTGAAATCCATTCTTCGTTGATATCATTGTTTAATCTTGGTAAAATTCTCTTTACCTCCCAGTTATAAGTATCAACTCTGATATTTGAACCTACTGCATCCATTACATCTATGCTCTCTGTCTTTTTTAATTCCCAAGGTCTTGCTTCAAAAGCATAAGGTTTTGATGTTAAAGCGCCGACTGGGCATAAATCTATAACATTAGCAGAAAGCTCAGACTTCATTGACTTCTCTAAATATGTGGTTATTTCCATATTTTCTCCTCTTCCTACCGCACCTATCTCAGGTATACCCGCAACTTCTGTTGCAAATCTAACGCATCTTGTACAATGAATGCATCTAGTCATTTGAGTTTTTATTAATGGTCCCATATACTTTTCACTTACTTCTCTTTTATTCTCTTTAAATCTAGATTTATCTACACCATAAAATAAAGACTGATCTTGCAAATCACATTCACCTCCTTGGTCACAAACAGGACAATCCAAAGGATGATTAGCTAGTAAAAATTCCATAACACCTTTTCTTGCTTTTTCAACTAAAGAGGTATTTGTTTTAATATTCATTCCTTCAACTGCAGGCATCGCACAAGAAGCAATTGGCTTAGCTGATTTTTCCATTTCAACTAAACACATACGACAATTTCCAGCTATTGATAATTTTTCGTGATAACAAAATCTTGGAATTTCAACGTCAGCAAGTTCACAAGCCTGCAAGACCGTCATACCTTTTTCAAATTCTATTTCTTTACCATTAATTAATATTTTAGGCATTTTCACTTTCTAATAAATGTTGGTCGACTAAATAAGGGTTTTTAGGTTTTTTCTTAATCAATGGTTCTTCTCTACAACGACTATCTACTTCTTTCCTAAAGTGTCTTAATAAACCTTGAACTGGCCAAGATGAACCTTCACCAAAAGCACAAATTGTATGCCCCTCGATTTGTTTAGTTACGTCTTCCAAAAGTTCGATATCATTGTGGGTAGCTTTTCCTTTAACTGTTCTATCTAAGATTCTCCACATCCATCCTGAACCTTCCCTACAAGGTGTGCATTGTCCACAGCTTTCATGTTTGTAAAATCTAGCTATCCTTGCCATACATGCAACAATATCTTGATCTTTGTTTATTACTACAATACCAGCTGTACCTAATCCACTTTTATTCTGAATTAAAGAGTCAAAATCCATTGTAATGCTATCGCATAATTTTTTTGGCAGTAAAGGCATTGAAGATCCTCCTGGAATAACTGCCTGAAGATTTTCCCACCCACCTATTACACCACCAGCATGCTTCTCAATTAAATCTTTTAGCGGTATGCCCATTTCTTCTTCCACATTACAAGGTGAGTTTACGTTTCCAGATATACAAAATATTTTTGTACCTGTATTTTTTGGTTTACCTATTGAAGAGAACCATTTTCCACCTCTTCGAAGTATGGTTGGCACTACTGCTATTGTTTCAACATTATTAACTATTGTAGGACAACCATATAAGCCTACTAAGGCAGGAAAAGGAGGTTTAAGTCTTGGTTGGCCTTTATTTCCTTCTATGCTTTCAAGTAAAGCTGTTTCTTCGCCACAAATATATGCTCCGGCACCATAATGAATATGGATATCAAAATTCCAGCCTGAATCGCAAGCATTCTTTCCTAAAAATTTTTTTTCATAGGCCTGATCAATTGCTTCTTGTAATATTTTACCTTCGTTTAAATATTCTCCTCTAATATAAATATAACAAACATGAGCGTTAACTGCATATCCAGCTATCAAACATCCTTCAATTAATTTTTGAGGTTCAAATCTTAAAATATCTCTATCTTTACAAGTTCCCGGTTCTGACTCATCTGCATTTATAACTAAATAATGTGGTCTTGACCCCACTTCTTTTGGCGCAAATGACCATTTTAATCCAGTGGAAAAACCCGCTCCACCTCTTCCTCTTAATTCTGAGGTTTTAATCTCATTAATTATCCAATCTCTTCCTTTTGAAATTAATTCTTTTGTATTTTTCCAATCATCTCTTTTTATAGAATTGTCAATTTCCCATCCAAATTCATTATAAAGATTTTTAAATATTTTATCCTCTTTTTTAAGCATATTTTTCCCCATTAGATATTTTCAATTTTTCAGGTGCTGTATTTTTACGATCTCGGTAAGAACCTGGTTTTAAAGGTTTATCTTTAATTAAAGAATCAAAGATTTCACTAGTACTTTTTTCATCTAAATCTTCATAGTAATCATCGTTTATTTGCATCATAGGTGCACTGACACATGCACCTAAACATTCTACTTCTATCCATGAACAGTTACCCTCTTTAGATACTTCACTTTCATTTGGAGAGATTTTTTCTTTACAAATTTTAACTATTTTATCTGCCCCACGCAATAAGCATGGCGTTGTAGTGCAAACTTGTACATAGTACTTTCCTACAGGCGCAAGATTGTACATTGTGTAGAATGTTGCAACTTCATAGACTGAAATATAGGGCATTGATAAATATTTAGCTATATACTTTATGGCAATTAAAGGAATCCAATTACTATTTTGTTTTTGAACTAAATAAAGCAGAGGCATAACGGCGCTTTTTTTATTTTTATCAGGATATTTCTTTAAAATATTTTCTGCATATCTTAAGTTTTTTTCAGAAAATTTAAATTCACTTGGCTGCTTATCATGCACTTTTTTTAAACTCATCTGTCTACCTCTCCAAAAACAATATCTAAAGAGCCTAGAACAGCTGGGACATCAGCTAACATATGTCCACGTATTAAATAATCCATTGCTTGTAAATGAGAAAATCCTGGAGCTCTAATCTTACAACGATAAGGCTTATTGGTGCCATCTGAAATTAAATAAACTCCAAATTCTCCTTTTGGAGCTTCAACTGCAGTATAAACATTCCCTGCTGGAACTCTATAACCTTCTGTAAATAATTTAAAATGATGAATTAATGCTTCCATTGATTGTTTAATATCTTCTCTATCTGGTGGGGAAATTTTTCCATCTATTGATTTCACAGGTCCTTTTGGGATTCTTTCAATGCACTGTAAAATGATTTTTACACTCTCTCTCATTTCTTCTATCCTGCAAAGATAACGATCGTAACAATCTCCATTTTTTCCAATAGGAATTTTGAAATCAAGATCTTCGTAACATTCATATGGTTGAGATTTTCTTAAGTCCCACGGAACTCCTGAACCTCTTAGCATTACTCCAGAAAAACTATGATCTAATGCTTCTTGCTTTGAAACAATTCCTATTTCAACGTTTCTTTGTTTAAAAATACGATTGTCTGTTAACAATCCTTCTAAATCATCAATTATTTTGGGAAATGTTTTACAAAATTTTTCTATATCATCTATTAATTTTTGAGGAATATCTTGATGGACACCTCCAGTTCTAAAATAATTAGCATGTAATCTGGATCCTGAAGCTCTTTCATAAAAAGTCATTAAAGTTTCTCTTTCTTCAAATCCCCACAGAGATGGAGTTAATGCACCGACATCTAGGGCTTGCGTAGTAACATTTAAAATATGACTTAATATTCTTCCTATTTCACAAAAAATAACTCTTATATATTTTGCTCGGATAGGTACTTCTATATTTAAAAGTTTTTCAGCAGCAAGAGCAAATGCATGCTCTTGGTTCATGGGAGCAACATAATCTAACCTATCAAAATATGGTAATGCTTGAGTGTAAGTTTTTTGTTCAATTAATTTTTCTGTTCCTCTATGTAATAAGCCGATATGTGGATCTGCTTTTTCAACAACTTCACCATCTAACTCTAAAATAAGCCTTAAAACTCCATGCGCCGCTGGGTGTTGAGGACCAAAATTTAAATTCATTGTTTTAGTTTTTTTTGTCATCGATATCTTTTTTTTTTACTTCTTTTATATAACTAGTTCCTTCCCAAGGACTCTCAAAATCAAAATTGCGGTAGTTTTGTTCCAATTTAACTGGTTCGTAAATGACTTTTTTTTCTTTCTCACTGTATCTAACCTCATTAAATCCTGTTAGAGGAAAATCCTTTCTCAGTGGATGGCCTTTAAAATTGTAATCAGTTAATATTCTTCTTAAATCGGGGTGATTTTTAAATTTTATTCCATACATATCAAAAACTTCTCTCTCCATCCAATTAGCTGACGGGAAAATTTTTGTGATTGAAGGAATCAGTTGACCAACTTGAAACTTAATTTTTAATTTTATTCTGTAATTTTTTTCATGAGATAAGAATAAATATATTAATTCAAATCTTTTATCTTCGTCCGGATAATCAACACCCGCAATATCAATTAATTGTCTAAATTTGTAATTGTTGTTAGATTTTAAAAATTGAATAACATCAATTAAATCTTTTTCATTTATTTCAATTAATAATTCATTATATTCAATGTTTGAATTTTTAATTTTACTTGCCAGTTCTGAATTAACTGATTTTTCGAGTTTGTGTAAATTGGTTTCGATCATTGCAAATTATCTTTGAATTGTTCCCTCTCTTCTTATTTTTTTTTGAAGCTGAAGAATTCCATATAATAAGGCTTCTGCAGATGGTGGACATCCAGGAATATAAATATCAACTGGAACTATTTTATCGCAACCTCGTACAACTGAATAAGAATAATGATAATAACCACCGCCATTAGCACAGCTGCCCATAGAAACTACATATCTTGGTTCAGGCATTTGATCGTAAACTTTTCTTAAAGCTGGAGCCATTTTATTTGTAAGTGTGCCTGCAACTATCATAACATCAGACTGTCTAGGTGAGGCTCTTGGCGCTGCTCCAAATCTTTCAAGATCATATCTAGGCATAGAAGTTTGCATCATTTCTACAGCACAACAAGCTAATCCAAAAGTCATCCAATGCAATGAACCTGTTCGAGCCCAATTGACCAAATTGTCTGTTGATGTAGTTATAAAACCTTTATCTGCAAAATCTTTTGCTAACTGCTTAAACTCTTCAGGAATTTCTTTTTTTTTATTTTCTAACGGATTTAATTTTATTCCCATTCTAATGCTCCTTTCTTCCATTCATAAATAAAACCAATAGTTAATACACCAAGAAAAATCATCATAGACCAAAAACCTAAAGCACCAATATTTCCTAATGAAATGGCCCAAGGAAAAAGGAAAGCTATCTCTAAATCAAAAATTATAAATAAAATTGCTACAAGATAAAATCTAACATCAAATTCCATTCTTGAATCATCAAAAGCTTCAAAACCGCATTCATAAGCAGAGAGTTTTTCTGGATCAGGATTGTTAGGTGCTACTAAGAAGTTAGCTAAGACAAATCCAATGCTTAAAAAAAAAGCAATAAATAAAAAGATAATAATTGATAAGTAGTCGGATAAAAAATTATAAATCATGTTAATCAATACCTACCTCAATACATTTAGCTTGAGGATTCTTATATTAATCGTAATTAATAGATTTATAGCATTTAAAACATAGGAGTACAGGACACAATCGTAGCACTTATGTTAATAATAGATGACAATCATTCTCAATTAGTGGCGGGAGTGACCGGGCTCGAACCGGCGACCTCCTGCGTGACAGGCAGGCGCTCTAACCAACTGAGCTACACCCCCACTTAACTTAATTTAATGGTGGGCGGTAAAGGACTCGAACCTATGACCCTCTCGGTGTAAACGAGATGCTCTACCAACTGAGCTAACCGCCCTAATTAAACAAAAACGACATATACAATAAATAATTTATAAAGTAAAAAAGTATTTAAGTTTAGATAAATAGCGGTAATATTGACAATATATGATTCTTAGCTGTAATTCTTGTGAAAAAAAATTTGTGATACCCGATAATGCTATAGGTCCATCAGGAAGATTAGTGCAATGCAGCTCTTGTGGAAACAAATGGAGGCAGCTACCAGTAATAGCAGAAAAAAGATCCCCTAATAAAACAACAACAAAAGCTAAAGAAAAAATTAGTAAAATAAACAAAAAAAATAAAGAAATAAAAATAATTAAAAAAAAAGTAAAGAAAAAAAAAGATGGACCTAATTTATATTCGCCAGAATATTTAGCCAAAAAACATGGTATTAATTTGAATGAAATAAATTTAATTAAAAAAGAAAAAAAAATTGAATATAAAAATAATGTACATTTTGGATTTTATAATCTTATAATTTTTTACACCTTAATTTTAATATTTCTATCGAGAACTTTATTTTTTTTACAAGACATAATAGTTATTAATTTTCCTGCAACGGAATTTTATATAAATTATTTCTTTGAAAGTATTAGAAATATTTTTGAAATTGTAAAAAATTTAATTACTAATTATTAGATTCTAAATCTTTAACATTTACAATGTTATTGGATATTTTAAAATTATTCTTTTTGATATCTTCGAAAAAATTCCACGCTAAAATAATAAGAGTATTATCTTTGTTTTTTATTTGTGATTTATGTTTTATGGGAATTTTAACGCCAGGAATAAACTTGTTATGTTTTAGTTTATTATCTTCAACGATAAAATCAATTTCTTTTTTAACGCCAAAAAAATTCAATGCTGTCGTTGCTTTTGCTGGAGCTCCATAACCAATTATTAATTTATTTTTTTCTTTTAGTTTTTTAATATTTTTAATAACATTTTTACGTATTTTATAAACTTTTTCTCCAAAGTCTTTATATGTTTTAAATTTTTTAATTCCAAAAATTTCTTCTTCTTTTAAAATTTTTTTAACACTGTTTCTAATTAAAATTCTTTTTTCTTTTTTTATATAAACTCTCAGTGAACCACCATGTGTATTGATTTTTTCAGCTTTAAATATTTTTGCATCAAATTGACAAAAGAAGTTTACTAAAGAGGTTAACGACCAATAGTTGTAATGTTCGTGATATATATTATCAAAAGTTAAATCTTTTAATGTATTCATCAAATATTGAATTTCTATAACTATTGTTCCTCTTTTACTTAATAAATTAAACATACATTCTGCCATTTCTTTTAGTTTATCTGAATGAGCAAATACATTGGAAGCTAAAATTAAATCAGCATTCTTTTTAATTTTTTTTAAATTTTTTTTCTCTAAAAATCCGTTAAATGTTTTTATTTTATTTTTATTGGCAAGTTTTGCTAAATTTTTTGCTGGTTCAATACCTAGTAAATTTTTAAAACCTAAATCTTTAAATGGTTTTAAAGCAACTCCATCATTACTACCTATATCAATAATATAAGATTTTTTTTTATTTAATTTTAATTCTTTAGAATATTTTTTTGCTGCATTAACGAAATGTTCTCTAAAAACTTTTGAGGTTGAAGATGTATAGAGATAATTTGAAAACATTTTTTTTGGATCAATTGCAACAGATAATTGACAATTATAACAATTTTCACAAAAATTTACCTCTAGTGGATATAGGTCGCATTTATCGCTAGATTTGTTTAGTAAATTATTAGCCAAAGGTTGGTATCCTAGTGAAACTACTCTTTTTAAATTATTATTTCCACAAGAACGACATTCAAATTTATAATAATTAAATAACATATCTCTCTCTTTTTCATCAACAAATATATGTTTTATTGTATGTGTTATTCCATAGTTATTATGATCTCTTTCACCTCTTACTAAATTTAAAAAAGTTGTATCTTTTGTAAATACCATCGTATGAGCAACGTTTGGTTTAATTATTGATAACTGTCCTTCATTAACTACTTGTGTAATTTTAGGCGAATTAGGATTTATAATGTCTTGAAATACTTCAATAATTTGACCTTTTGTAAAAAGGCATTTTTGTTCCTGTTGTGGATGATAATGATTAGCTCTGATTGTACCTTTTTTTGAATTAATCAATCCAATTAAATTAATTGGTTCTGTTAATTCATAATTACTAATTTTACCTCTTTTATCGACAAATAAATTGTTTCCATCCCTGACATGCTCTAATTCTTTTATTAAATTTTGTTTAGACCACTTCTCAATCATTTCTTTTATACTTTCATCAAGTGCATATAAAAATTTAAATCCTGTTTTTAAAACTTTTTTATTTGATAGTGAAAACCCTAAATTTGGTATTTCATCATTTGTCTCTCTTAATGTTACTTTTGGATTATGTTTTTTGCAGATTTCTGCAACTTCTTTCACTGTGACTGTATCTTTTGTTAAATTAAATGTTTCGTTTGCAATTTCTTTATGTTCTTCCATAAATTTAAAACATCTAGCAACATCTATTAACGGAACTAAACTTTTAACTTGTCTGCCTCCTGCAAATAACTTTAAAATGCCGTTCTGAGATGCCATTTTAGAAAAGAAATTTGCCATTATATCTATTCTAGCTGTATCAGAAGAATATCCGTAGACAGATCCAAGTCTTAATATTATATAATTTTTTCCAGAGGATTTAAGTTGTTTTTCATTTATATCTTTTGAAATTCCATAAGATAGTACAGGAGAAGTTATTTCATCTTCTTGAATATCATTTTTGACTTTTTCAATACCTTCAAAAACTACATGCGTAGAGGGCATTATAATTTTGCATTTATCACTTATAACATCTAAAATATTTTGAGTACCTTCTTCGGCAACTCTTTTAATTTTTTGATCATCCTCTAGATTGCTTTGACTTTTTACTCTTGGTACATCTGTTATACCTGCGAGATGATGTACAATGTCAGCATCAATACAATGTTTTTTAATTAGTTCTTTATCAAGAATATCGCCTTGTACAAAATCCATATTCCAATTACGTATTTGATTAACACGTTCAGAAATAAACCTATTATCGATAACTGTAATCTTATCATTCCAACTATAGCCTGAGTATATTTTGCATAATTCTGTACCTATATAACCTAGGCCACCTGTGATAACTATTTTTTTCATACAATTCTGTATATATTAAAAATAAAAAATAATAAAAATAAAAACTATGAAAATTTACGATTGTTTTATGTTTTCAGATGAAAATATGATTCTTTTGATTAGGCTGAAAGAACTAGATAAATATATTGATAAATTTATCATTACAGAGGCAAAATATACCCATGATGGGAGTCCCAAAAAGCTCAATTTCGATATCAACAATTTTAAGCCTTTTAGGAAAAAAATTGAATATATAATCATTGATGATCCGCCTCCTAATTTATTAGTTGAGAAAAAAGAAGATAGTAAAAATCTTATTGCAGAAAAAAAAATAATTAATAGTTTAAAAAGAGAAAATTTTCAAAGAAACCAATTAATTAAGGGAATAAATATAGCAGATGATAATGATTTAATTATGTTAAGTGATGTAGATGAAATTCCAAAATTTAATAATTTAAATTTAGAAAAAATAAACAATGAAATTCTAATTTTTAAACAAAATATGTTTTATTATAAGTTTAATTTACATTATGAAAATTTTATATGGCATGGAACCAAAGCGACAAAAAAAAAGAATTTAATTTCACCTCAATGGTTGAGAAACATAAAAAATAAAAAATATTATTTCTGGAGGCTAGACACAATATTTTCAGAAAATAAATATATGAATATTAAATTTATAGAAGATGGCGGTTGGCATTTTACTTGTATTAAAAAACCAGAAGATATTCAAAAAAAACTAACCACATTTCTTCATCATCAGGATTTTGAAGATTCAAGGATTACTGTAGATGATTTAAAAAGAAAGATGAAAGAAAAAAAAATTTTATATGATCATAATTTAGATAAAAAAAATCAAAATAAATGGCAGACAGATGTTCAATTAAAAAAAATAAATTCTAAATATCTTCCTAATTATATTAAAAATAATATTCACGATTATTTGGAATGGATTGAAGAATAATTTTAATATACTTTAGTCTATCCACTCCAAATATTTATCTTTATTTTTTTGTATATATTCTGGTAGTTTTTTTGAATCTAGTACTTTTAGAGTTTCATTATTTTCAAATTTATTCTTAGTTCTTTGGTCTGCTTTATAATTGTATATTAATTTTTTTTCATTAATCATTTTTTTAATATTTTCAATACCAATTGGATTTTGATCATATTCAATATGATGACGAATAGATCTTAATTTTTTTTCAACTCCTTCAGCTTTTTTTAAATATGAGAAATGCCAACCACCTTTTTCAATAAAATTAATATTGTTAAATTTTTTTTTTGAAAATATTGTGTCTAGTCTCCAGAATGAATAGTTCCTGTCTTTAATATCTCTTAACCATTGAGGTGAAATTAATTTTTTTTTTCTTATTAATCTTGACCCGTACCATCTCAAGCTTGAGTATAAGTTAAATTTATAGCAACAGAAAATTTGATTAAAAAAAACAGGATTTTCTTTTATATATTTAAAGTCAATGTTTTTTAATAATGGAATTTCATCAACATCTGAAATAATTATTATATCGTTATCTTTAGCTTCAACTATACCTTTTTGTATTGCATTCCTTTGATAAAATTCTCTTAAATTTCCATTTAGAATAGTCTTTTCGTTGATTTCTTTATCACCGGGTATAATTTTACATAAATTGTTAGGTTCTTCTTCCAGTAAAATATAAATAATTTTTTCCTTAAATCTTTTATACTTATTTATATCGAAGGTAGGATTTCTTTTTTCACCTCTATGACTAAATTTACTTTCTACAATCACAAATTTATCTACAAATTTATCTAAACAGTTAAATCTAATATCTAAAAGTAATTCTTCGTCATAAAAAATAAAACAATCGTATATTTTCATTTTTTGGAAAAATGTTAAAGATTAATGTCTACTAGTGGTTTCGCTTTTACTTACTTTATTTCTATTCACTTCATCTAGCTCAACCCATTCAACTCTTTTTAAAGGCTTGGTCAAAGCAACTTTTAAAACTTCGTCAACGTTGTTTACTGGAATTATCTCCATTGAGTCTAAAATAGTTTTAGGTACTTCGACTAAATCTTTTTTATTTTCTAATGGTATAAGTACTTTTTTAATGCCAGCTCTGTGCGCCGCTAATAATTTTTCTTTTAAACCACCTATTGGTAGAACTATACCTCTTAAAGTAATTTCACCTGTCATTGCTACAGTTTTATCTACTGGTATTTCAGTAATGGCAGAGATTATTGATGTAACCATGCCGACACCTGCAGATGGACCGTCTTTAGGAGTTGCTCCTTCAGGAACATGAATGTGAAAATCTTTTTTATCAAACACTGGAGGAATTATTCCATATTCTAAACTTTTCGACCTAATATACGACTTTGCAGCTTTAACTGATTCTTGCATAACATCCCCTAATTTACCAGTAATTTGCATTTTACCTTTTCCTGGCATTATCACAGACTCAATTTTTAAAATTTCACCACCAACTTCTGTCCACGCAAGTCCAGTTACTACACCAATTCTGTTCTCTTCTTCAATCTCTCCATACTTAAATTTTTGAACACCAAGAAATTGGTTCATATCTTTTTCATTTAAAGGATTGTTTACTTTTTCATTATTGTCTAACTTTTTAACAATTTTTCTTGCAATTTTTGAAATTTCACGTTCAAGATTTCTCACACCACTTTCTCTAGTATAGTGTCTAATTATTTTTCTATTTACCTTTTCATCTATATTCCATTCATCTTTTTTTAATCCATTATTCTCACTTTGTTTAGGAATTAAATATTTTTGAGATATATTAACTTTTTCATCTTCGGTATATCCTGATAATCTAATTACTTCCATTCTATCTAGTAGTGGAGGTAAAATATTTAATGTGTTTGCTGTAGTCACAAACATTACATCTGACAGATCATAATCAACTTCTAAATAATGATCATTAAACTCTTTATTTTGTTCTGGATCTAAAGCTTCTAATAATGCTGAAGAAGGATCGCCTCTATAATCATTTCCAACCTTATCAATTTCATCCAATAAAAAAAGTGGATTTTTTGTTCCCGCTTTTTTCATCATTTGAATAATTTTTCCAGGCAAGGATCCTATATAAGTTCTTCTATGTCCTCTAATTTCAGCTTCGTCACGAATACCACCAAGTGATATTCTAATAAATTTTCTATTAGTTGCTTTAGCAATTGATTTCCCTAAAGATGTTTTGCCCACACCTGGAGGACCGACTAAACATAAAATTGGGCCTTTCATTTTTTGAATTCTTTTTTGAACGGCTAAAAATTCAATTATTCTTTCTTTAACTTTTTCCAAACCATAATGATCTTCATCAAGAGTTTTTTGAGCATTTTGCAAATCTGTATTAATTTTAGACTTATTAGACCAAGGCAACTCTGTCATCCAATCTAAGTAATTTCTAACTACAGTCGCCTCAGCGGACATTGGACTCATTGATTTAAGTTTTTTTAATTCTGATACACATTTTTCCTTAGCTAATTTTGGCATTTTAGCATTAGTAATTGCTTTTGATAGATTGGTTAGCTCATCTTTACCTTCATCAATTTCACCAAGCTCTTTTTGAATAGCTTTCAATTGTTCGTTTAAATAATACTCTCTTTGTGTTTTTTCCATTTGATTTTTTACTCTGCCTCTAATTTTTTTTTCTACAGAAAGTACACTGGTTTCTTTTTCAACTAGTGAATGGATTTTTTCTAATCTTTTTTTTAAATCTAAAATTTCTAAAAGTTCTTGTTTTTCAAATAAAGAAATATTTAAATTTGAGCTTAAATTATTAGCAATTTCAGATGCATCTTTTAAATTTTTTAAATTATTTGAACTGTCGTTGGGATCCTTTTTGTTTAATAATAATAATTTTTCAAACTTTTTTATTAGACCTTGCGCAAAAACATCAAGTTCTTTTGATCGATTTTGATCTTCAACCACTTCAGCTTCACAGGTTAAAAATTTGTTAATATCGTTATTATATTTTAGGATTTTTACCCTTTTTTCTCCCTCTACTAAAACTTTTACTGTTCCGTCTGGTAATTTTAAAAGTTGTAAAACTTTACTTAAACATCCATATCCATATAAATCTTTATCTACCGGTTCATCAATGTCTGAATTTTTTTGACTTACTAAAACTATAGATTTGTCTGATTTCATTACTTCCTGTAATGCTTTAATTGATTTTTCCCTTCCTACAAATAATGGAACGACCATTGATGGGAAAATCACAATATCTCTGAGTGGTAGGAGAGGTTTAACGTAAGAAGTTTTCATACGTTTAATATGGCAATTAATGAGTTTATTTCAAGCAGCAAATTATAATTAAGCTACTGATGTTGATTGTTTTTTACCGTATGTGACAATAGGTTCAGAAGCCCCTTTAACAGCCGATTTATCTACAGTGACTTTTAACACATCTTCCATGTCCGGCAGTTCAAACATAGTTTTTAAAAGTATATTTTCCAATATTGATCTTAGTCCTCTTGCACCGGTTTTTTTAAATATTGCTTTTTTTGCAATTTCTGATATTGCCTCATCTTTAAATTCAAGCTTAACATTTTCAAATTCAAAAAGTCTTTGATATTGTTTAATAAGAGAATTTTTTGGTTCATTTAAAATTTTTACTAAAGACTTTTCATCTAAATCATCTAATGTTGCAATTATTGGCATTCTTCCAATAAATTCTGGGATCAATCCGTATTTAATTAAATCTTCTGGCTCTAGTTGTTTCATAATCTCAGAAAGTGGTTGTTCTTTATAATTTTTCACTTTAGCACCAAAACCAATAGAACTACCTTTGCCTCTGCTATCGATTAATTTATCTAACCCAGCGAAAGCTCCTCCGCATATAAAAAGAATATTTGTTGTATCTACTTGCAAAAATTCTTGCTGCGGATGCTTTCTACCTCCTTGAGGTGGAACACTGGCAACTGTACCTTCCATTATTTTTAAAAGAGCTTGTTGAACTCCTTCACCGGAAACATCTCTAGTGATTGATGGATTTTCTGATTTTCTACTAATTTTGTCAACTTCATCAATATATACAATTCCTCTTTGAGCTTTTTCAACATTATAATCTGCCGCCTGTAACAATTTTAAAATTATATTTTCTACATCTTCACCAACATATCCTGCCTCTGTTAAAGTAGTTGCGTCAGCCATTGTAAATGGAACATCTAAAATTCTTGCAAGCGTTTGTGCTAATAATGTTTTACCACAACCAGTTGGACCTACTAAAAGAATGTTTGATTTTGATAATTCTATATCTTTATTGTTTTTTGTTTCATGATTTAATCTTTTGTAATGATTGTGAACTGCAACAGATAAAATTTCTTTAGCAAATTTTTGACCAATTACATAATCATCTAAAACATTACATATTTCTTTTGGTGTAGGAACTCCATCTTGATGTTTAACCAAGGAACTTTTATTTTCTTCTTTAATTATATCCATACAAAGCTCAACACACTCATCACAAATGAATACGGTTGGACCTGCAATAAGCTTTCTTACTTCATGCTGGCTTTTTCCACAAAAAGAACAATAGAGAATATTTTTATTATTTTTTTCAGTCATATCGAATCAATATAACTATAATAGATGTCTAGATTATTCTTATCAAGCTGAAGTTGTAAACAGGTCTAGATATTGTGCTTTATTTTCTTTTTTCCACTACAGTGTCTATTAAACCAAATTTTTTAGCCTCTTCTGCAGTCATAAAATAATCTCGCTCCAAAGCTAGAGAAATATCAGCAACAGATTTTCCTGTATGCTTAGAATAAATTTTATTTAATCTCTCTTTTAAAGAAAGTATTTCTTTAGCATGTATTTGAATATCAGTAGCTTGGCCTTGAAAACCAGCTGATGGTTGATGAACCATAATTCTAGAGTTAGGTAATGAATACCTTTTCCCCTTTTCGCCAGCAGCTAATAAGAAAGAACCCATTGATGATGCCTGGCCAATACACAAAGTAGAAACAGGTGAGTTAATATATTGCATTGTGTCATAGATGCCTAAACCAGCAGTGACTAATCCACCTGGACTATTGATATAAAAACTTATTTCTTTATTAGGATTTTCAGACTCTAAAAATAATAATTGGGCTGTTACGAGAGAAGCAATGTTATCGTTAACTGGACCCACCAAAAAAACTATTCTCTCCTTTAAAAGTCTTGAATAAATGTCGAAAGCTCTTTCACCTTTACTGGTTTGCTCAACCACCATCGGTATAAGACTGTTCATTTGTTCAAAATAATCACGACTCATTAGATGTTTTATACAACTATTGATTACTTTTTACTAATTTTTTTTGATTTTATTTTACTTTTACTAAGGGGTTTAGTTTTTTTAATATCTACATCTTCTAAATTTGATTTATTAAAATCAGAAATAATTTTTTCAGCTTCTTCTGTGTTAATATTCTTAATTTCAATTTTGATTTTAGATTTTATCATAGTAATAATTTTTTCTTCATAAATAGAACCTTTAAGACTTTGAGTAGCACTTGGATTTTTTTGATAATAGTCGAGAATCATTTTTTCTTGCCCTGGCATTCCTTTGATTTGTTTTTGGATTTCGACTCTAACTTCTTCGTCGGAAACTTTTAATTTATTTTTTTCACCAAATTCATTTAATAGTAAACCTAATTTAATTCGAGACTCAGCAATTTTTTTATTTTTATTTTTATATTTTTCTTTTTCTTCTGGCTTCAAATTTTTTGTAATTGCTAATATTTCTTGATCAATCAAATTTTGAGGTATTTCTATTTGGTGATTTTTTTCTAGCTGATCTAATATTTCTTTTTTTGTAATAGAATTTAATGCTTGTGTGTACTGACTAGAAATCTGATTTTCAATTAATTTTTTTAAATCATTTAAATCTTTAGCACCCATTATTTTGGCAAAATTATCATCGAGTACATTTTTTTTTGATTGTTTTACGTTTAAAATTTTACATTCAAATGTCGTTTTTTTATTTGCTAGTTCTTTTTTTGGATGGTTTTCAGGTAAAACTGCATATAATTTTTTGGATTCATTTTTTTTTGCTCCTAATAACTGTTCGTCAAACCCTTTTAGGAATAAATCTTTCCCAAGTTCTAACTGAACACCTTTTCCTTCACTACCTTCGAATTTATTTCCATCAATATTAGCAGAATAATCAAACACTACTTGATCTCCTATAATAGCTTTTTCATCATTTTTTTTATCTTCAAACTGTTTATTTTTTTTTGATAGATCTTCTAATTTTTGATTAATTATTTTTTCTTCAATTCTAACTTTAAATTCTGTAGATTTATATTTGTCAAGAGAGTTAATCTTAATTTCTGGCAATGCATCAATTTGTAACTCATAGTTTAAATCTTTACCTTCACCAAAGGTTTTTAAATCTATCTTAGGTTGACCTGCCACTTTTATTTTTTTTTCATCAATTGCTTTTGTAGAAGTCTCTCTTAAAATTTTATCAATTACCTCTCCATAGATAGATTTTCCAAATTGACTTTTAATTACTGTCGCTGGAACTTTGCCAGGCCTAAAACCTTTTAATGAAACTTCTTTTTGCAATTCATTTAGTCTTTCATCCATTTTATTTTGGATTATTTTTTTATCAACTATGACTGATAAAACTGTTCTAAGACCTTTTTTTGACTGTACTTCTACTTTCATAATTTTTTTTTGGTGGGCAAGAAGAGACTCGAACTCTTAAGCCTTGCGGCACTGGTTTCTAAGACCAGCGCGTATACCAATTCCGCCACTTGCCCAATTCATAATCGTTGTTTTATATAACAATTTAATTTTTTGTTAAACGATAAAGTCCTAGGTAAATAAACAAATAAATTAATATTAGAGTAGAAAACCAATATCTACTCAGGATTGGATCCTCTATAAAAAATAATGCTGGAAAAATAAGAATTAAATAGACAAAATTGATTATAAGTGAGTTGAGAAAATTGCTTTTTTTTCTGCCATAAATTGGGGCTAATATTTGATAACTTAACATATGTAAATGCTTTGTATCTGGATGCACAGGTGATTTTTTTTGGAAAATCTTTCTGATAAAAGAAAAAAATACCTCAAAAAAAAGATAAAATAAAATAATACAAAAAAAGAATGATGATGCACTTGGGTTTAAATTATTAGTTATTATTGTATTAAATGAAACTAAAGATCCCATTAAATATGCCCCGCTATCTCCTAAAAAAATTTTAGCTTTTGGAAAATTGAATAATAGAAAGGATAATAATATAATTAATTGTGCAATTAAGAATGTTGAAAATTCATTGTTTCCACTTTTTATATTTATATAAAGCAAAATACTATTAATTATTATTAGATTAATTGTAAGTAAACCATTGAAGCCATCTATTAAATTCGCTCCATTAATAATGAATAAAAAACACATCAAAACAAAAAATGTAGAAAGAAAATCATTTTTAAGAAATAGAGAAACGTACGATATTTGAATATTAGAAATTTTAATAGAAAAAAAATAAATTATAAAAGATAAAAAGAAAACCATTAATAATAACCTTAATATTGGTTGTAATTTAATTTTTATATCATCTAAAAATCCAACTAGAAACATCAAAAAACTTATTGAAACATATTCAAACAAAACTTCTGAATAGAGTAAATAATAAATTCCAAAAAAAATATTTAAAGATACTATTCCTGCTATTCCTCCACTTCTAGATATCGCATAGTGATGAAATGCTTGAGGTTTTGAAAAATCTTGATCTAAAAGTATCCCTTTTTTAATTTTATAAGAAAATTTACTAACAGTTAGAAAAATAAAAAAAGTAATTAATGCGAAAATTGATAAAAAACTTATTTCTATGGACTCTGTATTCATTATTTTTTATTCGATTTATTATTTTTTTTGAATATATAAATTCCAAGAAGTATTACAACCAATGAAACTAAAACTTTCCAAGTAATAGTCTCATCCATCAAAAAATAACCAAAAATAATTCCAAAAATTGGTATTAAAAAAGCTACTTGTGTTTGAAAAACTAATCCATTTACAGTTAGTATTCTAAATCTAATCAACCAGGCTATTCCAGTGGCAACAATTCCTAAGTACAATAGTGACAATGTAGAATTCAATGTTGGTTCAGCATTCCAAGGACTTTCAAACAATAAAGATAGTGGTAATAAAAAAATAACAGACCAAAATGTAGTAGAAGATGTAACATTTTCGTTAATCTTGTTTTTTAACTTAAGCGTCAACAGCCCTCCAACGCAATAAAATGTTGAACCTAAAATGGTGATCAAAACATAAAAATAATTATTACTATTTATAACTAATTTGTCAAAAAATAATAAAATTATTCCACTGAAACCAATTAAGACTCCTAAAGATTTTAAGTAGGATAATTTTTCATCCTTAGTAAAAAAATGTGCAAGTATTGATCCACTTAAAGGTGTGGTGCTCATTAATATTGCTGCAAGATAACTATTAATTTTTGCTGTTCCAATAGCAATCAAAACAAATGGAATTGCAATATTACATAAACCTATTAAAGCGTACTGACTCCAATTTTTACCAAATGCTTCAATCCTAATTTTTTTATACTTGCATAATAAAAAAAGAGGTATGCTGGCAAAAAAAACTCTCACCAAAGCTAAGGTAAATGGTTCATAGGAATAAGTTGCAATTTTAATATTAAAGAAAGCCGAACCCCAAATAGCCGCAAGTAAAATTAATAGTAAAAAATCTTTAGTATTTGCCTCTCTCATTTCAAGTGTAGATTGTATATATGTTTAAATTGCATAGCTGTTATTTATTATTAGTTATTTCTTGAAATAAATACTTTATATATGTTCAATACAGTTTTTTAAATTTAACACAAACTATATCTAATGGAAAATATGTCCAATGAGTTCAAATAAAATTTTAAAGTTAATAAAAGATAAACAAATCGAATTTGTCGATTTAAGGTTTACTGACCCAAAAGGTAAACTTCAACATTTGACTATGGACTCAACAATTGTTGATGAGGAGATGTTAGAAAAAGGTGTTTTTTTTGATGGCTCATCAATCGCTGGATGGAAAGCTATCAATGAGTCCGATATGATTTTAAAACCAGATTTAGAAAGGCCTATAATTGATCCTTTTAACTCTCATACAACTTTAAATATATTCTGTGATATTTTAGATGCAGTTAAAAAAGATCCTTACGAAAGAGATCCAAGAGGAACTGCAAAAAAAGCTGAGGCCTATTTGAAAAAAACAGGGATCGGAGATAAATCATTTTTTGGACCAGAGCCTGAATTCTTTGTTTTTGACGATGTAAGATTCAAAAATGATATGAATGAAACAAGTTTTACTATTGATAGTTCTGAGGGACCTTACAATTCGGGAAAAAAATATGAAAATGGAAATATGGGTCATAGACCAGGAATTAAAGGTGGATATTTCCCTGTACCTCCAATTGATAGCGCACAGGATATGCGTGGAGAATATTTAAAAGCTTTAAAAGATATGGGTGTGAAAGTTGAAAAGCATCACCACGAAGTTGCGCCAAGTCAGCACGAGCTAGGAATGTATTTTGGTACACTGACAAATATGGCGGACAACGTTCAGTTATACAAATATGCAGTTCAAATGGTAACTCATTCTTTTGGAAAGACAGCAACATTTATGCCTAAACCAGTAAAAGGAGATAATGGTTCGGGTATGCATTGCCATCAATCAATTTGGAAAGCAAATACACCAGTATTTATGGGTAATGAATATGCTGGTTTATCAAAAAATGCTCTTTATTACATAGGTGGAATATTAAAACACGCTAAAGCAATTAATGCTTTTTCTAATGCAACAACCAACAGTTATAAAAGATTAATTCCCGGATTTGAAGCACCGGTAATTTTAGCTTATTCAGCAAGAAATAGATCTGCATCATGTAGAATTCCAGTAATTATGAATCCTAAAGCCGCTCGATGTGAAATTAGGTTCCCAGATGCTTCAGGAAATCCTTATCTTACTTTTGCTTCAATGCTTATGGCGGGAATAGATGGAATTAAAAATAAGATTGATCCCGGTAAATCTTTTGATGATGATCTTTACTCGCTATCAGAGGAAGAAGTTAAAAAACTTCCAACAGTTTGTGGTTCACTTAGAGAGGCAATGCAAAATCTCGACAAAGATAGAAAATTTTTAACTCAAGGCGGTGTTTTTACAGATGATCAAATTGATGCTTATATTGAATTAAAATTTCAAGAAATTTATAAGTTTGAACACACACCTCATCCTATTGAATTTGAGATGTACTACAGTGATTAAACTTTAAAAGATTCTCCGCAACCACAACGATCAGTTTCATTTGGATTTTTAAATACAAATTGTGACGTAAACTTTTCTTTTTTGTAATCCATCTCTGTTCCTAGGAGATACATAATAGCTTTAGGATCAATTATAACTTTAACTCCTTTATCTTCTATTACTTCTTCATTTGGTTTAATACTTTTGGCATACTCCATTATATAAGACATGCCTGCACAACCACCTGACTTTACACCCACCCTAACACCTATAGTAGAGTTTTCAGCTTTAGACATTATTTCTTTAATTCTACTGGCAGCGTTTTCGCTAAGTTTGATTATCTGTTCTCTCATAAGTTTAACTCTAATTTTGCTGCTTCTGACATTCTATCTTTACCCCAAGGTGGATCCCAAACTAATTTTAAGTCAACATCAGAAACACCGGGGACTTTTAATATATTCTCTTTAACACTATTAGGCAAACTTTCAGCGACAGGACAGTTTGGACTAGTTAGTGTCATATCAACGTTAACTTTATTATTTTTATCAATTTCAATTTTATAAATTAAACCAAGATCATATATATTTACTGGTATTTCAGGGTCATAAATTTTTTTTACTTCTTTTATTATATCTTCTTTTAAATCACTCATAATTAAGTAGCTTTTTTTTCTATTGCGGACAACAAAGTATGCCAAACCATTGTAGCACATTTTATTCTCATTGGAAATTCTTGTACACCTGAAAGTGAGGTAATAGTAGTTACTTGATCCTCTGTAAGGCTGTTTAATGTAATCTTAGTTTTCTTTTTAAGCATATTCAAAAAATCTTCAGTTACTTTTTTAGTAAAAGATAAATCTTTACCTTTTAACGTATCAGTTAATATGGATGCTGATGCTAAAGAAATTGCACAGCCATCTCCTTCAAAGCTTAAGCCTTTAATATTTTCATCTTTATCAAGTTTTAAATAAATATGAACTTTGTCTCCACATAAAGGATTATGGGCTTTTGCATCATAATTGTAACCTTCGCATTTTCCTTTATTACGCGGATTTTTTGCATGATCTAAAATTATTTCTTGGTATAATTCTTTCAATTCCATTTTAAACCTGAAATACTTTCTTGCAGTTTTCAATTGCCTTACATAAAACATCTATATCTTCTTTGGTGTTATACACTCCGATAGAGGCTCTAGCGGTTGCAGGGATACCTAACTTGTTATGTAAAATTTGACAACAGTGATGACCCGCTCTAATTGCAACACCATCATCATCTAAAATAGTGGCTATATCATGCGGGTGGATTCCTTTAATAGTAAAACTCATTACAGAACCTCTATTTTTAGGATTACCAATTATATTTATAGAATTATTTTTTCTTAATTTTTCTATTCCATATTCAAGAATTTCATTTTCATATTCTTCAATATTTTTAATTCCTAGTTTCTCAATAAATTTGATAGCCTCAGCGAATGCCACTACTTCGGCTGTTTGCATTGTGCCTGCTTCAAATTTTGTTGGGGTTGATGCATAAGAAATATCATCTTTCATCACTTCATTTATCATTCCTCCGCCACCTTGATAGGGTGGCAATACATCTAGCCATTTTTTTTTAGCATAAAGAATTCCTAAACCATTAGGTCCATACATTTTGTGACAAGATATTGCGTAAAAATCACACCCAAGCTCTTGCATATCAAGTTTTAGATGCGGAGCACCTTGCGTTCCATCGACCAAAACGGGAATATTTTTTTCTTTAGCTAAATCTATAATTTTTTTTAAAGGCATAATGGTTCCTGTAACATTAGAAATATGAGTGACAGCTATAATTTTTGTTTTACTAGTAATTAATTTTTTTATATCATCTACTTTAACTTCACCATTTTCATTCATTGGTGCAAACTTAATAACCGCACCTTTTTTTTTTCTTAAAAAATGCCACGGAACATAATTTGAATGATGTTCTAACTCTGTTGTCAATATTTCATCCCCTTTATTAATAAATTTTTCTCCAAACGAAGAAGCTATGAGGTTGATGGCCTCTGTAGCGCCTTTTGTAAATATAATTTCTTCTCTATGTTCAGCGTTAAGATAATTTTTGACTTTATCTCTTGAGTCCTCAAACCTATTAGTAGCTTTTACTGCTAGTGAGTGCACGCTTCTTCCCACATTTGAAAATTCAGTCTCATAAAAATTCGACATCCTGTCTATAACTATCTTAGGTTTTTGCGAAGAGTTTGCGCTATCAAGATAAACTAAAGGCTTACCGTTAATTTTTTGTTTAAATATTGGAAATTCAGATTTAATTTTTTTAATATCCATTAATTTGCCCTTCAAGTGTGCTTTCCACAAATTTTTTAATATTTGGATCAGAGATATAAACCAAAATGTCATTTAGAAAACCATTTATCAGAAGTTGTTTTGCTGTTTTCGCATCTATACCTCTAGTCATTAAATAGTGGATTGCTTCTTTATCTATACTACCAGATGTAGATCCATGTGAGCATTTAACGTCATCAGCATATATTTCTAATTCTGGTTTTGCATCGAACTCTGCTTTATCACTTAAAATCAAAGCTTTGCTCAATTGATATGCGTTAGTTTTTTGAGCAACATCTTTAACAAAAATTTTACCTTGATAAACGCCTTTGCCATTTTCATTGACTACATTTTTAATTTTTTGATAACTTTCACAATTAGGAGCGTAATGATTAATTCTGGTTTTTATCTCTTGATGTTCATTCTCTGAGATATTTAAAGCGGATAAAATTGAGCAGCTGCTTTTTTCTTTTTTTAAATTTATCACGATTTCAGATTTATTAAATTTTAAACCAGAAGTGAGTATAAAGTTATGGTAATCTGAATTATTTTCTAAAGAAGCTTCCGTATACTTGTAAAAATGTCCACTACTTTTAGAATTTTGAATAGAAATATTCTTAAAAATTGCATTATTATCAAGCGATATTTTATCCAGCGTATTCTTAATAAAGTTATTTTTAGAATTATCAATTGTATATTCCACTGCTGTTAGCTCTGATCCTTTATTTAATTTTATATAATTACTATTGTTTAATATTACATTTTTTAAATTTTCAGAAAAATAATTATAAATTATCAATGGTTTCTTAAATTTATAATTTTCAAAAACTTCAAGTAAAAAACCTCCAGATGATAAAGCTTTATTTAACAGCGTTAAATTATTATTTGTGGCGGACGTAACTATGCTTTTATTTTTTAAATCTTTTATTACAATCTTATCTAAATTCTCATAATTAAAATTAATACTACTTAACGTTCCATTAGTGAGCAAAATATAGTTATGATCAAAATTTTCTAATATTTTAATTTTTTTTTTTAAATTAAATTCAAAATTATTAGTGATTTTATCAAAATTTTTATTTAAAATTGTGTTAAGATCAGTGAATTTCCAATCTTCATTTTGCTTATTGGGAAAACCAGTCTTTAAAAATGCGTTTAAATCTTTTTTGCGAGAAACTTTTTCTTCATTAGAGAGATTTTTAATCTTATCTACATCGAAATTATAATCTTGTTTCATTTAATTTAAATTTTCGTACCCTGATTTTTCTAGTTCTTGACCTAATTCAGCGTTACCAGTTTTAATTATTTTGCCATTGGATAGAACATGAATAAAATCTGGTTTTATATAATCAAGTAATCTTTGATAGTGAGTAATAATCAAAAAAGCATTATCTTTATTTTTATAAGAATTTACTCCATCTGCAACAACTCTTAATGCATCAATATCCAAACCAGAGTCTGTTTCATCTAAAATTGAAAGTTTAGGTTCTAATAATTTCATTTGTAAAATTTCATTTTTTTTCTTTTCACCACCTGAAAATCCTACATTTAATTGGCGTGATAAAAATTTTTCGTCAATATTTAGTTCGGAAGCTTTTTCTTTTATTAATTTTAAAAAAGTTAGAGTATCTAACTCTTTTTCACCTTTAGATTTTCTCACGCTGTTAAGTGAAGTTTTTAAAAAATTTCTAGTGTTTACACCTGGTATTTCTAAAGGATATTGGAATGCTAGAAAAATTCCTTTTTGCGCTCTTTCTTCAATTGGGATTTCTTTTAAATTTTGACCTTGATAGGTTAGGTTGCCTGATACTTCATATCCACTTTTTCCAGACAAAACATTTGCTAATGTGCTTTTGCCTGATCCATTAGGGCCCATAATTGCATGAACTTCTCCAGGTTTTATATTTAAGTTTAAGCCTTTTATTATGGTTTTATCGTTTATTGAGGCTTTTACGTCTTTAAGCTGTAGTATCATCCAACACTTCCTTCTAGACTAATAGATACTAATTTTTGCGCTTCAACTGCAAATTCCATAGGTAATTGTTGTAGAACTTCTTTGCAAAATCCGTTTACGATCAAGCTTACAGCTTCTTCTTGATTTAAACCTCTTTGATTACAATAAAATAATTGCTCTTCATTAATTTTTGAAGTCGTGGCCTCATGTTCAATTGTAGAAGAGGAATTCCTATTTTTAATGTATGGAACAGTATGCGCACCACATTTATTTCCCATCAAGAGAGAGTCGCATTGAGTATAGTTTCTTGAATTTATTGCTTTAGAATTTATATCAACTAGTCCTCTGTATGTGTTGTCTGCATTTCCAGCTGAAATACCTTTTGAAATGATCTTGCTTTTGGTATTTTTTCCTAAATGTATCATCTTAGTACCAGTATCTGCTTTTTGATAATTATTGGTGATAGCTATTGAGTAAAATTCTCCAACAGAATTGTCTCCTTGTAAAATACAGCTTGGATACTTCCAAGTAATTGCTGAACCTGTTTCAACTTGTGTCCATGAAATTTTAGAATTTTTTCCTCTGCATGCTCCACGTTTAGTGACAAAATTATATATACCACCAACTCCATTTTTATCTCCTGGATACCAATTCTGAACTGTTGAATATTTTATTTCTGCATCATCTAAAGCTACAAGTTCAACATTTGCAGCATGCAACTGGTTTTCATCTCTCATTGGAGCTGTGCAGCCTTCTAAATAACTCACATAACTTCCTTTATCGGCTATAATTAAAGTTCTTTCAAACTGTCCAGTTTCAGAAGCATTTATTCGAAAATATGTTGAAAGTTCCATTGGGCATCTAACGTTTGGCGGAATATAGACAAATGAGCCATCTGTAAAAACAGCTGAATTTAAAGTTGCAAAATAATGATCACTTATAGGTATAACTGAACCTATATATTTTTTCACTAAATCTGGATGTTTTTGAATTGCCTCTGATATGGGACAAAAAATTATACCTTTTTTTGTTAGCTCATCTTTAAATGTTGTTGCAACTGAGACAGAGTCAAATACTGCATCTACAGCAATACCATTTAGTCTTTTTTGCTCATTTAGTGGGATACCAAGTTTTTTATAAGTCTCGATAAGTTTTGGATCAACTTCATCTAAACTTTGTGGCTTATCTTTCATACTCTTAGGAGCAGAGTAATAATATAAATTTTGATAATCAATTTGAGGGAATTTTGGCTTTTGCCAGTTTGGCTCTTTTAAAACTTTTAGTCTATTGAATGCTTTAAGCCTCCAATCTAACATCCATTTTGGTTCTTTTTTTATATTAGAAATAAATTTTATTGTTTCTTCAGTTAAACCTTTAGGAGACTTAATATTTTCTATATCGGTTGAAAAACCGTATTTATATTCTTGATTATTAATTTCTTGATTTTTCATTTTTATTTTTAGTTAAGATTTTGTTTTACTAAGTCTTGTAGTTTTACCTTATCAAAAAAACCATTAATATGTTGATCAAGCTGATCCCACAAATTATGAGTAATGCATTTTGTTGATCTATTATTGCATCCTCTTTTTGATTGTTTTTTACAATTTAGAGTTTTAACTTTTTCATCAACTGCAAAAATAATATATGATAATTTTATATCAGAAGCAGGTTTATCTAAAATATATCCTCCCGTTGCTCCTCTAGCACTTCTTACTAGCTTCTTGTTTTTTAATTTTATAAAAATTTGTTCTAAATAAGCTAAAGAAATATTTTGCCTAATAGATATCTCTGTTAAACTTATTGGACCATAATTACTATTAGATGCAATATCTGCCATTGCCATTACTGCGTATCTTCCTTTATTTGTCAATTTCATAAATTAACGTTGTAATACAATAGATTTTAATTAATTCCTACTAAAATAGTCGGAATTAAAAAAATATATTTGACGCACAAAAACATGTTATAACGTTTATCTTTTTGTGAAAATAATAATCATTATTAAATATGAAACCTAAAAGTTTAGAAATTTTTATTCCTGGTCCTGCTGGAAGGTTGGAAGCTAAATATTATAAAAATCCAAAATTTGGCTCACCTGTAGCAATAGTTCTCCATCCTCATCCACAATATGGAGGAACTATGAATAATAAGATCGTCCAATCAATGTACAATATATTTTTAGAAAATGGGTTTTCTGTTATTAAAGTTAATTTTAGAGGTGTTGGTAAAAGCGATGGGGTTTTTGATAATGGACAAGGTGAACTTTCAGATGCCGCAGCAGCATTGGATTGGATTGAGAGACAAAATCTAGATTATAGTCAATGTTGGGTATCAGGTTTTTCGTTTGGTTCATTAATTTGCATGCAACTTATTATGAGAAGACCTGAAGTAAACAATTTTGTAGCAGTATCTCCACAACCAAATGTTTATGACTTTTCTTTTTTAGCTCCATGCCCTACATCAGGGCAGGTGATTTATAGTGAAAATGATGAATTGGTAACTAAAGAAAGTATTAATGAACTTGATGCTAGAATAAAAAATCAAAAAGGTGTTGAGGTAATTTTTTCAAAAATTAAAAATTCTAATCATTTTTTCAAAGATAAAGAAAAAGAATTAACAACTGAGATAGACACTTACATAAAAGAAAAAACTGCTCTTATTTGATTTTTATCATTTCACCACCTGTGCTTGGTTGATTACAACCTGTTGTGCTTGGAAATGAAATTGGTAAGCTTAAATTTGATCTAATTGCAAGAAACGCAAATGCTTGAGACTCTACAAAGTCACCCTCTATTCCATAATTATCGATTGATTCTAAAACAATATTTTTAAAAGTTTTTTTTTTTATTTTTTCAATTAAAACCTGATTTTTTCTTCCTCCTCCACAAACTAAAACTTTTAATGTTTTATTATTTATATTTGATAAAATAGAAGATAAGGCTGCTCCAATAATGCTAGCTGTGAAATCAGTTAATGTTGTTGCTCCATCTTCAAGGGAGAGCCCTCTAGCAAACGAAATATCAAAATCATTTACATCGAAAGATAAAGAATTAGCGTTTGATCTATTGGAAAAGAGTTCTTGAGCTTGTTCAAAAATTATTTCGTTTCTTGTTCCTTTTGATGCTAAAAAACCATCCTTATCAAAATTATTTTTAGAATTTTTTCTTACCCAAGAGTCAATTAAACAATTTCCAGGACCAATATCTCTACTTTTTAAACTATTTTTTTCTGTTTGATCGTTAATGATAGTGAGATTTGATATCCCACCAATATTTAAAAAACATATAGGTAAATTTAATTTACATTGTGTTGCAATTAATTGATGAAATATTGGTGTTAATGGTGCACCTTCACCTCCATTTTTAATATCATTTTGTCTAAAATTATAAATTATTTTTTTTTGTGTTAGCTGCGATAAAAGTTTTCCGTCACCTAGTTGATTAGAAATTTTTTCTTGAGAGTTATGGTAAATAGTTTGGCCATGAAATCCAATAATATCAATTTTTTTTTCTCCTTCTATTTCTTTAGTTACCTTTGCATGAAATAAAGTAATTATTCTCTCTAATTCAGCTAATTTTTTGCTAAATTTTTTTATATCCGAAGATCTATGAATTTTGTCCTTCAAATCATGAATGTTATGATAAATTTCTCTACTGTATTCAAAATACTTGTTTTTAATAGCTTGATATTTAATATTTCCATCAGATTGAATAATTGAAGCATCTACCCCATCACCTGAAGTACCGCTCATTAATCCTAAAGATGTGAATTCTTGGCTCATATTTATATTTATTTATAACAATTTTTGTATAATAGTAGACTACATTATTTGTTCTATGAAAAATAAATTTTTATTAGAAATGCAGTCTCGTGGCTATTTAAACCAGTGCACAGATTTAATCAAATTAGATAGTGTTTGTAATAAACAATCTATAACAGCTTATATAGGTTTTGATTGTACTGCTAGCAGTCTTCACGTTGGAAGCTTAGTGCAAATAATGATTTTAAGATTAATGCAAAAATATGGTCATCAACCAATTGTCCTCTTAGGTGGAGGAACAACTTTAATTGGAGACCCCTCTGGAAAAGAAGCGACGAGAAAAATTTTAAATCAAGAAGAAATTGATAGTAATATTAAAGATATAAAAAAAGTTTTTAACAAAATATTAGATACTTCAAACAATAAAACAAAACCTATATTTGTAAATAATGCTGAATGGCTTACAAAATTAAACTATATTCAATTCTTAAGAGAAGTGGGAAGTCATTTTACTATAAATAAAATGCTTACTTTTGATAGTGTAAAACTAAGATTATCTAGAGAACAGTCGTTAAGCTATATGGAGTTCAATTATATGATTTTACAAGCATATGACTTTTTTCAATTATTTAAAAATAATAATTGTGTTCTACAAATTGGAGGCTCTGACCAATGGGGTAACATTGTAAACGGAGTGGAATTAATTAGAAGAATGCTTCAAAAAGATTCTTACGGCTTAACATCTCCATTAATCACTTTGGCTTCTGGTGTTAAAATGGGAAAAACAGAAAAAGGTGCCATTTGGCTTAATGAGGAGCTATTGTCATCTTATGATTATTGGCAGTTTTGGAGAAATACTGATGATCGTGATGTAAAAAAATTTTTAAAATTTTTTACAGAAATTCAACCTGATGAAATTAATAATATTTTTGAAAAAGAAAAAAATATTAATAATTTAAAAATTTTATTAGCAAATGAAGCAACAAAAATTCTTCACGGTGAAATAGCTTCAGTCAAGGCAGAACAAACTGCTAAAAAAACTTTTGAAGATAAAGGAGTCGGCTCTGATCTTCCAGAAATAAAAATAAAACTTAGCGAAATAGACAATGGAATTAATCTTTTAGAATTTTTATCAAGAAAAAAAATTATGTCTTCAAAAAGTGAGGCTAGAAGAGCAATAGAAAATAAAGGTTTTAAAATTAACAATGTTTTAGTTACTGATGAAAATATGGTGCTAAAAATAAGTAATTTTAACAAAAATATTTTGAAAATTTCTTACGGAAAAAAGAAGCATTATCTAATAAAAATTATTTAAGTTTATTTTTTTTTTTCAATAATTTTTTGAATAAATCTTGGTGTTAATGTTCTGATTGGATTTATAGTAGTTTTAATTTTATCTTTTGATCCTTTTATTTTAAAACTTATACCAAACAGTCCTTCACCTACTTCTTTTGGAATAATTATTTTACCTAGTACTGGAATTTTAGATATCATTTTATTTAAAGTTTTTGCAGGAATTAATGTTCCCTTCAAACTAGTTAATCCACTATTATCATAATAGCCTTCCATTAAAACAGAAACACTAGGACCTAAAGCAAGTATTTCATTTAGTTTCAATATATTTTTATTCGCTTCCATGTTAATTTCTAAAATATCGAAAGATAAACCTTCACCTGCCGCTAAATCTTCCAGTCCACCAAGGTCTGCTAATGAAAGAAGTTTAATCATACCTGGTGCATTGATAAGTTTAAAATTTTCAATTTTTAGTTTTGAGATTGATTTATCTTCATCAATAATAGAGCTATAAAAAAGTTTTCCTCCTGTAAGCCCTTTGAAAAAATCATATTCTGTTAAAAGGGGCCTGGTTAAATCAGAATATATTTCTAAATATTTTCTATTACTTTTTTTATCTTTTTTCATTGATATATCTAAATAATTATTTTCTCCATAATCTCCTTTAGAAGAAATTTTAATAAATTTCCCTTTTTCTATTTGACCAATTAATTTAAAGTTTTTGAGGTTTTCAGATAAGGGTGCTAAAATATTTTTGAAATCGATCTCAATATTTTTATTTATATTTGTGAATTGATTATTGATATTTTTTTGATTTAAAATTTTAGGTAGAGAATTAGCGTCAAAAACAGTGCCTTTTATGTTAATTTTTTTACCATATGAAACAGTAAAATCATTATTTTTTTTTCCCTCTTGGCTAGTAGTTACTGAAATTTTTTTAAAAGATACAAACTTATCTTTATTAAGTTCAATATCCTCAGCGTAAATTATATTATCTTTTTCTTTAATACTTATTTTTTTTATTTTAACTTTGTTTTTTTGTTTTTCTAAATTTATAGAAAAATTAGCAATAGAATCTCTTTTTTTTTTAAAATTTATAATTTCCAAATTGATAGGTTTGTCATATTCTGCATCAAGTTTTAACTTCAATAATTCTTTATTTATAACATTGTCTAAATTAAATAATAAAAAATTATCTCCATTCAAAGAATATTTTCCATCTATAATTATATTTTTTTTTTTTGAATTAAAAATAGTTTTAATTTTTGAATTTTTAAAAGATATTTGACTAATTTTATCTTTTAAGAAGTTACTTTCAAAAGTTTTTTTAAATTCAATATTTGCTTTTACTATTTCACCGCTACCATTATAGTTGTAGTTTTTTACTTTATAAGTTTTATCAAGCTCAACTAAGATATTATTTTTTAAATTAACTGTTAGATTATTAATATCTTTTACATACTTGAAATTTCCTATTAAATTTTTATAGTCTTTAAATTTATTATTATACTTTATATTTGCCTTAAAATTAGACTCTATTAAAATTGTTGGAGATAATTTTAGTTTTAAATCTCCTTCTTGAATTTTAATATGACTTGATTCTCCAGAAAAATTATTTATTAAAATATCTTCTTTATCTGCAAAAAAACTGAAGTTTATTTTATTAAAATCGATATTATTTATTTTTTTAGTTCTTAAATTTGAAACAGATCCTTTTGCGATAAAATTTTCAAACAAATTATTGTTATCTAAATAAATATCTAGCTCTGTATTAATTTTTCCTTGCTGAATTTTGTTACCTATAAAACTGGTAAAATTGGATGGCTTCAATATCACTACCAATTTTTTTAACATTTCAATATCTAACTGATTTAAAATTAAATTAATTCTCTCAATTTGAGGATTTGTTTTAATAAATGATGCAAAATTAATATACACTTTAATATTTTTTGCAGGCACAGTTACTCCTCGGTAATCTATTTGTGGATCAATTGTTTCTAAAAATAAACTGATGGCTTTAATATCTAGTTTAAATTTAATCGTGTTAAGTTTTAAATTAATATTATTGTTAGTTTGGTTAATTTTTTGTGAAATAAGATTATTAAATTTGTTCGTTTCAATACCAAAAGTAGACAAGATTACAATTGATAAAATTGAAAAGAAAAAAAATAGTAGGATCAAATAAAGAGTAATTTTTTTCATTATTTATTTTTAATACCTTCCTCTATAAATTGATCAATATTGCCGTCTAAAACACTTGATGGATTTGTATTTTCAGTTTTATTTCTTAGATCTTTTACAAGCTGATAAGGTTGCAAAACATACGATCTAATTTGGTGGCCCCACCCTATATCAGTCTTAGTGTTTAATTCTTTTTGATTTTCTTCGTCTCTTTTTTGTGTTTCATATTCAAATAATCTTGCTTTTAACATTTTATAACAAGTTTCTTTATTCTTATGTTGTGATCTTTGATTTTGGCATTGCACGACAATTTTAGTTGGCAAATGAGTTATTCTAACTGCGCTATCAGTAGTATTAACGTGTTGTCCACCTGCTCCACTTGATCTATATGTATCAATTCGTAAATCTTTTTCATCAATCTTAATGCTTATATCGTCCTCTACAGCAGGATAAACCCAAACACTTGCAAAACTTGTGTGTCTTCTAGCACCGCTATCAAATGGAGATATTCTTACTAATCTATGTACTCCGGACTCAGCTCTCATAAGTCCATACAAATAATCACCATCAACTTTTATTGTAGAGGATTTTATGCCTGCTTCTTCACCCTTATGTTCACTAATTATTTCATATGTAAATTTTTTTTTATCAAACCATTTAAAATACATTCTTCTTAACATATCAGCCCAGTCTTGGCTTTCAGTGCCGCCAGCACCAGCGTGAATTTCAAGGTAAATATCTAAATTATCATTTTCACCTGAAAGAAAACAATTAATTTCACTTTGTTTAATTAATTTTGATAATTCTTCAATCTTATTATTTGAATCATGCAATATTTCATCATTTTTTTCAATTATAGCTAAATTGTATAAATCTTTTAGATCTTTAACTTCTAAAGATAATTTTTTGAATGAATTTATAATATTTTCGTAATTTTTTTTATCTTTTACAGTTTTTTTTACTTTTACTTTATCTTTCCAAAAATTTTTTTCTAAAAGTACTTGCTCTAATTCTTTTAATTTTGATACAATGTTATTCTTTTCAAAGATACCCCCTGATATTTTTAAGAGCGTTTTCTGCTTTTGATAATTTATTTTCAAAATTTTCCATTAATAAAACTGTCTAAACTTTATAAGTTTATCATAACTATTAATTAAAATTAATTTGTTATTATCAATATTGTTAATATCTTTGTCTTTTAAGGCTTCCATAATTGTATTTTTATTACCTATTGGTGATTTTAATCCCGTGTCGTAGTTTAGTGAAGTTAAGTATATCCCTTCTGGAATTTGAAAATCTTTAAAATCTTCCTTAAAAAGTGCTTTCTTAATAAATTCTTTAAAAATAGGTAGAGCAGCTTTTGAGCCTGTTTCGTATTTGCCTAAAGTTTTTGGATTATCGAAACCTACGTAAACACCTACAACTAAATTAGATGTGAAGCCAATAAACCAAGCATCATAATTATTATTAGTTGTACCAGTTTTTCCAGCAATAGGCACATTTAAGTCTTTAAGTTTTTTTGCTGTTCCTCTTTCTACCGCACCCTGTAATATTGCTGTTATCTGATAAGCAGTTTCATCACTAAATATTCTTTCATTTTCATATTGTATAAAAGGATATTCTTCTGACTCATTTGAAAATTTATCACAATTAATACATCTTTTATTTTTTAATTTAAAAATTGTTTTTCCTCTTCTATCTTGAATTCTATTTATTAAAGTCGGGTCAATTTTTTTTCCACCATTTACAAAAGAAGCATATGCAGAAGTTAAATTTAGTAAGGATGTTTCTGCGGCACCAAGTGAAACAGATAATAATTCTGGTATATCGTCATAAATTTCTAATTTATTTGAAATTGCTAGAATTTTATTTAAACCTAATGTTTTGGCTATTCTAACTGTCATTAAATTTCTTGAAAATTCAATTCCTTTCCTTAAGGTAGAAGGTCCATAAAATTTTTTTCCATAATTTTCTGGCTTCCAATTTTTTAATCCATAACCTTGGCTTTCTACAAAAGGTGCATCTAATATTATTGAATTTGGAGAATATCCATTTTCTAAAGCTGCAGCGTAAACAATAGGCTTAAATGCTGAACCAGGTTGTCTTTTAGCTTGTGTAACTCTATTAAATTCACTTGATTTGAAATTAAAACCTCCAACTAATGCTTTTATCTCTCCTGTATATGGGTCTAACGCTACAATTCCCCCATTTACTTTAGGATATTGCTTTAAATACCAGATATTTTTTTCTTTTTTTACAAAAATTAAATCAGAAATTGAAAATCTATTAAGAATATTTTTTTTATTAGGTATTGCCCACTTTAATTGTTCGATGTTTATAAAACCATTTATCCCTTTTAATGTTTTAAATTTAATTCCATTATTATTAACGTCTAAAATTTCAGCAACATTCCAATTTAATGTTGGATCAATTTTTAAAAGTTTAATTTTTTTATTCCAATTTAAATCTTTTAGCTTGTTTGTAATCGCACCCCTCCACCCATGCCTTCTATCATAAGACTCGATACCATTTCTTAGAGCATTTATTGCATGAATTTGATATTTGATATTCAATGGAGTTTTTATAGATAAACCTTCAGAGTAAAGTTTTTTGAAACCGTACTTTTCTTTAATAGATCTTCTTACTTCTTCCGTATATGAATTTGCTTCATTTACAATTTCTATTTTTCTTCTTCTTAATTTTATTTTATATTCTTTAAATTTTCTAAATTGTTGATTAGTTATATAATTATTATCTTCAAGATTCTGAAGTACCAAATCTCTTCTGAATTTAGCAACCTCTGGATGCCTAAAAGGATCGTAATTACTAGGTGCCTTAGGTAATGCCGCTAACAATGCAGCTTCCGTGTAGTCTAAATCTTTTACTGATTTATCAAAATATTCTAAACTTGCTGCGGCAACTCCGTAAGCGCCTTGTCCTAAATATATTTGGTTAAGATATAATTCTAATATTCTTTCTTTTGAATAAGCTCTTTCTATTCTAAAAGCTAATATAGCTTCTTTAATTTTTCTTTTATAAGAAACTTCATTGGTTAAAAGAAAATTTTTAGCTACTTGCTGTGTTATTGTTGAAGCCCCTTCTAGCCTCTTATTTGAGCTAACATTTCTTATATTATTTATTACAGCCCTTAATATTCCTTTGGCATCTATGCCTGGATGATCAAAATAATTTTTATCTTCTGCAGATAAAAAGGAATTAATTATTTTTTTAGGTATAGAGTTAATTGGGATAAATAATCTTTTTTCAATAGCATATTCCGCTATAAGTTTACTGTCCTTTGAATAAACTCTACTTGAAATAGGTGGTTGATAGTTTGATAGCTTTTTATAATCTGGGAGTCCAATTGAAAAATACCATAAAGTTGAAAAGGTAAAAAACAATAAAATAACACCTGCAATTATTAAAAATTTAATCGAAAAATTTAAGAATTTGAACATATTAATAAACTAACTCATTAAATCTGGCTATCTTAGGGCATCTACAATTTTTTATAAGTGCAATTATCTATAAAATTGTATATTATTATTGGATGTTAAAAAACAGATTTACAAATTTCAAAAACCTTAAAGGAATTCAATCAAAATGGAAAAAAATTTATACATTGATGCTTCGCATCCTAATGAAACTCGTATTGTTCTTAAATCAACCTCTTCAATCGAAGAATATGAATTTGAGAATAAAAATAAGCTAAATTTTAAAAATAATATTTATCTTGGAACAATAAGTAGAGTTGAGCCTTCTCTGCAGGCTGCATTTGTAAATTTTGGAAGAATAAGACACGGTTTTTTAGCTTTTAATGATATACAATCTGATTACTATCAAGTTCCTTCAGAAGATAAAGAAAAAATAAAAAATGCAGAAGAAAAAATAAGAGAAAATCTTAAAAATAAGACTATAGAAGATCTATCTAATGACAAATCAGCTGAAAGTCAAAATATCAATTTAGAAGAAACTAATACAGAGGAAAAGCTTTTAGCTAATGGTGAAGAAGGAGATAAAAAAGATTACAGAGAAGAATTAAAAAATTCTTATGGTTTAAAAAGATATAAAATTCAAGAAGTAATAAAACCGGGTCAGGTAATTTTAATTCAAGTTATAAAAGAAGAAAGAGGGCAAAAGGGGGCCGCCTTAACCACTTTTATATCGCTAGCTGGCAAATATATGGTTTTAATGCCTAACACTCCTAAAGGTGGAGGAATATCGAGAAAAATATTTAATTCTTCAGATAGACAAAAGATAAGAGAGATACTTAATCAAATTGAAATTCCAAAAAGTATGGGAGTTATAGTTAGAACTGCAGGAGCAAACAAAACAAAAAATGAAATAGATAAAGATTTTCAAAACACTTTAAAAACGTGGGAAGAAATTGGTAACAAAGCATTAAATTCTAATGCTCCATCGTTAGTATATGAAGAGGGCGATATAATTAAAAGAACACTAAGAGATACATATGATAATGAAACTAAAAATGTTTATATTGATGGTAACGAAGCATATCAAAAAGCTAAAAAATTTATGAAAGAGCTAATGCCAAAGAATGTTAAGAATATTAAAAAGTATAGGGGAAAAATTCCTCTTTTTCATGACGCAAATATAGAAAAGGAATTAAATAATATTTTTGAACCTACTGTAAAATTAAAATCTGGTGGTTATTTAGTAATTAATCCGACCGAAGCACTTGTGTCTATTGATATTAATTCTGGACAATCTACTAAGCAAACAAATATTGAAAAAACCGCATTAAATACAAATCTAGAAGCTGCAGAAGAGATAGCACGCCAAATTAAACTTCGAGACTTATCAGGATTAATAGTAATAGATTTTATAGATATGATGAATTTTTACAATAGACGATCAGTAGAAAAGAAGATGAGAGAAAGTATTAGAAAAGATAGAGCAAGAATCCAAGTTGGTAGAATTAGTAATTTCGGGCTTCTAGAAATGACAAGACAAAGACTGAGAGAAGGTTCTATAAAATGGGAAACAATTCTTTCTTTAGAATCTTTTGCTCAAAAAATTATCAAGAAAATAGAACTTTTAGCCTTTACTAATAAAGTAAAAATTATAAAAGCTCATATTCCTGAAAAAGTAAAACTTTATATAGATAATAATTTATCTAATGAAATTGAATATTTTGAGAAAAAATATTTATTTAAGATTAATTTTTTAGCAAACGCAGAATTTATTATACCTGAATATAAAATTGAACTTTTCAATAAATCTAAAAAAATTATCAATATATTTGAAAATTTTAACAAAATTACAAAAAATGAAGGTAATTTGGAAAAAAATAAAAAAAATAAAGAGAATAAAAATGAAAAAGTTATAGATTTAAAGAAAACTAAAAAAACAAAAACGATTAAGAAAAAATTAAAGCCTCCTAGAACATTGTGGACTAGAAGAAAAAAGATTTAAATTAATCCTTTAGTCGGTGAACTAGCCACAGCATAAAAGTTCTTTTTCATTCTACCTGCTAAAAAAGAGTCTCTGCCCGAAATTACTGCATTTTTAAAAGCTTTTGCCATTTGTAAAGGTTTTTTTGCATTAGCAATTGCGCTATTAATTAATACACCATCACAACCCATTTCCATAGCTATTGTTGCATCTGATGCTGTGCCTATTCCGGCATCTATTATGACAGGAATTTTTGATTGTTTTATTATTAAAGAAATATTTAATTTATTTTGAATACCTAAACCAGAGCCTATCGGGGATGCTAACGGCATAATTGCAGACACACCGTTATCTTCTAACTTTTTAGCTAGTAAAGGATCGTCGGTGCAATAGACCATTACTTTAAAACCTTCTTTAACAAGAATTTTTGAAGACTTAAGTGTTTCAATCATATTTGGAAATAAAGTTTTTTTATCTCCTAAAACTTCAAGTTTTACTAATTTCCATCCACCCATTTCTCTCGCAAGTCTAAGCGTTCTCAACGCTTCTTCTGAACTAAAACATCCCGCAGTATTTGGTAAATATTTTATTTTTTTAGGGTTAAGATAGTCAGTTAATATTGGTTTTTTTTTATCAAGAATATTTATTCTTCTTACAGCGACTGTAACCATATCGGCACCGGATTCTTTTATTGCTTGAGCTGTTTCTCTAAAATTTTTATATTTTCCGGTACCAACTATTAATCTAGATTTTAGCTTTATATTATTGATTTTTAAAATATCTTTTTGCAATTTAACCGCCACCTATAAAATGTACTACTTCTAATTTATCGTTACTTTTTAAATATTTTTTTTTATAATTTGATTTTGATATAATAATACCATTGCATTCAATAGCTACTTTTTTATTATTTAGCTTAAACCTTTTTAATAAATCATAAACAGTAACTTTTAAATTTATTGAAATTTTTTTTCCATTTAATTGTATTTTTGCCATAATTGAGTTAATTAACTATCTTATAAATAAATATGATAAATAAAATTATAATTGTTAATGGCCCAAATCTCAACCTTTTAGGTGAAAGAGAGAAAGAAAAATATGGAAATGTTTCATTAGCTGATATTGAAAATAGTTGTATAGAATTCTCAAAAAAAAACGAAATAGTACTCTCTTTTTTTCAATCAAACATTGAAGGTGAGTTGGTTGAATTAATTCAAAAATCACGAAACGAACAAGACGGATTAGTAATAAACGCTGGCGGATATACGCATACTTCTATTGCAATGCATGATGCGTTAAAAATACTTAAAATTCCAATAATTGAATTGCATATAACTAATATTTACAATAGAGAAGAATTCAGGCATAAATCACTAATTAGTAAAATTGCAAAAGGTATTTTATGTGGTTTTGGTACTGATGGTTACATTATGGCCCTGCAAGCTATGAAAAATTATTTAAAAGATGAAAATAGATAAAAAACTTATCAAAGAATTAGTTGATCACTTAGGGGAATTCAATTTAACAGAATTAGAATACCAAGAAGGTCAAACTAAAATTAAAGTTTCAAAAGCCATTAAAGGATTTAGTGAGCAAAGTAAACCGGGCGCTATAGTCTCTTCAAATAAAGCAGTATTAAATACCATAGATGAAAATAACGGCACAAGAATTAAATCACCTATAATTGGAACTGCTTATTTAGCAGCTGAACCAGGAGCTAAAAAATTTGTAGAAGTTGGTGACAAAATAAAAAAAGGTCAAACTATAATGATAGTTGAGGCAATGAAAACGATGAATCACGTACCATCAACTAGTGACGGAGAAGTTAAAAAAATTCTTGTTAATGATGGTCAGCCAGTAGAGTTTGGCCAAACTTTAATTCTTTTAAAATAAAATAATGTTCAAAAAAGTTTTGATTGCTAATAGAGGTGAAATTGCTGTTAGAATAATAAGAGCTTGTAAAGAATGGGGAATAGGAACTGTTGCAGTACACTCTAACGTAGATTCTGACTCTATGCATGTTAGATTGGCTGATGAGAGCGTGTGTATTGGGTCTCATCAACCACAAAATAGTTATTTAAATATATCTTCGATTATGTCCGCAGTCGATTTAACTGGTGCTGAAGCTATTCACCCAGGCTATGGTTTTTTATCCGAAAATGCAAAATTTTCTGAAATAGTGAATAAGCACGGTATAAAATTTATTGGTCCAAGCGCTGATTTAATTGCACAAATGGGTGATAAAATTGAAGCAAAAAAAATAGCAAAAAAATACGGTCTACCAATAATAGAAGGGTCTGAAGGAGGAGTTAAATCATTTTCTGAGGCAATATCAATATGTAAAGAAATTGGATATCCAGTCTTAATCAAAGCTGCGGGTGGTGGTGGTGGAAAAGGAATGAAAATTGTAGAAGAAGAAAATCAATTAGAAAATTTATTTGTAACTGCAAAAAATGAAGCACAAAAATACTTTGGAAATGATGAATTATACATAGAAAAATATTTTAAACATCCTAGGCATATAGAGGTACAAATTATGTCAGGAAAAAATAAAACTGTTCATTTAGGAGAGAGAGATTGTTCTGTCCAAAGACGTCATCAAAAATTAATTGAAGAAACACCGAGTCCTGTTTTAACAGAGACACAAAGAAAAGATCTTCTAAAAAAAACAGTAAAAATGGTTGAACAAATTGGTTACGAGGGTGCCGGCACAGTAGAGTTTATTTATGAGGATGGAAAATTTTATTTTTTAGAAATGAATACAAGAGTTCAAGTTGAACATCCTGTAACAGAAGTACAAACAGGAATTGATATAGTTAAAGAACAATTATGGATAGCGTACACAGGTGAAACAGCACTAAAACAAGACGATATAATGCCTAGAGGCCATTCAATTGAATGCAGAATAAATGCAGAAAATCCAGCTTTAGATTTTCAACCAAGTCCTGGAACTATTAGTGTTTGTCATCAACCATCAGGCTTCAGAACAAGAGTAGATGGTTCAATATTTCAAGGTTGCAAAATTACTCCTTATTATGACAGTTTAATTGCTAAGGTTATTTGTAAAGGTAGAAACAGATCTGAAGCTATTCAAAGAACCTTAAGATCTTTAGACGAATTTGTTCTAGAAGGAATTACCACTACAATAGACTTACATAAAAAAATTTTATCTCATAAAAAATTTATTGACTCTGATTTTGATACCAATTGGCTTAGTAAAGAAAAATTTTATTAAACATTATTGCAATTTACTAATTGCAGATCATATATTGCATGATCAAATGGAGCAACATTGGGGTCTGAAGAGAATGTCCACCCATTAAAAATAAATACTTTTTCATTATCATTTTTTGTAAGATCTTTTACTTGTAAATATGCTACGTTGTTATTTTTATTTCCTGAAATAATATTTTTACATTTTAAAACTTTTATTTCAAGAGGTCCAAATTTTTTTGTTTCTCCTAAATTAATTATAATTTCAGATGTTTTAGCGGTTATTTTATCTAGACCAATAAATTTTGCATTTGTCGACGTAGTTTTCTTTATTTTTACTTTTTTATTTTTAATTAAATCTTTGTTCTTAATATCTTCTTTTACTTCATCAACTTCTTCAAAGCTAGGTTCTAGTTCCTCTAAATTAATTAGAGGAGAGCTTAAAATCTTATCATCAGATAAAGAAGGGAAATTATATGAAAGAAATAAAAAAGTAAAAAAAAATAATTTATTTCCAAGATTCATATTTTTTAAGCTTTTCACTTTTTTCAATTTTTATAGGCTTGTAACTATTTTTGGATCCGGTTTTATTTTCCATATGATCTTTTTGCCAAAGATATTTTTTTTCCTTATCTATATTGTTATTACTTGGAAATTTGTCTATTGTATGGTGCATCCACAAAAACCAATCAGAGGTTATTTTTGTAGCTTCAATGTCTTTTGAATATATTACCCATCTATCATCTTGACTATTTTTATAATATTTATTTCCAAATTGATCTTTTCCCACGTAACGACCAAAAAACATTGTCTTAAGAAAAGTTCCAAATGTTTGTCTATTCCACCATGTAAAAAATAATTTAAGATTCATAATATTGTTTTTATTAAGTCCACACAATTAATACTTGTATAATTATACATTAGACACTTACTATATTTAATATATATCTTCAATAAAGAGATTCCTTTTTAATCATGAAAAAATTTATTGTTGAAACATATTACACCTGCACTTTTAAAACTCTGCATACGTTGGAAGATCTTAATGACCAAGAGCTATCTAAAATTGATGCTAGAAACGACGGTGACGTAGAAGTTATCGATGTTAAATTAAACAATCGTAAAACAAAAAAAATTGGAGATAAAAATAATAAATTAGAAAAAAATAAGAAAAATGATGTGCTTTTATCTAATTCTATCTCAAAAGAAATTTTAAATACGAAAAATAATAACACTGTAAAAGAAAGCCATAATATAAAAACTAAAAATCATGCTAGATTTAAAATGCCTGATAGAAGGAAAGGCTATATTCAAAAGGCTCAAATTGGAGATCATAAAGTATATTTGCATACTGGGGAATATGATGATGGCAAAATTGGAGAAATTTTTATTGATACAAATAAAGAAGGAGAACTTGTTAAAGCAATGATGAATAACTTTGCTATAGCTATATCTCTTGGGTTGCAGTACGGAGTTCCACTTGATGAATATGTTGATGCATTTATTGATACTAAGTTTGAACCGTCTGGTAATGTTAACGGCAACGATAGAATCTTAAGTGCTTCCTCAATTTTAGATTACGTATTTAGAGAACTTGCTATTTCATACTTAGGCAAGGAAGAGTTAGCACACACCCCGTCAATAGCTAGCTCTGAAGATGTCAATGATATGAATACCGATGACAAATTTCTTAAAATTGTCAAAAATATAACATCAAAAGGTTTTATTAGAAGCAATTATAAAGAAAAACTAGTAGATCTTACTGATGTTCGAATAAATTTAAAATCAAAAAGTTAATTACTATTTATTTTTTATTTTTAAACTAAGTTCATTTAATTGTTTATTATCAACATCGGATGGTGCTTTCATCATTAAATCCTGTGCATTTTGATTTAATGGAAATAATGTTACCTCTCTAATATTTTTTTCATTAGCAAGTAACATAACTATCCTGTCAATGCCTGGCGCTATACCCCCGTGTGGTGGGGCTCCATAACTTAAAGCATTTAACATTCCACTAAATTTTTGTTCTACTTGTTCTTTTTTGTATCCTGCAATTGAAAAAAGTTTATACATTAATTCAGGTATATGATTTCTAATTGCACCTGAAGATAGCTCTACACCATTACAGACAATATCATATTGAAATGCTTTAATCTCTAAAGGTTTATTTAAGTCTAATTTTTCTAAGTCTCCTTGAGGCATTGAAAAAGGATTATGACTAAATTTAATCTTTTTAGTTTGTTCGTCTAACTCATACATTGGATAATCAATAATCCAACAAAATGCGAATTGATGTTTGTCAATTAAATTTAATTCATTTGCTATTTTATCTCTTGAAATTGATAAAATTTTTTCAACTTCCTGCTCTTTTCCGCAAGATAAAAATATACTATCTCCTATATTAGCGTTACAAACTTTCATTATTTCTTTTAAAGAATCTTCACTAAAAAATTTACCGATGGGACCTTTTCCTGAAATTGTATCACTTTTTTCAAAAGTAAAATAAGCTAAACCTGAAGCCCCTTGTTCCTTAGCCCATTTGTCAATATTATCAAAAAAACTTCTTGGCTTATCCTTTGTTTTATTCGTTACTATGGCACGTACTTTTGAACCTGATTTTACTAATTTTTTAAAAATTTCAAATTTTACATCCTCTCTAGTAAAAATATTCGTAATATCACTAATTAATAAAGGATTTCTTAAATCAGGTTTGTCAGTACCATATTTAAGCATACTATCTTTATAAGAAATTTTAGGAAATTCATTATACATTATTTTTCTTGATGAAAATTTTTTAAATAAGTTTATCATTAAATTTTCTACAACTTTAAAAACATCTTCTTGTTCAACAAAAGACATTTCGATATCCAGTTGATAGAATTCTCCAGGACTTCTGTCAGCTCTTGCATCTTCATCTCTAAAACATGGCGCTATTTGAAAATATTTATCAAAACCAGATACCATTATTAATTGCTTAAACTGTTGAGGTGCTTGAGGTAAAGCATAAAACTTTCCTGGATTTAACCTGCTAGGAACTAAAAAATCTCTTGCTCCTTCTGGACTTGATGATGTTAAAATTGGCGTTTGATACTCAAGAAAGTCTAACTTTAGCATTTCTGATCTAATAAATGAAATTACTCTAGATCTTAAAATAATGTTTTTATGCATAACGTCTCTTCTTAGATCTAAAAATCTATATTTTAATCTTATGTCTTCAGGATATTCTTGATCACCAAAAACTGGCATCGGTAAGTCTTTTGCTTCAGATAAAATATTAATTGAGTTAATATTTATTTCAATTTTACCAGTAGTTAACTCTAGATTTTCTGTTCCTTTTTCTCTTTTAACGACTTTACCAATTATTTGCAAAACTGACTCAGATTTTACTTTTTCTAGAACAGAAAAATATTTATTATTATTTTCTATAACGCATTGAGTTAATCCGAAATGGTCTCTAATATCAGCAAATAATAAATTTCCATGGTCTCTTTTTCTATGAAGCCAGCCAGATAAAGTAATTACTTTACCAATATCATTTTCTGTTAATTCAGAGCAGTTATGAGATCTAAATTTATTCATCTTTTAATACTTTTTTTATTAAATTAATATTTATCGACTTTCCAGAAGATAAAGACAAATCATCGATTTCTTTAATAAATTTGAATACTTTTTCATATGATCGTTCTATATTTTTTATAATATACTCAGATACTTTGGGGCTTATATCGATTTGCTTATCGGAAAAAGATTTGGTGATTATTACTCTAAGTAAATCATCTGTGGGTAAATCAATGCCAATATCTATGAAACTACCCAATCTAGATCTTAAGTCTTTAAGTTTAACGTTTTCTTTTTTTATTGGTAAATTTGAATTTATGATTAAATACTTATTAGACTGTCTTAAGAAATTTAATACTGAATAAAATTCTTTTTCTTCAATGTTATTTTTATAGTTATCTATAATAAGGCATTTTTCATTTTCTATTTTTGATATTATTTCATAAGCAGAAAAATTTTCAGCTTTAATATAAATAGAATTAATTTTTTTTTTAAAAATATTTGCTAAATGTGTTTTACCACAACCTTTAGGACCATAGATATTAACCCATTTGTCCGGCCAATTTGGCCAACTCTCTATTAACCGATATGCTGAAAAATTATTGCTAGATACATAATAATCGTGCTCATAGTATTTTGTTTTAAATGGAAATTTAAATGCTAATTGACTCATTAAATTATTTCAATTTCCCATTGACCATCTGTCATTTTTAAGTTTAGTTTTTGATCTTTGAACTTACGAATTATTTTTTTAATTTTTCCCAGAAATTTAATTTTTATTAAAACAAAATCTTTATTAAGTCGCTGTACATAAAAATCATCTACTAAATCAATTTTTTTTAATCTATTATCAAATTCTACTAAGTTATTTTTTTTGTTCAATTTAACTTTAACGTTTAAAAATGATGGAGTTCTTACATCAATTAAGTTTTGAGATTTAATTAAGTCTTCAATTAAAGTGTTAATTTTAAATATAATTCTTTCTTGAAATTCTTTTTCATTTAAATTACTTGTTCTTTCTATAGATAGAGTTTTATTTATTTTTTTTCCTTCAATTCTTGTACTTAAAAAAATCTCTGTATTTTTTTTTTCTTTTAGATCGATGGTTGCAAAAACTATATTTTCAACTGCATACTCTTCAAAAAAATCAGAGATATTTAAATCGAGAATATTATTAATATTAGAATTTATTTTTTGTATACTTTCAATATTTTCTAAAGGTAAAGAGTATTGAATTAAATTATCAGGATTTTTGTTCCAATTTTTGTAGAAATAATTCTGGGTGTAAATAAAATGTTTATCTTTCTTTTTTAACAAGGGAAAAATTATTACGTCCGTACTGGTTATATCTGAGTAAAGTATATTTTTAGCGTAAAAGAAATTATGTATACTGTCTTTATCAAAAAAAATATTTACAATGATATTGTTTTTATTATTTTTATTATTTTTATTAGAATTTATTATTTGATAATATGATACAAGCTTTTTAATTTGTTCTACACTTGTTGATGATAACTGCTTATAATTTTGATCCAATAAAAGCCTTCTGCTCAACTTGTCAAAAGCACTCCTAAATGCTTGATCAACTAATTTCTCTCTATTTTTTGAATTTTCTTTACTAATCTCAATATTATTAACATTAAAAATGTTGTTATCTGATAAAACATTTCCTGTTTTAAATAAAATAATTAATATGCTTAAAATAAATATTAAATTTTTCATAATTAGCTAAATATCATTTTTATAAATGAAAAAAATACAAAATAGTTACAAAAAAAGTGGTGTTAATATTTCTAAAGCAAACAAGTTTGTAGATTACATTGCTAAAATATCTAATAAAGATGTCAAAAAAACGGACAAGTCATTTAATAATGATAATATTGGTGCTTTTGGATCAACTTTTGATATAAGCAACATCAATATCAAAGACCCAGTTATTGTTTCATGTACGGACGGTGTAGGAACAAAATTAGATTTAGCAAATAAATTCAAAAAATTTGATACTATTGGAATAGATTTAGTTGCAATGTGTGTTAATGATTTAATAGTTCAAGGTGCAAAACCATTATTTTTTTTAGACTATATAGCGATTGGTAAATTAGATTTACATAAAACAAAAAAAATTCTTAAAGGTATTTTGAAAGGATGCAAAATTTCAGAATGTAAACTTATAGGCGGTGAAACAGCAGAAATGCCTGGAATTTACTCTAAAGACAAATTTGATTTAGCTGGTTTTAGTGTTGGAATTGTATCAAAAAAAAAAATTATAAATAAAAAAAAAGTAAAAAAAAATAATATAATTTTTGCAATTCCCTCAAGTGGTATTCACTCAAATGGTTACTCATTGGTAAGATCTATAATTAAAAATAATAAAATCACAAAACAATTAAAAAAAGATTTATTAAAGCCTACTAAAATTTACTCTAAAGAAATATTAAAATTAGTTAATAAAAACTTAATTAATGCTGCTTCACATATAACTGGAGGAGGCTTAATTGAAAATATAATAAGGTCTGTTCCACAAAACTTAACTATAAATATAGACCTTAAAAAATTAAAAACTACGAAAATATTTAGATGGTTAAAATCAAATAATATTTCAGATAAAGAAATGCTTAGCACATTTAATTGTGGCGTTGGATTTTGTATAATAGTTGATAAAAAAAATAAAGAGAAAATCAAAAAATATTTTTCAAAAAAATATATGCCTTATGAAATTGGACATATTTCTAATGAAAAAAATAAGTTAAATTTATATAATTCAATTAAATGGTAAAAAAAAAAACCTGTATTTTTATTTCAGGACACGGATCAAATTTAAAATCTTTAATAAGAAATTCAAGAAATAATAATTTTCCAATTAATATAAAATTAGTTGTAAGCAACAATAGATATGCAAGAGGAATAGTTTTTGCTAAACAAAATTCTATACCTGTATTAATTTTCAATACAAAAAAAAGAAATTTTGAAAATAATATTTTACAACAAATAAAAAAATATAATATTTCTTTGATATGTTTAGCTGGATATATGAAAATAATTTCAAAAAAATTTATATCTAGTTATGGAAGAAAAATAATTAATATTCATCCTTCCTTACTACCTAAGTTCAAAGGATTAAATACTTATGAGAGGGCTTTAAAAAATAGAGAAAAAAAAATGGGCTGTACAGTTCATTTTGTAAATAATAAATTAGATAGTGGTAAAATAATTATACAAAAAAGTTTTTTTATTGATAAATATGATGACGTTGATAATCTAAAAAAAAAAACACAAGATCTTGAAAAAACTGCATATTCTGAAGCAATAATTAAAATTTTTAGATACAATTAGTTGTTGAAAAAGAAATCAATCTCTTTTTTTGCATTTTCCACTGAATCAGATCCATGAACTGAGTTTTTATCAATTGATAAACCGTAAAGTTTTCTTATAGAATTTTCTTCAGCATTTTTTGGGTCTGTAGCACCCATTAACTCTCTATTTAATAAAACAGCGTTTTCGCCCTCTAAAACCATCACTACTATTGGACCTGACGATAAATAGGCACATAACTCATCATAAAAAGGTTTAGATTGATGCACTTTATAAAATTCTGCAGCCTCCTCTTTTGTCAAATGAATTTTTTTATCCTCTTTAATTTGTAAATTATTCTTAGTAAAAATTGTCTTAATTTCATCTATTAAATTTCTTTCTACCGCATCTGGTTTAATTATAGAAAGTGTTTTTTCTAAATTACTCATAGTTTTCTTCTATTAATTTGTTTAATAATCTTACTCCAAATCCAGTTGCACCTCCTGAATTTAAAGCGCCTCCATATTTTGAAAAAGCCATACCTGCAATATCTAAATGTGCCCATGGAGTTTTATTTAAGACGAACCTTTGTAAAAATTGAGCTGCCGTTGTTGATCCTGCTCCACCAACATAATTTATATTTTGCATATCGGCATTTTTAGAATTCATAAGTTTATCGTAATTTTTATGAAGAGGCATTCTCCATAGTTTCTCTTCAACTTTTTCACCCGCATTTAGAATTTGTTTAGATAACTTATCATCATTAGAAAAAAGTCCTGCATATTCTGATCCTAAAGAAACTATAATTGCTCCCGTTAAGGTTGCTAAATCAATCATAAATTTTGGTTTAAATTTTTTTTCAGTAAAAGTTAATGCATCAGCTAAAACTAATCTACCCTCTGCATCTGTATTTAATACTTCAATCGTTTTACCACTATAGGATTTAACAATATCTCCAGGTCTTTGAGCGCCTCCACTTACCATATTTTCTACAAGTCCAACAACTCCTACAGCATTAATTTTTGCTTTTCTTAATGCCAAACTCTTCATTAAACCTACTACAGCGGCTGAGCCTGCCATATCATAGGTCATATCTTCCATAAATCTTGCTGGTTTTAGTGAGTATCCCCCAGTATCAAAAGTAACTCCTTTTCCAACGAATGCTAAAGGTTTAGAACTATTTTTTGTTCCATTCCATTCCATAGTTACAAGATAGGATCCTCTAATACTTCCCATCCCCACACCAAGCAGAGCATTCATACCAAGCTTTTTTAATTTTTTTTCATCATATATATTTATTTTTAAACCATCTTTTCTCAGAGAATTTAATCTTTTTGAGTATTCGTCTGGATGTAAAATATTTCCTGGCTCAGAAACTAAATCTCTTGCATAAAAAGTTCCTTCTTCTAAAGATTTAAATTTTAACTGTCTTTGAGCTGAAGGTTTATTTTTATTTCCTAATACATTTATAGAAATAAGTCTTGTTTCTTTTTTTGTCTTATACTTATTGAATTCATAAGATTTTAATTTTAGCCCGTGAAGAAAGTGACCTAATAAATTTTCATTTTTATTGACTATGCTATCAGAATTTATAAGGTACTCACTGTTTTTTCCGTAGTTTATATAACTATAAAATTGAGCACCTAAATTTTCTATATCATAGCTCTTCAATTCTTTTTTGATGGAAATCAACATTATCTTTTTTTTTGAATTGATCTCGAAAACAAATATACTTTTTTTTAAGTCACTATTTTTTAACAAATCCTTTACGTAGATAAATTCGGTACTAGAAATATATTTCTTTAAGTTGCTAATGTTGAGTTTATCGTCAGAGAATAGAATGAGATTACCTGAGGACTTGCCTGTAGTTTTTTTTAAGTAGCTAATTTTAATAGACATAATTTTTAATTACATTCTTAATGAGTTGAGTGTTATATATGTACAAATACACGATATTTCAATGTTAAATTGACCATAGTTAAACCATAGATTGAAATTTATCTAAGGTTGCTTTATTTATATATGTCAAATTACAATGCTACAAAACAAAATTTATCAAAATTTTATTAAAGAAATACTTAAAACATTTTTTGTTGTTTTATTTGGACTTTCAACAATAGCATGGACGGTAAAAGCAGTTAAATTTTTAGATTTAATCGTAGATAGTGGATATTCTGTCACAACCTACTTTCAATACTCTATTTTAAGCTTATTTGGAATACTTCCAAAATTTATACCACTTGCTTTTTTAACAGCTTTATTAATTTTTATAATTAAACAATCTAATGAAAATGAATTTATAATTTTGTGGACATCTGGTGTTAAAAAATTGAAATTAATTAATCTTTTTTTCATTATCTCAATGATTATTTTATTACTTTATTTAACTATGTCTGTTTTTATAACACCGACAGCATTAAATAAATCTAGAATGCTATTAGGCAAAGAAGGATATAATTCTTTCATACCAACTATAAGAGTTCAACAATTTAGTGATTCCTTTAAAGGTTTTACATTCTTAGTAGAAGAGAGGCTTGATAATAAAATAAAAAATGTTTTTATAAATGATAATACAAATATATTAAAAAATTTAACTGTAAATAAGTCTAAAAATAATTCAACAACCGTTATTGCAAAATCTGGATTGATAAATGAAAAGTCAATGACATTATTTAATGGACAAATAATATCTTCCAAAAAAAATAATGAAAGTGATGTAATTAGATTTGAAAAGCTTAATTTGGACTTATCAAATCTTCAAACAGGAACTATCAAACTTCCTAAATTACAAGAAACATCTACTTATTTTTTATTAAATTGTATTTTTAATTTTCTTGAAGATAAATTTATGTATTGTAAGGGAGATGCAAAAAATGAAATTATTACAACGTTGAATAGAAGATTTTTTCTTCCCTTTTATATTCCCATAGTTGCTCTTATGTGTTCATTTTTGTTATTAAAAATTAAAAGTAAAAGAAATTATTTTTTGAACAAATATAGTATATTTCTTTTAAGTTTTTTAATTTTATTATATGGAGAATTAATAATACGCTACACAAGCGTTTCTAAAACTATAGGCATCTTGTTTATAACAACACCTTTTATTTTAATACCAATAATTTATTTTACATTAATGTATAAATTATCAAAAGAGTCTTACTTAAAATGATAAAAATTTTATTTCAATATTTATTTTTTGGTTTTTTAAAAACTATTTTCAAAGTAACTTTAATTGTTTACTGTTTTGGAATAATATTAAATTTATTTGAAGAAATTGAATTTTTTAAAAATTTAGATGTATCAGTTTTGATGCCGATCACTCTCACAGCTTTATACATTCCTAGTATGATAATTAAACTCTTGCCATTTATAATTTTTGTATCAAGTATGTGGTTTCTTTTATATTTAAGAAATAGCTCAGATCTACTAACTTTAAAAGTTTTTGGATATTCAAATTTTAGAATTTTTTTTATTTTAGCTTCGATTTCATTTATTTTTGGATGGTTTGTATTATTAGCTTTAAATCCAATTACATCGCAAATGGTTCGATATTATGAACAAACTAAATCTGAATTTTCGAGAGATATTGACCACCTTGTATCAATTAATAAAAATGGTCTTTGGATAAAAGAAAATGTTAGTGAAGGATATAGAATTATTTCAGCCGATGAATCTAGAGATTACATACTTAATAATCTCAGAATATATAATTTAGATGAAAATTTTAAATTATTAGAAAAAATTAACGCTAAAACAGCAGATATAACTACTAATAGTTGGGTGTTAAACGAAGTGATCATAAATAAATTTACTGATAATATGCCTGAGAAAAAAATTGTTGATGAATATTATCTTAAGTCAACATATGACCATAAAAAAATAATGAGTCTTTTTAGTAATTTTGATACAATGTCATTTATAGATTTATTATTAAACTATAAAAATTTACAGAGGCAAGGCTATAATAAAAATTATTTAGATCAGAATTTAAATAATTTGATGTCACTACCCTTTTTTCTTTTTATAATGACTGCGTTAGCCGCTATATTAACTATGAACACTTTAAAAAAATCTAACAACTTTAAATTCATTATCACAGGAATGATTGCATGTGTACTAATCTTTTATTTTAAAGATTTATCACTTGCTCTTGGGCAAACTGATCGAATTCCTTTGTCGCTCGCTGCCTGGGTGCCCGTTGTTCTCACAGGGTTATTAGCAGCAATAGGGATTTTACAAATTAATGAAAAATAAAGTTTTAATTTTTATTATAACCATAATTTTTTTCCAACCTTTGTTGGCAGAAAATTTAAATATTCAATCTTCAAGTATTTCTATAGATAAGATATCAAAATTATCTATCTTTAAAGATAATGTTACTGTTGTCGACACCAAAGGAAATATACTTAAAACCAATTATGCAGAGTATGATAAAAAAAATGAATTATTGAAAAGTAAAGGAAAAACTTCAATTCAAACGTCAGAAGGTTATTTTTTAACAAGTACAAATATTACATTCGATAATATTAAAAAAATTATAAGATCAGAAGAGCCCACAATTTTAAATGATCTAGAAAATAACAATATTTATTTAGAAAACTTTGAATATTCAACTAAAAATAACTTCTTTAAATCAATAGGAAACATAAAAGTTATTGATTCTAAAAATAATTCTTATAACTTCTCACAAATTTATATTGATGAAAAAAAAAGAGAGATAATAGGTACTGATATTAAAGCCTATTTAAATGACGAAAATTTTAAAATCTATAAAAATAATAAACCAAGAATTTTTGCAAATACTGTTCAAATAACTGATAAAAAAGATTTATATAATAAAAGTATTTTCACACTTTGTGATTATAGAGAAAAAGATAAGTGTCCTCCGTGGTCATTACAAGCTTCACAAATGATTCATGATAAAGTAAAAAAAACTATATATTATGATAACGCTGTAGTTAAAATTTATGATTTTCCACTCTTTTACCTGCCTAAATTATCTCATCCAGATCCATCTATAGATAGAAGAAGTGGTTTTTTGCCACCTGTTTTATCTAATAGTAAAAATTTAGGCACAGGTATTGAAATTCCATATTTTTGGGCATTAGATAATGAAAAAGATTTAACTTTCAAAAATAAGTTATTTGTCTCTGAAAATCCTCTATTGATGGCAGAATATCGTCATGCTTTTAAAAATTCAAATTTAATAGCAGATTTTGGCTACACTGAGGGATATAAAAAAAAAAGTAAGAAAAAAAAATCTGGTGATAAATCCCATTTTTTCTCAAAATATGTAAAAAAATTTACAACTAAAAATAATAACGAAAATAATTTATCAATCACACTCCAAAATGTTTCAAATGATAAGTATTTGAAATTGTATAAAATTAATTCAGATCTTGTAAATTACGAAACAAATACTTTGGAAAATTCTTTACAGTTTTCTCACGAACAAGATGATTTGTTTTTAGGTATTAATGCGAGTATATATGAAAATTTAAGGGACACATATAATGACAAATATGAATATGTATTACCTGATCTAGTTGTAGATAAAAACTTATTTAGTAGTGTTCAATATGGATATGCTGATTTAAAATCAAATCTTAACATTCATAATTACGATACTAACAAAATATCAAAATTTTTAATAAACGATATTGATTGGAAATCGAGAAATTTTGACTATAAATCAGGCTTTAGTGGTAAATTTTTAGCTAAATTAAGAAATGTGAATTATGAAGCAAATAATATTTCGTATTATAAAAAAAATCCTTCAAATGAATTGTTTGGAGCTTTTGGTTTTTTATCTAAAATTGATTTATTTAAAAAAACAAATAACAATATAAGTCAATTTTTAACACCAAAAATGTTGTTTAGATATGCTCCAGATCATATGCGTAAACAAGAAATAGATGAAGGCACTAGAATAGATGCAAATAGTGTATTTGACTTAGATAGATTAAATTCATTTAATAATTTTGAAAGTGGTTTAAGCGCAAGTTTTGGATTTGATTACAAAATGACAAACTATGAAAAACAATTAGATGTACACGTAGGACAAATTGTTAATAACGATGAAAATAAAAATATGCCATCATCATCCAGCTTAGATGAAAAAATTTCTGATTTAGTTGCAAATACAACTTTAACTTTAAACAAAAATGTAAAATTGAATTATGACTTTGCATTAGATCAAAATTATAATGATATAAATTACAACGAGGTTGGAGCAGATTTAACATACAATTATGTAAATTTTGATATAAATTTTTTACAAGAAAAAAAACATATAGGAAATAAGGAATATTTGAAAACTAATTTAGAAATAGCTAAAGGAAATAATGGGCTCTTTACATTCGGAACAAAAAGAAATTTAGTTTCAAATTCAGCTGAATATTATAATTTAAGTTATGAATATCTAAATGATTGTTTAAGAGCAGGAATAGTCTACAGGAGAGAATTTTATGATGACTCTGAATTAGAATCTGAAAATTCCTTAATGTTTAAAATTACTCTAACACCATTTGGAGATATAGAGACACCATCTTTAAGCCAATGAAAAAAGTAATTTATTTTCAATTTTTTTTGATGATGATATTAATATCAAATAATTATGCGCATACATCGATTTCTAATGAAGTAATAGCCAAAGTAGGCACCCAAGTAGTTAGTTCGTATGAATTAAAAAATAAAATTAAAACAAAAATTTTTTTAAGTAAAAAAAAAATAAATCAGGAAAATATTAATAAAATAAAAGGACAAATTCTTCAGTCACTCATAAATTTGAAATTAAAAAAGATTGAGTTACTTAAATATAATATTAAAATTGAATATAGCAAAAACCTTAATTCTTATCTTGAAAATATTGCCTTACAATATAATACTAATATCAACGGGTTGAAAAATATTTTTGAAGATAATGGGTTAGATTTTGAAGAGCTTCAAAATGAAATTAACACTGAATTAGCTTGGAATAATTTTATTTTTAGAATGTATAAAAATAAAATTCAAATAGATCAGAATGAAATAAATAACCAATTAAACATTGAAATCAAAGAACAAAAAAATTTAGAAAAATATAAACTTTCAGAAATTGAACTTTTAATTAAAGATGACACAGATATTAGAGATAATATTCGAAAAATTAAAAAACTAATTACAGAAGAAGGATTCAAAAATACTGCTATTAAGCACAGTGTTTCTGATACAGCTTTGGATGGTGGAGATTTAGGATGGATAAATTCTAAAGTTTTATCAAATCAGTTACAGAATATTTTAGAAAAGATGAATATTGGAGATATTTCTGAGCCAATTATTAAAGACAAATCTATAGTTTTTTTAAAATTAGTTAATAAAAAAACAATAAATATTAATAATATAGATTTAAATAGTTTAAAAAATCAAATTATTAACGCAAAAAAAAATGAGTTATTAATTATTTTATCTAACAATCATCTATCTAAAATTAAAAACAATACTTTTATTAAAATTAAATGAAAAATAAAATTATACTAGTCGGAGGAGACCCAAATAGCATAAATTCTGAAATTATATATAAATCATGGAAAAAATTAGATAAAAATATAAAGAAAAAAATATATCTAATTGGAAGTTATAATTTATTTAAACAACAATTTAAAAAATTAAAAATTAAATTAAAAATATCAAAATTAACCCACATCAATCAAGAAGTTAAAGATGTAAATTTAAAAATAATTGATATTAATTTAAATTTTAAAAATTGTTTTAATGTAAATCAAAAATATGCTAAAAAATATGTCTTAAAATGTTTAGATTTAGCTCATATATTGTCAAAAAAAAATGAAGTCTTGGGTCTAATAAACTGTCCAATAAATAAAAAACTTTTAAGCAACAAAAATGCGGGCGTTACAGAATATTTTGCTGCAAAGTGCAAAATTCCAAAAAATACAGAAGTTATGGTAATATATAATCAAAAAATATCTGTGGTTCCTATTACAACACATATCAAAATAAAAAATGTTTCTAATAAAATTTCGTTAAAGCTATTAATTAGAAAAGTTTTAACTCTCAACAAAGAATTTAAAAAAATTTTCAATAAAAAACCCAAAATTGGTATGCTTGGCTTGAATCCCCATAACAATGAATTTTCAAAAAATTCAGAGGAATTGAAAAAAATAATTCCTGCAATAATGAAATTAAAAAAAAAGGGTATTTCTATTAAAGGACCGCTGGTTGCAGACACCATATTTATTAATTACTATAAAAATTATGATGTATTAGTTGGTATGTACCACGATCAAGTGCTAGCACCTTTTAAAGCTTTGTTTCATTTTAATGCTATTAATTTAACTCTAGGATTAAAATATTTACGTTTATCTCCTGATCATGGACCTGCGTATGATATTGTAGGAAAAAATTTAGCTGATGAAACAAGCTTAATACAGTGTTTTAAATTTTTAAACAATTTTAAGTAAAAATGTTTACAAAAAAATCATTAGGACAAAATTTTTTAATTGATTCGAATATTACAAATAAGATCATTAGCCTTGTAAACATAATAAACAGAGATGTAGTTGAGATTGGTCCTGGAAAAGGTGCACTTACAGATCAAATCTTATTAAAAAAACCCAGATCATTAATTTTAATAGAAAAAGATAATGACCTCTCAAAAAATCTTAAATTAAAATATCTACATAACAAAAATGTAAGAATTTTCAATGAGGATATTCTTAAATTTAATTTAGAAAAAAAATTAAAAAAAAACTCAATTATTTTTGGAAATCTTCCTTATAATATTTCTTCTCAAATACTAGTCAAAATTATAAAATTTAAAGATAATTTTTCTAAATATTCAGATTTAATTTTTATGTTTCAAAAAGAAATGGCAGAAAGAATTGATGGAAAATTTGGAACTAAAAAATATGGAAGATTATCTATTTTAACAAATTATAAACTAAAAATTGTTAAAAAATTTAACATTTCACCCAATTGTTTTTTTCCAAAACCTAAAATTTATTCGACAGTTCTACATTTTAAGAAAAATAGTAAAAAATTTAATAATATTAAGACCATAGATAATTTAGAGTTAATCACTAACAAACTTTTTTCGAATAAAAGAAAAATGATAAATAAAAGTATAAAAAAAATTATAAAACCATTAAATATGCTAAATACTATAAAAGACTTGAATCTTAAATTAAGACCTTCTGATATTAAACCAGAGAAATACTACGAAATTACTGAATTATTTGAAAAAATTTAATTGTTTTATCTTATATGTTGAGATAATTTTTTCAATTTGTTGATAGCAATTTTCTAAATTCTTATTTATTATTACGTAGTCGTAATCAGCCCAATGCTTCACATCTTCATCAAACGCACTAAACCTTTTTTCTACCTCCTGAATAGAATTTTGATTTCTTTTAATAAGTCTTTTTTTTAGTTCATTTTTATTTGGTGGTATTAAATAAATTTTGATTAATTCAAGCTCTTTGAACTTAGACAATTGTTTTGTTCCTTGCCAATCAATATCAAAAATAATATCATTTTTTTTTATTAATTGATCTACCGTTTTTTTTAATGTTCCGTAGTAATTATCAAAAATCTTTGCATATTCATAAAACTCACCTTTTTTGATTAAGCTCTTAAATTTTTCTTGTGAGATGAAGTTATAATCTACTCCATCAACCTCATTACTGCGTGGTTTTCGTGTAGTATGAGAAACAGATATTTTAAAAGTGTTATATTTTTGTTGAATTTTTTTTGTTATTGTAGTTTTACCTGCTCCAGACGGGGAAGATAAGACAACCATGATATTTGATAAATCATGACTCATTATTTAATTTATAGTTATTAAGCTTATTAATTAGCTTTACTCTCTATAAACTTAATTGCATCACCAACTGTTAATATTTTTTCTGCTTCGCTATCTGAGATTTCTGATCCAAACTCTTCTTCAAAAGCCATTACTAGCTCAACGGTGTCTAAGCTATCTGCTCCTAAATCATCTATAAAACTTGCTTCTTCCGTTACTTTTTCTTCCTCTATTCCAAGATGATCAGCAACTATCTTTTTAATTTTTGATTTAACTTCGTCTGACATTAATTACCTTTTTTATGTTAATAATAATTTCTTAATAGATTATTAGCTAGAATTGTCAAGCCATATACATTCCGCCATTCACATGTATAGTTTCTCCATTAATATAATTTGCCATATCTGATGCTAAAAATACCACACAATTTGATACATCCTCGCCAGTTCCAAGATCGCCAGAAGGTATTTTGCTTATTAACACTTTTTTAAATTCTTCATTAATTTTATCGGTCATATCAGTTTTAATAAATCCAGGGGAAACACAATTTATATTTATATTTTTTTTTGCGTATTCAATTGCTAGGCTCTTAGAAAAAGCGATTATTCCCGCTTTAGAAGCTGCATAGTTTGCTTGACCTAAGTTGCCCGTATGTCCAACTATTGAGGTAATATTAATTATTTTACCAAATTTATTTTTAAGCATTTTTTTTATTGTGTGTTTGCACATCAAAAATGTAGATGTCAAATTGATATCCATAACTTTTTTCCAATTTTCTTCGGACAATCTAATTGATAAATTATCTAATGTTATACCTGCATTGTTAACTAGTATATCTAAACCTCCGAGTTTTTGATGGACATTTTCTATAAATTGTTCAATATTTTTATGTTCATCTAGCTTAAATTTTTCAACCTTTATGTCTTTAAATTCACTTAAAAGATTTTTTAATTTATCATCATTAGTTCCAGTGGCCATAACTATTGATTTATTTTCAGTAAATTTTTTAACAAGGCTATACCCTATTCCGCCCGTTGCACCTGTAATTAAAACTTTTTTATTTTTTAAGTTCATTAACTGTATTTTTAATATCATTTATTGAATTCATACTAAAGCAATTTATATTGCTTAGCGTGCGTTTGATCATTCCAGATAAAACTTTTCCAGGCCCAATTTCAATATAATCAGTTATTTTATTATTATACATATTAATAATACTTTCACGCCATCTTACTGTTGAATAAATTTGTTTGATTAATAATTTTTTAATATTTTCAGGGTCATTTTCTAATTTTGAAGTCACATTACATATAATGTCAATCTCTGGTTTTTTAAAATTAGTTGAATTAATCATTTCTTTCATTGATTCAGCTGCAGGATTCATTAAAGAACAATGAAATGGGGCGCTTACATTAAGTGGGATAAATTTTTTTTTATTTTTTTTTAAAACTTCTTGTAATAAGCTTACACTAGTACTATCTCCGCTAATTATAGTTTGTCCTTCGGCATTATCGTTTGCAATTTCACAGACACCTTTTATTTTACTTTCAGAAATAAAATTATTTATGTCAGAAATTTTAGAACCTAAAACTGCGATCATGCTTCCTTTACCTATCGGTACAGCTTCTTGCATTGCTTTGCCTCGTTCGTACACTAAAGCTAATGCATCATTATATTCTAAAGATTTAGCCGCAACTAATGCGCTATATTCTCCTAGTGAATGACCAGCAAAATATTTTGTTTTCTTAAGATCAAAATCGAATTCTTTTTTCATTACTGAAAAGATTGCAAAGCTAACAATTAATATAGCTGGCTGAGTGTTTTTGGTTAATTTCAACACACTGTCTGGACCTTCAAGTATAATTTTCGATATTTTAAAATTAAGCTTATTATCCGCTTCTTCAAAGATTTTTTTGACAATACTAAAATTATTGTAAAACTCGGATCCCATACCTACTATCTGAGAACCTTGGCCTGGAAATAGTATTGCATTCATTTTATAACCATTTATTTGTTGATAATTAGTATTGAAATAAATATTTAATATAGTATAAACCTTTTTTTACCATATGTACTTTAAAGCAAACTAATTAACAATAATCTTTTTATGTCATTTTACGAAAATACATTAGTTACAAAGCAGGACTTGCCAAAGTCTGAATTAAATAAAATTAGAGAAAAATATACTGAAGTTATTAATCAAAATAATGGTAAAGTAATTAAAATAGAGGAATGGGGTCTTTTAAATCTTTCTAGAAAAATAAAAAAATACAATAAAGCTTTTTACATTCACTATAAATTTGAAGGGAATAAACAAACTTTGAGTGAAATAAATAAAAAAGTAAAAATTGATGGTTCTGTTATAAGACATCTTATAGTGAAATATAAAATTTTAGACACAAAAATAGAATATTTTAAAAAAGATAATTAAAATGAAAAGAAAAAGTAAAAAATTTCAAAAAAGAGGTTCAAATTCTTTGAGTAAACTTAGTTTATTTCAAAAACCTGAAGGTAAATTTAATAGAACCTGCCCTTTCTCCTTAAAAAATGCTCCTATAATTGATTATAAAAATATAAGTTTGTTAAAGAAATATGTCTCAGAAAATAATAAAATTTTATCATCAAAGATTACGTCTGTATCTAGCGGAAAACAAAAAAAATTAACAAAGGAAATAAAAAAAGCTAAAATTTTAGGCTTAATATAACTTAATATGGAAATAATACTTTTAGAAAACATAATAAAACTCGGTAACATTGGAGATAAGGTAAAAGTGAAATCTGGATATGGGAGAAACTATCTCCTAAAAACTGGAAAGGCTTTAAGATTTAATAAAGAAAATTTAGAGTATGTCTCAAAAAAAAAGAGTGAATTAAATCAAAAAAATTCTGATCTTAAAAAAAAATTGAAAGAAATCGCACAATTAATTAACACAAAATCATTTACTTTTAATAAAGAAAGTAAAGAAAACGGTGAACTGTATGGCTCGATTAAACCAAAAGAAATTTCAGCAACAATTTTAAGCAGTATGAATGTTGAAGTTAAACCAGCTCAAATTATAATGAAAGAAGAACTGAATAAAATTGGAGTTTATAAAGTTGATATAAACTTCCATTCTGATGTTTCGGCTCAAATTTCAATCATCATAGAGAAAATTCAAACAGCATAACTTTTCCACAGGCTAGCTAAAAAGTGTGTAACTTTAGCCTTTAAATATTGTTTGTCTAAACTATCATTAAATAGTGGAAAAAATTAAACTAACAGAAAACAATTTAAACAAAAAACAACCTTCAAATCTTGAAGCCGAACAAGCTTTACTAGGTTCTATTCTTGTCAACAATGATATTATTGATGAAGTTGCAAATATTATAAAATCTACTAGTTTTTATGATCCAGCACATACTAAAATTTACGAAGTAATTGAAATATTAAATAATAAAGGAATGATTGCTAACCCAATCACATTGAAAAATTATTTTGAAAAAGATGATATGTTAAATGAAGTTGGTGGAACAGAATATCTAGTAAAATTAACAAGATTTTCTGGTTCAACAAAACAAGCAATTGATTATGCAAAAGTAATTCATGAAATGTACTTAAGAAGAGAACTGGTTTTAATTTCAGACAATTTATCCTCTGAAACTTTAAATGCTAAAGAACAAAATGCTGAAAACATTATTGAAAATACTGAGAAATCTTTATTTGATTTAGCTGAGCGTGGAAGCTTTTCTCAGTCTTTTTTAAAATTTAATAAAGCATTAGATCAGACTATTGAAATGGCAACCTTAGCTATGAAAAATGATAAAGGTATAGTTGGGATACCGACTGGGTTAACTGATTTAGATGAAAAATTAGGTGGACTACATAAATCTGATTTAGTTATTTTAGCTGGCAGACCTTCTATGGGTAAAACAGCTTTAGCTACTAATATCGCATATCATGCTGCACAAACATTAATGAAAAGACAAGAAAAATCATCAATTGCCTTTTTTTCTCTTGAAATGTCATCTGAACAGCTATCAACAAGAATATTATCAGAACAAGCTAAAATAAAATCTGATGATATACGACGAGGTAAAGTTTCAGAAGAAGAAATTAATAGGTATATTGAAACATCAAGAAATATATATAACTTGCCATTATATATAGATGAAACACCCGCTATAACTATTGCTACATTGAGCAACAGAGCTAGAAGAATTAAACGATTATTTGGATTAAGTTTAATTGTGGTGGACTACATACAGCTAATGAGAGCCAGCAATACTTTTAGAAATGATGGCAGAGTTCAAGAAATTTCTGAAATAACTCAAGGTCTAAAAGCATTAGCAAAAGAATTGGGGGTGCCTGTTTTAGCTCTTTCACAATTATCTAGAGCAGTTGAACAGAGAGATGATAAACAGCCGCAACTAGCTGATTTAAGAGAGTCAGGATCAATAGAGCAAGATGCTGATGTAGTTATGTTTGTTTATAGAGAGGAATATTACTTAGAGAGAAAACAGCCTAAGCTAGGCTCTATAGAGCATGCTGAATGGCAATCCAAAATGAATGATGTAAATGGACTGGCAGATATAATCCTTGGGAAACAAAGACATGGTCCGACTGGCACGGTAAAGGTTGAATTTGAAGGTATTTATACCAAATTTAAAGATTTAAGTAAAAATCAAGTATAAATTTTTTCTTTAGTTATCATATATTTAAGGTATATCTGAAATATATCAATGTTACTCAATATTTATAAAAAATTAGTAATCGATTTTTCTAAAATTACTATTTTTTTATTAATCTTACTTTTATCTTTGTCCCTTTATCACGCTAAAAATTTTAATCTAGACGCATCATCAGACGCGCTTATTTTAGAAGGTGATGAAGATTTAAAATATCTTAGAGATATTAATGAAAGATACGGATCTAAAGATTTTCTAGTTCTTACATACTCTCCGCTTTCAAGCTTTGAAGAAAAAGAAACAATTTTAAATTTACAATTACTTAAATCTAAAATTGAAAAATTATCGTGGGTAGATAATGTGATTACAGTTATAGATGTTCCGCTACTAAAAAGTAGTGATGAAGGCCTAATGGAAAGATTAAAAAATTATAAAACATTAGCTCATCCTGAAATTGATAAAAAAAGAGGATTTGATGAGATTTTAAATAGTCCGATTTATAAAAATTATGTTATTAGTGAAGACGGAAAGACTTCAGGAATTGTTGTATATTTAAAAAAAGATAAAAGACTTGCAGAGTTCATTAAAATTAAAGATAAATTCTATACTCAATTAATTGAAGGTAATCTTAATGCAAATGAAAAAGATAATTATAAAAAGTTTCAAAATGAATATGAAAATTATAAAAATCTATATAATGTAAGAAACCACCAAAATATTAGTGAAATAAGAAGTGTAATAAAAAAATATGGTGAAAATGCCAAAATTCATTTAGGAGGCATTCCTATGATTGCTGATGATATGATGAGTTATATTAAAAGCGATATAGTAGTTTTTGGAATAGGAGTATTTATATTTATAATTTTTACACTCTGGTTAATATTTAGAAACATAAAATGGGTTTTGATGCCGTTAATGGGTTGCGCAACATCAGTAATTATTATGATTGGGATGTTGGGTTTAATTGGTTGGAAAGTTACTGTTATTTCTTCAAATTTTATTGCTTTAATGCTTATCCTTAATATGGCTATGAATATTCATATTACTGTTAGATTTTTGCAACTTAAAAAAGAATTTACTGAATTATCTACAAAAGAAGCTGTCTTAGAAACTTGTAAAAAAATGTTTATGCCTATTCTTTATACTGTACTGACAACAATTTGTGCCTTTTTATCCTTAATCTTCAGCGGCATAAAACCAATTATAGATTTTGGATTGATGATGACTTTAGGCTTAATAGTTTCTATTGCAGTAACCTTTTTTTTATTACCATCTTTACTAAATATTTTTTCAATGGACGATGATATAAATATAAAAGATACAAAAAAATCTAAAATTATTTCTATATTTGCAAAAATTTCAAAAAAAAATAATACAATTATTTTTGGTTTCACAATATTCATACTGATATTAAGTATAGTAGGAATATCTAAACTTGAAGTTGAAAATAGTTTCATTAATTATTTTGATAAAGAGACAGAAATTTATAAAGGTATGAAGAAAATTGATGATGATCTTGGAGGAACAACACCTTTAAATGTAATAATAAAATTCCCCATTAAAGAAAAAGCTGAAAAAAGTGATGATGAGTTTTCAGAATGGGAGGAAGAAAATAAAGAGGAGGAGAGTAAGGCCAAGTATTGGTTTACAAGAGATAAAATGGATAAAATTATCAAAGTCCACGATTACTTAGATTCTCTTCCTGAGATTGGGAAAGTGCTTTCATTTGGTTCTATCTTAAGGGTGGCTGAGGATTTAAATAAAAAAGAACTTCAAAGTTTAGAAATAGCAGTATTATACAGCAAAATCCCTAATGAAATAAAAAAAGAAGTTATTTCTCCATATATTTCTGTAGAAAATGATGAAGCAAGAATTAGTGTTCGCATAAAAGACTCATTAAAAGATTTAAGACGAAATGATTTAATAGATAAAATAGAATTTGATTTAACTAATAAATTAAACCTTAACAAGAATGAATTTAAGTTAGCAGGAGTATTAATACTTTTTAATAATCTTTTACAAAGTTTATTTAAATCCCAAATATTAACTTTAGGTGTGGTAATGATGGGAATATCTTTAATGTTTTTTATTTTGTTTAGAAATATCAAGTTGTCTTTTATTGGTGTAACACCAAATTTTATAGCAGCATTTTTTATATTAGGGATAATAGGTTTGTTAGGAATTCCACTTGATATGATGACTATAACAATAGCAGCAATTACTATCGGAATAGCTGTAGATAACAGTATTCATTATATTTATCGATTTCAAGAGGAGTTTAAAAAACTTAAAAACTATAATGAAACTTTAGATAGATGTCATAGTACCGTTGGAGTTGCGATATTAAATACATCTATAACAATTGTATTTGGTTTTTCAATTCTAGTATTATCAAACTTTATCCCCACAATTTATTTTGGAGTTTTTACTGGTATTGCTATGTTGCTTGCTATGATTTCAGTTTTAACACTCTTACCCACACTAATATTAGTTTTAAAACCATTTGGCCAAGATTATAATAGAGCTGAATGATAGGTGAATTTTTTGACCAATTTATTGATAGCCTTAATTGGTTTGATATTATTTTTATTTTTTTAATAATTTACAACGTAATTCAATGTTATTTGAAAGGTTTCTCTTTAAGTCTAATATCTTTTATGAAGTGGATTTTATCTATTGTTATAACCATAATATTAGTTCCAAAACTACAGCCTTTTGTCAGTGATTATATCGAGTCAGAGTTTGTTAATAGTGTTGGTCTTGGAATAATAATTTTTGTGTGTACATTATTTCTAACTATTGTAATTGGAAGGTCGTTAAGCAGAGCTGTAACATGGACTGGTATTGGATCTATAGATAAAACATTTGGTATATTATTTGGTTTTTTTAAAGGATATGTTGTTTCAATTTGTATTTTTTCTATGTTAAATTGGTTTTATCCGTATCAAAATTGGGGTATATCAACTAAAGATGCAATTTCATTTGAGATTGTTAAAAAAGGAAGTGAAATACTTATAAAAGAATTTCCCTCCAGTGAAGATTTTATAGACACAAAAGATAAAATTGAAAAAATTTAAATCAGATAAATTAAGAGAAGAATGTGGTATTTTTGGTGTTTCTAATCACTTAGATTCTTCTGCATTGGTAGCACTTGGATTACATGCTTTACAACATCGTGGACAAGAAGGATGTGGCATAGTCTCGTTTGATGGAAAAAATTATCATTCAGAAAAAAGACAAGGATTAGTAGGAGATCACTTTACAAAAATTGATGTAATTAGAAAATTACCAGGTAATTTTGCTATAGGACATAATAGATACTCTACAACTGGTGAAACTTCTTTAAGAAATATACAGCCATTTTTCGCTGACCTGCATATGGGTGGTTTAAGCATAGCACACAATGGAAATCTAACTAATGCACTCGCTTTAAGAGAAACCTTGGTCAAAGATGGTGCTATTTTTAGAACTACTAGTGACACGGAAACAATAGTGCAATTAATTGCAAAGTCAAAAAGAGATAAAATTGTTGATAAATTAATAGATACTCTTTTTCAAATACAAGGTGGCTACTCTCTTGTGATTATGACAAATAAAAAACTTATTGGGGTTAGAGATCCTTTTGGTATTAGACCTTTGGTAATTGGTAAATTAAATCAATCATATATTTTAGCTTCTGAAACATGTGCGTTAGATATTGTTGGGGCAAAATATATTCGAGATGTGGAAAATGGAGAAATAGTTGTTGTTGAAAAAGATGAATTAAAAAGCATTAAACCTTTTCCAAAACAAAAATCTAGACCATGTATTTTTGAATATATTTATTTTGCAAGACCAGACAGTTTAATAAATGGAAAATGTGCCTATGAGTATAGAAAAAATTTTGGAATTCAATTGGCTAAAGAAAATGATATTAAAGCTGATTTAGTTGTACCCGTGCCAGACTCTGGTGTTCCAGCGGCTTTAGGATTTGCACAATATTCAAAAAAACAATTTGAATTAGGCTTAATAAGAAACCATTACGTTGGAAGAACATTTATAGAGCCTACACAAAACATACGAAGTTTGGGTGTTAAATTAAAATTGAGCTCCACCAAAAGTATTGTAAAAGATAAGATAATAATATTAATAGATGACTCCTTGGTAAGAGGCACAACTAGTCATAAAATTGTTAAGATGCTATATGAAGCTGGCGCTAAAGATGTGCATGTAAGGATAGCATGTCCTGAAATAAAATTTCCAGATTTTTATGGTGTTGATATGCCAACAAAAAATGAGCTATTAGCATATGATAAAACCAACGCAGAAATGTGTAAACACATAAAAGCGAAATCTCTTAAATTTTTAAGTTTAGAAGGGCTTTATGAAGCTCTAGAGCAAGGAAAAAGAAATAATTCATACCCACAATTTAGTGATCACTATTTCACTGGCGACTATCCAGTTAAACCATCTGATAATTTAAGTGAACTAAAAGTAAAACAATTATCTTTATTAAGCAGTAGGTCTAACAACTAATCTACAAATAATAATTTGTTTTTTTTATTTAAAAAAACAATTGAGTCATTGATAAAAATAGGAAAATTTTTAATTTGAGAAGGTAGTTTTCTAATCTCTTTAATTTTACCCGTAACTCTAAATTTAACTACATAAGAATTTTTAAAAAAAATATATAAATCATTATTTACAATAGATAATGTTTTAATTTGAACAGGTTTAGGTTTTGTCTGTAAGTATTGTGCTATCTCACTGCTAATATCTAATGAGTATATAATTTTTCCAGTATCATAATTTAAACACACAAGATAATTTTTTTTGGTAATTAAAAAAATATTTGAGCCAGAAATAATAGGTTTAACTAAAGATGTAATTGGTATTTTATTTAATATAGATCCATTCGTTATATTTAAAATATAAAAATAAGTATCGGTAGATATAAAAATCTTATCGTCATACAAAACTAAAGGGTTAGAGTTAAACAAATTAGATGGATTTATATCTAAAGATTTATTTAAATTACTAAACCAAATCAATTGACCTTTATTGTTAAAAGAATAAATAGATCCATAAGTGTTTAGAAAAAAAGTATAATTCTGATTTAAAGCAATTGAGTTATAATAATTATTTTGTAAAATAGTATCTTCTGTAGGAATAAGTTTTAATTTTTCACCATCAAATTTGTTAATAAAATATAGATTGTTATTTATATCTGCTACATTAATTAAATTATTTTTTATTTTAATATTAGATCTAAATGGTATTTTATAATTCTTTGCCCATAAAATTTTTTTATTTTTGTAATCAAGAGCATAAATATAACCAAGATTATCAGCAACATAAATTGTATTATTTTCAATTATCAAACTGAGATTTTTTTTTATTTTTTTGTATTTTTTTTTATAAAAATTAAATTTGAATTTTATTATCTCATCTAAAACAGAGTAAACAATAATATTCCCCTTATCATCTGAAATTATTGCATTTTCATTATTAAATAGTAATTGATTGTTATTCTTGTACCTACTTAAATTTTTACTTTTATAACTTAATTGATTTAGATTTTTATATTTAAAATTTTTTAAATTATTTGAATTATTATAATTCTTTTGAGTCCAAGAATTATTTGATTTAGCGGGCTCTAAAATTATTCTTAAATTATTAGGTGGAATTTTAATAATATTAAATGTTTTTTCTTCATCAAATAATTTTTCAAAACCATCAAATCTTATATCATCTTTATTTTTAATTGTATTTTCTGTTTTCCAAATTCCCGTTTTATCATCAAACGAGCAATGTTGTAAGAATATTAATAATATTATCGTTAAAATTTTTTTCATAAGTTATTTGTTAATAAGAATTATAAATTATTTTAGTTCAGAAATTTTTAGTGCAATAGGTTTCCAAATTGAGTTTTCAGAAATAATTTCTTCGAATAACTTCATTGCTTTTTTAGGTTTTGATATTTTCATAAAAAATAATGCTTTTTTAAGTTTGACTAAATTTTTTTGATCTTTATTAAGTTTAATTTTTTCAATAACAGTGAAAAGATTTAAAATTTCATCATTATTTTCTATGAGTCTATTTTCAATAATATTATTTAATGAAAGTAAGGAATATAATTTATTTTTCTTAAAAACTATATCTGTGTAAATTTTTTTTGAATTTTCTTTATCATTTTGTGATAAATAAATTCCAGCTCGAACATAATTCTCAGAAATTTTTTTGTTTTCATTATTTTTGACGTGGTTAAAAATAAAAATTCCAGATAAAAATAGTATTATTAAACTTGTAGATAATATAAATATTTTTTTATTTACTATTATTTTTTTTATAAAATTGTTAATTAAATCGGACTTGTCTGTAATTTCATCTACCATATAAAAAATTATTTCTTTTTGGAAATTTTATATTTTTAACATCTTTACTATATTTTTTTACAACTTTTTCAATTATTGAATTTAAGTTTGCATATTGTTTTACGAATTTAGGATAAAAACCACTCAATCCGAGAATATCATCTGTTACTAAAATTTGTCCATCACAATAATAAGATGAGCCAATCCCAATTGTGGGAATTTCTAATGTATTGGTAATTTTTTTTGCAGTATTTGGGGTTATGCATTCTAAAACTATAGAAAATGCACCAGCTTTTTCAATCAATTTTGCTTCGTTAATCAGTTTAATAAATTCATTACTTTTTTTTCCTTCTACTCTAAATTTTTTTTTAAATTGTGGTGTATAACCAATATGTCCCATAACAGGTATATTTGCTCTAACTAACTCTCTAATTATTTCGTAATTTTTTTTATTACTCTCAATTTTTACAGCATCACATTTAGTTTTTTTTAATATTAAATTTGCATTCTTTTTTGCTTGTATTAAGTTTTTATAAGTTCCTTTAGGCATATCAACTACCATTAAAGCTTTTTTAACACCTTTTTTCACGCTAATGCTATGCTCTATAATATTATTTAAAGACAAACTGTGAGTATTATTCATCCCATAGAGGACGTTTGCCATTGAGTCTCCTACTAAAATTATATCTACATATTTATCTAATATTTTTGCAAAATTTTTTGAATAAGCAGTTAAACTTACAATTTTAATTTTATTTTTTTTCTTTAATAATAATTGTTTTATTTTTTTTATCATTATTCTAACTCAATCGTACTTGGTGGTTTAGAGGTTATATCATACACCACACGATTTATTCCTGGTACTGCATTTATAATTTTATTCGATATTGAATCTAAAAATGACTTTGGAAAATTAAAATAATCAGCTGTCATACCATCTTCTGACACAACAGCTCTTATTAAACATGTATATTCATAAGTTCTGCTATCACCCATAACACCAACAGTTCTCATAGGCAATAAAGCTGTGTAAGCTTGCCAGATTTTGTTGTAAAGATTATGTTTAATTAATTCATTAATGTAAATATAATCAGCTTCTTGTAACATTTTTACTTTTTCTAAGTTAATTTTACCTAATATTCTAATAGCTAAGCCGGGACCCGGAAATGGATGTTTCTTTCTTATAGAGTCAATCAATCCTATTGATTTTCCTAAAACTCTTACCTCATCTTTAAAAAATTCTTTAAGTGGTTCAATTAGCTTTAAATTCATCTTTTTTGGTAATCCACCCACATTGTGATGAGATTTAATTTTTGATGACTGACTGCCAGTAGCAGACTTACTTTCAATAATATCAGGATAAAGAGTTCCTTGAGCTAGAAATTTGATATTTTTAATTTTTCTTGCTTCTTTTTCAAATATTTTAATAAATAAATTTCCAATAATTTTTCTTTTTTTTTCTGGATTGTCGACATTTTTAAGTTTTTTAAAATAAACTTTTGAAGCATTTATTAATTTTACATTTAATTTGTATTTTTTTTTAAAAATATTATAAGAATATTTAAATTCATTTTTTCTCATCAATCCTGTATCCACCATAATACATATTAATTTTTTTTTAATTGCCTTGTTAATTAATAAAGCCACTACACTGCTATCTACACCTCCTGATAAAGCACAAATAACTCTACCATCTTTTACTTCTTTTTTAATTTCATCTACAAGTCTATTTTTTTCGGAAGCAACTTTCCACTTATGTTTAACTTTACATATTAAGAATAAGAAGTTTTTAAAAATCTGAAGTCCATTAATAGTATGAGAAACTTCTGGATGAAATTGTATTCCATAGATATTATCTTTTTTATTTTCAATAATCGTTAATTTTGACTCTTTAGTAGATGAAATTATCTGAAATTTTTTTGGAAGTTTAACAACAGCATCTTGATGACTCATCCAAACTTGTTGATTTGTAGTTTTAAAAAAATTTTTAATTAATAGCGAGTTTTTTTCTTTACATAATATTGCTCTACCAAATTCTCTTTTTTTGCTTAAAGATTTTATAGAACCGCCAAATATTTTTGCTATTAGTTGCAATCCGTAACATATGCCTAATATGGGTATTTTTTTTTCTAAAATTTCTTTAGGAATGTTTGGAAATTTTTTTTTTGTGACTGTTGAAGGCCCTCCTGATAAAATTATGCCTTTTATTTTATCGAAATCTTTTATTTTATATATTTCTTCAATTGTAATAATTTCAGAAAAAACACCAAGATCTCTTACTCTTCTAGCAATTAATTTTGTTACTTGTGAGCCAAAATCAATAATAATAATTTTCTCATTATAGTTTTGAAATTGCATCTATTTTCTTAAAGATTTTTCAATATCAACTTTGAGTCTTTTTCCTTTAATACAATAATTTTTACAAATAACTAATAATTGATCTATTAAGTTTTTACTTTCGTTATAGTCAGACTCTTCTAACTTCAATTCTGCAAGATTATATATCGCTTCTTCATTTTTAGGACTTAATAAAATTACAGTATCTAAGTTTTTTTCTTCAAGTTTTTTATTGTTTTGAATATTGTAAATTTTTGATAAATATAAATAACCTTTAACACTCCTTGGATTATAAACTAGATCTTGTTCAAATTTAAATTTTGCTTTTTCAAATTCTTTTTTTTCAAATAAAGCTAAACCTTCCTCAAAAAATTTTATATCGGCGTAAGTTTGCTCCGTGAATAATATAAATAATAATAATGTGTTTAAAATTTTAATAAATTTCATTTTAAAGTTTATAATTAAGTGTTGGTTCTATCATTTCAACGCTATGAACCATGCTTTCATAAAAACCAGCTTTTGTTATTTTTATAAATTTAGCATTTTTTTTTATATCTTTAAGATTTTTTGCACCGATATACCCCATTGATGATTTAAGACCGCCTTTTAGCTGGTATATTATTTTAGATAAGTTACCTTTACATTCTACTCGCCCTTCTACTCCTTCCGGTACAAATTTAGATTTATCTTTATAATTTTTTTGAAAATATCTGTTGGAAGATCCCTCGGACATTGCACCAATTGATCCCATACCTCTATATTGTTTATAAAATTTATTTTTAATTTTAAATTTTTTACCTGGACTTTCATTTGTGCCAGCAAAAATTGAACCCATCATAATCGCATCTGCACCTGCTGCCAGAGCTTTGGCTATATCTCCAGAAAATTTTATTCCTCCGTCAGAAATAATTTTAATTTTTTTTTTGTTTAAAGCTTTTCTAACTTCCATAATTGCTGTAATTTGTGGAACTCCTATTCCAGCTACCATTCTAGTTGTACAAATAGATCCTGGCCCAATTCCAACTTTAATTATATCAGCGCCTAAATTATATAATTTTTTTGCTGCATCACCTGTTGCTATATTTCCAACACAGACAGGAATTTTAAAATATTTTTTTTTAACTTGAGTTAATATCTTTAAAACTTTTTCACTATGTCCATGTGCTGTGTCAATTACAATTAAATCAACTCCATTATTAATTAAAGATTGAGCTCTTTTTAAATCTTCTTCACCTGTTCCTATAGCAGCACCAACAACTAAATTTAATTTTTTGACTTTAATAATTTCTTTACTTTGATCTTGAATATTTAGGTTTCTGTGTACTATCCCTATGCCACCTAATTTAGCCATTGCTATAGCCATCCTAGCTTCGGTTACTGTATCCATTGCTGAAGAAATAAATGGGTTCTTTAATTTAATTTTATTTGTCAAATTTAATGATATATTTGCGTCAGATGGTAAGACTTTAGAGTAACGAGGTAATAGCAACACGTCGTCAAAAGTTAATGCTTCATTAATTGCTTCCATATAAACTTATAATCAATTTTAAAAAATTATAAAGTCTTTAATATCTCACAATATAAATAAGTTTCTTTCGATTCGTCTCTACTAGCTTCTGGTTTATAAAATTCTACTTTTTTAAACTTAGATTTAGCCAATTTTTTTACTTCTAAAAAATCTTCACCCATAAATAATTTTGCCACTAAAACTCCATTAGGTTTTAATATTTTTGTTGAAAAATACACAACATCAGAACATATTTGATTTGTTCTTATGCAGTCTAGAGACTTATTGCCAGTTGTATCTGCAGCCATATCAGAAATAACTACATCTAGCTTTTCTCCAAAAAAGGTAAAAACTTTTTTTTTAGTTTTTTCATCTAAGAAATTAGATTGTAAAAAATTAACATTACTTATTTTTTCCATTTTTTTTAAATCTAAAGCTAGTGTTTTTCCAGTAGATATAATCTTGCTTACAACTTGTGACCAGCCACCAGGAAAAGATCCTAAGTCTAATAATTTAATATTTTTTTTTATAAATTTAAATTTGTTATTTAATTCAATTAACTTAAAAGCTGCTCTAGAACGATATCCAAGTATTTTAGATTTCTTATAAAACTGATCTCTATGTTGTTTTATTTTCCAACTATTGCTTTTTTTGGTTCGTTTCGATTTTTTCATTAAAGAACATCTTCATGATCATCAGCTGATATTTTTGAAATATTTTTTATACTTTGTGATTTATAAATAAAGAAACTAATTGGCATTGAAAAAAAATAAAGAACTCCCAAAACTAAAAGAGTTTCAAATGTGTAATACAGTAAAGCAATAAATACTGTTCCTATAGCTAATAATATAAAAGCTGTTAACTTTGGAGATATAGATATTTTTTTTAGAGATAATGTTGGAAATTTACTTACTAATAAAAATGCAATTAAGATTGTGAAATATGGAGTTAAAGATTTAACGTTTAAATTTAATTCTATCTCCGTAAGCTGAAATATTAAAGGCATTAAAATTAATAGACCACCTGCTGGTGAAGGTATGCCTTCAAAAAAATTTATTTTCCAAGATTCTGTATTATCTATTTTTGTTAAATTAAATCTTGCTAACCTTAAAACACAACATACTGAATAAATGAGTGTAATAGCCCATCCTAATTTTCCATATTTATTTAATTCCCAGAAATATAAAATAAAAACTGGTGCAATACCAAAACTTACAAAATCAGTTAAAGAGTCTAACTCTTTTCCAAATTCTGATGTACCTTTTATCAAACGAGCAATTCTACCATCTAATGCATCAAGTATTGCAGATAGTAAAATAAAAATTACTGCAAGGGAATAGTTTCCGTCAATTGCAAATTTAATTGAACTAATTCCAAGACATACACCGCCAAGTGTTAATATGTTTGGAAGTAAGTATCTAGTTTTTTTTGATGAAACTAATTTAAATTTTTTATTATCATCCATTAATTTTGCGCTATTAAACTTTCCCCAGCAGTAACATTTTGTCCTAATTTCGCTAAAACTTTTTTATTTTTAAAATATATATCTACTCTGCTTCCAAAACGTATTATGCCAATTCTTTCACCTTGTTTAAGTTTTTGATTCTGCTCTACTTCACAAACAATTCTACGCGCAATTAAGCCAGCAATTTGAACAATAATAATTTCTTCGTTGTCTTTATTACATTTTATTTTATAGTAATTTCTTTCATTTTCTTCACTTGCTTTATCTAATGAAGCATTTAAAAATTTTCCAGGCTTATAATAAATTTCTTCTACATTTCCTGAAGTAGGAGTCCTATTAACGTGGCAATTGAATACATTCATAAAAATACTAACTTTAGTGTAAGTCGTATTTTCCAGTTGTAATTCTACAGGCCCGGTTTTTTCAGAAATATCTGTAATCAAACCATCAGCAGGGCTGACTAAAAAATTATCATCACTTATTGAAAAACGTTCAGGATCCCTGAAAAAGTAATAGACCCAAATACTAATAAAAATTAATATGATCCCTAATAATTTAAAAAAAAACAAACAGAAAAACGTTACAATTATTGAAATTGCTAAAAATTTATATCCTTCTTTATGTATTTTTGGAAAAATTGTATTAAACATATTTTTTAATTTGCTAATTTTTTTCTTAATATGTATAAAAATCCTATTTAATCAATCTATATTTTATGGCAAAAATTAAAGTTAGAAACCCAGTTGTTGAGCTAGATGGTGATGAAATGACTAGAATTATATGGTCATTCATCAAAGATAAGCTAATAAAACCATATCTTGACATTAATCTTAAATATTATGATCTAAGTATGGAAAATCGAGATAAATCAAATGATCAAATAACAGTTGATGCTGCTAATGCTATAAAACAATATGGAGTTGGAGTGAAATGTGCGACTATTACACCAGATGAAGCTAGAGTTAAAGAATTTAAATTAAAAAAAATGTGGAGATCTCCTAATGGAACAATAAGAAATATTTTAGGTGGGACAGTTTTTAGAGAACCAATTATTTGTAAAAATGTTCCAAAGTTAGTTCCAGGTTGGGATCAGCCTATTGTAATTGGAAGACATGCTTTTGGAGACCAGTATCGTGCTACTGATTTTTTAATTCCAGGTGAAGGAAAAATGGAAATTAAATGGACATCTAAAGATGGTAAAGATAAAAAAGAATTTGAAGTATTTAATTTCACTGGACCTGGAATTGCCCTGTCAATGTATAATCTTGACGATTCTATAAAAAATTTTGCAAGAGCTTGTATGAATTATGGTCTTGAAAGAAAATGGCCTGTTTATTTATCAACTAAAAATACCATCTTAAAAGCTTATGATGGAAGATTTAAAGATTTATTCCAAGAAGTTTATGAGAAGGAATTTTCTGATAAATTTAATTCTGCATCTATAACTTATGAACATCGTTTAATTGATGATATGGTTGCTTGCGCAATGAAATGGAAAGGTGGTTATGTATGGGCATGTAAAAATTATGATGGTGATGTTCAGTCAGACACTGTTGCACAAGGATTTGGATCATTAGGATTAATGACAAGCGTATTGCTGACACCTGATGGAAAAACAGTTGAATCAGAAGCTGCACACGGAACAGTAACAAGACATTTTAGAATGCATCAACAAGGGAAAGAGACGTCTACTAATCCTATTGCTTCTATATTTGCTTGGTCTAGAGGTCTATCTCATAGAGGTAAATTAGATAATAATGATGAATTAATTAAATTTGCTTCTTCAATAGAGAAGGTTTGTGTAGAGACTGTTGAGAACGGATCAATGACTAAAGATTTAGCAATTTTAATTGATAAGTCTGCTAAATACCTAACAACAAATCAATTTTTAGAAGCAATCGATAATAATTTAAAAAAAAAACTTAATTAATTTTTTTTCTTAAAGCTTCAAACGCTTCATTAATTTTATCTTTATTTACTCCTCCAGCTTGGGCAAAATCTTTTCTACCGCCTCCACCTTTTCCACCAAGAATTTCAGCAGCATCTTTCACTAACTTTACAGCATCAAATTTACTAATTAATTTTTCCGTTACTCCAATAGCAACACCTATTTTTCCTTCATAGATACAACATGCCATAATAATTCCTGATTTAATTTCTTTCTTACCTTGATCAACTATATTTCTTAATTCTTTAGATGGTAAATCAGTGAGCACTTGTTGTCTGAAAATTAAGCTATCGAATTTAGTATCTATTATTTTATTTTTATTTTGAATAATATTTTTTACCTTTGCTTTGTTTAATTGTTTGTTTAAATTTTTTAAATTTTCTTCCAGTAAAATATTTTTACTGTAATTCGATTTAATATTTAGTTTTTTTAATTCATTTTTTTTAATTTCAATTAAATTTAATAAATTTTTATCCTTACTAGTTTTTGCCTCATTGAAGGTTTTTTCAAAATCTTTTAATTGTTCGTCTCTTAAAGCTTCAATGCGTCTTATACCTGATGCTATTGAAGACTGACTTACAACTTTAAATTCTCCAATCTCTTTAGTGTTTTTTACGTGAGTACCTCCACATAGTTCTGTTGAAAAAAAACTATTATTCTCTTTTCCCATAAAAACTACCCTAACTTCTTCTCCATATTTTTCACCAAATAGTGCTAAAGCTCCTAATCCTACTGCCTCTTTTGGCGTCATAATTCTAGTTTGAACATCACTTGATCCAACCACAAAATCGTTTACTACTTTGTTAATTTTAATCATTTCATCTTTTTCAATTGGTTTATTGTGACTAAAATCAAACCTTAATTTCTCAGGACTAACCAATGATCCTTTTTGTGTAATATGTTTTCCTAAAATCCTTCTAAGAGATTCATGGAGCAAATGCGTTGCTGAATGGTTAGCTTTTGAATTATTTCTTCTTTTTATATCAATTAATAAATTAACACTCTCGCCAACTTTAATAGAGCCTTTTTCAATTTTTCCTATATGAATAAAAAGATCACCAACTTTTTTTTGTGTGTCTTTAATTTTTATTTTACAATCTGATGTTTGAATTAATCCCTGATCACCAACTTGGCCACCGGACTCAGCGTAAAAAGGGGTTTGATTAGTAATAATTTCTACCTCATCACCGTTTTTGGCTGAATCAACAAATTGATTATTTTTAGATATCTTTAAAACTATCCCTTCAGCTTTTTCAAATTCGTAACCTAAAAATTCTGTTGGTTGTAGTTGCTCTCTTATTTTAAACCATTTTTCTTCGACTGATTTATCACCAGAGCCTTTCCAATTTGCTCTAGCCAGTTTTTTGCTATTTTCCATTTCAACTTCAAAAGATTTAGTATCAACTTTAATATTTTTAGTTCTTAAAATATCTGCTGTTAAATCTAAAGGAAAACCAAAAGTATCGTACAACTTAAAAGCGACCGGTCCAGGTAAAGTATTGCTTTTAACTTTTTCTAAATTTTCATTTAAAATCTTTATTCCTCTATCTAATAATGTGGAAAATTTTTCTTCTTCATTTTTTAATGTTTCTATAATTAAATCTTTACCAGTATTTAACTCTGGATAACTAGACCTCATTTCACTCAATAAAACTTCAAATAATTTATGAAAAACTGGACTTTTGCTTCCTAAATTATGAGCGTGCCTCATTCCCCTCCTCATTATTCTTCTAAGCACATAACCACGTCCTTCATTTGATGGAAGAATTCCTTCTGCAATTAAAAAGCTGCTAGCTCTTAAATGATCTGAAATTACTCTGTGGCTAGCAATCGTTTTTTCATTAATTGGTGTTTTAGTAATTTCAGATGAAGCTGATATAATTTTTTTAAAATGGTCTATCTTGTAATTATCATGAGTTCCTTGTAATACCGCAGTCATTCTTTCTAAGCCCATTCCAGTATCTACTGATGGTTTTGGTAAAGTTATTCTTTTGTCCTTATAAATTTGTTCAAATTGCATAAAAACAAGATTCCATATTTCTATAAATCTGTCTCCATCCTCATTAGGACTACCTGGGGGTCCTCCTTGAAGTTTATCACCGTGATCATAAAAAATTTCAGAGCAAGGTCCACAAGGTCCTGTATCTCCCATTGACCAAAAATTGTCAGATGTTTTAATCTTAATAATTCTATCATCACCTAATCCAGCAATTTTTTTCCAGAGATTAAATGAGTCTTCATCTTCATGAAAAACTGTAACTAAAAGTTTTTCTTTAGGTAGTCCAAAATCTTTTGTTAGTAAATTCCAAGCATAAAAAATTGCTTGTTCTTTGAAATATTCTCCAAATGAAAAATTTCCTAACATTTCAAAAAAAGTATGATGTCTTGGTGTGTAACCAACATTCTCAAGATCATTGTGTTTTCCACCTGCCCTCACACATTTTTGTGCAGTGGTTGCAGTTTTAAATGATTTTTTTTCTAGTCCAGTAAAGACATTTTTAAACTGGACCATCCCGGAATTTGTAAACATTAACGTTGGGTCGTTATTAGGAACTAAATTGCTTGAATCCACAATTTGATGATTATTTTTTTTAAAATAATCTAGAAATTTACTTCTTATCTCAGTTAATAAAATCTGGCTCATACTCTATTAGATACAGATATTTTTTAAGTTGTCTATTTAGTTTTTTCGTCTTCGACTAGGCATATCTCAGACTTTGTAAGAAATCTTCGTCCTGTCCCATTATCCAAAGAAAACATGCCTCCTATGCCCTTTACAGCGTCTATTGTTAGATCTGTATGCTTCCACTTATCATATTGGTCTTCATTCATATAAAAAGGAGTACCATCAATGTCGCCTAATTTAATATCGCTATTACCCACCATATACTCTTTTGCAGGAAAACACATTGGTGCGCTACCATCACAACATCCTCCTGATTGGTGAAACAGAAGATCTTTTCCGTGAACTTCTTTAAGATCACTTAATAATTTTTTTGCTGATAATGTTGCTTTGACTTTCATAGTTATAAGGCCCGTATATCCTACGGGCCATTATAATATATCGTCTAAAAGAATCCTAATTTTTTCTCACTGTAAGACACGTGTAAATTTTTAATCTGTCTGTAATGATTTAGCATCATTTTATGAGTTTCTCTTCCGATTCCCGATTGTTTATATCCACCGAATGCAGCATGAGCAGGATAAGCGTGGTAACAATTTGTCCAAACTCTACCTGCTTGTATTCCTCTACCCATTCTGTAAGCGACGTTAGCATTTCTAGTCCACACACCCGCTCCTAGTCCATAAAGTGTATCGTTAGCAATTTCTAACGCTTCCTTTTCATCTTTAAACTTAGTAACCGAAACTACCGGTCCAAAGATTTCCTCTTGGAATACTCGCATATTGTTTTTACCTTCAAAGATAGTAGGTTGGATATAATTTCCTTTTTCCAAACCGCTATTTAATTTAGCAACCGACCCTCCTGTTAGAACTTTGGCACCTTCTTTCTTACCTAAATCTAGATAAGATTTAATTTTTTCCATTTGTTCTAGTGAAGCTTGTGCTCCAATCATAGTTTCCATTTTTAATGGATTGTCTTGTTTTACAGCTTTTGTCCTCTCTATAGCTCTTTCCATAAACCTATCATAGATAGACTCTTGAATTAAAGCTCTGCTAGGACAAGTGCAAACTTCACCTTGATTAAGAGCAAACATTGTGAACCCTTCTAAACATTTATCAAAGAAGTCGTCGTCTTTAGACAAAACATCTTCAAAGAAAATATTTGGAGACTTTCCACCTAATTCTAATGTGATTGGAATTAAATTTTGAGATGCGTATTGCATAATTAATCGTCCAGTAGTAGTTTCGCCCGTAAAAGCTATCTTTCTAATTCTTTTAGAAGAAGCTAAAGGTTTACCTGCCTCAAGACCATAACCACTAACAATATTAAGCACACCTGCAGGTAATAGATCTCCAATAAGTTCCATTAAAAGCATTATCGATGCTGGTGTTTGTTCAGCTGGTTTTAACACTACACAATTTCCTGCAGCTAGTGCTGGAGCTAATTTCCACGTCGCCATCAAAAGTGGAAAGTTCCAAGGTATAATTTGTCCAACTACACCAAGTGGTTCAGGCACGTGATAAGAATACTCATCGCTACTTATCTCGCCGATAGAGCCCTCTTCAGCTCTAATAACTCCTGCAAAGTACCTCCAGTGATCAACAACCAATGGTAAATCAGCAGCCATACATTCTCTAATTGGCTTACCATTATCTAGACATTCAGCTGTTGCCAGTAGGTTTAAGTTTTTTTCTATTACGTCAGCTATCTTTAAAAGAATGTTAGATCTTTCACCGATAGATGTCTTTCCCCAAGTAGGAAAAGCTGCGTGGGCCGCATCTAATGCAGCATCTACGTCTTTTTCATTCGAACGTGGCACCTGACATATAACTTCATTTGTAATTGGAGTAGTATTATCAAAATACTTTCCTGATTTAGGTTCTACAAATTTACCACCGATATAATTTCCGTATTTAGATTTAAAAGGAAATTTTACTTTAAGGTGTGAAGTGTCTATGGAAGATGACATCTTAGAGCTTTTTTCTTGTTGTGTGCTCATTATACCCTCCTTTAGTTAATAATTAATTAAACCTAAAATGAGCGTGATTGTATAGTGAAATTTTTATTGTATTTTTTTTTATAACTAAATATTGATTTTATCAATTACAAGTTGTTTGTTTCGTGGGAAACCGAGGGTATTTAACCCCCGGTTAAATTGAAATGACTACTTATCTTCTTCTTTATCTTTATCGCTAATTTTTTCTTCAGGCTTAGGATTACCTTCCAATTCTTTAGTAATTGCGGCAGCTTGATCTCTGATAACTTTTTCGATTTCAGCAGCTACTTTTGGATTTTTTTCTAAATATATTTTTGCGTTTTCTCTACCTTGACCTATTTTTTCTCCCTTATAAGCATACCAAGCGCCAGATTTTTCTACAACGCCTGCTTTAGCTCCTAGATCAACTAATTCTCCTACTTTGCTAATTCCTTTTCCATACATTAAGTCAAACTCAACTACTTTAAATGGAGGAGCTACTTTATTTTTTATCACTTTTACTCTTGTAGAATTTCCAATTATTTGATCTTTATCTTTTATTGCTCCAATTCTACGTATATCCATTCGAACGGATGAGTAAAACTTAAGTGCATTTCCGCCTGATGTTGTTTCTGGATTTCCAAACATTACACCTATCTTCATTCTAATTTGATTTATGAATATAACCATTGTATTTGACTTAGACACTGAACCAGTTAGTTTTCTTAAAGCCTGACTCATAAGTCTTGATTGAAGTCCTACATGATGATCTCCCATTTCTCCTTCTAGTTCTGCTTTTGGGGTTAAGGCGGCAACAGAATCAACTACTAATACTGAAATTGAGCCTGATTTGATTAGTGTGTCCGTGATCTCAAGTGCTTGTTCTCCCGTATCTGGCTGTGAAATTAAAAGTTCTTCTGTCTTCACACCAAGTTTTTTTGCATAAATTGGATCCATTGCGTGTTCCGCATCAACAAAAGCGCAAATACCACCGGCTTTTTGAGCTTCTGCAACAACTTGTAAAGCTAACGTCGTTTTACCCGATGATTCAGGTCCATATACTTCAATAATTCTTCCTTTAGGTAATCCACCTATTCCTAAAGCTAAATCTAAGCTAAGTGAGCCTGTCGAAACCGCTTCAATATCTAAAGCTTGTTGCTGTCCCAACCTCATCACTGAGCCTTTTCCAAAATTTTGATCTATTTGGCTTATTGCAGCCTCTAAAGACTTGTTTTTTTCTTTTAATTCTTGTTCTTTTTTATTATCAGACTTTACTACTTTTAAACCACTTTTTATCATTTTTTATCCTTTTTTGTTACGAATCGATGAGATAATTGTACACCTTTTGTTCTTTTTTGCAAGATTTAAGTAAAACGAAATATAAATTAATATTTATAGCTAATTTAAGGAGTTTTTAGACAATGTTCCTAATTGAAAAGCAAGTGTGATCTTCGAAATGATAAAGTCTCGCTCTGCTTTTGCAAATGATTTTCTGGCATCCAATAACAAACTTGTTGATTGAATAACATCAAGTGTAGTTCTTGTGTTTCCAGAGTCATACTCTAAAGTAATACCTTCGTTTGCAATTTCAGCTGCCTTTAATTGTGCTTTTGTAGCTCTGAGCACGCTTTGTGAAGATTGAAAATTAGACCAAATATTTGTTGTATTTGTAACTGCTTTATTTTCTGCATCTTCGGCAAGTAATGAAGCTCTTTGTTTATTTAAAGATGATTTTTTGATGGAAGAAATATTCTCCCCTCCTTTAATTATTGGCCATGTTACGGTCGCTTTAACGCTCTCTTGATCTACTTTATCAATAGTTGAACTGAAATCTCTATTTTCTGATTTTGAATAATTAATTGAGGCAGACGGAGATAATCTAGCTTTTTCTATATTTAATTCCTTTTTAGATATCTCGTAATCCATTTGCGCTATTAATAAATCTAAATTATTTCGTTTGGCAATTTTTAAAGCTTTACTTAATGTTTGCGGTAAATTTATATTTACTTGATCATTAAGACTATCTGCTGGAGGTATATCTTCCCTAGTAATTCTTTCAAAATTTGTTTTTGAAGCTAACAATTCTGTTTTAGCTTTAATTAAACTTGCGTTCGCTCCAGCTAAAGAAGACTCGGATTGAGCTAAATCTGTTAAAGTAATCTCACCCTTCTGAACTCTTGCACTGTCAGATTCTACTTGTCTTTCAAAAAGACTTACATTTGACTGGTTAAAATTTCTTGTCTTAGTTTTAAATATAAAATCAAAATAAGCTGTTGCAGTGTTCAATATGGTTTCTTGTTCAACTTGCTTAAGTTTAAATTCTGACTGTTTATATTCTAATTCAGATTTTTTAAGGGAATTATACCCTTTAAACCCTTGAAAAATTTTTTGATCAATCGAAACAGTAGTTGATTCACTGTCAAGATTAGTGTCTGAAATACTTGTACCAGTTTGATTAGTTTTATTCGTTGATTGAGAACTAGTTTGATTGCTTGATACAGACAAACTTGGTAAAAATTCACTTCTTGAAATATTAACATTTTGTTTGATTGATAATTTATTTTTTCTTTCAGCATTTAATACAATATTATTTTCTAGTGCAGCATCAATAAAAAATTTAAGCTCATTTTCTGCAAATATAATTGTTGAAAAAAAAAACAAAAAAAATATATTAAGTAAAAATTTCATTTAATTAAATCTTATAGATTTTAACTTATGCTTTGAATCAATTTTTATTATTATTTTTGCTTTCAAATTTAAGTCTTGAGACATATTGCGAGTTATTCTCTCATAATACATAACGAACTTTTTAATTTCTTTAGAGTTCATAATTTTTTTTCCTTTAGATTTTTTTTTTAACTTTTTTTCTTGTAATAATCTCCATTTATAAATATGCTTAAAACTTGGAACTTTTAAATAAATTAAATCGTCAATTAAATTAAAAATTTTTTTATAATTTTTTTTAAGTTCGTCATTTACTTTTTTTCTCCATATTAATTTACTATCTTCTAGTTTTTCTAATTCATTTACAGGTTTTTTTAAATCATTATTTTTTTGAGCTTTAGCTCCAAGGCACCATCCTTCAAATATTACTATATTTGGTTTTTTTGATACTTTAGTCCATTTTCTTTGTAAATGTTGATCGTCTTTACCTTTATCAAACCTAGGAATAGTAATCTCTTTAAAATCATTTTTTTTTAGATTTTTTAAACATTTATATAATTTAAGTGAATCATGAGTTCCCGGCACTCCTCTTGTTAAAAATAAATGATTTATTTCCTTTGACATTTTTTTTCTTTTTTTTAGTGTTTTATAAAAATCATCTATAGAAAAAACTAAAGTTTCTAAATTAAATTTTGTTTCAAGAATTATTTTTAAAACTAATGAAATAGTTGATTTACCTGATCCTTGCCCACCTGCCAGTCCAATAATTCTAGTTTGTTTATTTTTAAAATAATTTTTATTAATCATTTCGCTAATTGGAAGGTAAAAATTATTTAATTGTCCCAATTTATCTCTGAATGGTTCTCCTAAAACTTCTTGAGATTTAAGAAATTTTAAATACTTTTCTTTAACTACAGAAAACCCTTCTATTTTTGATTTCATTAATTTATTTTTTATCTAACGGATGGTTTTTACCATCATTTACACTTATATCTTTTAGTTTGAAAATATCAATTTCATCTATACACCCAAGATTAAATCCCGTCATAGCTGGATTTGATCTTGGATTGTGGTGTGTATAAATTCCACAATTGGAGCAAAAAAAGTGTTTTGCAACCTTTGTGTGAAATTGATAAATTTTTAATTTGTCTTTTCCTTTTGTAATTTTAAAATTTTCGCTTTTAACCATAGACATTATCGCATTTTTTCTTTTACAAATAGAACAGTTACATCTTAAAATTTTATCTAAATTATCAGGAATGTTTATTTCAGCCTCTACTTCTCCACAGTGACATGACAATTTTTTCATATTTTGATTAGGGTTAAGTTTTCAATCTATCTTTTTTTAAGATTATTCACAATAGAGCGAATAAGATCAAGAGATGTTCACCTTTTGATTCTACTTTGATTCACTTTGGGACTCATTATGCAACTATTTAGTGTGTTATATTCACTAAATCTTTAATATCTTGATGGCTACTTAATAATGCCTTCTTATCCTCTCTTAAAGAAATAATAAAAATTAACATATTAAAAATGACTAATAATATTTGCAAGATTTCAACATTAATTTGTAAAAAAATTCCTAAATAAGAGATTAATATAATTAAAAAACTAGATCTTAAAAAAACTTGATATTTAAAAACTGCAATAATTGAAAAAGAATGAATCACTAAATTAAATAAAGACATCTTAGATGGTCCAAAATACCTTGTTCCTCTGGTTGATTCTATTTCATTTAATCGATTTATATTTTTTTTTACAGTTCCAGAAAAGCTACTCCATAAACTTTCTTTATCAAATAAAATTTTAATATCTTCTTTTGTTAAACAGCTGTAATTACCAAAGTTTATTCTTTTTCCGGTAAATGTAAAAGTAATAAATTTATGTATTTGGTACATTAATTGAAAAATTGGTCCTTCAGATCTTTTAATTCTTTTAGCCACTACTGAAGTGTTTGGATCTTTTTTTATTTCTTGTACCAAGCCTTTAATCTCTAGTGGTCTATCTTCACCATCACCATCCATTAAGATAGCATAATCAAATTTTTCATTTATATCAATATATCTAATAGCAAACGCATTACATCTTGCATGTCCTTTATTGTTTTTCATATTAATTATTTTAAGAGATTTAATCTCAGATGGTTTGAATATCTTAGGTTGTTTAACAGTTGAAGAATCGTTTATTATAATGCAATTAAAATTACAATTTTTAATATCTTTAATATTCTGATTGATCTCATTTAACAATTTAATTAAAGACTCCCAGTCATTAAAAACTGGAATTAAAATTATTATTTTTTTCATCTTTTACCAATCATACAGTAACCTATAGGACTTATTTTTCCAAAAAATCCTGGACATACTTTTTTAAGTATGTCGGGATTTCCAGCATAAATTACTCCTTGATCAGGCTTTATATCTGAAGTTTTATTTTTCAAACTATTAACCCATGTTGGTCTAGAGTTTAGGTGATAAGATAAATTGCCAGCTGCCCATTCATCTCCAATGACTATTTTAATATCATTTACAAAATTCTCATCCCATTTGTTTTGTACTAATCTAGCTATTTCATTTCCTGGATAATCAGTTCGTTTATTTTCATTTGATACAGCTATTCCAAAATATAGTGAGGGTGATAAAATTAAAAAAAATAGAAAAATCATATAAAATTTGTTTAAATTGTTGAGCGAAATATATTTTTTTAATAATTGAATTAATAACACTCCTAAAAATAAATAAAAAGGTGTCATCCACATAGTTCTTATTTTCGCTCCGGTCAGCACTGAAGTTGCAATCATTAATGCAATAGGAATTAAATTGATACAGATTAAGAAAAATGTTTTTTTATTTTGTAAATTGTTTTTAAATTTAAATTTTTTAATTAGTGCAAAACACATTATAAAAACAGGTAATAAGATTCCTATCTGTTTCAAAATAAAAATCACTGGATTGCTAATATGATTAATCCAATTTGAATCCATTAAACCAGTTCTATCAAAGCCATAAAAAACAGTTATAAATTCATTTTTAATTAGCCAATTAAAATGAGGAGTTAAAATTAATAAAGAAAAAATAATTGAGATTAAATATTTATAAATTATTTTTTTATTTTTTTTAAAATTTAATAAAAAATAAATTAATATTGCTAAAAGAAGATATATAAAAAGGTATTTAGACAAAAAACCTAGAGAAGAAAATATGCTGAATAATAGCCAATCTTTAATTTTATTGTTGTTTATACTTTTCCAAAAATAATAAACTGTAAGTGCCCAGAAAGGTAATTGACAAACATTAACATTGAACTCTGGAGTAGTAAAATTATAAAAATATATGCCTTCTAAAAGAAATAAAGATAATAGTGAATAAATTTTCTGATCAAAAATCTCATTTGAGAATTTCCAAACATACAAAAAAGAAATAATTACAAATATTTGACTTAGCAGATAATAAGCCCAATCTTGTGATCCAAATATTGAATAAATAAATTCTACTGCAACTGCACTTAATGGTGGGTGCTTGTTAAATCCCCAGTCTAGATTGCTGCCCCAAGCTAAAGCCTCTATTGTGTCTAAAGGCAAATTTCCATTAGATAGCGATGGAATTATTGTCCAAATCACCAAATGAAAAAATAGAAATGTTACAAATCTGTTAAATATTTTTTTTTTTGCTATCATTTTATGAAATTAATACAATTTATAGACTATTGACACGACTAAATTCAAACATATACTCCCCAAATTCAAAAATGCTTAAAAAAAAAACTACTAAAAAAAAATACACTCCAAATTCTAAAGAAAAATATATGTGTGCAAAGCATAAAAAATATTTTTCAGATGAATTAGTTAAATGGAAAAAAGATATAATTAAAGCAAATAATTTGGGAAATTTATTAAATTCTTCAGATGATAACGTTTCCTCTGCCGATATGGTCGACCAAGCATCTTCTTACACTGATAAAACGGTAGAAATGAAAGCTCTTAATCGAAGTAGAAAACTAATTTCAAAAATAAACGCTGCATTAAAAAGATTAAAAGATGGAACATACGGCTACTGTGAAGAAACTAGTGAACCAATAGGATTGAAAAGATTGATGGCAAGGCCAGTAGCGACTCTTTCAATAGAAGCTCAAGAAAAACATGAAAGAGATGAAAAAATTTTTATAGAGGATTAAACGTTAGGAATTTTTTCTCCCTTTTTTAATAAATCATATCCTTTTTGGACAGCCTCCCTTTTAGAAATTTTCTCATACCATCTCATTAAATTACTAAATTTCTTTAAACCAATATCGTGCCATTTATGTCTAGCAATCCAAGGAAACGTTGCGATATCAGCTATTGTATAATCTTTGCCAGCTAAAAATTTAGAATGCGCTAATCTTTCATCAAGTTCTCTATAAATTCTCTCTGAAATTTTAAAGTATCTTTTTTCACCAAATTCACTTTTACCACTATTGTAGTGATGAAACTGATGATGCTGTCCTAGCATTGGTCCAACATACGCTACCTGCCCCATTAACCATTGATTGATAACTGTTCTTTGGTTTTTATCATAAAACTTTCCACTTTTTTCACCCAAATAAATTAAAATTGCACCAGACTCGAAAAGGTTTATTTTTGCTTCGTGATCTATTATGACAGGAATTTTACTAAAAGGACTTAATTTTTTAAACTCATCTTTAAATTGTTCTTCCTTATTAATATTTATTTTTGTAACTTTATAATTATACTGAATTTCTTCTAACATAATTGAAATTTTTTTACCGTTAGGAGTGTCAGCAGTTAACAGTTCAATCACTTTTTACCTAGTCGATCTTGAATACTCTTAGATGAAGTTGTGAATTCAAATCTGTATTTCTCATTAGGTCTTGCTCTTTTAAAGCACTCTACAGATGCTAGGGCAACCTCATGAAATCCAGAAAGAATAAGTTTTAATTTTCCGGGGTAATTACAAATATCACCTACAGCAAAAATACCTTTTTTATTAGTTTCAAAATTTTTTGAATTTACTTCAATAGTTTTTTTGTTCATATTCAGTCCCCATTCAGCAATAGGTCCTAGTTTCATAATCAAACCAAAAAAACTTAATATTGTGTCTGTTTTAATTTTTTCAGTTTTTCCATCATCAAATTTAATTAAAATTGACTCTACACTTTTATCTCCCTCTATAGACTCCAATTGACAAGGTATTTTAATTGATATTTTTCCCTCATTTTCTAATTTCTTTATTTCAGATAATGTGTGAGGAGCACCTCTAAATTCATTTCTTCTATGAATCAGAGTTATTTTAGAAAATTTAGAAAGTTCCAAAGCCCAATCTAATGCTGAATCTCCGCCTCCAAAAATAGAAATATTTTTATTTTTGAATTCATCTTTATTTTTTACCGCGTAAAATATTGATTTACCCTCATACTTTTCAGCATCTTTGGTTGATAGCTTTCTAGGCTCAAATGAACCAACTCCTCCAGCAATAATTATATTAGGTGCTGTAAACTCATTTTTGTTATTAGTTTTAACAATCCAATTATCTTTATCTTGCTTTACTTCATCTACTCTCTCGTTGTAGAAAAATTCAGTACTAAAGGGCTTAATTTGTTCTATTAAATTTTTTGTTAATTCTTCTCCTGTGCACTCTGGTACAGCAGGGATATCATAAATTGGTTTGTCTGGATAAAGCTCTATACATTGACCGCCAGCTTTATCTAAATTATCTATAACTACTGCTTTAAGACCTTTAATTCCTAGTTGATGAACTGCAAACAATCCTACGGGGCCTGCTCCGATAATTATTACATCTGTTTTTTTCATTAAGATTGTTTCTCAGGTGTTGTTACAATTAATCCATCTAATTTATCAGAAACGATTAATTGACAACTAAGTCTGCTGTTTTTTTTTGGCTCAAATGCCATATCTATCATATCTACTTCTGCTTCTTCTGCTTTAGGAATTTTATCTAAACACTTTTCTTCGACATAAACGTGGCATGTAGCACAAGCCATTGATCCTCCACAATCAGCATCTATACCGGGTATATCATTTTGAATAGCGCCCTCCATAACTGATAAGCCATTTTCAACTTCGATGGTTTTTGAATTTCCTTTATTATTTATATAAGTAATTTTTGGCATTATGAACAATATAGAGGTCTAAAAAAAAAGGGCAAGTACGCAAAACGTACCTGCCCTTAATTTTAAATATTTAAATACTAACTTCTTGCTACTCTAGTATTTTGCATTGCAGCAGCCCAAATAATAAGACCAAAAGCGATCTTGTTTAAAAAGTCTGCAGCATTGTAAATAATGTTCAATGCGTTTACATCTACACCACCAGTTAAATATCCAAAGACATAACCTAACGGGTAAACAGCCCAACCGATTGTAACAATTATTCTCATTGCACTGAATGCAGTTGCTAAAGACTTATTACCAGCTTTTGCTGCAAGTGTTCCAGCTTCACCAGAAAATATTTCAAATAAAATATATATCCAGCCAGCCATTCCGATTACAAATCCAACAAACGGTTGAATGTAACCTGCTTCACCTAGGTAACCACCTACTAGCATTACTAATGAACCAATTAAAAGTTTCCAGAATACTGAATTTGGTACTTTTTTCACAGCAGCTAATACAAAGTAGAACTCAAGCATTAGTAAAGGCACTGTTATTAACCAATCAATATATCTATAAACAGTTGGTGACTCACCTGTTCCGATCCATACTTCTCTCATATACATGTAGTGTATGAATGCGATACCAGTTACTAGTCCCGCTACTGTTATTGAAACTCTCCAAGCAGGTGCAACA
>Ga0209631_10000097_pt1 | contig 111053 bp, 85 predicted proteins | sample COG_08_FD_184752 | JGI IMG/M metagenome (GOLD analysis project Ga0209631, IMG submission 184752) | Pelagic Microbial community sample from North Sea - COGITO 998_met_08 (SPAdes) (version 2) | ecosystem: Environmental > Aquatic > Marine > Neritic zone/Coastal water | place: Helgoland, sampling...
ATTTCAGCAGGTTCTGAAGGATACCAAAGATATCCATGTGCTCCATTCCCTGGACCGAAGATATTTTCTTCAGGAGCAGTGAAGTTACCATCAAAGTAAACTGCCACAGATGATGAAGTATCATTTTCATTCCATGTTGATGTTTCTACTGGATGATAAACAGAACTATCCATTATTGAGGCTCCAGAACTTCTAATCATTCTATCAGCAGATAAGATAGGAACTACCTGATCCCCTATTGAATTCAATGATACAAATTGGTGTTCGTGCAGTCCGGAGTATCCTCCATTTAGATATGCAGAATATGCATCTGGATCTACAACATCCCAAAGCTGTTGAATTACTGCCGACATAATCACGGCCCTATCCATTTGATTTTCATAGGAAATATCCAACGAAAAAGCATAGTATAATCCTTGAACTGCACCAGATCTTTCTGCAATCAAAGTGTAAGGTCCTCCTCCGGCAAATAATGCTCCACGATTAATATCTGGAGAAAGTGACATCACTGGTATTCCTACAATTCCTCCTAATGAATATCCTCCCCAATGTATTTCATCTGTATTTATTATTTTCAAATCATCTTCATAAAACTCAGTTAAATTAGAACAGGTATCTGAAAAAGTTCTAGCTAGAACAACATGATTAATCATTCCCTGCTCTAAACTTGCAGAGTGATGGCTAAAGTAATTAGGATCTAACAATGCAAATGAAATAGGGTCGTAATCAACGCTACTAAATCCAGTAATATCAGTTGTCAGCATTGCTGTTTGATATGTATGAGCCCACCCTCTAGGCCCTCCATCTCCTAATCCTAAGAATCCATGTCCCCAGATAGTGATGGGCATATCAGTAGTATCATTTTGTAAGTGAGGAATTGTCATTATGAAAGGAACTTCTCTATTTTCAACAAACACTGGCATTCGATTCTCATCTCTATTAATCAAAGTAGGCGTGTATTCTGACAAAGTGTATTGAGGAGTTGTAAATGTTCCAGTAATTCTTCTTAGTGTGAGATTATCTTCTCCATAATTTTCCTCTACTGATTCGATAGTACAACCAATTCCACCTCCGATTCTCTCTAAAGCATCATCTCTCATTTGGATTATAGGTCCCAAAGCAGACTCTGCAGAGTTAGTACTAAAACTCCAGATTGCCTGAATATCAGATTTCTTGACATCTTTTTCTTGTATGAAGTAGTCAATTAAATTATTAATTCCTATTCTACGATTTTCAATATCGGTCGAATCAGTACTGTCCCCATTAATAATTGCAGTAAGTGCATCCGATGGCTGAATCATTTCTCCAGAATTATCAGATAGGCCATGTACTAATACTCCGTATTCAGTATTATATTCTAGATGTTTAATAGTTCTAATATGGAGAATTACTTCTTCGCCATCTTCCGCTCTTGCATCTAATTCAACCCAGTGTTCGATTAGATCCCCATTTTCTAGATTTACTAACAATGTTTGATGTTGTATACTCATACTTGGTATAATATTATTCTGATTAGCTGCCATATCTAAGTTTGGAGATGTCGAAAAGGCAGTCATTATTTGTGTTGAAGTACTAAAACCATCCATTTGATTGATTAGTGGTATTTCTATGATTGACTTTGAACCAGAACCAGGCAAACTTGTAAAGGAATAATCAATTCTTTTTCCAGTGACTTTAGCTTCATCATCCACTAAGAACGCATCAGAGGGGAAAGGCAACATACAATGAATTGGATTAATATTATCGCAACCATCAGAATGAGGAATCATAACCAATTGTTCTTCTGGTTCAAAGCAACTATCATTAAGCTCACAGTCAGGTAATGGCATATCATTAATTTCATCGTTATTTTCGTCATTTTCAGCAGAATCAATTGATGCTTCTGTACAACCAGACAGTACCATTGAGAACACAGTCAATATCGCTAAAATTGTTTTTATTGAAGACCTCATCGTCTTGTCGAAATGATTCACATGTAAAACCATTCTCTCATGAGTCAGTCAATATTTTATGAAAATGATGTACTCCCTTTTCCTTGGATGGAGAGTATCTGCCTCTATCATAAGATTTAGATGAAACACCTCTTTGAGTTGCTTCCACGATATCTTGATCTTCCAGTTCCACTTTGTCTAAATCTCCTCCAGCACCCTTGCCTAGCAAACTCTTATTTCCTACGAATCCATGATAGATAATTTTCGTTTTATTTACAGAGATTGGATTAACAATATTCACAGATAATCCCCATGGGTAGAAATTTAACATAAGCCCAGGAAATATCCAATAATAGTAAGCTGCAATATTCTCTCCATAGTCAGGGGATGATTCGGGTAAATCAAAGCATTCTTCCCCCTCATTGGCTATTCCTATTTGTAGTACTCCACCTTCAAATAATTCAGTCTTGTAGGAATCATAATCTAGAACGTCATGTAAGTCGCTGTGTACGAATGGGATATGAAAACCTTCCAAATAATTATCAACATAGAGTGCCCAATTTGCCTTGATTTCATAGTCTCTATGCCTAGATTCATCATGCCTAAATTGTTCTAATTTTATCCAGCCTATTCTTCTCTCTAATTCTTCTGAAACAGAGTCAAAGAATTTATTCCCTCCTACAAAATGTAATCCTCTCCATTCCATAACCTGAAATTCTTTTAGATCATCTTTTTGACTAGGGAAATCTTCAACATCCTCAAATTCTGGCATATTCTTCATACAACCATCTAATCCGAATGTACGTCCATGGTATCCGCATTTGAGAGTTTTAGAACTACATGGATTTGTAGCAATAAGCATCCCTCTGTGAGTACAAACATTTGACAAACATCTAATTTCATCACTTTTCACTAAAATCAATGATTCATTGAGAATGTTTTCTAATTGAGGCAATGGGAAAATATTATTTTTTCCAAATTGACTAATATGTGCAGCGAAATGAAATGATTTAGATAATTTAGAAATTATTCTCTCAAAAACCAAACTCTCAGTATAATATTTCGAAGGTAAAGTACGCGCCTTTTCAATATCTGGATGAATCATCGGGGAGTCTTCCATCATAACTACTCAAATCAATAACTATTCAGTAGTTTTCATTCGCCATTGTCACTTTTGCTCTCCAGTTAACAAATACAAAAGAAGGTATAGACCATATTACAATTGAACCAATCCATGCAATTAATGAACCAATAAATAATCCATATTCAATTAACGACCACATTGCTATAATCGAATACATTGCAACAGATGCACCACCCATCATCATTGGACCTGCAGCACCGAGTGGGACTGAAGGCCCTTGGGCTAACCATAGAGCGATCATACTCGTCAAGAATATTGCCGGGAATACTGATGCTAATCCTGCCAATAGTGGCATTCCTAAACTCGAAATTAATACTGCAATACCAATAGCCATGGCGGCTACAATGCCTCTGGCTGCAAGAATCTTTTTACTTACCGAGTTTTTACCCTTAGGTGCAGGTTTTAGATTCCAACACATTGCTATCCCAAGTGATCCAACTAATATAAGTCCAACAATAGATATTTCTTCTGGTGAGTAATTATTATCTATCGCTCTTTCGATAATTTCAATCGTAAATAATCCTACCAATGCCCAAATAATTAGTGAGATAATACTAGTGAAAATTAAGCTACTATTTTGACTCCATGTTTTTGGTAATTTATCTGGAAGAAGAGCCCAAATACTAAGAAAAATCGCATTGATTAGCATTCCCGCGGGGACTATTGCTAGACTAATAATTAATGCGTCATTGCCGCCTTCTGAAGCCATTCCAATTGATGCAGGAATGATGGTAGTTGGAATGGTGCCTAAGATTCCTCCTACAACTCCTCCATATTTTTCAATCAGTACCGTGACCGTTGTTGCAACAATTCCTGCCATTAAGGCGGCTACTAATACGGTCTGCTCTTCCATGTTGGTTCCTACAGACAACCACCAATGATGCCTTCATTTGAGTCCTTCGAGGCGTGTGTTTGATGTGGTGCCAGCATTTCAGCGGTCTCATGGTGGAATGGCCAGAGGCAGGTACTCCGGTTCGTTTAGTGGTTAAGACCTGGGCAGGTGAGACCTCCCATGAAGGACTTTCATTACCTCCTGCTGGTCCTAAATTAGTTACAATGAAGTTAGTTAATGGTTACAATATTTCGTACCCTGAAGTAGTAATTCAGCAAGTAGAAATTCTTGAATCAGTACCTATGGAAGAAGAGGAAATTGTTCAGTCAATACCTCAAGATGAATCTTTACCCCTTGTTCACCTAATCCATACTGGAGGAACTATTGCATCGAAAGTGGATTACAAAACTGGAGCAGTTTCTGCCCGTTTCGAACCAGATGAACTATTAGATGCTGTACCTGAATTACGTTCTATTGCACGTATTCATGCTGTCAAATTAGGTAATATGTGGTCAGATGATATCCGTCCAAGACATTGGAATCGTATGTTGGAAGCAACTCAAGAGGCATTTTCCGAGGGGGCAGTTGGCGTTGTAATAACTCATGGTACAGATACCCTACACTTCACCGCTGCAGCAATTTCTTATGGATGGGCTGGGCAAGGCGGAAGACCACCTGGAAGAATTGCAATTACCGGTTCTCAGAGATCACCTGACCGCGGTTCTTCTGACGCTGCAGAGAACCTAATTGCAGCTGTACATTGGGCTGCTCATGGCCCCTCTCCTACTGGAGACGGCGATTCAGCAGTTGTCGTTCTTCATGCAGATTCATCTGATGGACGTTGTGCTGTACTTCCTGGATGTGCATCTAGAAAATATCACTCTTCAAGAAGAGGTGCATTCAAGTCGATTAATCAAAATCCTATTGCTAATATTTTTGTTGACAAAAAGGGTGCAAGAATAGAGTTTAATGAAACTCAAGCCCATGAAGCTAGAATTGAATCTGAATCACCTATATTTTTCGACGAAAATATTCGAATTGCAGAATTTTCAGCAGGGCCGCATTTACACTCAGATTTAGTTCAAGCCGCCATTGACTCAAATTATGACGCTCTATATTTTCATGGAACAGGCCTTGGGCACTTACCGATTCACGATCCCGAAAATGACAGCTCAGAAAATATCAAGTTGAAATTAACAATTGAAGATTACTGCAAATCTGGAGGTATTGCTGTCATTACAACACAGACAATCCATGGGCCTGTCCATCTCAATGTTTACTCCAAAGGTAGAGATCAACAGAGTATTGGAATGATTGGTCATGGCTCTTTATGTCCTCCAAGTTCAGGTTTAGTGAAACTCCATCATCTTCTTTCTGTAGAAAAAAGTAGAGACTTTGTCGAATCATCATGGGCAGATGACTTATGCGGAGAGAATCCATTTGATTCTCATTCGTGATAGTGTTCATCCGACTCTCTCAATAACCTCCTGTTAGTTCGGTATGTTATGGCCAAGGCCTCGCCGAGTGATAATCTCGATACTTTGCGTCAAATCGCAAATAATCCAGGAGATAGAATTTCGGTCCAAAATCTAAGAAAATCGGGTCGTATGACAGCTAGAGAGAGAGTAAACGCGTTACTTGATTCAGATTCATTTGTTGAAATTGATGCATTTATACAGCATCGTTCAGGTGACCATAATTTACATTTACACAAACCATTAGGTGATGGAGTAGTTGCAGGCCATGGAATGCTTGATGGAAGAAGAATAGTTTGTTTCGCCCAGGATTATTCAATTTTTGAGGGTACAATGGGTGAGATGCATGCTAAGAAAATTTCCAAAATAGTTGAGTTTGCTGAAAAATCAATGTTACCAGTAATTGGTATTTGGGATGGAGACGGTCAGCGTGCACATGAGGGAGTATCTTCTCTAGGCGCTACCGGTGAACTATTGGATATCTTTGCAGCCTGTTCTGGCCGGATTCCAATTATTTCTCTTATTCTAGGTACAGTATCTGGTGTGAGTGCATTAGCAGCCGGCCTTTCTGATTTTGTAATTTTAGGTTCTGAACATGGTCAAATGTTCATGCGTAGCCCATATTTCATCCCAGAAGTAGTTAGCGGAGAAATAGATGAAGAGACATTAGGAGGTGCAGAATCCCATTCTAGTCGTAGTGGTATTGCTTGTTTAGTAGCAGATGATGAACACGATGCGATTAATATCGCAGCAGAGATACTTGGATATTTACCTGATCATACACTAGCAGAACCACTTAATGTTAAATCAGGTGATGAATGGAATCGATCTAGTAAAAAACTTGAAGATATTGTTCCATCTGATTCAAACAAGCCATACGATATGTCTGAAGTGATTAGTGAAGTAGTAGATGAGGGAAGATTCATGGAATTATTTCCTTCATATGCAGAAAATATTCTAATTGGATTTGCCCGCTTAGACGGCCAATCTATTGGTATAGTTGCTAATCAACCGAAAGTTTTAGCGGGATGTTTAGATATTGATTCGTCTGTAAAGGCTGCTCGATTTATCCGAACTTGTGATATTTTTAATATCCCAGTCGTCACCTTTGTTGACGTCCCTGGATTTCTCCCAGGTACAGTGCAAGAATGGGGAGGGATAATTAGGCACGGCGCTAAGATGCTATACGCGTATGCCGAAGCAACAATCCCAAAATTAACTGTGGTAACTCGTAAAGCATATGGTGGTGCTTATCTTGCTATGTCTTGCAAACATTTAGGTTCTGATTACAATATCTCATGGCCCTCTGGAGAGTTGGCAGTTATGGGTGCAGATGGTGCTGTGAATATAATTCACCGACGTGAACTTGAACTATCTTCTGATAAAAGTCAGACTCATTCAGAGTTAGTTTCTGAATACCGAGATAAGTTTGGAGACCCATATGTTGCTGCCAAAAATGGTTGGCTAGATGACGTAATCGAGCCTTCAGAGACTAGGAAGAAATTAATTCAAGCATTGAGGCCTCTTAAATCTAAGAGAGAATGGATGCCTCCAAAGAAGCATGGTAATATCCCATTATGAAATATTTCATTTAGCCAGTTCTTGCAAAACTTTTTCCAAACTAGGAAGGTCATTTTTTCTATTGGGTAGGTAGAAATTTCTCCATGCTTCTAAATGCTGCGCTGCAAGCATTATTATAGCAAAGTCATCAACTTCATATTCTTCATTATACGAAATATGAACTTTATTTCTTGATTCCATATCAATTGAAAAATCTCTATCTTTTTCATAATCTAAATCGACAGAAATTATAGCTTCTCCTGAATCAACAATTGCATCTTCCCATGGTCCTTTGGTAAGTTTTCTTTTACCTGCAATTGGAATTATCTTACCTCCTTCTGCAGCCCAAGACGCTGCAATTGCCCTTGCAGCCGAACCTCCTCCACGTAATTTTAATATTGATTTATTAGGTGAAATTCCAACACTCTCACAAGCCGATATAAATCCAATGCCGTCTGTATTTGCAGTATTCCATTCCCCATTTAAACGTGTTAATTGATTTACAGAACCAACTTCATTTTCGTTATCTAGAGTGAAATTATTGTATATTGAATGTTTCAAAGGGGTTGTACAACTTAACCATATATCTCCCTCAATTTGATCTATTTTTGTTGTGAACTCTTCTATGTTTTCAGCTTCTATGAAAACGCTAATTACATCTGTAATTCCTAAAAATTTTCCAACGATTTCAAAAAGCCTTGGAGTTAATGAATGAGTAATGGGAAATCCAGCAATCCCCCAATAGGCGGGTGTCTTCACATGACCTCCTACGAATTGTTAGCAATGAAGGTTTCAAGTGAGTAGTTCGCTCGGAAAGGTTGATGGACAGTGATTTGGATATCGCCCGTAGGGCAGAACCTAGACCTATTGAAGAGATTGCTTCGAAGCTTGGACTTTCTACTAGTGACCTGATTATGCAGGGGCCAACAGTAGCAAAAATCCAGTGGAATACAATGAAATCAAAGTCTTCTAGTAGGCAAGGTTTCTTGATTCTTGTTACATCAGTAAATCCTACTCCTTTTGGAGAAGGTAAGACAGTTACAACAATTGGTCTTAATCAGGGACTTAATCGAAAGGGGCATAATGCATGTTGTGTAATTAGGGAACCGTCAATGGGCCCAGTTTTTGGAATAAAAGGAGGGGCCGCAGGAGGTGGTTTCTCTCAGGTTATTCCTATGGAGCAAATAAATTTACATTTCACAGGAGATTTACATGCAGTGACATCTGCTCATAATTTATGTTCTGCTATACTTGATAATCATCTGCATAGAGACAATGAACTAGATATTGATACAAATCGTATATTCTGGCCTCGAGTAATTGACATGAATGACCGTTCTTTGAGAGAAGTTACCATCGGTCTTGGCGGTAAATCGAATGGTTTAGTTCGAAGTGATAGATTTGATATTACAGCCGCTAGTGAAGTTATGGCTATTTTATCACTTTCTCGAGACTACAAAGATTTGCGTGCTAGATTAGGTAGGATAATTATTGCAGAATCTAAAAGTGGAGAACCAGTAACTGCTGAAGATGTAGGTGCTGCAGGTTCTATGGCTCTACTTCTAAGAGATGCATTACTTCCAAATCTCGTTCAAACACTGGAAGGCGATCCGGCATTTGTTCATTGTGGACCTTTTGCAAATATTGCACATGGTAATTCTTCCATAATCGCTGATTCTCTCGCACTTTCATGTACTGATTATGTGGTGACTGAAGCAGGTTTTGGAGCAGATATGGGTGCTGAAAAAGCTCTACATATCAAGTCTTTAGCCTCTGGTAAAACTCCTGATTGTGTTGTGATAAATGTTACAGTTAGAAGTATGAAATTACATGGCGGAGGTTTTTCAACTGGTGGAGGCAAAAGGCCTCCAAAAGAAGAATTAGAGTCTGAAAATGTTGATGCAACAAGAAAAGGTGCGGCTAGTAACTTAAGGAGACATGTCAGAAACATTTCAATGACCGGATTACCAGTAATTGTTTCAATAAATAAATTTTCTACAGACACAGATGCCGAGATACAAGCAATTAGTGACGAAGCTAAATTAGCTGGTGCGAAAGATGTTGTAATTTTTAGAGGACATGCAGAAGGAGGTTTAGGTGCGGGTGAATTAGCAGATGCAGTAGTTAACGCCTGTAAAAAACATGATGAATCTGGAAGACAATATTCTCCAATTGTTGAATCAGGAATGTCGGCTAGAGAAACTATTTTGAAAATTGCAACAAATGTATATGGGGCTCATAATGTAGATTTTAGTCCCGAGGCGCTACGCTCTTTTGAAACATTAAAGAAATGGGGCTTAGATAAACTTCCTGTTTGTATGGCAAAAACTCAGTATTCATTCAGTCATGAAGCATCTGAACTAGGGGCTCCAACCGGATTCACTTTACCTATTAGGGAGATAAGAATTAATGCCGGTGCAGGATTTTTGGTTGCGATATGTGGGTCTATGATGACTATGCCCGGATTACCAAAAAGACCAGCAGCAATGGATATGGACATGGACGAAGATGGTAACCTAATGGGAGTATTTGGTTGAGGTTGAGGTTGTGCGACAGATTAAGAAACTCGAGGAAGGATTCCGTTTAAGGATTGAATCTGAAGATGATCTTTGGGCGCTATCTCAACTATGTCGGCCTGATTCGATTCTTGGAATGTTATCTCATAGAAGGGATTCTAGTACGGGTACTCAGGAAGACGGAAGGGCCAAGAGTGCTGAAAGGAAACCTATGTGGATAGTTTTGGATGTAGAAAAAACTGAGTTTCAATCATTCACTGATAATCTCAGAGCGCATGGAATAATTAGGGACGCCAATTTTGACATAGGGAGTCACCATACTCACATTATTTCTCCTGGTGACGAAGTCGAGTTGGAATTTCCAGGAGGTTTTGTCAAATCAGACTTATCTTTGCTTAAAGAAACCATTTCATCAGGTAAAAAGGCGAAATCAGCACTTATTGTGGTAGAGAATGATGAAGTAATATTGTTTGAAGTAACCTCTCATGGTATTAGAGACGTATCACAATTTACCATGCGTGGTGGCGGTAAAAGAATAAATGATTCATCAGGAGTGAGGAGAGCTTTTTTCGAAAGAGTTGCAAAAGAAACAATTTTGGTATTTTCCGATGAAATGCCTATGGTAATTTGTGGTCCTGGACTAGCGAGAGAGCAATTTGAATCAATGCTCAGACTAAATGGTTCGAAGAATCAGATATTAAATGCAGCCACTTCTATAGGTGGTAGATCTGCTGCCAATCAGGTACTAGCTGATGGTTTAGCAGATGCAGTACTAGGTGAACATGCTCTAGTATCTCAAATTAAAGCAATTGAAGAGGGATTGAAAAGAATCTCCACCAACGGAGCTGTTGCTTACGGGATTAAATTTATTTCTGAGGCAGCAGAATCAGGAGCCATCGATGTGTTAGCCATCGATGCAAACCTGATACGAAGTCCGGATTCTGAGGTTAGAAATAATTGGGAAACTATCTTACATACCACGGAATTATCTAAAGGAAAAATTATTCAAGTTTCTGAAGAACATGATTCTGCTCAACAATTGTTGGGTCTCGGGGGCGCAATAGCTTTGTTAAGATGGAAAATGGATTGAATAACATGTCTGTTTCAGAAATCAGGATGGTTGCTTTTGGTGATCCAAAAAGGAATGATAATGCTTTCACTATTTCTTCATATTCCAATTCTTATGGGGCACAAACAAGATTTATCACTTGTGGTGATAAAGAATCATTTTCTAAATTTGATCATGGAAGTATTGATTGGAGAGGCTCAACAAATGGTATTCATTGGTTAATAAATTCCGCAGAAACAATACTATCGGGAGACTCTCCAAAGTCAGCAGTTGGTGCTGGGATGACTTTTGGAGAACTAGAAGGTGCTAAGATGGTAATGATTGTCGACGTTCCCCAAAATTTAGAAGATATTTCTAAATCGTGGGGATTTGTGATAAGTAGAATTAGACAAATTCATGTATTATTTTTCACACCTAGAGCCTTAGATGCAATATCTGAATTAGAACAAATTCCGGTTGAAAATCTTCTCAAAGAGATTCGTAATAGAGGGCTTGTTCCTCATGTATGTACCTATCTTAGTGATGAGAAGAAAGCTATAGTTGAGCACTCCATGGGTTCGGTTTCTGTGACTACAAAAAATTCACTTCAACCTTTAGAATGGTTGGCTAGATATATTTGCAATCTTCCATTTTCAGGGACAGGTGATTTAGGAGTAAAAAATGCCTGTTTAGGTTAATTTTTATCGTATTTTATTGAAAAACTTTTCTTAAATTATTATTTGAACTGGGACTCATAGCAACAATGCCTTTTGAAGGGTCACCCGTTCGGCCAACCCTCGGGGGATACAAGTATGCCACTAAGATTAGGTCCAGCAGGTGTTCCTTTGTCATGCAAAGGCCGCACTATAGTGGAAGGTATGGATGATATCACTGTACTTGGTTTAGATGCTATGGAGATACAAACTGTCCGCACAGTTCAGCCAAAACATTTCGATCAATACTGGCAAGCAGGAATACTCTCTTGGGATTCTGATATTGAAATGAATATGCATGGTCCTTATTATGCGGAATTATTAGGCAATCGTAGAGAACGTAATCGTAGTTTGCTGAAAATGGAGTCTAGTATGCAAGCCGGAAAAATTCTCAATGCGCGCCATTTGACATATCATGTTGGCCCTTATGGAGAATATGAGCCCGGAAGTGCTGCTAATGAACAAGTAGCAAATGTATTTTCCGGTGTTGTTGATAGGGTTCGTTCAATTTGGGGAGATGCTCAAGAAGAACTAGATTACGCTGCTTTCCCTTGGATTCACGAATCTGAACCTTCATTAGTCGGAATTGAAACCTCAGGACGTCAAGAATTATGGGGTACAATTGAGGAAGTACTAGAAGTTTGTAACCATGTTGAAGGAACCGTTCCCGTGATTAATATGGCTCATATTCATGCTAGAGGTCATGGTAAGATGAAAACTAGTGAGGACTATGCAGAATTATTTGATCTTGTTAGAGAAAGTTATGGTGGAAAGAAGTTTTACTGTCATTTTGCAGGTGTTGAACATAGGATGGGTAATGCTTTACATTATACTCAGATTAAGAAATCTGATTTGAAATTTGAACCATTCGCAGAATACTTAGCAGAGGAAGGAGATTGGTTAGATATTACAATTATTTCTGATTCACCATTGTTGGAACACGATGCAATGTATATGCTACAACATTATGATAAAGCTCGACAAAGATTATTGGAGATCCGTGCTCGTGATGAACGTCGTTTGAAATTAGCTAGAGAACAAGGAATGTCATCTGACGAAATCGCTGAACTCGAGAGACAAGCAGCAGAGGATAAAGAAAAATTAGAGTCAGAAAAACCCGAAGAAATAGAAAAGCCTACTAATAAAAAGGCCGCTCCTAAGAAAAAAACTGATTCCAGTACAATGATGTCATTTGAAGACAGCGATGACGATGACGATTTGTTCTAAATCACTCAATATGGCTTCTAACTAGTACTGATGCCGGCATGTTTGGTGGATCACTAAATCCAAAGTTTGCTTTCGGTGAAAATTTACTATAGAGCCCTAAGTTTTTGCCAGCGATTTCCCCTTTAGCATTTTTTAATCTAGAAATTTTATCTACTACATACCATTCTTTTCTACCATTTTTTGTTTTACCATGGGTTTTAGTTCTAAATATTAACCATCCAAAAAAATACTCGACAGTCGCTACAAACCAAAGAGGCCTTCTTTTGATTAAGAATGATATTTCTTTCCCCCAATTGAATTGACAATTGATGTCGGTAGTACTGAAGGAAATTTCTTTTGATTTTCTTTTGATTTTTATTTCTTCAATTTTCACTTCATCAAAGTCATATAGGGAAAAAATATAATCTCCAATTTCACTATTTGGTGCGATAAGAATTTTTGTACCATCAGGTTTTGCCCACATGATATCTGCAAAACTTCCAAATGGGGAACTTTCCCACATTCCAATAACTATTCTATCTCCTGAATCAAAACCACATGAAGTAATGCGTCCTTCAAAGATATCCATAATGTACCGATTGAACAATACTTAATGAATTACTGTATTCAAAACTATACGTCATTTCAATTATTTGCTGGTGGGACTGGCCGGACTTGAACCGGCGGCCTCCGCATCTTCAGTGCGGCGCTCTCCCAGCTGAGCTACAGTCCCATTAGCATGCACGCCACCGCACTATCCTCTTCAATTGTTCTGAGAACTCAATTAGCATCTGATAGTACTTTGACTTGCATTTTGTGTAGTAATGAATTACCTTTTTCAGCCATATCTAGTAATGAATTAAGTTGCTCTCTACTGTATGTTGATTCTTCTCCAGTCCCTTGAACTTCTACAAATTCTCCATTACTTGTCATTACTACGTTCATATCAACATCAGCATTACTGTCCAAGATATAATCTAAGTCTAAGTAGATATCATCGCCTATGAGTCCAACACTTACAGCGGCAACATCATTCATAATTACATTATTTTCATGATTACTTTTTTCTTCTTCAGACAAATTTGGTTTTTTCCATCCATTCTTCAAATCTTCCCTACTAGGTCTCATCCCAATTGGCAGACATTCACCTTCATTTATCAATCTGCGAACAGCTAATCTCAGAGCAATACAGGCTGCAGTAATTGAAGCACATCTAGTGCCCCCATCTGCATTAAGTACATCACAATCAACTGTTAGGGCAATAGGGCCTAATTGCTCTAGATCTATAGCTCCTCTCAAAGATCGTGCAACTAATCTTTCAATTTCTTGTGTTCTTCCTTTAGCTCCATTTCTTTCTCTTCTAAAACGGCTATCTGTAGAACCTGGCAAAAGTGAGTATTCAGCATGGACCCACCCTCTTTGTGAATCTCTAGGGAACCATCTAGGTAATCCATCCGCTTTAGTGACACAAGCGAGAATTACAGTTTCTCCTTGGCGATATAATACAGATGCCAAAGCATTAGGGGTGAAGTCTAAAGTGACTTCAATTTCTCTCAATTTATCTTTATCTCTACTGACTTCAATGTCGCCACTCTTCATCTTGCTCATGGTTGTCGGGCTGAACACCCTTTGATGAATCATTCTCTTCGAGCATGGGCGGGTCTGAATGAATCTACTACCTCGGGGTGGGTCGTTATGTAGGGGCCTCCAATCAAATCTACGCAGTATGGTACGGCCGCAAACATTTCATCTAATATTTCCCTAATTGAACGTGGAGAACCTGGTAAATTTATGATTAGAGTCTCTCCTCTAATTCCTGCCGTTTGTCTAGAGAGAATTGCAGTAGGGACATACTTCAGAGATATAGAACGCATTTGTTCTCCAAATCCTGGTAATATTTTTTCACAAACAGATATGGTTGCTTCGGGAGTAACATCTCTAATCGCGGGGCCAGTCCCTCCAGTTGTCAAAATTACTGAGCAATTTTTTATTTCAACTAAATTTATTAAAGTCTCTTCTATAATTGATTTTTCATCAGAAACTAATTCCCTAACTACTTCCCATGGAGATGACAGCGTATTCTTTAGAAATTCTTCTATTGCAGGACCGCTGAGGTCTTCATATTCGCCTGAACTTGCTCTATCTGATGCGGTCAAAATCCCAAATCGGCATAGTTCTCCGGTCCCCATTGTACTTCCATAAAGGGCATTTAATCAAAACGCCATCGGTGCGAATCTTTGACAAATCAATGAACATGTTCAAGGACCTCCATGCTAGCAAAGCCTTCCCGGAGGTTTGCAAGTGTTGAGTCCACCCAAAAATACACGCCGATGCGTAACTTCTTTTTTCCATCAAGAAATTTCATTGATGGGTTCTGTATCGGTAGTTAAAATAGTCTCACCACTTTAATCTTGAGTGAGGTAGTAAAATGACTGATAAGGAAAGATATGCTGTGCAGATAGCTTTAGTGAAAGAAGAATGTAAAGATGTAGATGAAGACGAAGTAGCTAAGGAATTTGAAAAATATGAAAATGAATTTCTCATTCCTCCTAATGATGCAGTAAGATCTGTAATACTTAAGTTTCAGAAGGTCAGTGGTAAGGATATGGAATCTTTTCCTGGAACGACCGCTCGAGTTGAGAAGAAAGTAGATAGGTTCAAAGAGTTAGGTTCGGATGATAAGAATGTTACATTAGAGGTTGCTGTAGTAACTTATGTTCCAAGGATACAGATGGTAAGGGGTGAAGAAAAGCAGATCGCATTTGGATGGATTGAAGACAATCCTTGGGAATCAACAGACAAAAGAGAAAGATGGGATTTCAAAGATTGGGGTGCACATTCGGAAAACCTAAGGCCAAATTCTATTGTTAGGCTCGAAGGTGTATCTGTAAATGAGTGGAATGAGAAACGTTCAATCAATATTAACAGAGGTAGTAGAGTAACAATACTTCGAGAGGGTGGTCCTGCAGTTCCAACACTTAGTGATGAACCGATTTTAATAGAAAAAGCATCTGAGAATGAAGGATATGTCAATTTACTAGTGAGAATAATTTCTCTTAAACCAGATGTCATTACCAAAAGAGATGGTAGTGGAACAATAGATATTTTCCGAGGTACTTTGGCTGACTCTTCCGGAAAAATAAGTTTCTTATCCTGGGTTCCATTAGAACATGAAGTTGGAGATTTAGTAAAAATTGAGGGGGCAATGATAAGAAAATTTAGAGAAACCCCCGAAGTAAATGTGAATGACAGAACTAAAATCGAAAAATTTCACGATAGTAACTTTGCTAGTATTGAAGATTTATCTAAAGCAACAACTTCACAAATTTCGGATCTAAGAAATGGAATGAAAGATGTAATTGTAACGGTTCAAGTTGAATCTTGGCAATCTAGAACATTTACAAATTCTGATGGTGAAGAAAAGATAGTCCGAAGTGGAGATGTAATGGACCCCTCAGGTCGTTGTAGATTGACAGCTTGGTGTGAAATAGAACCTAAACCTGGCGATTTTCTACATCTAAATGGTGCCCGAGTTCAATTTTGGCAGGGTTCCCCTGATTTAGTAGTAGATAATTCTGAACAAATACAGAATCTATCTGAAGCGCCTTGGGATGCAATCAATCCTGAAAGTCATTGGGTTCAGATTACTTTATCTGACTTAGTAAATGGTGGTTCTCGAAGAGGTATTAAAACAACTGGAACAATTGTTGCAGTAAAAAATGATTCAGGGATTATAGAAAGATGTCCTGAGTGTAAGAGAATTCTTAGAGATGGTTCATGCCAAGATCATGGGCCACAACATGGTGTAGAAGATTTAAGATTGAAATTTGTAATCGACGATGGTGTCAATAATGCTTCTCTTATCTTAGGTAAAATACCGTCTGAGAAGTTTCTTAGTATGACTCAGGAAGAGGTTAAAGAACAAATTTCTCAGAGAGGAAAGGAAGATTTCATCGCTCATATCAGAAATAAAATCCTGGCGCGAAAAGTGGTTATAGATGGGCGCTCTTTAGTCGATAACCAGGGTGCTATGATTCTTGCAGAGAATATTGGTTTAGATACATCTACAAATGAGGATGCAGCCAATTTAGTTATTGAGGAATGGGGGGTGCTGCTATGATGAATCAAGTTAGATTTGGTAGACAAAGTGCCATAAGAATTTTCGCACAAGAGTACTCTGATTCGAATCTACCTTTGGAAGGAGTTGGTGAATATGCTCCTAGCTTTATAATCACAAAATTAGGTGCTAAAGTAAATAGAGCACTTTTCGGTGGAGTTATTGATAGATTCGAAAGAAGAGAAGGAGATAATGGTCCTACATATTCAGGACATTTGAGAGATGCCACTGGAGGTGTGCACAGATTCCAAATTGCTCCATTCCAGCCCGAACTTCATGCTGATGCTGAAGAACTACTAGCCAGATTTGAATCCGGTGATAGGTTTTTGATGATGATGATTGGTCGTGCAAGATGGTTCGAAAGTGATGACGGAGGGATATTCACTTCATTCCGTGCTGAAGAATTCACAACAGTGGAAAGAAGTGTCTATGTTAATTGGCTGGTAGAGGCCTCGGCTGCAACTCTTAGAAGACTTGATGCATATAATTTGTCTTTAGAGTCAGAAAATACCAATGAATCATTAAAATCTGCAGGTGTTCCTGCGGATTTAATCGAAGGTATGATATTAGCCAAAAATCACTACAGTAGTTTTGATCCTGAGAATTACAAGGTAGGGGTTCTTCAAAGCCTTTCCATGGCCCTTAGTTCTAATTCAGAAATTGAACAAATGATTACATCTACTGAAGAATCTACAGTGTTAGAAGTTCCAGAAAATAGTCCTCAGATGAAAAATGATGCTGTAAAAAGTGATTCAAAACCCACAGGTGATGTAGATGATGTAATCCTTAATGTTATCAGAAGTTCTTCAAACCCTGATGGTATGCCATATGATTCTATAGTTCTCGCATGTGTAGAAGCAGGTTTTTCTAGAGAGTCATCTGAAGATGCAATAGAAGATTTGAGAGATATTAAATGTGAGATTATTGAACCAAGATTTGGATTTTTCCAAATATTAGACTAATCTTTACCCTCTTCAGATAGTATTTTTTCAACCAAGGAGAGTTTATGTTTAATTCTATTAATATGTTCCATTTCATTTGTCTCTAGATCAGTAATTCTTCCTAAATCAGCACCTTTGATTTCTGCAATATTTGTGGCAACTTCTGAAAGTCTTTGCTTTACTCTATCATCTTTCAATGGCCATCCTCTTCTAATGGCCAATCTGATCAATAAATCAATTTCTTTTTCCCCCCATGCTCCATCACGATTTTTGATTATTGTGCCAATCATTCGATCTAAATCTTCTACCCTTGCCTGGATTGTGAGAATATCTCCTTGTACTCCAAAATCTGCATCTTCAAATCCTATCATCAATGAATCATGAGCATCTTCCAATGCGGCATTTGACACTTCGTCTTTTATCTCTGGAATGATTTTTTTATTTTCATTTTCTGATTCAATCAAATCTTCTTCATCCCTATTAATAATAACTTCTTCATTTTTTGAAGATACAATGATTCCATTTCTTCTAAGGCTCCTTTTTATCCGTCCCCAACCTTTAGATTGACTAGTTAATACTCCTGCAACTCGTCCCATTAGTACTGTTCTATTCCCTGTTAACGGCAATTCCAAAAACTGACATAACTCGTGTAACTTTTCTCTGTCGATTTCTGCAAGTCTTTCGATAGTCATTCTTCTGGAATCGAAATTAAGATGCAACCATAATCTCTGTCTTCTTTCTTTGTGAGAGCCAGATGATTTTATTCCAAAAATTTTCAGTACTTCTCCAATTTCTCTATGCGGCATTGACTGGATACCTTCCCAAGATAAATCGAAGTCACCTAGAACTTGGTGTTGAATTAATCTGGCTCTGAGCACTTCTACAGAACCTGATTTAGCTAATTCAGCAGTTTCAGCTCTTTCTCTGAGTGTCATTAAAGGAGACAGATAGAGGTCATTCAATAGCTCTGAATCGACTTGCAACTATCTTCCCTCGCACGTTCGAGAGTTCTGATGTGTCATATTAATTGCGTATAGATTGGATTTTAATCGTTCATTTGATTACTAATTCCTTACAGCGGTTTAGTCATTAATGAATTTAATTTCATTCATTTCTGCTCTTTCAAGAACTTTTGTCCAATCTTTTTCTGTAGCAACCATTGCAATTTCATATTTTGAATAGGGGACTACTCTGTGTAAAGAAATAGTTCTCTTCCCATCATTTGAGATTTTTTCAATTCTTAATTCTACTAATACTTCATTTGTTATAACCTCGCCTTCTAAGTCATGAAATGATTGTTCCATAGTCAAATCTCTATGTTTTTCCGCCTGAATCATCAAAGTACTCAACTTCCTATGCCTAACTAGTACGCCTATGGATTCTAACTCCTTTTTGTCCATACTGCTGAGGAAATAATCTTGGATTTTCCATATTGTGTCACCTTCTATCTCTGTAAATAATTCTGCAATACTTTTTGGGAAATTCTTTCTCCCAATAATTACTACTAAATCTGAGTATGGTTGAGGTAAGTAATGACTATCTCCTAAATTGTGAGGATCTGGTAATAATGAATGCCTTCTACCACTAATATTTATTTCAGAATAAATTACTCTTGGAATAATATATCCATCGATTTCCCCATTCAAACGTAATTCTTCCATCCATGAATATTTTTCTAATTCATCATCAAAAATCTCTTCTCTCTCATTAATCTCAATAAACGCTTTTGTAGATAGAACTCTCAATCCTTTACGAGCTCTCCTCAATTGCCTTCTTACTAATTTTGAATCCGATAATATAATTCCTGACTTAGGTTGATATTGTAATTTATTTTCTGAAACTAGAATCATATTTGGTGTACGAGGAGTTCTTGCGCCCAGAACCTCACAATTTGCATCATAGATCTGCAAATGTTGTCCATGCAATAATTCTGCTGGCATAGCTAATAAGTCAAGTTCTCCATTCTCTAATTTTTCCAGTGTCTCAGTCAGAGAATGATATTTTACAACATCTATTTCTTGATCAGGGGCTTCTTCTGAATCGAAGAATTTTTCCATATATTTGTCTACAGGACATGATAGGATAGATAGAGTTCCGAATTGTATTCTTTCCATAATCGCGTCCACCTCTAGGGAGGGAGCACGCCATGTGCTCAAACTATCCGGCTAGACACTTATTGATATAGGCGACCCCTCTCATCTGTATTGAAGTCACATGGTATCTCTCAAGTCCAGTCATCGTCAGTTGACAAAAATGAGAGATATAGTGGATGAAGCTTTGGAAGACTTTGTACAAGAAAAAATGGCTAGTTCCCAAGCACCTGCTATGAATCTAGCGCGTGAAGTTCTGTTAGCAGGAGGTAAAAGATACCGTCCAGTACTTGCCCTATTGGCTTTCGAAGCAGCAGGGGGTAAAGAAATTTCAGAAGTTATGGATCTGGCATTGTCTGCAGAGATTATTCATACTGCTACTCTGGTTCATGATGACATATATGACTCCTCAAAAACTCGTAGAGGAAAACCCACTTTACACGCCTCCCACGGATTAGCTCATGGTATAATTGGGGGAGATTATCTATTTGTTTTAGGCTTTGGATTAGGTGGGAAATACGATGCTAGAATTGTTGAAAGAATGGCAGAAACCTGTGCAAACATTGCTTCGGGTGAATTACTTCAACATGAGCATATTGGGAATTTAGCAACAACTCCTGAGGATTATTATTCGATAATTGATGGGAAAACTGCAGGGCCCTTTGCTACAGCCTGTTCTTGTGCGGCTATTATCGCGGGTGCTCCCGATGAAGTGATTAACTCTCTAGAAGAATTTGGATGGGAAGTAGGTAGAGCATTTCAACTAGTAGATGATTTACTTGATTTGACAGGTGATGAAAAAATGGGAAAACCTCGTGGTAGCGATGTTCATGAAGGTAAAATGACTCTTCCATTGATTCATGCTTTAACAATGTTACACGGTGTTGAAAGAGAGCAATTAGCAGATATTCTACAAAACTTTTCTGACGATAGATGGAATGAGTTAGTATCTTTACTTTCCTTAGCCGGTTCTTTCGAATACTCCGAGCAATTAATTGAGAATCATGTAAATAGGGCACTTAGATACTTAGAATCATTGCCAGATAGTGATGCAAGTAAACTAATGGCAGAAGTAGCAAAAAGGTCTCGTTCTAGGAAAAAATAGTTATTATGAGACACTCAAAGGTGAACAAATGAGTGAGAAAACAAGTTGGGACGTAATCGTGATTGGGGGAGGTCCTGCCGGCTCAACCACTGCTAGGTACTTGGCTGAAGGTGGAGCCGATGTTCTTGTTGTAGACGGTCGTGACCCGATTGGTACTCCTCTACAATGTGGTGAACTAGTTCCGACTAATGAAGAAATGCGGCGTCTATGCCCCAAAGTACCCAATATTGACGATTTACTGAGGACGCCTGAACATGCAATTTCTCGAAAAACATCTGAAATGCACCTAGTTCCTCCTTCTGGAAAACCTCTCCAGTTTCAGTTTGAAGGATACATGTTAAATCGAGTAGCTCATGATGAAGCCTTAGTTGATTTAGCGAAATCAAGGGGTGCTGAATATCTTGTTAATTCTCGTGTAGATTCTATTGGTGGGAATACTGTTAAACTAAGGAGTGGCAGGGAATTAAATGCTAAGGTAATTGTAGGTGCGGGAGGTCACAACGATCCATTAAGAAGGACTTTCTGGAATGAATCTAGTCTTAAAATCCCTGTTAAATTTGTTCTAATGGACGGAGACTTTGGAGATGCAGTTGAATTGCATTTTGGTTCAATGGCTCCTGGCGGCTATGCTTGGATGTTTCCTAAAAATAGAGGCGCTAATATCGGCGTAGGTATTCAGAATAAGTTTTCTAAGAATAAAAATCTAAATGATTTATCAAATGATTTCATCAGTCGCTATGAAGGAGATATTACATTTTCAGGAGCGGGTTCACTTCCAATGTCAGGTTCAATCAAAACTTTCGTCAAAGGTAATTATGTCTTAGTGGGGGATTCGGCTGGGATGGTCCTACCTTCCAATGGGGCGGGAATTACTATTGCCATGATTGGTGGACGGATTGCAGGACAAGTAATTTCTGAGCATTTGAAATATGGTATTCCTCTGTCTGAATATGAAAAGCGTTGGAATAAACAGATGGGTAAGGTTATGAGAAATTCAAAAAGAGCCTTCTTTCTCGGTAGCTTTGTACTAAGATTACCTGATTGGATAATAAATTCAATGTTTAATAGGTTCACTAAGTTCATGGTTTGGAGATTTATCACCTGTAGGAATATGTTTGTAATATTCTAGTTTCAATCTAGAGGCTTTTCAGCCTGCCAGATAGTAGCCATACCAGGGAAAATTAATTTTGCTCTTGAGTTTTCAAAACCAACTTCTTCAAGCATTTTTACATAATCTCTAGTCGTCCCAAAATGAACATAAGTCTTAGTTAACCACTTCCAAGGATGCTCATCTTGTTTACAGATTATTTTTGCATAACTACCAACCCAAATTCTCATCCATAACCAACCTAAGTACCCGTGAACTCTGTTTATTTTGGCAGGATCCACAATCACTATTGAAGAACCGGGTTTTAATACTCTCAAAACCTCGCTTAATCCCGCCTTTTTATCGTACCAGTCTCTGAATGAAAATAATGTGCAAACAGCATCAAATCTATTTTCTTCAAAAGGTAATGCTTCGGCTTTACCTTCGACAAACTTAGCTGCAGAGTAGCCATTTCTCTCCCTCATTTCATTTACTCTTGGTTCAGCCACACGAAGCATTTCAGGTATGGGGTCTAGGCAAATTAATTCCCTACCTTCTAATTCTTCAGCAAAACTTCCTGGCCCACATCCTACCTCTAGAATAAGTCCTTCTTCAGGTAATCTTTCCCTGACTTTTCTTCTCCATTTAGAGACCTGTCCCAATGTTGCAAAGCGATTAATTTTATCATAAACAGGTATAGTAGCCTCTAGATTTTTTTGGAGTTCATTCCAATCATCTTCACCGATAGTCTCGGTATCCATGAACTATCGCAAAAGATACAACTATTTGGTAGGTGCTGATGGTGGTATCATAATTATCACTTGATACATTTTAGGACTCACTTCGGTTATTATCATATACTAATTTTCGGTCGAGAACAACATACAGGTGCTGTCCATGGCTAGAGAAGATGTTCTACGTGCAATTAAAGATGCTGAAATAGCGGCAACTGAGACGTTGTCCAATGCTAAAAAAGACGCAGCACAGATAGTTTCTCAGGCCAGACAAAACGCATCTGAGATTTTGACATCTGGAAAAACAACATCTGAGTCTGAAGCACAAAATCTAATTTCAGATGCTCGTGCATCTGCGGGTACAGAAGCAGAAGTTGTTTCTAATGACGGTCAAGCCGCACAGAAAAATGTTCACGATTCTGGTAAAAAAAATCGGGACAAGGCAGCGAAATTAGTCATTGACTCGTTTAGGAAATAATTGTATCTAGGGGGTCAAAAAATGTCTCAAATTAAAACGCAGCGCATGGGTAGATTACTTGCTGCGGGGACTAAAGACAAAATTGACGAAGTAATTGATGCATTAGCAACTCTAAATGCATTACACTTCATTGAATACGATGGATCAGATGAAGGTTTCAATCTAGGTACACCCAAAGATGAATCTGAGATGGTAGGAAAACGCCTCACAAAATTACGTTCTGCAGCATCAATCGTAGATTACAATGGCCCAAAATCTCCTGTTACTGCCGAAAAAGTACGTTCAGAATTAGATGGTGCCCTTTCTGATGCTGTAGATGTTCTTTTGGAAAAGAGCACCCGCTTAGATACTGTAGAAAATAGCCTTTCCTCGCTCCGAGAGGAAGAATCGATTATGGGACTGCTTTCCTCTATTGACTTAGATGTAGAGTTGCTTTCCGGCTATTCTACTCTCAATACATTTGTAGGGACAATTTCCGGTGGATCTTCAGACATTGAGTCCCAAATTATTGATGCAGGAATTGAAGGACTATTCTTTCAAGGTTTAATTAATGGCAGCAAGGTAGTCGCTGTTTTCGTTAAATCTGAACGTTCGAATGATATCCAATCTATTCTCAATCAATCAGGTTTTCAGGCGATTAATATTCCAGAGGGAATTACTGGCAACCCTAAAAAGTTGATTGAAGAGATAAAATCTGAAATCAATAAACTGTCTTCCGAGCAATCTTCAATCGTCAAGGATATTGAATCTTGGAGTGATGAATTTGGTTCATCTTTAGCATGTGGCTTAGAGCTTTTAGAAAGGGAGCATGATATCCTTACTGCTCCTGTCAAAATCGCAGTTTCAGAACATGCTTTCTTTATCGATGGCTGGATTGAACTTTCACGTTCCGAAGAAGTTCAACATGCATTAAATAATTACTGCCAGTATTCGGAAGTCACGCCGTTCAAGGTTGAGCCAGGAGGAGGCGGGCATGGTCATTCTGATCATCATCACCATCAAGAAATGCCTCCAATTGCATTTCAAAGTAGAACACTAAGTAAACCTATGGAATTACTAACTAATGCCGTTGGAAGGCCTGCTTATGGCAGAATTGATCCCACTCTGTTCATGTTCGTAACTTATCCAATATTCTTTGGAATGATGCTCGGAGACATGGCATACGGGATAGTAACCATTTCCCTTGGTGCCTTTGTATATAGCAAGGCACGCTCTAATGAAATGATGCATCTTGGTGGTAAGTTCTTGATTTACATAGGATTAGGTACACTCATCTTTGGTTATATTTATGCGGAGTTTGCTGGATGGGAAATTTTCCTTTACGAAAAGCTAACCTATGCCGATGGTAGTTACATGAAGGACTCAAGCGGACATTACATGTATAGTGAGAATCTATCTCCTGTGGCCTTCCTTGCTAACCTCTATCCATTTGATCTCGATCATGGCTATGGGCCTTTTGTTGAATTAGGCTACGGTATTAACCTGGCATTCCCATTCCATAGAGTAGGGACTCATTTAGAGGACCTTATAGTATTGACAATCTACGTAGGATTCTTCCACATCATCTTCGGTAAGTTAATCGGGTTCCGAGATGTATTATTTTACGGTACTGACCATGGTCATGTAGGCTTAGCAGCAGCATTTTTTGAACATGGCTCTTGGATAGTGTTACTAATTGGCGGCTTCATGTTTACCTATGGTTTCCTTGGCCCTGATGAATTCGATTATTTGTTACAACCCGGTGCTGCAATTGCTATTTCTGCTGTTGTGATGTTAATTTGGACTCTTTACAATTATCATGGTATTCCAATTGCAGTCAGTTTAATCCTAGCACCTATTGAGGCAATTGGTATGATGCCGTCAGTAATTTCGTATGTCCGCCTCTTTGCAGTAGGTATTGTAGGCGTAAAAATTGCAGAAACTGGAAATAAACTATGGGAACCAATGTTGGAGGCTGAGCTATATTTAGTGCCTGTTTTCTTTATTGGATGGTTGTCCGTACAGATTTTCGCTTGGGTTTTAGGAGTATTTAGCCCCAACATACATGCAGCAAGGCTTCATTTCGTAGAATGGATGAGGCAATATTATGATTCTAGCGGAGAGGCTTTCCAGCCTTTCGGTTTCCGCTCGCACTTCGTGGAGGTCGAGTGATATCACATTCCAAGCAAAATGCTTAGAAAAAAATGGAGGAAAAAAATATGAATAACAGAAATAAAATGAGAGGAATGAGTATGTTGCTAACATTATCATCTATAGTGATGATTGCTAGTAGCGTTCAGGCGGAAGACAATGCTTCAACAGAAGTAGCATACAAGAATCTAGGTGCAGGAATTGCTCTAGGTCTTGCTGGAATTGGAACTGGATTAAGCCAGGGGCCAATCGGTGCAGCAGCTGTTGGTATGATTGCTGAAGATAGTAGTAAGTTCGTAAACGGACTGATTTTTACTGCTCTACCTGAGACTATCGTTCTTTTCGGTTTCCTTTCAATATTCCTGCTTTAAGCGGAATAATGGAAGTTCCCTATAACGAAATTAAAATTGAGGTGTAATAAATGACATTGGATGCATTAGCCAACGAAATCGCAGCCCAAGCGAAAGCTGAAGCTGAAGAGATTATCGCAGCCGCTAAGCAACAAGCTAAACATATTGAAGATGAAGCTAAAGTAGAAGCCAGTTCATTTTCTTTTGATATGAAAGCACGTGCTGAGCGAGAAAGCGCACAATTGTCAGTAGAAGTAGTTGCATCAGCTAAACAGGCTAACCAAAAGCATCTCTTGATCGCTAGACGTGAAGAGTTAGATGAGACTTGGGAGTCAATACGTTCAGCAGTGGCGTCACCCGACCTGGATGGTCGGTCCGATATTCTTGCTGGACTTTTAGCCGAAGCAAGTAAACCAGGCGATGGAATGATTCTCCGCCCCGTGTCTACTGACCGTAAGGTGTTAGAAAAAGGGAGTTTTACTCTCGGTGAGGATGTAGAAGGGCTTGGAGGATTTGTTCTCGAATCAAAAGATGGCTCTATAGTTCTTGATTACCGCTTTGACAGCCGCTTAGATGAGGCTTGGAAAGCAAATCTTGGTGCTGTAAATAAAACTTTATTTGGAAATTAAAAAGGTGAATTAAATGTCGGGTATAGTGAGTGGTCGTTCAAATGTCTACAATGCTTCAGCCCGCGCTAAAGCACGTAAAGCATCATTAATTGATCCTACTAGAATGAGGCAATTGCTGCAAACAGGTCCTGAATCAATTGGGGCCAGTATTGGAGAATTAGGATATCGTAATGAAATGGATATCTATTCTGCTAGAATGAGCGGTGCTGACGCTGTTGAAGCGGCTCTATTCCATAATCTCGATAATGACTTATCCGAAGTTATGAAATTTTGTCAAGGTCCTCTTAAGTCAATAGTTTCAATTTATGTTGAACGTTTTGCTTACGAGAAAGCCAAAACCGTGTTAAGGGCAGTAAATGGGGGGTGCTCTGATGAGTTAATCGAAGCTCAGATATTACCCTCGGAAAACCCGATGAACGCAATCTGGCTAGATATTGTTCGAACAACTGAAACAGTTTCCGAAGCAGCAAACGCAATGGTAGGCACCCCTTGGGGTAAAGAATTAGCTAAGTTAGAAGGGACTGAACCTAGCCTTGAAGAGATGGAAGATGCACTAGATCGTCAGTACTACAGTCATGCACTCAAAGTTTCAAAGGGTAAAGATTCTAATATTCACTTAATGAAATTTATTAGAACCGAAATCGATCATCGTAATATTATCAATCAATTCCGTGAACTTCGTCAGAATATTTCTCCAGACAAACGTTTACAGATGATAATTTCCGGTGGGAGAATTTCACAATCAGTAATGTCTCAAGTATCACAAGCAACGTCTAGTGAAGCAATTGTTGATGCCTTAAGGCGAAGCAATGCATTTGATGATGTAGGTTTTGATGAGGCAATCGAGAAGTCAGAAGCAATAGGATCTCTAGATCCCATCGCGACTCTGCTAACGCACAAGAGACATGCTATTTTACGCCGTTTCGCTTATCTAAACCCTGTTTCTGCCTTCCCTGTAATTTACTACATCGAGCGTAAAGTGCTTGAAATACAAAATCTTCGTCTTCTAGTGCGTGGTAAGACGATTGGCCTCACAGCTGAGGTATTGGAAGCGCACATGGATTTTTGAGGTGAAAATATGGAAATTGCTGTTGTAGGTTCATTAGACTTCACTCTTGGTTTCCAACTTGCAGGTGTTTTGAGATTATATAATCCAAAAGATCTGGATGAAATGACATCAATCATGAAGTCATTACTTAATGAAAAAGAAATAGGAGTTATTGTAATTGATAATTCCGATCTATTACTTCTCCCAGAAAGGTTACGAGTTCAACTATCTGAGAGTATCACGCCCACAGTATTGGGTATCGGGACTGAAGAGGATAATACCCTCCGTGAGTCTATCAAATCGGCACTAGGAGTCGACCTATGGAAATAATCCTAGATTAAAATAAAAGGAAGTGAAATGAAATGAGTAAAGAAAATGGAGTGATTTATCGTATTTCTGGCCCAGTTGTAACTGCAGTAGGAATATCTCCAAGAATGTATGAAGTTGTGCGCGTAGGTAATGAAGGTTTGATGGGAGAAGTCATTGAATTACACGGTGATCAATCAGTTATTCAGGTATACGAGGAGACCTCTGGTGTCCGACCTGGTGAACCGGTTGTTAGAACTGGACAAACATTGTCTGTTCAATTAGGACCTGGTTTGCTAACGAAAATTTATGATGGTATCCAAAGACCTCTACCAGAACTAGAGAAGACAATGGGTGTTTTCATCAAAAGAGGTGTTGATGCAGATGGTCTCGATTTAGAAAAGATATGGTCATTCAATGCTACTGCTAAAGCAGGAGACTCAGTTTCTTCTGGAGATATCTTAGGTACGGTTCAGGAAACAAAAACAATTGAACATAAAGTCATGGTTCCCCCAGGTGTATCAGGAAAAATCAAGAGTATAGATTCGGGAGAATTTAATGTAACTCAGACAGTTTGTACACTAGAAGAAGGTGCTGAAATCCAAATGATGCAAAAATGGCCAGTTAGAACTCCGCGTCCATTCACTAAGAAACATGCTCCTGAGGTTCCTTTACAAACAGGACAGAGAATTTTAGATTTCCTTTTCCCATTAGCTAAAGGCGGTACAGCAGGTATCCCTGGGCCATTCGGTTCAGGAAAAACAGTGACTCAGCAACAACTTGCTAAATGGTCAGATGCAGATATTGTTGTCTACATTGGATGTGGAGAGCGAGGAAACGAGATGACAGAAGTTCTTGATGAGTTCCCTCATCTGATGGATCCTAAAACTGGTGAAGCATTGATGAATAGAACTACGATGATTGCTAATACTTCTAACATGCCTGTTGCTGCTAGAGAGGCTTCAGTATATACTGGAATAACAATCGCTGAATACTTTAGAGACATGGGTTATGATGTTGCTTTAATGGCTGATTCAACAAGTCGTTGGGCTGAGGCAATGAGAGAAATTTCGTCAAGGCTTGAAGAAATGCCTGGTGAAGAAGGATACCCTGCATACCTATCCAGTCGTCTAGCAGAGTTCTATGAAAGAGCGGGACGTGTGGAAACTTTAGCAGGCGGTGACGGCTCAGTATCGGTTATAGGTGCGGTTTCACCACCTGGTGGAGATATTTCAGAACCAGTCAGCCAAGGTACTTTACGTATTGTTAAGGTATTCTGGGGCTTAGATGCTGGACTTGCTCGACAAAGGCATTTCCCTGCGATTAATTGGTTGAACTCTTATTCTTTGTATCCTCCATCATTAGATCAATGGTATAGAGACAATATTAAGAGTGACTTCCCAGAAATTAGAACTGAAATCAGTGCTCTTCTACAGGTCGAAGCAGAGTTACAAGAGATTGTTCAGTTAGTTGGTTCTGACGCATTGCCTGTTGATCAACAACTTACTTTAGAAGTGGCTCGAATGATTAGAGAGTTCTTCTTACAACAGAACGCTTTCCACGATGTAGATACATACAGTGACTTAAAATTACAGTATAATATGGCTAAAGCAATATTATCTTTCCAAGAAGAATCGAAGAAGGCTATTGCTGGAGGTGCAGCATTAGAAGATGTAGTGAATGTCCCAGCTCGTACTGACTTAATGAGAGGAAGGTTCGAATCAGGTTATGAGGATAAGATTGATGAGATGTTAGAGGCTATGAATAAACAAATTGCCGAAACTATGGAGGCCAATTAGAGGTGATATAAATGACTGGAAAAGAATATAGAACAATCACAGATGTAAAGGGACCTCTTGTGTTCCTAAATAAAACGGAACCTGTAGCCTTTGGAGAAATTGTAGAATTAAGACTTACAGATGGAACATTAAAGAACGGACAAGTTCTTGATACATCCGACGATCAAGTTATTGTCCAAGTGTTCGAAGGAACAGCATCCATAGATAAGCAAACAGGAATTAAGTTTCTTGGAGATGTATTCAAGTTACCTGTGAGTACTGATATGATTGGTAGAATTCTAGACGGTGCTGGACGGCCTAGAGACGGAGGACCTGCGATTGTTGCAGATGAAATGGCAGACATCATTGGTGCTGCAATTAATCCATACTCAAGACAAAGCCCATCTTCTTTTATTCAGACAGGAATTTCTGCAATTGATGCATGTACTTCTTTAGTTAGAGGGCAAAAATTACCAATTTTCAGTGCATCAGGTTTACCTCATAATGATATTGCCCTACAAATAGCTAGACAAGCAAAGTTAGTTGGTAGTGATGACGATTTCGTAGTAGTTTTCTGTGCAATGGGAATCACTGCAGAAGAATATAATTTCTTCGTGCATGACCTAGAAAGAACTGGTGCTCTTGAGAATGCTTGTCTTTTCGTAAATCTTGCAGACGATCCAGCGGTTGAAAGATTAATCACTCCTAGATTAGCTTTGACTGCTGCTGAGTATTTGGCTTTTGAACACGATTATCACGTACTAGTTATTTACACAGACATGACTAACTATTGTGAATCACTACGTCAAATTGGAGCAGCACGTGAAGAAGTACCAGGTCGTCGAGGTTATCCAGGTTACATGTACACTGACTTGGCTATGTTGTATGAACGCGCAGGGTTAGTTAAGGGTAAGAAAGGTTCAATCACTCAGTTCCCAATTCTAACAATGCCTGGTGACGATATTACGCACCCAATCCCTGATCTCTCAGGATATATTACTGAAGGGCAAATTGTAATTTCTCGTGAACTTCATCAGAAAGGAATATATCCGCCGATCAATGTTCTACCTTCTTTATCTCGACTAATGAATGCTGGAATAGGTGACGGTAAGACTCGTGAAGATCATAAGTCAGTTTCAGATCAACTATATGCAGCATATGCTCAAGGTAGAGAACTGAGAGGTTTAGTAGCAATTGTAGGTGAAGATGCTCTAAATGAGAGGGATTTACAGTTACTTAAGTTTGCAGATATTTTCGAAAATCAGTTCTTGAGGCAAAGTCGTGATGAAGATAGATCTATTAGCGAAGGAACTCTAGATTATGCTTGGGAACTTCTTTCCAATATCGATACTAAGTATTTAGTACGTCTTGACCAGAAATGGATTGATAAATACCACCCTACAGATAAGAAAGAATGATTATTAGTAATTAAGGAGATGAGATAGATGGCATTAGACATCAAACCAACACGTTCTGAATTAATCAATCTAAAACGTAGAATTAAACAGACTTCCAGTGGATATAATCTTCTTAAAATGAAGAGAGATGGTTTATTCTTTGAGTTCCGAACATTACTGGCTGAAATGATAGCAGCTAGAGAGGAACTTGTAGGTACGTATAGAGATGCTTTGAAATCTATCGCGTTGGCATCTTCAATTGAAGGAGGTCTAGCAGTTAAAAGTGCAGCCATAGCGGCGACATCTGGTCCAGAGGTGACAGTAACTAGAAGGAATATCATGGGTGTAGTTGTGCCCAAAGTGGATGGAACTAACCTTACAACGACAGTAGAAACTAGACCTACTGGAATTATTGGAGGATCCCCTTATATCGATGAATCTGCAGATTCTTACTCTATCTTAATCGCTAAAATAGTCAAGGCTGCCGAAATGGAAGCAACATTGAAGAAATTATTGGAAGAAATAGAAGCAACTAAGAGGAGAGTAAATGCCCTCGAATTCGTTGTAATTCCTGAGATGAAAGAGGCCCAATCATTTATTCAACTTAGACTTGAAGAAATGGAAAGAGAAGAAACTTTCCGACTTAAGAGATTCAAGAATAAATGATTTTATTGTTTTATTTCCTTCAGACTCTCACACACGGTTTGATAGGGGATGCTCTATGTTCAGTGTATATTGAGATGGAGGTGTGACTATGTCAAATGTTGAACCAATAGTTATTGATGTTGAAACTTGGGGGCAGAGAGAACTTATTGAAGAAATTTGTAGCCGTTATTTCGTAATAGGTAATCAGTCTGGATTGAGTGATTTTTCTTGGGAAATAAATTCCCGTGATGGTGGAGATATTAGCACAAGCCTCAATGAACTAAATATTCATTTGAAGCAACTAAGTTTGATAGGATTATTAGATGAAGGAAATCCTCCAACTCTCTCAATAATTCGTTATCCGGTAGATCCGGTTAATGTTCCTTTTTGGCAACAATCATTGATTTGGTTTACAATGTTCATTTTTACAACACTAGCAGGTTGCTACTGGATTTCGCAATTTGAAAATAGTATATCAATATTTAATTCGGAACTATTTTTAGAATCATTGACATTTTTTAGTATGCCAATATTCTTGACTATGCTCTCTGCTCACTTTATTAGGAAGTATATCGCTTCCCTTTTCAGAGTTGATGTAGGGAATCTTGTTCCCATAGCATTCCCTTTGATTTCTCCTTTTTGGCCATTTGGAATCGTAGGCGTTTTTGGTCAGAAAAGAGTTGATACTATCACTTATCCAAATAGAAGGTCTTTGGGCATAATTGAATTATCTTCAATAGTTGTGCTAGTTCTTTTCGGCTCAATACTTTCCATAATCGGGCTAAGTATTACTTCGGCAAGTCCTCCTGAGTCAGTATCTGATCCTCTAATATTACAAGCCAACTTCATTGTTGAGATGTTATCTAATCTTTTCCTAGGTGACGATGTTTCAATCAGACTTCAATGGGTTCACCCTATTGCTTTAGCAGGTTTTGGTCTATCTATGATTGGCTGGATTTTGATTTTACCAATTCCTGGTTTCCCTGGAGATAGAATTTTACATTCAATTGTTGGTTCTAAGAATTTGGACAAAAGCACAAATACAACTTCTATTTTCTTAATGACATTAACTTTAATGTGTTTAGTATTTCTTTCAACCACCTTTTGGCCTTGGCTTATTCTAGCCTCGTTAGCATCTTGGAGGAGGTTTAGCAGTGAACATATTCCGGTGGCATTAATAGTTGATGAATCTTTAGAATTAGATAGAAACTCTAAGAATTTATTGATGACTATTTCAGTTGTAATAATTTTACTGGGTTTTCCGGGGCTGAGTCCGGTAGAAGATATTGAGGATTGGGATAGTGGTTTGGATATATCAGAATGGGATACAGAATTTTCAAGTAACTCTTGGGATAATGTAGAAAAATCTCTTGAATTAAAGACATCTGGGCTTTTGTCAGTTTCTGGCCAGCTTAAGGTTCTAATTGATGGTGAATCCGATAGATGGATTATAGATTCTGATTGTTTCGATGATGAAATGAAATGTAATTTTGAAAACATTAATCAAAATAATGTAGGCGAATTTAAATTCTCTATCAAAGATAACTATCCAGAAAGAAAAACTCCTGTACAGTTAAGATTCATCATAGAATCTGAGGGAGATTTATTTGAGCATATTCTTTCTATTTACTATAGTGATGTTACATCTCCAAGTCCTATTTGGGAAAGAGTAGAAGATTCAAGTAAGGATAAAATTTGTAATGTTGTAGAGGTAGTTAACAATCAAACTGGTATATTATCGATTAAAACGAATCCATTCTGGTCTTTGGAAAATTCTGGAAATTTATCTGAAATAGGTTCTCATGAAATTTGCCTAATTGCAGAAAGAGGGGGTTGGGAATCTTTAGCAATGGGCGAATCTGGAATTTATGGCTATAGGATGGCTCCTGAATTAGAGTTTCGACAGAGCAATGGCAATACTACCAATTGGTATTTACCTGTGAATAACTCATTTACTAGTATTTTTTTAAATCCTAACTTTGGAATCAGTCTTGATATTATGTTTGATGGAATTATCTACTCTGAGAATAATATTTCACCAGTATGTCCGTTCAATGATGATTATCCCAAAATTGATATAAATTCTGAAGAGAACTTGACTTTGATTCATGGTTCCCCATTGTCTTATGAGGGAAACAATAGTGGCAAAAACCTGTTAGTGTCTGATGAAGGATGGTTAGTGAACTGTGCTGATGATATGGCTAAAGGTTTTATGTTAAAGCAGGGGCTAGGAATTTATATAGATAATTCTCCATTAAATGACTCTAGTTTACCGTTTTCTAATTTTGCTATTCATTCAAAAGAATCTGAAAACCTATCTCTAACAGTAGATATTTCTACTAACTTACAAAGTGATAATTCATTGAATGTTTCATTCCCTAATCAGATTCCTACTAACGGTAGTGTAATAGTTAATATTTCTCTTAATGATGAAATTAATGAAATTTGGAGAGTATTCTGGATTTCACAAGATCTTAATGGTTTAGTATTAAATTTTGTTTCTAAGTGTCCTATTGGAGGATGTTCAAATTGAGAATAGCCATTATCGGCGTAGGTTCAATTGGTGGTATCATTCTTGGTGCAATGGCAGATACAGATGTTGATATCGTTTGTGTATCTAGAGGAGAAACTGCCGCTAACCTTTCTGAATTAGGATTAATTTTGCATACTCCCGAAGGTAGTATCGAGGTAGTCCCCAGTGAAAGATACTTGCTTGTCGACAGTAATTCGGGTCCAATTTCTGAACAAATTCGCAATACCTGTGATATTGCAATTGTCTGCGGAAAAACCGTAGATACTCACTCATTATCTAAACTTGCATCAGAATTAGTAAGTGAAAATGGTTGTGTTTTAACAATCCAGAATGGTCTGGGTAATGCAGAACTATTAGCTCATAAAGTAGGTAGGAGTAGAGTAATTGTTGGTTCAATTACTCATGCGGCTTGGAGAAATAATGGTGGCGAAGTGCATTGGGTTGGTAGAGGAGAAATTATTTTTGGACCACTAGATGAAAGAGGTGATAAGTATACTGATTCTTTATTACAAGTGCTCAATGATGCGGAATTAAATGCTTCAAAATCAGATAATATTCAACAAATTTTGTGGAAAAAACTTCTAATTAATGTTGCGATAAATCCTGTTTGTTCGATTGCCGGTGTGCGAAATGGTGCACTTTTAGAGGTCAAATCTCTTTGGCAACAGGCGATGCAGGCAATGCGAGAAGCCGCTATTGTCGCTCGTGCAAGTGGGGTAGATTTAGGAGATATTGAATTGGAAAGTTATCTCAGAGAAGTGGTCTCTATTTCTCCAAAGAATAGGTGTTCTATGCTTCAAGATATTATGGCGGGTAGGGAAACAGAAATTGATTCTTTATGCGGGGCTGTAGTGATGCGTGGAGAAGCAGAAGGAATCCCTACTCCTTGTAACGCTATTTTACACGGTTTAGTCAAAGGAATCGAAAAATCTTCAAGTTTAGATTAATTTTCTAAATCTTGATTATAGTGAAGTCCAACATTGTTCTTTCTTTCTATCGATGCGTCGACAACGAGTTTTGCAACTTCAATCAGATTTCTCAATTCTACTAAGTCTTGTGTGGGTTTACATGACTCCCAGATTCTTTTTACTTCGCCTTCTAGATGTATGACTCTTCTCTTGGCTCTTCTCAGCCTTTTACTATTTTTTAAAATCCCTACGTCCATCGTCATTGTTGTCCTTAAGGCATGTAAATCTGCTCGAAGAGGCGCATGTTCAACTAATACCTCCAAGTTTTCAGCACGCCAAAATGGTAAGTTAGTAGGTAATTCTTGTAATTCTTCATTTGATGATTTTTCAATTAAATCCCTGGCTGCTCTTTCAGAATAAACAACAGCCTCAAGTAGACTATTTGATGCAAGGCGATTTGCCCCATGTAATCCTGTTCTAGCAACTTCTCCAATAGCATATAATCCCGGCATTATACTTTCTCCTATTTTCACTTTACCTGAGTGATCGACATCAATACCTCCAACCATATAGTGTGCAGCAGGAATGATTGGTATTGGATCAATTCCTAATTTTATACCATATGATAATAATTTACTATCTATATTCGGGAACTCTTGGACCAATTCGCTTCTTTTGAGATGTTCAGTTATCAGGAGAGCATTCCTATCTCCTGTTTTTTTAAGTTCTGAATCGATTGCTCTAGCAACGATATCTCTTGTCCCCAGAGATCCTTTATCACAATATTTCCACATAAATGAAAATTCTTCTGGCGATTCATTTTTTGATAATTTCCATTTTTGATAATCATTTTCCATCATTAGAACTGCTCCTTTCCCTCTCATGGCTTCAGTAATCAAGAACGGTTTCGAATCATCATTTGCCAAGGACGTGGGATGAAATTGTATGAATTCAATATCTTTGATATCTGCACCTGCGCGAAATGCCATTGCTACTCCGTCTCCAGTTGCTATTGAGGGATTAGTTGTAGATGAATGAAGATAACCTACACCTCCTGTGGCTAAGATTATTGCTTTTGCAGGTAATGTATGTACTGTTCCAGATGGCGATAAACACCATATCCCTACGACTCCTTTTTTTGGGTCCCCGTATTCTCTTTGTATCAAATCTATAGCCATCCAATTTTCATATATCCTAAAATTTTCATCGATTTCGTTAGATGCAGATTTAGAAAGTGCCCTCTCAATTTCTGCTCCTGTAGCATCTTTTGAGTGTAAAATTCTTCGATTAGAATGCCCACCTTCTCTAACTTTATCATATTCTCCATCTCGATTCTTATCAAAACGTACTCCGTGATTTTCTAGATCTCTAATTCTTTCAGCAGCTTCTAAGACTACTGATCTTACCACTTTCTCGTCGCACAATCCTGCGCCAGATGATAGCGTATCTTGCACATGCGCTTCTATCGCCTTTTGATCATTTGAGTCTAGTACTCCTGCTATACCTCCTTGTGCCCAATTTGTATTCGATGTGGAAATACTTTTTTTTGTTATCAAAGCCACATTCAAGCCTTTTTCGGCACAACGATTTGCTAAAAATAAACCTGCAATTCCAGAACCTATTACTGCGATGTCGACATTTGGCATCAATTCATCATCGCCACCGCCTTGCATGTTACTTCCATGGCATAGTAATGAATGAATCTTCGCTTATTGAAAATGATTTTCGGCTTTGAAAAAGAACTCATTTTTTCGTGTCATAGCGCCTGAGTCCTCCTCAATGTTCATAGAGTAAAATGCAGCAGCCAATGAATGATGTCGGCGATAAATTGCTGATATTATATGGTGATGGGATGCATCTTGTAAGAATTGAACTGGAAAATTTCAAATCTTTCGGTGGTGAAATAGTAATTCCTTTCGAAGAGGGATTCACTGCAATCACTGGCCCAAATGGTTCAGGTAAGTCTAATTGTGGCGATGCCATACAATTTGTTCTCGGACCTAAATCTACTAAGTCTCTAAGGGCTTCAAATGTTTCTGAGTTAATTTACAATGGTGGTGGAAGAGGTAAAGCTGCCAGAAATATGTCTGCTACACTAGTTTTTAGAAATGAACCAGAGATTGATGGTAGGCGTAGATTGAGAATTGAAACAGAAGAAGTTTCATTCACTCGTTCAGTACGTTTAAACCGTAAAAATGATACTATTTCTTCATATTATGTCAACGGCAATCCCTCCACTGCTACTGAAATGAGAAGAATATTAGCAGAAGCCGGATTACATGGTGATGGATATAATATCGTATTACAAGGAGATGTCACTACTTTAGCGACAATGACTCCTCACAAAAGAAGAGGAGTTCTGGAAGAGGTCGCAGGAGTAACTGCATATGATGATGAGATTCGTCGTGCTAACAATCAAAGAAAAGTTGTAGAAAATAATATTGAGACCATTGATCTTTTCGAAGACGAACAGAAAAAACGCCTAAAAGGACTTGAAAAAGAAAGGCAGCAAGCATTGAAGTTTAAAGATCTAAAAGAAGAATTAGATTCAAATAAAATCATTTTAAAACAATCAAGACATAGAAATCGGTTAGATGATGTCCGACTTCTCGGCGATGAACGTTCGAATTATAGTAAACAAGTTGATGACTTGACAAACCAAATTAGAGATGGGAATACTGAGTTAGGAAAATATGACGAAGAACTTGTCCAAATAGGTGACGATTTAGATGAAATTATGAGTGGCGATGCTAAGGAATTATTTGAAACAATTCGCAAGCATGAAATCGATGTTGAAACCAACTCCGACAGGATAGGGGACCAATCCAAAATCATTGAATCTACTAATCATGAGATTGAAATAATCCGCGAAGATCATCAACGAGTCAAAGATTCCTATGATAGTGCGCACCAAGAACTTGAGAATGCACAAATTAATTTATCTAATTCACAAGAAGATTTAGCTAGGGCTGCACTCGATGAAAATCAAGCTAGGGAAGCCATACAATCAGGAGATCGTCTCGGGCGAGATTTGAACCGTGCCCTGGGTCAAGCAACTGAACTAGTGACTCAAACCCATCAAGATTATTCTACTGCTAAATTAGAATCAGACAGGGCAGAACAAAATGCCCAAATTTCATCTGAGAAATTAGCAGATTTAGAAGAAGAATACGAACAAGCGACCCTAACTAGGGATGATTTAGAGTTATTGGGAGAAGATATCCAAAATGGTGGAGAGGCAGTCGATCGAACACACTTGGCTAATGAGTTACAAAGATTAACCAAACAAGAAGTTGGCTTAAGGGAAGACAGAGATAGGGCTGAGATTAGAGCCAGAGATGCTGAAGTAGACTTGGCTAAAGCTAGAGCGCGACAAGAAGCAAAAGCTAACAGACCAGGCTCAGCAATCACAATAGCAGCTCTTTCGAAATTAAGACAGAGTGGAGAGATCAAAGGAATTCTTGGTACATTAGGTGAGTTATGCTCACCTAAAGATACGATTCATGAAGAGGCATTGGCTATAGCATTAGGAAATGGTCTTAGAAGTATAGTTGTAACCAATGATGAAGTAGCTGCAGATTGCATTAAATGGTTAAGAATGAATGGTGGTGGACGTGCCACTTTCCTCCCATTAAACAAATTAAGTGTTTCAAGGCCTCAAGGTCGTACACTGATAGTCTCCAGGAATCCCGGAGTCCTAGGTTTCGCCCATGACTTACTTGATTATGATTCAGAGATAGATATCGCTGTAAGATATGCTTCTAGAAATACCTTGATTGTTCAATCGATGGATATAGCTAGGAAAAATATGGGTGGCGCAAGAATGGTCACCTTGAAGGGAGATATTATAGAAGGTTCAGGAGCAATGACAGGAGGGTCTCCAGTTGGCTCTTCGAGACCCAGTTTCGGCGGAGGTAATCCCGGACAACTAGGTTCTGAAAAATTAGAAAGGTCTTTGGAAGAAGCAAATCTGATTTATTCGACGGTCGAAGCAGCATTAAGAGAACTGAGATCTAATCAACAAGATCTAAGGGACCAAATTCATGGATTAGATGATAGTGACCAATCTGTAAAATTAAGGGAATGGAAATCAGATCTTTCCAGAGCTCAGAAAGATGTGGACGAAATTGGAAACAAAGTATTAGCCGCACGAAAAGAACTTTCAGATGCTGAGGTTTTATTCAATTCAGCTAAATCTTATGCCGATAAGGCTAATGAGACTCACCTACAAGCTCTAGAATCTCGAGTTAATGCAGCAGAAGCATTACAGAACCATACTCCAGACCACCTTTCCCAGATACTCCGTAATGCAGAAAAAACTAGGACTGAAGCAGAGAGAACTAAATTGCAATCAGAATCATCTATAATTAGTACTAATGAGAGGTTGAAGATTCTTTCAGATAGAATTTCTGATTTAGAAAGGCAAATAAGTTCTAAACAGAAATCAATCAATGAAGCAGAAGAAGAAGTTATCAAACTAGAAGAATCTATTCAGAGTTCTAGAGAATTACTGATTGACCTAAAGGGTCAAGCCTCACAATTCAATGAAGAACAACAAATTCTGACCCAAAGAAGAGAAACTATTGTCGAGGAAAGAGCCAGTTTGAGAGCCTCTCTTGAAACTCGTTCACAAAATCGCCAAACCTTTAATTCTCGGATTGAGGATTTGAATATTCAGATTAATCAGAAAAGGGCTGCGGTAAATGAAATTGTTGCCGAATTAGCAGATGAGAATATTGAAATTCCATCAATAGATATCCAATTACCCACTGTAGCCGAGGCGGAAAAAGTAGTGCAGGGACTTGAAAGGCGCCTCGGTTATCTTGGGGATGTGAATATGTTAGCAATTGAACAATATGATGTTGCAGTTGAACGTATAGCAGGCCTTGTAGAGGATGGTAAAATTCTTAGACAGCGTCGAAATGATCTTGTTGGAATCGCAGAAAGACTTGAATCCGAGAGGAAGAAGAGGTTGTTATTAGTATTCGACCATGTGAATAAAAATTTCAGCAGGGTGTATCAGAGTTTGCAACCTGGAGGAATTGGTAGTTTAAGGCTAGAAAATAGAAAAAATCCCTTTGAAGGCGGTTTAGAGATGGATTGCGTACCTCCAGGTAAGAATAGTAAAACTAGAAGAAACCTTCTTTCGGGTGGAGAGAAATCTATGGCCGCTCTTGCTTTGATATTCGCCATTCAAGATTATGAACCAAGTCCATTCTATTATTTCGATGAAGTAGACCAAAACTTAGACCCGTTTAATTCAGAGTTAATTGCTTCACTTTGTTTAATGCGTTCACAAAGAGCTCAGTTCATTATGGTGACACTAAGGAAAGTCAGTTTAAATCTGGCAAATCACCATATTGGCATTACTCATGCGGGAGATGGTTGTAGCCGTAGAATCACAGATTTCGATCGTGCAGCAGCATTACAAATGAGTGAAGATATAGAAAAAGAAGAAGCGGCTAGGAAACAATCCGATGAAGAGCGCTCAGAATTAGTCCTGCCAGATCCAAATCAAATGCCTAGAGTACCTGAGCCGCTTGGCACCCCCAAATCACTTGGAGGGCTTGCCGGAAGAGCGGGTGTAGAGTTAGAAGATGAATCAGAAAACTCTGAATCTCCATCACCCGATATTGAAAATAAGAATCTAGAAGCATTAAGAGAAAGGACAGAAGACTGGAGCGAAGATATTGCTGAAGACAATATCGTTCAAAAAGCCATCACTGATGAGAGTTTAGGTGAAGATACAGAAGAGGTTGAATCATCAGAAGTAGAAGTTGAGTGAGGTGTTTTGTTGTCTGTTTTCGATGGTTCTTCAATGAGAGATGACATAGTATCTCGATTACTTGGAGGTGATGCCGATCTGGATACAAACAGGTACCTAGACAGATTAGTCGAATTATCGAAAGTAGAAGAAGCTGAACATCAGTTTTTGATAGACCCTTTCGATCGTTCAGTAGCATTAGTTTTCCAACTATTCCATAATAGTGATTTAGACCCATGGGATGTAGATTTATCTGTATTCCTAGAATTATTTTCTAATAGAATTAATGACTCAGAAAATATCGATTTACCTACTTGTGGACGTTTAGTTCGTATGGCTTGGTCAATACTCAGAGGCCAGGCAAGTACATTGATTGAGAGGCAAGAGAGATCCCTCTTTGAAGAAGAAATTGAAGATACTTGGGATTTCGAGGATACATGGGAAAGTGATTTTTCAGATGAGGATTATAATTTCTCAGTAGGAGTACTTACAGGCGCTGCCGATGAAGTGCTACCCAGTATGTTCGAAGGGAGAATTCACCGTGAAGAAGGGAGGCCAGTTACGTTAGGAGAACTTCTAATGGGTCTCCAAGCAGCAGGAAGACTTTCTGAAGAGCAAAGAATGAGAGAACAAATTGCGAAAGAACGTCGTGAAGCTAATGAGAAAGCAAGGGCTAGGTTTGGAGGTAGCTTGCATGTTGAAAATCTTGAGGGTGATCTTGAAAGAACTTGGAATGCATTACGTAGCCGTACGATTTCTAATAATGAATCAACTGATCTTAGTGAGATAGTTGATATCCTCAAAGAAAATTCTTTGAAGTCAGGGATTGGTCTAGATGAAGCCGAGTCAGAAGCCCAAGTCACAGCTTTAATTTCATCTTTGTTTCTTACACATAGAGGTTATGCTGAGGTTTCACAAGATAGTGAGGGGAATATATCTCTGAAGAATCTTCATTTAGATGATGATGATTTTTCAACTTTAACAAATAGAATAAACCCTAAATCCAAACTTCCTGGGGGAATTATTTTCAATGAATGATGCAAGTCTTTCAGTAATCCTCGAAGCAATAATGTTCACTTCTGGACGCTCAATGTCTACTGAAGAGCTTTCTAAAACAGTTGATAAATCTATTGACGAGGTTAAATCATCTCTAGACGAATTACAATCTAGGATAAAAAGAAGGCAAGATTCTGCATTGCAATTAACCGAAGTTTCTGGGAGATGGATTTTCGAAGTTCGTCCAAATCTTTCTCCCTTCTTGCCTGAAACATTCCGTCCTGATACTCCTCAAAGACTCCTTCCTGCGGCTGCATTAATAGCATATCATCAGCCCATGGCCCAGTCTCAATTAGTCGAAATGCTAGGTCAAAGAGCCTATGATCATGTTAGAGATTTAGCAAACTTAGGTCTTATTGATAGACGTAGAGATGGTTTGACTAGGCGCCTCACTACAACTAGGAGATTCGCAGAGTATTTCGGTTGTCCTGAAGTTGATTATCGTGCTGTTCGTACATGGTTCCGTTCAGAAGCAGCTAAGGCTGGCCTTACTAGTGCTCAATTGGCTGCTTCTTTGGCTCCGGATGAACAGATGTCAATTACTGAATTCACTGGTGAAGACGAAATAAATAATTCCGATGAATAATTTATCCATTTCTAATTGTATTTAGAGCAGCCTCTACAGTTGCCATTGTTATTCTGTCCCCACTTTCTTTGACGATAGTAGCTACTTGATCAATTTCTTCATCTTTTGCTCCCGCAGAACTAATCATATTTTTCAAATGTAATTTCATATGTCCTGCTTGTATTCCAACAGTGGCCAATGCTCTTAATGCACCCAAATTTTGAGCCATACCTGCAGCAGCCATTACTTTAGCTAAATCATCAGCACTATTTATTCCTAGCAGTGCAACGTTGGTTTGAGCGCCGGGATGTATCCTTACTGCTCCGCCAACCAACCCTACAGCCATAGGGCATTCTATACTTCCAACTAGGTTCCCATCTGCATCTTTTTCCCAATGTGTCATTGAAGTATACTGCTTCTCATGTGCACAGTAAGAGTGTGCGCCGGATTCAATAGCTCTCCAATCTTGCCCGCAAGCTATTGCTATAGGTGAAATTGCATTCATTATTCCTTTGTTATGTGTAGTAGCTCTGAAAGGATCTGCTGCTGCAAAATGGTATGCTTGTATTACTCCATCTATTACTTCTGAACCTTGTTTTGCATCTCCACTATCTGACATCTCTTCGGGAGTGAATGTAGCACTAACTCTAGCTAGTCTATGAATCGCGAGATTACTAATAATCCTTAGAATAACAGTGCCTCCTGACAATGCTTCTATTCTGGGTGCGATAGTTTCTGCCATTGTGTTTACTGCATTGGCTCCCATTGCATCTCTACAATCTACTAATATGTGGGCAATGACCATAGGGCCGGACATAGTTTCGATAATTCGAACTTCCACATCTTTGCACCCTCCTCCAAATTTAACTAAGATAGGGTCTACGTCATTGCACAACTGAATCAACTCATCTTTGGCGGAGAGAATAGATTTTTTGGAGGCTTCAGGATCTTCACAATTAACGATTTGAATTTGTCCTATCATGATAGGGTCTGTGTTGTTAGATGTAAATCCTCCATTTGATTGACACCTCTTTGCCATATTGGATGCAGCTGCTACGACACTTGCTTCTTCAACTACAAAAGGTATCAGATAATGTTCACCATCAATAATGAAATTAGTAGCTACTCCAATTGGTAATGAATATCTACCAACAACATTCTCTATCATCCGATCCGCAGCGTCTTCTGATAGTTCTGAGTCTGCCCAAGCATTTACTTGTTCAGGAGTTAGCCCTGCAAGTTGTGCGAGTTTCTCTCTCCTCTCAGGTACTGATAGTTTGTAAAATCCTTTCAATCGACTGTTATCTACTGGCATGTCTCCACCATTCTTTGCCAAGACATATCGTTTGTAATCTCTTTGCTTTAAAATGCTTGAATGTATTGATTATTTAAGTTAGATACTATTGTTGAATAATCTCAAATCTACTTGTTTATCTTGACATTTATCTTTAGAAAAGTAGATTTTATTCTTGGTTATTGACTCATTAAAGCGTTAATTTTCATGTTAACGCTTCGTTAACGCATCAAAAAAGCGTTAATAATACGTTAATAATATTTCTAAAAGATAGTTTTAATCAATTTTTTTAGAGTTTTCTATTTAGTTTTTCAATTAAAGCGTTAATATGGTGAATTAAATGCGTAATTAAGCGTGAATATTATGAACTAGTACTCTTACCGATAGATATGTACGACAGTGGAGTCGGTTTGATTGACTTCCCTGCAGTACGAGGGAATCCTTTTGATAACCGACCTATTGAATCATCAAGAGCTCAAGATTTAGTTGGACGTAAAGAAATGCTACGCAGATGGAGAGAACATATCCATTCCGGTTCACCTAGAATGATCTTATTAGTTGGAGAATCAGGATCAGGTAGAACTTCAATGATTAATGCTATATCATCCCAAACTCCAAAGAAATATATTGGGCAGTTTCTTTCGGAGGAGAACGATCAAGAAAAGTCAGTTCTACATGAGATATTAACTCATTTCACATCATTTCAATCTATAACAACAATGAATCAATTATCTCAAAAGTTAATTTCATTATTTGATGAAGAGAAAGGGCCTTTACCAATTATTGCTTTAGATTATCCTCCTCAAGTAATAGAAATAAATTCCTTCTTGTCCAGAATTTGTCCAATCCTTTCCAGACTTAGGGCCATGGTAATTGTAAGTCTGACTGAATCGCAATTATTAGAACTCGACGATGAATTAAGAAACCTTTTTGATGAGCCGGATCGGCTAGAGAATTTCACAAAGTCTGATATTCAAGATATGGTTAATAATAGAATGAGACTTAAGTCAAAAGAGAAATGGATAATTAATTCAACGATTCTCAACTCTATATTTCAGCGAACTGGAGGTAATCCAAGAGATGTAATAAGAATTTTGAAGCGTCTAGTAGATGAAAAAAGAGATCTTGGATACCAAGGGACATTGGAAAGTCTGATGTCTTCCCAGGAGAATAAGAAACCTATAGTGCCTGAAAGAAAATATGTTGAGGATAAGGAATATACAGACAATTATTTCTCTGAACCCGAAACCTATATTCCAGAAAATAGGGAACATGATATTGAAAAAGATGATTTTATCGATGAAGAACCATCAGACTTATGGGATTATAATGATGAAGAAAACCTTCCTTTATCGGACAATAATGAATCAATCAATGAAGAGCATTCATTGTGGGATGATAACTTTCCCGAAATAGATGAGGATTTAGTTGATGATGAAGCCTTTATTCAGGAAGATAACCAAGTGGCTAACTTACCACCAGTATCAGAAGAAATTAATCTTCAAAATGACATATTAGAAAACGAGAAAGAATTGTTTATGTCTCCCGGTACTGAACCTCCAGAAAGATCGCCGCGACCTGCACCTAGAATGAAAAATGATAAATTTGGTTTCTTACTTAATAGAGCAAAAAAAACAACTTCAGGTATAGAATCAAGTCCTATGTCCGATGTTCCAATTACTTATGCCGATACTAAACCATCACAATCAACTATAGATGATTATGTCAGTAACGAGAATTTCAGAATTAATAATGATGGCGACACAGATGTGCCAATCGTTACTGAAGCAAAAGTTGACAGAAACATCCTGTCGACTGATTATGAACACATAGATAGTGATGAAGGGGCAGAATGGACGGTCGAGCCCTCTTACAAATCTACAGTTCCAAAGACAATCTCAAATCCTCCCCAACCTTACGATGAATCTCCAGAAGTAGATGAATCTTTTCTCGAGAATCATATTTTCGAAGATACTGAAATTGAAGTACCGATTTCACAAGAACCTGAATTTGATAATCCTGTTGAGTTAATTGAATCAACTCCAATATATCGAGAAGAAAGTAAGGTAACAATTACCAATGTAACTCCTTCAAAAAAATCAAGATTTTCTCCAATCTGGGAACAAGATAAGAAATTGGATGTTGATAGGTTTTATTCCCTTTCTGATGCTGAGAGAATGATATTGGAAGTTGCAACATTAAGAGAAATATCTCCATCTGACGATGAATTACAGGCTAGATTAGAAGTCGGACGGCCTCGCCTATCTCAATTATACAATAGCCTTCACAAATCAGGAATGTTGTCGGTTAGAAAGCAAGGTAGGACTCGATTATTCAAATTAAGCGAAGCTGCCGCAAATGAATTTTGAGGAATAATTATGTCAGACAATGGAAGTATCGTATCTAAAGAAAAAGTTCAGAAGTATCTCGATTTAACTACTGAAGCAAGATTAAAAGCCACTCCAATTACAAATAATATTGAAGATGAAAAAAGGCTTGAAGATATGCTTAAGATGTGCGATGACTACCAAAAAGACGCTCTTTACTTCATGAATAATGGAGATTTAGTCCGTGCTTTCGGTGCCATTAATTATGCTCATGCATGGATTGATGCTGCTGTTAGAATTGGCTTACTAGATGGCCATGGTGATGACAGATTGTTTACTCTACCTTAATTCTGTATAAACCTCAATACATTTTTTGAAGTTACTTCAATGTATGAACCACCTGTATTAATTAATCTCTCTTTCAATTTCCTATCTACAGTTAGAACTGGCCATCTATTCTCTCTTGATAATTCTAGTAACATTTGGTCAGTATGCCTTAATCCTTCAGGTGCCTTGACTAATTCTGACTTCTTATCTAATAGATCCAACAAAAGCCCTCTTCTTTGTTTTGATAATGATAACAACTCTTTTTTGACTTTTTCCAATAATAGATATTTTGGTTTCCCAACAATTTTACTCATTGCAATATCTATGTTAAGTTCAGCATCAACTAATGCTGCCCATCCGCAAGCGTCTATTAGGACGCATTCCAAGTAGATTCACCCCACAATTGTTCCATGGCCTATCAGACGCCATCTGGAACCAACTCTTCTTGATAGTGTGATTCTACTACCAACTTTAGCACAAATTGGTAGTCTAAGAGAAATTTTCGAAACTTTACCTTTTTTTGTAACTGTACCAACAGAAGTAGCAGTAGCAGAATTAATCATTAACATTTCATTCATAGATAAAGGTCTAACAGGATCTGAATCTCCTTCCCCTCCAGCAACCATTTTTTCTAGTAGTTCTAAATCCAGTTCTAGAGTCTCCCAAATCGGAGGTAATTCTCCTTGTTTGGCCATAACTTGTCCTGATAACTCATCTGCCTTAGTAGTAACAGGATCTAATGGAGTTGCAATCCCACATAATCCTCCTGCATGAGCAGTTTCTAGATTCATCCCTCCCCCCTTAATGCTCTCGATATATGTTTCTAAGGGCTCCCAGCGAGTTTTGTTTCCTGCTTTGATTCTTCTTCCAGGTGCAATTGTAATTTTATCACCAACTGAAAAAGATCCTTCAACGATACTACCTCCAATTATTCCTCCTGAAAGATCATTTGGGCGAGCACCTGGTCGATTTGTATCAAATGATCTTGCTACATACATTAATCCTACATCTTCTTTTGTTCTATCAGGAGTGGGGATTGTATGTTCGATTGCTTGGATTAAAACATCAAGGTTGACATCATGGTGCGCAGAAATAGGTATTATCGGAGCATTTTCTGCTAATGTTCCTTTTACAAATTGTTTTATTTCATTAAAGGATTCGATTGCTCTTTCTTCAGAAACTAAATCAATTTTATTCTGTACAATGACTATATTTTTTATCCCAGCAATCTGTAAAGCAGCTAAATGTTCTCTTGTCTGTGGTTGAGGGCATTTTTCAGTTGCTGAAATTAACAATAATGCACCATCCATTATCGATGCACCTGATATCATCACGGCCATCAGAGTTTCGTGACCAGGTGCATCAACAAAAGAAACGACTCTCAATAATTCTTTTTTTGAGTCTTTTTTCCCTTCGGGATGTTTCCCTTTAGCATAATAATCTCCATCTTCAGTACAGTAAAATGTAGTGTCAGCATATCCAAGTTTAATGCTTATGCCTCTCTTTCTTTCTTCAGAATGAGTATCTGTCCAAGTTCCGGATAGAGCTTTTGTCAAAGTAGTCTTACCATGATCGACATGTCCGACCATACCGATATTTACCTCTGGCTGCCTTTTACTTTCAGCCAGAAGCATCATCCCCTACGATTCACTCCTCTTCATCGCCAAGGATAGAACCTAGAGATTTCTTACCATACTCTAGGACCTTAAGGTTAAGTTGCCGAGTATCTGTACTAATGGTGTTCCCTCTTAGATTTCTACGTCGACGCAATCCATCATATTTGTAACGATAAATTTTAGAATTTTTCTTAACATAGCGCTTGCCTTTGTAACCAGTTCCAGCAGTAATAAGAACTGATTTGACATTTCCACCTTCTAGTTCAGAACGCATAGGGCGGCCTGTTTTATCAGATCCGCCTGTGATTTGGAGCTTATATCCATTCAATGATTGGTCAGCATCTCCCACAAACATACCTTCAACAGAATCTCCAATTTTCTTCCCTAAGAAGTGATTGAAGTTAGACCCTGTAATTTCTACCGAGAATGAACGACCTTTGGCGCTCGGCCTAGTATCGTTGATTACAGCCTTGAAAGATTGCTCACCTGCCATTTTACTCACCTTAGACGACTTGCCGACATACGACCCCTATAAGAGCGGTTCGGAAGACGATTTCAAACTGAATAATCATCTTTGCAATTCTTTCTCGATTCTTTCTGCTAAATTTGCAGGTGCTACATTGTTCATTGTAATATATTGAGTCCTACCTCTTCCAACATTTGATTTGTCGTTTCTTGTTTCAATTAAGCCCTGATTTTCTAGAAATTTTAGATGCTTCCAAAATGTAGTATAACTTCTAGCTTTAGTTTCATATTCTTCACAAACAATTTTGTAAAGTTTTTCGGCATCTCCTGTGTTTATTTCAGACTCCTTTTTCAATCTTCTACAAAGTCCAAGCATGATCAATTTTTGATCTTTCGAAAGCACATCTACTTGACTTGGTTCAATTGCAGCAACTCTTGCTGAGCTTTGTTCAATATCTTCAATTAGAACTTCACCTCTCCCTGATGATTCAGCCCTTCTTATGGATGAATCAAGTAGTTCAATAGCTAATCTAGCATCTCCTGATTCTGCAGCCATAACTCCTATTTTTTGTAGAACTTCTTCACTTATTGAACCATTTCTACAGGCTATATCTGCTCTCTGTCGCGCAATTTCTGTCAATCCCTTTTTATCGTAAGGATTCATTTTTAGGATATTACTTGCACCTAACCTTGATATTATTGCAGGCTCAAATAACTTCAGCAGCATAGAATCTTGACTTACTAATATCAATGACAAAGAACCCTGTTTTTCTTGCCCTTCATCAATTCTGAGAAGTTTGTATATCAAATCAGAATTATCCCTTCTAATTAACAAATCAACTTCATCAAGAACCAATAGAAGGTGGCTATTATGTGAAATTAGGTTTCTTCTAATTGATTGTATAATTTCTCCCGAACTAAGGCCTCTTTCAGGATGTCCAGAGTCCAATGTAGAAGCAATTCGTTGTAATACTTGAGAAGTTGAGGGGTGGTTTCTACAATTTACATGTGCTAGAACAACTTTCCTTTTTCCTTCTAAATGACTTAACAAATCATGTCCAAAACGTCTTGTTAGAACGGTCTTACCTGAGCCAACAGGTCCTGTTATTACTGCTCTACAACTTGAATTATGATTCTCTACATGAGTAAACATACTGGCTAGTTCAGTTAGTTCTCTATCTCTTCCTACTAAGTTGTCAGGTGTCCAGTCAAAAGAAAAAGGCTCTCTATTTACCAAAACTTTCCCTGCACCTATGCGGTCGAGGTATCCTGGCATCAGCACGTTCTTTATTCGGTCGTTCTTAGACCTATCCTAACCTATATGTATCTGGTTAATTTTAGATGATGATTTCCTCATGGTATTTCATCAAATTGGTATCCATTTTCCCAATTCTTTTCGCCTAATGAGACTTCTAATTCGAATGGTGTGATTAATGGCTTAGCATACTTTACGGCATCATCAATTGCAATTCTTGGGCAAGCAGTGTTAACGAAAGCATCTACTGGATAGAAATCAATCAAATCTGGACCTACGTGATCCATTGCTAACAAGTATCCTTTTTTACCGTGTTTCTTGAGTAAATTTTTCATCCTTATCGCTAAATTTCTCCTCATTTGACCGGGTTTTTCACCAATTAGGATACCAAAACTCTTCGCATTATCTACTGCAAAGATTAGCCCCATCCTCTGTCTTAATAGCCTTTCAATTCGACTGAAAGACATTTCACTTGCATCTCCAGTATAAGGGTCAAGCAATGCCAACGGTTTACCTGTGTGCATTACTAGTCCTATTGGATGGAAATCTCCTGAGCCCAAGAATAAGTAGTGACCAATTGAGGGGTCATCTCCTGAGTAATTGCAGCCTAGAACTTGTCCGGGGAATGTCAATCTCGCACCACCTACTGGTATTTCAACTTCAAAACCAGCACTTTCAAACCTTTTTTTGTAATCAAATAATAAGTGTAGGTGCTGTATTGAACCAACTAATCCTAATTTTGTTCCTGTAAGAGGAGCAACTCTACCTACAGCATCGACAAATCTCTCAACTGCTTCTTCATCAGTAAGGTCAATTTCCTCTCCTGAACTTGTCAATCTTTCTTCCGCGATTGCTTTGTGTTCCATTAGAATTGGTATTACTGGATCTATTTTTGGGTCGCCTTCGTATGTCACTGGGATGAAATGTGTGGGCATACCTGAATCTATATTCATCTGAGAATGGCCCATATGGGCGACTAATTCAACCCCCATCATTTTCATTTTATCATGTACTAAGTCACAGGCTCCATAACAAGGATCTGCAGCTAAGACTACTTTCGCCGCGGACTCATCTTCTATTGCATCCATCATTTCTAATGCTTGCATTTTCAGCCCCTCAGGAACTTGTAATGCAACAAGTCGATGGTCATTTTCTTTAATTCTAGTGACTAAATCATCCAGCTCGAAATCATGTTTATCCAAATCCAATTTCTCACCTCATCAATCTACAATCTCTACTTTACCATTAATAATGTCAATTCTCGCAAGAGACCTTATTGGCCATTCAGGTCTTTCTTTATTCAACCTTTCACGACCATCTCCTTTCTCAATTGCAATCACTATATCTTGGAGAATTACTCCCATATTCTCTAGAGTTTCTAAGAGTGGTTCCAATGTCCCACCAGTAGATATGACATCATCCACTATCAGAATTCGTTCACCTGCTTTAATGTCATTGATAAAAACCGTAGACTGAGAATATCCCGTTGCCACATCCACTCTTGCCTCGCCTTCCATACCATAAGATCGTTTACGAATAACCACTGTTGGAATACCAGTTGCGTCACCTACAGCGGCTAAAAGTGGTAAACCCATAGCCTCAACAGTCACAATCAAGTCTATTTTTTCCCAATCTACACTTTCAATAATTAAATCTCTAGTAGCACGTAAAACTTTAGCATCCATTCTAGGGATACCATCAGAAATAGGGTGAATGAAATACGGATATTCCCCCTTCCAAATAATTGGTGAACCACGTAAGGATTCGTGTAAAACTGAAAGTGGATCTTCGGGCATCATGCCCAACACACTCAGACTAGTCCTTTCAAATGGTCGGAACCTTCAGTTACCTTGATAGTACAAGGTGTTGGGAATTTACAGTTTGCCTTACGCAATGCATCTCTTGCAACAATGTAGTTTTCAGGAGTTGTTACTATAGATATCACGGTTTGCCCTCTTTGAACTCTTGCAGCTGTACCTACATTTTTACCAAATGCTTGTCTCATACCTTGAGATACACGATCGGCACCTGCGCCAGTTGCTTGCTTGTTTTCACGAAGAATTTGGTGTGGATAAGTATGCATTCTTAGAGCATAATTTTCTCCTGCAGCATCTCTTATTCTCGCATTTGCAACCTGACGAGCGGCTTCCAATGCTTTATCTTGAATTTGGCATGAATTATCTGCTATCAGAATAACTTTTACAGGAAAGCCTCCTGCTTCAGCCTTCTTTCGATTGCCCATAAAATAACGTAGAATTCGATTATTAGGTACACCACCAGTGTACTGGCGTCTTGTAAATGCTTGACCCTTAAGTCGGCGATACATGGATGCGGGCTTACGTGCCATTTGAACTACCTCGACTTCGGCCGACTGGCCTACCGTATTTAATGATAAGTGAGCAGGATAAATTATCTTTGAACTATAATGAAATCAAGAAGTGTTTAATCTCGCGCTCTCAATTTGAACAATTCTCACACCCATTAGTATCATTATGAAACCAATAATTATTGTATATCCCAGATTTTCATCCAATAACCACCACCCTCCCAGAATCCCAAATAATGGTACTAAGAAAATATATGATGAGGCTGCAGTTGCTCCTAATTTCTCTATTCCAATGGTGAACCAGTAATAAGCCAATACAGTTGAAAGGGCAGCCAAGTACACTATTGCTAACCATCCTTCTTTTGTTGGAAGAATTAACCCTTCCATCCATATATCGTATATTGCAAACGGTGTCATCATAATAGTTCCAATTAATGAGTACCAAACTACAATTTCTAACGCAGTATAATTGTTATCACCGTCTCTTCCTTGCATTAATCTTTTTGTCATATTAGTGGTCGCTGCCCAAGAGAATGAAGCACATAAAATTAACAAATCTCCTAATATTCTATCTTCAAAATCTATCTGTGTATTTGGGCTCCAACCAGTAACAATTCCAACTCCTATAAATCCACAAAATAGACCTATAAACATCTTCTTTGATATTGGTTGTCCAAGTAATGGAGCAGCTAAAATCACAGTAAAAATCGGATTGAATGTAATAATTAGTGAAGCGTCTCCCGCAGCAGTATAATACATTCCATGCATAAAGAAAAATTGATAGCATAAAACTCCTGTAAATCCTATAATAATCAGACTCTTATATGTCTCTCTATTATTTGGTAACCATCTTATTTTTTCCCCTTTAACTTTTAGAATCATAAACCATAGATAAAATATTAACATAGTTAAGATATATCTGAGCCAAGCTCCTGTCATAGGGGGTATTTCTAATGAAAGGATTCTACCTATTGCCCAGGATAAACCCCAAATTATGGCGACCAGGAGCATTAAAAAATGAGTCTTTATGTTACTTGTTTCTTTCATAAAAAACACTCTTCTGTGATGCCGCAATGCTTCTACTAATTTATCTCTAGTACTGTTGAGATTTGATATCTTTCTTGAGATTACAGGCGATTTGCTTATGCACCCCCCGCTTTGTGGTTAAGCCCATGCTCGGGTGTGAGCATTGGAGTTACTAGGTATGGCGAAGAGATCAATGCTAGATCAATTTGCAGAAATAAAGGCTCAGCACCCTGATACGGTTCTTTTTTTTCGAATGGGAGATTTTTATGAGATGTTCCATGACGATGCAGTTGTAGCATCCGAAGTTCTTGGAATTACTTTGACAAGTCGCGATAAAAATTCTGAAAATCCCGTACCTATGGCAGGCGTTCCTTGGCATTCTGTGGAATCGTATTTACAGTCAATGTTACGTGCTGGTTACAAAGTTACAATGTGTGAGCAGGAAGAAGAGCTACGCCCCGGTTCTAAGATTCTTGAAAGAGTAGTTACTAGAGTATACACACCAGGATCACTTTACGAAGAGAATTTGATTGGAGAGGATGGTTCTAGTATTTTAGCGTCAATATCAATTAAAGATGATATAATTGGAATGGCAATTTTAGATTCTTCCACAGGTCGTTCTTGGATTCAAGAACAATCTGGAGCAGGTCGTTGGGAGAGGATCAAAGACGAGATTCAAAGATGGTCACCGAGCGAATTAGTGGTCTCAAAGAAAGATGCATCATCGCAATTAGTTTTGTCCCTAATATCTGATTTAGATAATGTGATTCTTAGTGTCTATGATGCCAACCCTAAGCAAATGCTACAAGCACTTCGTGAACATCTGAAAGTTTCAGACCTTGGAAGTATAGACCTGGACTCTAAACCTTTAGCTTTACAGGCATGTGGACTTGCTGCCAGATACATAGCAAATTTACATCTAATTGATACTGTCCCTCTCCGCGAACTTCATTTTGATGCAGATGAGGGGCATTTAGTATTAGATCAAACTACTCTGAGAAATTTAGAATTAAGCCGTACTTTAGTAGGGGAGAAACAAGGTTCACTATTACAATCAATTGATTCAACAAGAACTTGGATGGGGAGAAGATTACTAAGAGAATGGATAATGAGACCACTAACAAATATAGAAGAAATTGGGCTAAGGCATTCCGCAGTAAGTAGTTTATTCAAAGCACCCAGAAGACTTGATTCACTCAGAGAGTCACTTAAATCAATGAGGGATTTAGAACGTCTTTCAACCCGTTTAGCCTATGGTAGAGCAAATGCCAGAGATTTGGTTGCAATTTCCGAATGTCTTGGGCGTATGAAAAAAATTCAAACCCTGCTAAGCGAAGGTAATTCTGAACTTTTACACCAATCCTCTGTAGGGCTGGATAACTTATCTGAGATTAATAGTTTGATTTCTGAAAAAATAGTGGATGAGCCACCTGCAACAATTAGAGACGGAGGGATATTTAGATTTGGAGTCGATAAGAAGTTAGATGATCTTAGAAATAAAGCAGGTGAGGGAACTGATTGGTTGAAGAATTTTGAATCCCAAGAGAGAGAAAAATTAGATATTCCGAATTTAAAAATCAAACATAATAGGCAATTTGGTTTCTTTATTGAGGTTACGAAATCTCATATTAATAAGATACCCGAACATTATCGTCGTCGACAAACTATGACAAATGCAGAGAGGTATACCACTGAAGACTTAGCATCTTGGGAAGAAATAATTTTGACTGCTGATGATAGAGCAAAAGCTCTCGAAAGAGAATTATTTATCGAATTACGAAAACTTGTGTCTAATTTTTCTTCAGAATTAGCAACCATAGCTAGAAAAATTGCAATTGCTGATGTAATATGTTCTTTTGCTACTCATGCAAGAAGAAATTCTTGGTGTAAACCAGAAATTGTCGAAGGGAATAAGATTGAGATTATCTCTGGAAGACACCCCGTTTTAGAGTCAGATGGTAGGTTCGTACCAAATGATGTTAGAATAGATAAAAAAAGAAGTTTTTTGCTATTAACGGGTCCAAATATGGGCGGTAAGTCAACTTATCTTCGTCAAACTGCATTAATTTCAATATTAGCTCAGTCAGGTTCTTTCGTACCCGCTGAAAAAGCAAAAATTGGCATTATTGATAGAGTATTCACAAGAGTTGGCGCACATGACGATTTACGTCGTGGGCGATCAACCTTCATGATGGAAATGATAGAAGTCGCTCATATACTGAGGCGGGCGACTGACAAAAGTCTCATTCTTCTTGATGAAATAGGCAGAGGGACCTCAACTTTTGACGGCCTAGCAATTGCTTGGTCAGTTACAGAAGATATTTGTCAAAGACTGGGTGCAAGAACTCTATTTGCCACTCATTATCATCAATTGATTGGCTTAGAAAATGAGTTTCAAAATCTGAAGAATATTCATGTTCAGGTAGCAGATATCAACGGTGAAATTCGCTTTTTACACACAATTTCTGAAGGCTCTTGTGACCAATCATATGGTGTGCAAGTCGCTGCATTAGCAGGTCTGCCAATATCAGTGGTTGAGAGAGCTAGAGATCTACTAATTTTCCTAGAAAGTCAAGCACAGGGGGCCAAAGCAGGTTCCAATAAATCTCCTGATTATAGACCAGGGGGTCAATCAAGTATTTATGGCTGGATGCTTAACTCTACTCCCTCCGAAATAGCAAATGAAGAAATTATTGAATCTAATTCACCATCTATAAAAGAAGAGATAATTATCGACCCCATGCTGAAAGAAATTGCCGAAAGGTTAAGATCAATTGACCCTGATAATCTAAGTCCTAGAGAATCCCAAGAAGTATTGTACGCGATGATTGAATCTCTTCAGAAATCTCAATATTATGATTTAATGGAGTGAAAAAATGTCTGATTCAACTCGTAGATCAATTCAACAACTTGACGAATTAACTATCGATCAAATAGCGGCAGGAGAGGTTGTCGAAAGACCCGCTCAAGTTGTTAAAGAGTTAGTAGAAAATTCTATTGATTCTGGTTGTGGAAAGATAAGAATTGAAATTGTGAATGGTGGGTTCTCTAGAATTTCAGTAATCGACGATGGCCATGGAATCCCTAAAAAAGAACTAAAATTAGCTATAAAAAGACATGCAACTAGTAAGATTTCTTCCTCAGAGGATTTGAGAACAATTGTGACCAAAGGATTTCGTGGTGAAGCATTAGCATCAATAGCTGCGGTTAGTAAAATGACCCTTTCTAGTAAGGTTAGGGGATTAGAAGGTTTTTCAATAACAGTCGACAATGGGTCCATAGAGAATATCGAATTAATGGGAATTCCTCCTGGTACGAAGGTAGATGTGGTTAATTTATTTGAAAAAATACCGGCTCGTTTATCCTTTCAAAGAAGGCCTTCTACTGAAAATGCTGCAATAGTTGATATTGCAATTTCGTTAGCTCTGAGTGAACCAAAAGTTGGAATTATAGTTGAAATTGATGATCGTGTAGTATTAGACTGTCCTCCATGTGATAGTATGGAAGACAGATTATACGACTTATTTGGTTCTACTTCATCTAAATTAATACCTCTTGAATCTTCAGAAAACGATAAAGATGCCCCTGGTAAAGAAAATTGGAATGGATGGATTTCCCCTCCGGGGATTTCACGTTCTCGCTCTGATGATATTCATGTAATGGTAAATGGCCGACCTGTAAGTTCGGGTCCTTTTTTGCAGTCTATTAGGCGTGGATATCATACCAGGTTGATGGTAGGTAGGCATCCTGTTGGTGTCTTTTCTCTTAATCTTCCAACTGAAGAGGTAGATGTCAATGTCCATCCAACTAAGAGAGAAGTCCGATTACAACATTCATGGAGGGTCCTAGAGAGATTGGAGAGAAGTATAAAATATACATTAAGCAAAATCTCGACTCAACCAGAGTTCAAAGATTTAACAATTTTAGAAGGAATAAATATTGATGAAAATAGTGATAGAGTAGAAGATGACTCTGAAGATTTCATGCCGTCTTGGGCTCAAGTGAGCAATAAAGAAAAAATACAAACGCATTTTAGTAGTATTAGAACTTCAGTAGATAGAGTCCCCTCTGCTAATAATGATCCAGATTTGAATAATTCCGAGCAGCAAACTTTACCTGGATTAGATTCCAATCCCATTTCTCAGTCGTTATCGTCAGAAGAACGTAAATTACATCGTTTTTCCTTAACTGGTAAATCAGTCTCTCCCGTTGACGAACCTCTGAGTGAAGCAGCAATAATACCTGATTTGCCTAAGATGAACGTTTTATCACAATTTTCAGATTCATATATTTTAGCAGAAGGAGAAGGTGAATTATTCATAGTTGATCAACATGCTTTACATGAAAGAATTAGATATGAAAGATTGCGTTCATCCATGGTTAACTGGGCTCCTCAAGAATTAATCAATCCAGTAGATATTTCTTTGGGAGCAAGAGAACTATCTGCTGCACGTTCTAATTCTGAAAGGTTACTTGATTTAGGCATTCGATTTACTGAATCTAAAGGGAAAATATTCGTAGAATCTGTTCCAGATGTTTTGATTGGTGATTCAGGACTAGTTGATTTCATTCATGATTTACTAATTGATATTTCTTCTCAACCTGAATCTAGAGGAATTGATACGGTAGAGAAATTACGTGATAAAGTTGCTTTCATGAAATCTTGCCGTGGTTCAGTTAAGGCAAATCAAGAACTTAATTTAGCTGAAATGAGGCGTTTATTACTTGATATGAGGACGGTCCCAAATCCATGGGCATGTGTACATGGGCGCCCAACAATACTCAAACTATCTCAAAATCATCTTGACAAGCACTTTGGAAGACACGGTTAAACTATTTCAGTGAACTTATCAAATCCATAAATTCAGGATGTGTGACTTTAATTATTTCTGTATTATCAATTTCTGCTCCGCAGTAGGTTGCTAATATTACGGCGGTCATAGCTAATCTATGATCCATATGTGTTTTAATCTCCACTTCAGGCCTCTTAGGGAGTTCTTTTCCATACAATATAATTCCGTCTTTTTTTGGTTTACAGTTTATAGAAAAAGCATTTAATAATTCACATGTCTTAATTATTCTATCCGATTCTTTACCCTTAGTATGCTCGGCTCCAATTATTTCTCCTCCATTTGAAATAGCCATTAAGGCCGCAGCAGGAGTAATAATATCACTAGCATTTACAAGATTTAATATCTCGAAGTTTGTTTTTTCTAAGTCTTCAAGAGTCGATGACAATAGATTATCTGGGTCATCTTTCTTCACTTTAATTTGTAAATCTTGATGTAATTTTTCTAACAATATAGCCATAGGGTATAAACTAATTTCACTCGGTATTATTACAGTACCTGGTGACTTCACATCCCAATTAGATAATCGGATATTGTTATTCTCTAACCTCCCCTCAAAGCCCCACTTTCTGGCCAAGTTTATTGTCAATTCTAGATATCCTCTACTGACCTTTTCGCCCAATAAACTAATATCAATTTCCTCTTTAAAATCTGAAGAAGATAGTATCAGAGAAGTAATTGGCTGACTCGATCTTGAAACATCAATGTCTAATTTTTTCTGGATTTTCATTGGCCCTTTTATTCTACAGGGGAAACCATTCCCTGAAACTTCACACCCTAGTTCTCTGAGAAAATTAGCCAATTCAATATTACTTCTATTGCGTAGAGAAGAGTCTCCATCCACAATAATTTCAGAATCAAAAGTAGCAGCTATCACACTCATTATTTTGGCAACGGTCCCTGAGTTGCCACAATCTATTTCTTCTTTAGGCGCAATTAAGCCATTTTTTGGAGGTTTAACTATCCATTTCCTCTCTTCTTTGATAATTTCTACACCCATTAATTCTAAACAATTACTCATTGAAATTATATCCTCCCCTGGAGTTCCATTGAAAATTATTTCAGTATTCTTCATAGATTTGGATGCAAGCATCAATTCTCTAATCATATGACTCTTGGACGGCGGTAATCTATACTCAAAAACTCCTTTTGGAGTAATAGGTTCAATCCTTTCCACACTCTTCGATAGTTGGGTAGTTGTTGAATACTTTTGTCAAGGCTCCACATTTCTAATAGTGTCTCCAAAGTCACTTATTTCATCCCAAGACCTTGCTTTCTCTTCTATTTGATTAATTTTCATTTCTTCCTTAATGCTACCACCCCTTAATTTCACTAAATTTTTTCTACTGAGTAATTTAGGACTTAAGCCAGGTAGTATCACACCAATTGCACGAGGGACTCTACCGGGGTATACGTCGTTTACGTGTGATGCAATATTTGTAGTGCAATTATTGAATATGCTATTATAAAACTCAGGTTTATTATGTAAATCATTGGTTCTTTTTAGATATGATTCTAACATTCTACACTGGTTTCCTTCCCCTAAAATGACGGCTTCAAAAAGATGAGTTTCAGATTTTCTACATCTACTTCTTACACCAATTACATCTTCTTCAGTAGCCCAGACATACATTATTTCAAACTCTCTTAATAGCCCTTTTAATGGACTAAATCTTTCACTAGGCTCTCTTCTAATTTCTATTGAACACGAGATTCTATCTCCATTTTTAAATTCGAAACTTAGTAAAGTGTGTGCAACAGGTCTTCTAGTTGGATAAAAATATTCTAGAACTAACCATATCTTAGTACATTCAGATATCTTAAACTTCTTTTCTATCCATCGCTCATCATAATCTTTTGTTGTTCTCCAATTAAAATCTCTGACATTTTTTAGTATTACATCGTCTCCATTTATTTCTGCAAAAGAAGTAAATTTGTTTTCATTTACCCATGATAAATCGTTAGAAGGGGTTAGATGCCTTATTCTTGACCATACCCATAATAATAGGATAGTGACTGATAATATCAGAACTAAAGTCATTACAGTCAGGTAATTCATGGCTGTGCTGAGAACGACGTAAACAAGAAACCTCCTATCAATTAATGGCGCGGCAGGGGAGATTCGAACTCCCGAGGTGAAACACCACTGGATTAGCAATCCAGCGCAATGGCCAGGCTATGCGACTGCCGCAACGTCCATCCGACTTTTGATTATGGCTTAAGCGGAACGGTCTATCTCATTCTTCTTCATTCAACGATTCCTCATCACTATTTTCTTCGATAAGTTCACTTGGCAAACGAGCCACGAATATGATTTCATCATTATATCCAGTTTTTTCTTTATTTCTTAATTCCATGATTCTGGTTCCTTTAGCAACTTTTCCAACAGTTTCTTTGGTTTGATTAGCGGCTAATCTAATCATCATACCTGACTTTGTAAGCATGAATAATTGATCAGATAAATTAGGGATCTGTCTAACACTAATTATTTCATCATCTTGATTTAAAGACATAGTTCGGACCCCTTTCGTCCCTCTATTTGTTTTCCTATAACCATCTCTTTCATACATCTCATCCCCATTTTCGTCTATGATTTTTTGTTCGTTTTGGTCATATTGATTAATCATTAGGCCAGATCCTAGCCTTGTTCTTTTTGCCATGCCGAACTTAGAAATTGTCAATACATTATTTTCAAAATTATCTGATACAATCATACCTATTACTCTATCATCTCGACTTAATTTCATTCCGCTTACCCCTTGACTAACTCTACCTTGTACTCTAACAGTATGGGTAGTAATTTCTTCACCAGTATTTGGGTCTAATCTAGTTTTTATCTCAGAAGGCATAAATCTACAAGCATATCCTTGAGCGGATACTAGAACCACATGATCAGTATCCTTTGATGCACGTACTGAAATCAGGCTATCATTATCTCCTTGAGCAAACTTAATTGCATATTTTCCATTCTTATTTATTTTCACATACTCTGAAAGATTACTACGTTTTATTCTCCCATTTTTAGTGGCGAAAATAAGATAATTTCCATCCGGTTCTTCTAATAGGTCCTTAGATATAGGAAGTAATGAAATAATATTTTCATCATCTCTTAAACTTCCTAGTAGATTTCTGATATGTCCACCTCTAGAAAGTCTACTGCCTTGAGGAGTTTCCCAGGCTTTTAATCCATAAACTCTGCCTTGATCAGTAAAAATTAGTAGCCTATCTTTACTAAAACACGTTACTATCAGCTGAGGTGTATCCTCGTCTTTTGTTGTTACTCCTCTGAGTCCTTTACCTCCTCTATTTTGTACTCTAAAACTTTCTACTGGTAAATGTCTAATGTAATTGTCTTCTGATAATGTTATTGCAATTGCCCTTTCTTCAATTAGATCTTCTCTATCCATAGACAGAGGCATTGGGTCAATGAATGAGCGTCTTTCATCTCCATGTTTTTCTACCATTTCTTCCATTTCTTCCAATAAAATGTTTAACCTTCTCAACCTTGAATCAATTATTTCTCTCAAGTCAGTGATTTTCAATTGCAACTCATCGAATTCATTCTTTACTTTGTTAACATCAAGTTTACTAAGTTGATATAATCTTCTTTCAGCAATTGCCTTCGCCTGCGCTGCCGTGAAATTAAACGTTTTAATAGCTTTAATTATACTCTCTTCCCCCTTCAAAATAAGTTCAAACTGCTCGCGACTTTCACTTGCTTTTCCAACTGCAATTATATCGTCAATCCTATCTTGTGCTTTTACTAACCCCTCTAATATATGAGCCCTAGATTCTGCCTTATCTAAATCAAATTTTGCTCTTCTTTCAATCACAGATTCTCTATGTTCAACATGTGTATGAAGCATAACAGGGAGTGTCAATAAAACTGGTCTTCCATCCAAAATCCCCATCATATTTGCGGAATAGGATTCTTGTAAACGGCTAGACTTGAATAATTGATTTAGTACTGCATGTGGGTCTGCATTATTTTTAACCTCTATTAACACCCTAATACCTTCTTTAGAAGATTCATCTCTGATATCTCTTATACCAATTACAGTGCCTTTAGTTACTAGTTCTGCAATATGTACAAGCATATCTGCTTTCTTTACCTGATAGGGTATCTCATGGATAATTATTCTCTTACCTTTAGAATCATCTAAAACTTCACATCTCGATCTTACATGAAATCTTCCTTTCCCCGTCGTATACATATCGTAAATCCCATCAATCCCATGAATCCCTGCACCAGTAGGGAAATCTGGCCCCTTTACGTGTTGCATGTACTCATCAATCGAAATATTTGGAATTTCTATTTTTTCGATTCCTTGTTCAATAATCTGATTGACATGAAGTTTTATTGCACCTGATACTTCAGTTAAATTATGAGGGGGAATTCTTGTTGCCATTCCTACAGCTATCCCATCACTTCCATTTAGTAATAAATTTGGTAATCTGGATGGGAGAACAGTTGGTTCATATTCAGAGTCATCAAAGTTTGGTTCAAAATTAACTGTTTTCTTTTCAATATCCTCTAGCATATGCTTTGAAATTTTATCAAGTCTACTTTCTGTATAACGCATTGCTGCTGGAGGATCTCCATCTATAGAGCCAAAATTCCCTTGCCCATCAACTAATGGGTATCTAAGTGAAAAATCTTGAGCCATCCTAACCATTGTGTCGTAAATAGATTGATCGCCGTGAGGGTGATATTTACCCATGACTTCCCCTACTGATCTAGCCGATTTACTGAATTTTTTCTCTGATGTATGACCTCCTTCATACATTCCATACAAAACTCTCCTATGTACTGGTTTAAGTCCATCTCTGGCATCTGGAAGTGCTCTTCCGATTATTACGGACATTGCATAATTGATATACGATGTTTTCATCTCTTTATTCAATGGATGATTAAGGATATTCTCATTGTTAGTGATATTAGTTTCAGTATTTTCTTCTTCAGATGTCAAGATTTGTCACCTCCTTTGCATGTTTCTCAATAAACGCTCTTCTATCAGGGACATCTTCTCCCATTAGTATCTCAAACATTCTATCTGATTCTTCGGCATCTTGAACGGTTACTTTTAGCATAGTTCTAGTTTCAGGATTCATAGTGGTTTCCCAAAGCTGTTCGGGATTCATTTCTCCCAGACCTTTGTACCTTTGAACTCCAATTTTTGTATTCGGATTGTCTCCTCTTAACTGTTCAATAATATCGTCTCTCTCTTCATCAGAATAGGCATATTTACTTACTCTTCCTTTACTAAGTTGATATAGAGGCGGCTGAGCTATATACACATGTCCTTCAGAAATTGCAGGACGCATAAATCGCCATAAAAATGTCAACATTAGAGTACGGATATGAGCGCCATCAATATCAGCATCGGTCATTATTATTATTTTTGAATATCTCAATTTACTAGTGTCAAATTCTCCTTCCTCAGGAGATTCCTCTTCTGAGGGGTTACCTACCCCTGCTCCAAGTGCTCTAATCATTGTTTGAATTTCATTATTTTGGAATACTTTAACCAAATTCCTACGTTGTCTTTCGACATTTAGAATTTTCCCTCTTAGGGGTAAAATGGCTTGAATTCTTCTGTCTCTTCCAGTTTTTGCAGAACCTCCTGCTGAATCTCCTTCAACGAGATAAACTTCACATTCTGAAGGGTCTCTTGATTGACAATCAGCCAATTTGCCAGGTAATCCTCCTCCTTCTAAGACTCCCTTTCTACGAGTTAGATCTCTTGCCTTTCTTGCTGCTTCTCTTGCCTTTGAAGCCAAAAGGGCCTTGTCTACAATTAATTTTCCGACGCTGGGATTTTCTTCGAAGAATTCACCCAGTTTTTCATAAACTACCGTTTCAACAATACTTGTTACTTCGCTACTAACTAATTTATCTTTAGTTTGTGAAGAGAACGATGGGTCAGGATGTTTTACACTAACAATTGCAGAAAGTCCTTCTCTTACGTCATCTCCTGACAGAGAGTTTCCTTTCAGCAATTTTCTTTTCTTTGCATGATTATTTACTGACTTTGTCAGAGCTCCTCTCAAACCAGTCATATGAGTGCCTCCGTCCTTATTCCGGATAATATTCGTGTAGCAAAATATAGTTTCACTAAAAGCATCTGACCACTGTAATGCCAACTCAATAGTCACTGGTCCCTTTTCAGTATCCTTTTCTCCATTAATTTGAATTACTTCTTGGTGCATTACTTCACGGTTTGAATTAATTTGTGTTACAAACTCGGCTAATCCTCCCTCATAGTGGTGTGTACTAACATTCTTTTCCTCATCTCTTTCGTCAGTGATGATTATTTCCAATCCTGCATTCAAAAATGAGGTTTCCTTTAATCTAGTATCTATTTGATCGAATTCAAAATCAGTAATATGTGTGAAAATAGTCAAATCAGGTTTAAATTTTATTTTGGTACCTGTATCTGTGCATTTCCCTATTTCTTCTACTGGCTTAACAGGGACTCCTGCTTCATACCTCTGATGATAAATAACGCCATCTCTATGTATAGTCATCTCCATCCATTCTGAAACTGCGTTCACTGCAGAAACACCAACTCCATGAAGTCCTCCTGAAACTTTGTATGAACTATTATCAAATTTCCCTCCTGCATGAAGTTTAGTCATAATCACTTCTGCAGCTGATATCCCATACTCTTCGTGTACTCCAACTGGAATTCCTCTCCCATAGTCGCGCACAGAGAGGGACCCATCTTTATGCAAATTAACTTCAATTAATGCTGTGTGGCCTGCCAAATGTTCGTCAACAGAATTATCTACAACTTCCCAAATACAATGATGTAAAGCACTACCATCATGTGGGTCACCTAAGTACATCCCGGGTCTTTTTCTGACGGCTTCTAGGCCCTCTAATACTTGGATACTTTCGGCGCCGTAGTCTTCTGTCATCTTATTCATCGTCCAGTTTCTGAGGGTTCCCTAAAGGAACCCTCAATTTAACTGTATAATTGGGGTGTCAGGGGGTTATTGAATGCTTTCGATATCTTTCACGAAATATGTCCAAACAAGGCTAAAACAAGACATTCTAGATTATTTTCTCTGAGAAAACCCTCGGCACGATTAAACGGGCCTCATTTCTCGCACCTTCAATGAGTTTGCCCTTGATATGTGTTTCTCTCACCGGTTGTACAGTCGATGAGATGGTAAAAGATGCAGCAAGAGCCACTGCAGTCGGTGCTGATATTGTTGAAGTTCGTTTAGATAAATTATGGGTTGTAGAACAAGAAATTGATGTCTCAGAAAAAGTAAAATCAGATTCTGATGATAATCGTAAATCTGTTTATACCCCACCTGAATTTATCTCTCAGTCAATGGATTCAGTAGATTTAGAATCATCATTAATTTCCTTTAGAACTGGTATTGAATTACCTGTTATCTTAACTTGTAGGCCTGAAAGACAAGGGGGTTATTTCCCAGGTTCTGAGAAAGAGAGAATTGAAGTATTAACTAAGGCCATAAAGAGTGGAGTAAGTTGGATTGATTTAGAGACTGATATAGAATCTAAAGAAAGGGAAAAATTAGTGAAAATGGCCGGAGATAGTACGAAGATAATATCTTCCAACCACTATGATCAATCCCCGGGCTCTACTAATGAAATCATTGAAGAAATCGATGAAATTTCTGGTTCTGGAAATATTATCAAAATTGTTTTCAATACTGCTGGTAAGAAAGATGCTTTGAAGTTATTTGATATTGCATGGAGAACCAGAGATTCTAAGGATAAACTATCAATAATGGGTATTGGTGCTGGAGGTGATTGGACAAGAATTCATGCACCTTTGTTGAATCAAAGCATGGTCTACACTACAATGGAAAATGGATGGTATCTTGCTCAACAAGGTAAAATTAATACCAGTGACTTAAAAACTGCTTGGAAACTACTTGAATACAATTAATTCTCTAATATTGGAATTTCTATTTCTTCAACTTGTTCTTTTTCAAGTCCATATGAATGATACTTACTATTAATTATTAATGGGACAATTAGGCAAGATAAAGGAAGTACAGCTAGCAATATATATGCTGTGAATTTAGGCAGGATAAGTCTGTTTTCAACATCAACTAATAATTCAACATTCAACGCGCCTCCTGCTGATTCCTGATCTGTATTTCTGTTGTTATCCCAATTATCGAAAACCAAGTAGTATTCTATTAATTGCGAACTTCCAAACCAAGATGATGATGTTTGTGTATCTACTGATACTGAAAAATAACCTGATTCCGATTTTTCATATGAATGCACATCTCTAAAAGGCATCCAAGTAATCATATCTCTATATTCAACAGGCAGTGAATCAAATTCATCTAACCAGTTTTCAGCTCTGTCTTCATAATTCCAATAATAAAAGTCCCTATAATTTCCCTCACTCATTAAGTAAACATCTGCCTTCACCCCATTACTTGGAGGTGAATCTACATCTCCTGAATAAGTGTAACAGAAAGTATATGATTTACCTGGAGATAAAGCCATACTAATAGCAGTAGCTGAATCATTATTTACACTTAATTCCATACTGAAATCCTGAGAAATTGGGGCGTATATAGTTGGTTGGTTGTCACTATCAAATCCGTCAAACCAATCAGATGTAGGGTTAAGATAATGATAGTTTATCCTCTCATCTATATCCCAACTATTACTTGCAGGAACCCCACAAACGCTGTCTGCTTGAACTATAGGGGTAATACTAATTACTAACGTAATCAGTACCATTGGCATAAGAAAACATGAGTTTAGGAAAACTGCACTTAATTTCCTTTTGAAAGACAAACTAATCATTTCCTTCTAGTCCTAATAGGTCGTATGTATCCTGACTCTTTGTTTCTTCGTTCTTCGACTGTCAAATATTTCGGCTGTGGTGGGGGGTTATGCTGATCCATCCCGGGCAACCCTCCTTCTGCTTTAACTTCCTGAACATCATAAGTCTCAGTACTATTCTTTGCATCCATTTCTTCTTCATCTTTCTGCCTCATTATCAACCAGCCTAACAAAAGTACTGTGGCTACTAATGCTAGAAGACCTGCGCTTCCAGCATCAGGGACAAAATCTTTCCAAGTCAAATCGGATATAGATAACGGCCCATCGTCTTCTTCAATGCTTAGGACTGTAATTTCAAATTGCTTGCTTGAACAAACATTTACTCCGTCACATGTTTCAAGAATAATTACTAACGGTTGATATTCCGGTAACATCCATACCTGTTCTCCCCAAACAAAGTCATTCATAGTATTTCCATCATTATCTATTCCATCAATTGCGATATTCAAATCCCATTTTATTTCCGGTTCACTAGATAAATATCTATCTTTGTCATTCTCAAAATCACCATCGCCATTTGAATCTTCATTAATATCTGTATCTAACCATGCTTCTATTCCATCTTCAAGGTCTCTATCAATCACTTCTGCATAAAGATTGACAATCTCTCCCACTATGACATATTCTAATCCTGTAGGGTCATTTGTAACTATTTCTGGAGTTCTAGAAACATAAATCATTATTGATGTAGTGTTAGTTTCTCCAGCTTCAAAACCATCGACAACTGTTAATTTCACTATGTAAGTGCCTGGAATTTGATATTGGTGCCATACTTCAAACCCTTCTTTAACCGGAGACGAATCTCCGAAATCCCAAATCCATCTAGTAATCCCATTCCATTCAGGGTCTTCTTGATTTGTTGAGATCATTCCTTCGAAGATAGGATCTGAGTCATAACTCTCCGACCCATCAAACAGTAGTGGCATATTTGGAGCAATAAATCCCCCCCCGTTTTCAGTGAAAGGTATCTGCCATGAGATTTGAGAATAATCAGCGGGTATGTAGTCTAAGTTGCTACCATTAATACTTGGTTGTCTGAATTTTATTTCAGGAACCGGTAAAGGATTATCTATTCTAATTGTATAAGATTTTGTTGCAGATTCCATTCCTCTTTCATCAATTACTGTTAAACTAATACTGTATAATCCGGGCGAAGTAAATGTGTGATAAACGGTTGAAACATTGTATAGGTCTTCATCAAATGCAGAAATATTCCATATTATCTCTAGAGTAGAGCTATTTCCGTCAGGATCAAACGATAGACTTTCAAATATATATTCTGTATCGACAAATCCATCAACAGGTCTAGCAAATACTGCTACTGGTCGTTGATTAACAACAAGTACTTGAATGGTAGTGGTTGAAGTATTACCATCATCGTCAGTAACCTCTAAACTGATGTTTTTCATCCCTGGTTCTTTCCATCCAATAACTGGATTTCTTTCTAGTGACTCAGTCACTGAGAAATCTGAGGTTAATGTCATCCCCGATCCTTCAATATTTACTCCTTCTTCAAATGTCCAACGATATTCAACTATAAATCCATCTTGATCTTCGAAGATTATTGGCATTTCTATAGGTGTTAGAGTAAACGTTTGTAACGTATCATCAAAGATTTGTTCAGGGACTCTGTTTAGAACTCTAATATAGATTGAATAATCTACAAATTGATTCCCATCATCTATTGTTAGAGTTAAAGTATACATAATTCCATCTGAACTTCCATCGACCCATGCATGTCCTAATTCAGCTAACCCTTTACCTTGTTCAATTTGTCCATCCCCCCAATTCCAAGTAAAAGTCATCTCATCAATTGGTACATTATCTTGACTTGATTGTGCAGAAAACTGAACTCTTTGATTAGTCATTAAAGTTAATTCTGAATCTTGAACTATACCGTCCACAGTAATGACGGGGATAGGTACCGATGTGTCGCTAACAGAGATTGTCCAAGACTGAGGTCCAGAAAAATACCCTCCTTTATCTTTGATAGTCAATACAATTGTATATATTCCTGATTCAAGATATGAATGAACAGGATTTTTCAGTCCTGAAGATGTATTATCTCCTAAGTCCCAATAATATGCTATAGGTGTCTCATTATGGCTAAAACTTCCATTAACTTGACTGAACCCCCACTCGTCATAGCCAGAACCAAACATGGCTACAGGGAGCCAAGTTTGAGTAACATTTGTAGTCAGAGAACCAGATGCTACTGGTTCCATGTTGGCAACGTTAACTGGTAATGCAAACGCTTGATCTACCGTGACTCCTGTGAAGTCAGTAATTTTAACTCCATAAGTCCAATCTCCCGTTTCTGGAGGAGTAAACCAAATACTTTTTTCAGTTGCTACACTATTTCCAGCAGTCAAATCGAAAATTAATGTATCTTGAATGGTATTGTTTAGATAAGCGTTGACTTCAACTTCAAGAATCTCAAAGAATGCATTAGAAGTGACTTCTAAGTCTATTCTGCTACTGTCATCTAGATTATCTCCATCTCTATCGAAGTTTTCTATACTAGCAATTTCTACTTCTGCAGGATCAGTTATTAAACCGGCCTGAACTGTAATCGCTGCTTCTGGATAAGAACCCGTAGTAATGCCACAACTAGCATAATTATAGTCGCAATCATCAACAATTGATTCATACCAAGTAATCAACCAAACTTCGTCGCTGATATTACCAAATCCGTATACTAAACCTGTTCCTGCACCACTTGCTGGGTCGATTCTCAATCTATCCATTGACCAAGTTCCTGTAGATGCTTCTTTGGACATAATTATTCCCTCAAAACCAAATTGTGTTGGAGATACCATCAGATTTAGCGGCGCACCTGAGCCCTGTGAAAATTTATACGACCTCATACCCCATCCCTCTACTGAATCGCTATTACTCGTCCAATCGTTTACCCACTGGTCATTGTATCCACTTTTCTGTACCTTACAGACGTAAGCTGCTGTACAGGCTTCGGATAAATCTAAGTTTGAAAAACCAAAAGCTCCCTGTGCGCTATCAAGTGTTACTGCTGCACTGAAATTGGCATAAATTTGACTCATTGTGGAGCCAATTGATGTAGATCCAGGTTGAGGATTTGCAGCTAAATTTTCAATTCCTGCTCCTCCAGTAGCAGTGTCTGCTACCAAACTCTGAATTGCATTACCCCCGCCTAATTTATCTGCTAAATACATCAAAAACATGAATCCAGCGCCATAATCTGCTAGTCTTTGATTCCACCACCTTACGCTCATATTCGAATTTTGAGCCCATTCATTGGCATGTCCAGTCAGAGCAGAAGTTACTCCGAAGCAGAGGTAAGCGGCCATATCTGCAGCGCCTTCATCAATCCATAAATTCTCAAACGGGTCTCTTGCATTATGTAATAAATGTTGAAACTCATGCGCTATTATCGTATTTCTCCAACTCATATCATCAACGTCAATGAATAAAGATTCTCTTTGCGAAGAAATTCCTGGTGAGAAATAACCTCCTATCCCTCCACCTCCATCAATAGCTAAAATCATAATTTCAACCTGGCAATTATTGTCCACATCAGGCATTGATCCAAAGTAAGTTGTATCGGTTGGGAAAATTGTTGATTCAAATGTCGAAGCAATATCATTTAGAGTAGTTGCAGATAGTATCTGTCCGTCCTCGACAAATATTGCAGCATTAGATGAAATTTTTTGTACTGTTGCCTCAACATTTCCATTGGCAGAAGGAACAGTATCAGTATCTCCTTGACTCCATGCATTAGTACAATTACGTGTTGATGATTTAGAGTTCAAATATGCTTGAGAAAATGGAAGCACTAGATTTGGATAACCATCTTCTATCCACTGCTTTTTTAGGTGACCAGTAGCCGAAAATGCAGGTTTAGATTCATTTACAAACATATATTTTTTCCCCTCAATTGAAGGGTCGAAATCATCTAAATTCCCATAAGAAATTTCTGATAAATTGCTATCAGAAGTAGGAGTTGCCATAGCAAGTGGGGATAAACTTGCAAGTAACATTACCATTACAATAAACAATGGAGTAGTGAGATTGTTTTGCTTATTATTTAGTCCCAATAGTGGCACATCCTGTTTATTACTAGTTAATGCCCGTTTGAGACCTATTTTAACATCGATGGAGCATCGTTCGTACATGGCAGAGCAGAGGGGAGGTCACAAATCTGTTTGGTTAATATTTTTCATACTACTATTTTCCTTATTTTCAGCCTCTGCCTCATCTAATTCATCCTTAGAAAATATTTCAAATAATGTAGAAAAAGTCTTTCCCGAAGTAATTGAAATTCTTCCTCATGATTCTTCAGCATTTACGCAAGGACTTGTTTTTTTAGATGGCAAATTGTATGAGAGTACTGGGTTGTACGGAGAATCAAGTATTAGAATTGTTAATATCACGACAGGAGAAATTGAATCGATTACTAATTTATCAGAAACATATTTTGCAGAGGGTATTTCGATATCAAATGATAGTATAATCCAGTTAACATGGAGAGAGAATATTGGATTTATTTACAATATTTCAACATTAGAAAATATTGGAAATTTTTCTATTGATGGTGAAGGATGGGGAATTTGCAGTACTCCAAGTGGAGACATATGGCTTTCAGACGGTTCTTATCAATTATCAAAGATTAATCCAAATAATCTTTCATCAATTATAGGCTCCCTAACTGTATATTATAATAATTCTCCAATTAACAGATTAAATGAACTTGAATGCCCTTTTGATTCTGGCTTAATTTTCTCAAATATCTGGCTCGAAGATAAAATATTAGCAATCAATCCTTCAACTGGAAATGTGTGTGCTGAATATGATTTTTCAGAGGTCCGTAAACAATATGAAAATAATAATTCACGAGAGTTGAATGGTATTGCCTATGATAATGAATCATCACTTTTTTGGATTACTGGAAAAAATTGGTCGAACTATTACCTAGTTGATTTAGAAATAGATTCTAATTTTTGCCAATTATCCGAATCAGAAATTTGTTGTGATGAAGATAGTTTTTCTCCATTTAAAGTTCTATTTTTTATTGTAGTTGGAATATTTTTAATCCCCTTTTCTTGGCCTATTTTTGGAATGATATTCTACAAAATATTTAGGCGACAAACTCAACATCCCCCCCCTCCTCGCATAATTAAAGATACATCAGAGGGGCTACAGGGATGAGTGATGAAGATAGTGATTCAGGATTTGAATTATGGTTACACGATCTTTCTATTGACCCTGCCACTAGAGTAGCCGGAGCAATTTTGATTATTCTTGGAAGTGCCTTAGGTGCGATGCTTGGTGTTTTACTTATGGCCGCGGATCCAGCTGATATCATGAGTCAGATTGGCGAAGACCAGTCTTCGGATTCGGTTAATGGAATAGTAATTTCATCTCTAGAAGATAATAATACTGGTGGAGACCCAATTGAAGGAGTTTTGGTTGAATTGTTGAATGAAGATAGAACCTCAATTGGGAGTGATATAACTGATTCAGGAGGCCGTTTTTCAATTGTAGATGTCCCTAGACAGTCATCTATCTTATATGTTCAACATTCTGGGAATTATACTGTAGAAATTTTACTAGTACCGGGGGATCATTCACAAATTGTAGTTACTCTAGAACCAGGTGATGGATTCATTGGCCCTATTGACATGAGAGGAGATAGTAACCTTGCAGACTCTGTTTTCGTAGGATTCTTTATTGCAGCAATTACCTTACTTACTGGTTTAGCAGGGATTGTTGGTGGATTGGAAGCATATAACGGGAATAAATATAATAGGTCCTGGTGGTTAACTTTCTTTGGTTTGTTTAGTAGAGGAATGATTTTCATAGGGCCTTTACTTATTCTAATTGGACTCGGATTAATGTACCTGACTAGAGATCAGTTTACTGATTATATTTCTTCAGAGGGACAATGATTTAGATGTATCTAATTAGCGTTGAAGGGGGAGATGGTAGTGGAAAAGGTCTTGCGACTAAAGTGATAGCTGAAGTTCTTGAAAAAGAGTTTACATTTACTTCTGTTGAAGTCACAGGAGAACCTAGAAGAGATCATCCATTAGGGCGTCTTGCTATTAATTCAGTGCGTACAAAAACAATGACTCCTGAGGGTGAAGCAGGTTTATTTGCTGCAGATAGGGTAGATCACTCTCATGGTTGGATTTTACCTAGATTGGAGGAAGGAAGAGTAGTAGTTAGTGAAAGAAATGTTCATTCTTCACTAGTTTATCAAGGAATTGTAGGTGGTTTAGGATTAGAAAAGGTATCTCATATGAATTCTGCGGCTTTAGTCCCTGACCTATGTGTTTGGGTAGATTGTAATCCTGATTTAGCACTTAATAGAATTAGGACAGGGACTCTTCGTGCTCACTCAGAAAAAGAAGAATATTTTGAGACTAGTTCTTTGCAGAAGGAAATTAGGTCAGGATACCATAGTTTACTTTCCGGGGAATTAGAAATGCCTATTCCATTTGACATGGGAGCAATCATAGGACCTGTATTAAATGAAGAGAGTGAAGAAGAATTCAGAAATAAGTTGAGAATGAGGGTTAGGAGATTCCTGAACTCTCACCCTAATCCAATAAATGTTAAAGTAGAAATTGTAGAGCAAAATCTAATACGGAAATTACTGATTAAAAGCAAAGGTCAGACTACTCTTGTTGGACTTGGCGTTGAACCGAATAATACTCGTGATGATTGGCTTAATGGTAAGAAACCATGGCAAGTTCTGAAAAATGCTCAAAAACAACATGATGATGTTTTATCTAATCATGAGGGGTGTGTTTCCCCCTATGTGCCAAAGAGTGTCCTTTCTCATTCAATATCCTCTATAGTTGGGACATTATCAATAATGGCGAATGCAGATGTTGGAGAGCTACGTCATGCTCAGGGACCTATAAGAGCAGTTTCTGAAAGTCATTGCCATAAAATAATTAGATATCTAAATGATGATTTAGATTGGTTACACCAACATCGCTCGTTAATTGGAAGAGATACGGCTAGAAACCAGATTAAAGAACAAGTCTTGCCATTTGGATATCTTTCGCTCGCAATTTGGCCTCTAAGGAAAGAAATTAAATCATGGATAGGAAAAAATCCAAGTACTCATATTCGTTTTTGTATTGGTCAAATTATTAATTCAGGAAGATATTCTGTAGCAGTTAATAGTTGTATTCAGAGAATAAAAATATTAGGTCCTGGTAATTCTTCTATCAAACCCCCTTTTGATGAAAAGGATTTGATAAAATGGTGGCAAGGGAAAAATTAGTCTTTGAATATCAACCTAGCATTTGCAGGAAGTTTAACTTGACTTGAATCTGTAAAATCTTCTGTTTTTGAACTAATTGCAGCACAGAACCACCATGATAGTACAAATCCTGCTATGGTGCCTGTAATCAATCTGATAGGATTAGTTGACTCATAATCTGTTAATAGTTGATAAAAACCATCAAAACCTATTGGTAATGCTCCTATTGAAAGAAACAATATCATAGCAAGCATTCTTCTATCTTCAACATAAAATGATTTTATATTTTCATCTCTGAACACAGATAGAAAAGAGTCTCTAACAGTCCATCTATTCAAACCTTTAGATCTCCAAAACAATGCTCCCATAAATAAACCTAGAAATAATCCCACATCTCTGACACAAACTGCTAATTGATTACCATTTATTTCCCAAGATCTCTCACTTTTTTGATGGCAATTTAGGTCTCCAAAAGAGTATACAAATGCTGCCACTGGATTTAGTTCAGTCCAACTAAAGTAACCGAATACTTCTTGGTCATGTCCAATATCTTCATTCAGACCATTATTTTGATTTCCCCAAGACCCCCATCCGTCTTCAGTAGCATAGTCTATTCGATTTGCTCTACCGGAAAGTTCAGGTACCGAGTTCGTAACTAAGAAAACTGGAATTATGAATAAAAGAATCAAGTATACTCCTGTAATTGATGCAATAAGTCTCCCGACTCTTTTTTCCCTAGTCCTTTCCTCCCGTCCATTGGGTAGCATCTACAATGATACAGTTCATTTGTGGATATAAATCATTTGAAATTTTAATTCATCAATAACTCGGAACTCCCTCACAGCATGCTTCAACAACTCTTCTACAATTAGGGCATTCCATATGCTGTCTAACTGGTATTGCCGCTCCTGAGAAACCACAAATACAAGTTATTTCTTTACAATGGTCATAGTCCACAAGAGGTCTACGGTAAATAGGTTCTAATTTCTTTCTATGTTGTTAGAGACTTTAATTCATCTTGCAAGTTCTCTGCTAACCACTGATGTAATGTTTCGCTCCCCATTTCCGAGAGAGTAGTATTTAGAAAAGCCGCAATCAATGCATCTTTTGCATCATCCGGACTAAACCCTCTAGCTTCCAGATAGAATAGTTGTTCTTCATCAACAGGCCCGTTAGCAGTTCCATGCCCACAACCAACAACATCATGCTCACTAACTTCTAGTTCAGGAATACTATCTGCTTCTGCTTTCTTTGAAAGTAATAGGTTATGGAATAACTGACCTGCATCAGCACCTTTAGAGCCATCTGATACTCTTAACATACCAGTCCCTATTGTCTTACTATTCCCACCGCAGGCAGAATGCCAATCTAGTCTACTATAAGTCTCTGGTGCATCATGGTAAATCTCGATATGGTGGTCAATATGCATCTTTTCTGCTGATAAGATTGATCCAAGAACTCTAAGGTTACTGCCACTTTTATCCATCATATATCTTAAATCAGCCTTAGTTTTTTCCGAACCAGAACTGATATTTCCTGCTTTAACTTGAGAATCCTTGCCAATATTAATTGCATCAACTCTTAGTAAAGTCCCACTTTTCATTTGACCAACAACGACATCATTTACTATCGTTCCTTCACCAATGTTACCTTGACGCAAAAGCCCAAACCACTCTGGTTTCCCTTCTACTAATGTGATTAATTCCAATTCACAATGTCTTCCGATTTCAATTGATAAATTTATAGCAGAGTTTAATGATTCAGAATCTATTCTCAATAAAATTGGCTTTTCTAGAATTGTATTATTCTCCACTTTGAAAGTAAATTTTGAATCATGGGAAACCGACTCAATGAAACTCATTGAAACCGGATCGCTGAAACTATTTTTCTTGTTTTTACTTTCTTCTTTGGTTATGCTACATGCACTTGGTAAATCACTTCCATCAAGATAAGATAATTTTATTTTTGGTTGTTTATACTGTTTAGGTATTTCTCTAATATTCCCAGTAGGGTGAATTCTCTTCCAAGGAGAATATCTCCACAGATGATCTGCATTATCAGGCTCATCTAGAGAGAGGTATAATTCTTCAGATTTCATTTGGATAGAACACCTCGATTAACCAATACTTCCTTCCATTTCCAATGCCATCAACTTATTCAGTTCAACAGCATATTCCATTGGAAGTTCTCGGGTAAAAGGTTCAAAGAATCCATTCACTATCAGTGCTAGTGCTTCTTCTTCTGAATGTCCTCTACTCATTAAATAAAATAATTGATTATCACTAACTTTTGAAACACTGGCTTCATGTTCGCAACGCGCTGTAGGATTTGCTACTTCCATTGTTGGGTACGTGTCACTCCTGCTATTTTCATCTAGAATTAGAGCATCACAGACCACGTTTAATTTACAATTATCTGCTTTAGGCGATACAGTTACTTGCCCTCTGTATGAACCTCTTCCTCCATCCTTACTTATTGATTTAGATAATATTTTACTTGTTGTATTACTTGCCAAGTGATGTATCTTTGCACCAGCATCTTGATGTTGTCCTGCACCTGAATAAGCTACTGAAATAACCTCTGCATGGGATCCTTCTCCTTTGAGAATTACTGATGGATACTTCATAGTAAGTTTACTACCTATATTTCCATCTACCCATTCAATTTTTGCTTTCTCATGAGCGATACCTCTTTTCGTAACAAGGTTGTACACGTTAGCACTCCAATTCTGAACAGTACTGTACCTGATGTGTGCTCCGGGTAATGCTATTAGTTCTACTACTGCAGAATGCAGTGAATCTGTTGAGTAAGTTGGTGCAGTACATCCTTCAACATAGTGGATACTACTACCTTCGTCTGCAATGATTAGTGTTCTTTCAAATTGACCCATATTCTTTGCATTAATTCTAAAATATGCTTGAACGGGTAATTCTACATGGACTCCCTTTGGCACATAAATAAATGACCCACCTGACCAAACTGCAGTGTTTAGTGCACTAAATTTATTGTCAGAATAAGGAACTACGCTACCAAACCATTCTTTTACTAATTCTTCATGTTCTCTTAAGCCGCTATCCATATCCAAGAATATCACTCCTTGTTTTTCTAAATCTTCTCTGATTGAGTGATAAACTGCCTCAGATTCATATTGAGCGGTGACACCACTGAGCCATTTTTGCTCAGCATCTGGTATACCTAATTTATCGAATGTATTCCTAATATCTTCCGGGACGTCATCCCAGTCATTTTCTGTAGCCTTTGATGACCTTAGGTAATAGCAAATGGAATCGAAGTCAATTTGCTTGAGCATAGACATATTCCCCCAAGTTGGCATCGGCCTTTCATCAAAGTGTTTGAAAGCCTTCACCCTCATTTCAGTCATCCATTCAGGTTCATTTTTTAGTTCAGAAATATCTCTGACAACCTTTTCCGATAGACCTGCATCAAATCGAATTGTTGAGTTCTCTGGATCATGCCATCCTGCATTGTAGTCTCCAACTGCTTCCCTTGCATCATTATCTAACATATTTATAACTCCATTTAATCCTCAGAACCTTCTTCCAACCAATCATAGCCTCTCTCTTCAAGTTCTAATGCCAATTCAGGTCCTCCAGTTTTTACAATCTTACCCGAAATAAGAACATGTATCTTATCAGGTTTTACATGTTCAAGAATTCTAGAGTAATGAGTAATAATCAATGCCCCTGACTCTGTACCTCTAATAGCGGCATTAATTCCCTTAGCAACTGTTCTGATACCGTCAATATCTAATCCTGAATCAGTTTCGTCTAGGATTGCTAATTTTGGTTTCATTAGCATAAGCTGTAATATCTCGAATCTCTTTTTTTCTCCTCCACTAAATCCATCATTGACATATCTCCCAAGGAATGAAGAAGGAATATCTAATTCTTTCATAGATTCTTTTAATTTATTTCTAAATTCTTTTCCTTTAGCCGCTTCTTCACCTAGAATCGCCGCAACTGATTTTCTTAGGAAGTTTCCAACTTGTAGCCCCGGAACTGATTGTGGGTATTGGAATGATAAAAATACTCCTTCCCTAGCTCTTTCCCATGTTTCCATTTCTAGTAGATTTTCGCCATTCAGTTCGACTGTACCACTTTCAACTTCATAGTCTGGATGCCCCATTATGATATTTGCAGTAGTAGTTTTACCACTTCCATTTCTTCCCATTATTGCATGAATTTCTCCAGGTTTTATTTCTAAATTAATACCCTTTAAGATGGATGTATCATCAATACATGCATACAAATCTTGGATTTTTAGTAGTTGTGAATCGTTAGACATGTTAACTCCCTAACCTTTCGTGTATGCCACCCCTTTTGAATAAATGCTTATTTGCTTGATAAAATATTCATCAGAACATAGTTCTTATTGGTCACCCTAAAGTGAAATAACATACTCGCGATAACTGATGAGCAACCACCCGGATAACAAATTACCCGTCACGGAAGACTTATCTGAATCATATAGAAAACAGATTGAAGATGTCATTAAAGAAGAAGCAATGCGTCGTATCTCTGAGTCTCAAAACCCTGAAGAATTAGAAAGATTAAGTACATTATCTTTAGTTAAGTTATTTGAATCGAATGATTCCGATTTAATTCCAGCTTTAATGTCTAGGTTAGGAGTAGTTAGAGCCGCTTTGGATGGTCATGGAGGCGGCCTGTTAGTAAGTTCGGCAGAAATTGAGACGAATAATATTGGCGAGAGGGTGTTATCTTTAATTCTAGATTTGGATGGAGCTTGCGTTTCGTGTGGTGCTGCTCCAGGGACGCTGAAGGGAATTCAGGATGATCTATTGATGGATAAAGAAATAGTTTCTGTTCGATTTACGGTTTCGATGCTAGAATGGTTCGATGAGATTCAAAAAGAGTTTGTACTGAAATTTGGAGGAGTAGTTTTCGTTTAGATTATCGCTTCAAACTCGTCAATTGCTTGCTTTGAGAAACCTAGAACCGTTACTACGTCTCCTTCAATTATTTTTGTATATTGACCGGCCTCTCCGGCAAAATCGTAACCTCCTGCCTTCCCCACCCATGAATTATTTTCAACCAAAGAAATCAAATTTCCTTCACTCAGATCGTCAAATTCTACTACTGCATAATCGGTCCAAATTTTATATCTCCATTTAGAATATAGTTTTTGGTATTGATTATTATTACGAGTCAATATAGCTGTAGAAGACCAAACTCTGTGTCTTTTCCCTGAAAGTCTCAGTAACATACTTGCTGCTTCCATTTTATCTTTGGGTTTTCCCAACGCTATTTCCTCTCCTGGGGCTTCTACTAAAGTATCTGAGACAATTATTAGGTCAGGGGAATTGATTGTCTCTGAATCTCTTAAACTCCACTCTAATGCTGCTGATTCAGCTTTTGTAAAACAAATATCTAACGATTGTTGTTCGACATTCACCTCATTTTCTATATTTTTTTCTTTACTTAAAAGAGGCATACAAATTAGTTCAATGCTTTCATAACGGCCATTTAACCAATCGAATCTCCTCTCCGAAGCGGATGCAAGCAAGACTCGCACTATCTCACCTACAATGAAATTCTATTATCGCAAATAGGACATTTAATCATTTTAAGTCCCATTGATACTTCAAATCTTGATGAACACTCAGGACATAAAATTGGTCTATTAATTTGTGGTATTTCTGCCACTCCTAGAGGTGGTAAGGGTATTTTTTGTAGAGGTTCTACTAATTCTTGTTTACTCTCTTGTAATTGCATTTGTGTATTCCAAGCATTAGTATTTTTTCGACTATCTCTTCTTTGTTTTCGAGCATTAGTTTCCTCAATTTCCTCATCTATCAATTCAATTTCTGAAGACTTAATTTCTATGTCTGTCGATTCTACTATATCGACTACATTTTCTTCTAAGACTATATTCCCGGTAGCAACTCTTGTTCTTTTTCTACCTAACCATTTTACTGCACTTAGCGACATTGTAGAGAGCAACAATAAACATATTAGCAGGACAGTTATTGAGATTCCTGCCATCAATATTCCAAAATTTTGTTCATCGAGTCCTAGATATATTCTCATATCATCAAGTAAATTCAAATCGCCTCTATCTGGATCACTATCATCTATTAAAGATCTTATTTCCCATCCATATATCTCATTCCAACTTAGAATTATTGATTGGTCACTCAAAGGACTTCTATCTACTGATGAAAGGTGATTTTTCCCTGTTGTAATCCTATTTGATAGTCCAATCCATTCTTCCTCATGAATTGGATTCATCAGACCATATTGTATCTGACTGCCAGTAGGTCCAACAAAGTCATAAAAAATCTGTATCCCTAAGTGAGTTTCAGTCATTTGAATATTCTCGATTCCTTTAGATGGTATCTCTACACTTAGATTTTCTAAAGCTGTCATGGTTGAATCAGTAACTTTTGAAACTAATTTCGATTCTGCATCTGAGCCTTCTTTCCAAACTGAATAGATATAATCACTTCCTTCATGTGTTATTACAGACATCTTTTGCATACCTGCTTCATCTCCAACAGCCTTCCTGTAGGTCCAAGAAGTTTGGTCACTGGAACCATGTGCATACCACAATCCGATTCTCTCATCACCAGTAATATCATCTCTATTTGATTGGTATAGTATGTGAGTGTATTCTTCTCCAAATTCTACAGCTACTGGGTCGGAATCATACATACTAAGTTCAATTTCATCAATTACATTTGGCGTGAGTTTCCAGTCATCGAATGAGGTTGGATAATCTGATTTTAGTAAGAATACACTCGTTAGGTCCTTGAAAGTCCCTCCTGTTGAAATATCTCTATGATATCCTCCAATAATTATGTCAGTGCCTCTTACATCCATATCGATACCAAAATATTTCCCCTCTGATAACGATATAGGTTGAATTAAGTCTTGAACAGGGCTCATTTCACAAGAAGCATCAATTCTTGAGTAACTAATAGTTTGTTTGAAATAACCTAGATTGTCAATATATCTCCTAGTCCAAGAAATATGAGCGTATCCATCACTGGTACTCCAAGATGTCAAATCTCCTGACCACTTTGTTTCAAGAACATTAGAACAAGGAACTAGTGCAAGATTCTCATTTAATCGATATAGAGCTAATCCTCCTTCTTTACTTGTTATAACTAAACCTTCTCCATTCAGATCTATCACTTTCACTGGTTCTTCTCCATAATCAAATGCCAAATTACGAGGAGCTTTCAATGATGACTGGTCCACAAGAATTGTGGAAATGATCTCATTATTACTCATATCTAAATCACTTTCTCCCTGAACTGTAATTTTGATCTCTAGAGGCCCTACTTCTTGAGCAATGTAGGCAAATGCAATTTGACTAGCGCCCTGTCCTACAACAAGCGAGATAGTGGTCGTTCCTTCTTTCATCCAACCTAAATCACTTTTCAGCCAAAGTGTCGCATCCACAGAAATTGCATTAGTTGAACCTAAGTTATCGACTCTACCAGTGATCAAGAATTGTTCCTGAGGCCTTGGAATAGAAGGCTCTGTCTTCACCGCTCCATCTCTGAATGCTAAATCAATACCTTGAGGTCTTTGCAAAACTGGGAACGTAATTGATATGTCGTTATCGGATTCATTATTTTCTTGTATATCATCTAGAGGGTCTAAAGAAACAGTTAATTGTTTATTACCTACAGTAGATGGATTCCATGAAAGTGAAATTTCAATTATGTCTCCACTTTCTACACTCTGTATGATTATCTCATCTTTCCTGTAACCGTCTTCCAAAAGATAAATTGTTAACTCATCTGCTGAAATATCACCTATATTTCTTATCTGAACTTTTGCTTCTAAAAATGTATTTACATATGTCTCACTAACTGGTATGCCATATTCTTGAACTGAGATTCCAGTTCTAAACATCAAGTCGGGTGATGGGGGTTTATTGTCAATTTCTACAGTAATACGAATCTCTTCAGAAGCAACACCAACTCCACTAACAAACCTGACAGAGAACCTTTGTATTCCATCATCTGTATCTTCAGAATCCCAAGGAATAGACCATTCTATTTCTTCTGCTCCTGAGCCTGAATAGTAAGTCATATTTTTCCATTCATCAGTCCCTAGTCTCCACTGTAGTTGAGCCCCATTCACTGTTTCCAATAATCCGCTAATTTCAACATTTCCGCTTACAATATCCTGATTATTCGGCGAATTTACTTCAAGAGATATTATCCCTAAATTGTGAGTATTTTTTGTTGTATTACTCCATTGTTCAAACTCATTTCTAGATTTAACCTCGATTTGGAGAGTTTCTGCATCTACATCGACATCTTCTTCAAAATTCGGAATATCAAAATTTGTGGTCCAATTAATTGTTCCAAGTGCCTGGTGCCAATCAACTAGTACACCAGTTGAAAGAGGTCCTCCTCCCGTAGGTCTATACTTGTAGGTGACCCGAACTTGAACTTCTTCAGTAGTTCCATTCTCTTCCCCAGCATCATTAATATGTCCTCTGACACTATAACTTTCACCTTCTATTAACCACAAGCCACTCGGTTTTTCAATAACTGCCCAATTCCCTGTTCCTTCACCAACTGGAGGGTCTCCTCCTCCAGTTCCATTACCGGGATCTCCTCCTCCACCAGTATCATCTCCTAACATAGCCTGAAGGATTAGATTTCCATCAATAATTCCAAATCCATAATCCTCATTCCATATGTCTGAAACTGATGGCATTGAGGCAGGCCCTCTAACCTCCGAATTATTTCTCAATAAATCCTTAACTTCTTGAGGTTCTAATTCATCATCTATTTGTAAAATGATTGCAACTAATCCTGCTACGGCAGGTGTCGACATACTGGTGCCATCCATAGAGACATAACCATCATCGGCTAGAGAAGTAGAGTCTTGCCCTGGAATTGTAGAACTTGACGTAGCATGTTGCGCTGATGTAATACCTGAGCCTGGAGCTACTACGTCAGGTTTCAATTCATCCCATTTATTTTCATCATTATCATCGACCCTAGGTCCCGAGTTTGAATAATCTGCTATGTCATCGTCATTTCTTTGGATTGTATTTTTGTCATCTATTGCTCCAACAGTAATGGAAGAATCTGCTGCACCTACTGAAGTTACTCTATTGCTACCATCATTCCCTATTGCAGCAATAGGTACAATTCCTGCTTCTGCACAATTATTAACAAGCCTGGCTGCAGAATTATTCCCGTCGTCTCCTTGATCATTTTCACCAACTGGTGAACTTCCACTACCGAATGACATCGTCATTACGTCGATACCTTCACTTGAATCATTATTTCCCCAATCAGTATTTACATTTTGTAAGACCCATTGTAATCCTTTGATAATAGGCCCCTCATCTCCACCTGCACTTCCTCCAGAATCTGTCATTACTTTCACATCAACAAGGTAGGATCCAGGTGCATAGCCTTGGTTAACCCTTCTTGAATCTCCAGTTCCTAAAGCAATACCTGCAACATGTGTTCCATGACCATGTCCATCATCTGGATCAAACTCACCATCGTTACATTCTTGAGAGTTCCAAGATGTTGCATCACAACCCGCTAACCATTTGGGATCCGAGAGATCATCGGGTTGTTTTTCATTATCATTATTGTTATCTGAGAAATCATCTAAAGAAAAATGCTCATTATCTACTCCTGAGTCCAATACTGCGATAACAACTCCCGAACCATCATATCCAAAATCTCTCAAGGTCTCATCATAAACATCAGATGTTTGAACCTTAGATCCTCTTGTAGCTACGCTCAGATATGAAACAATCTTATCTTGTTCTTCTATCATAACTACTCCCTCTTGCTGCCAAATTTCTATCAATGAACTGACTGGGACATGATCTATGACTATTGAATCAATATAATCTACAGGGAAAAACCAAGAACCTTCTTCTTCCCATCCATGTCTAGTTAAAATTTCTTTCAATTTTTGTAGATCGGTCTCTCCGGGGTGCCATGAGAACCCTACAATTATCGCAGTAGTCATACGTCCATCATCTCCTAGAATTGCTGTCGCAGAATGAGATTCTTTTTGCCCCGCAATCATATATTGTAGACTATCTTCCATTCCATTGGAATCTTTATCTGTGTTGAAGTTCATCCACCAGTACGGTTCCTCAACTGCAGGACTTGCATCCCATGGAGGGAACCCTATTCCAAGAAATTTTTCTGGACATGCCTCTTCACCACAAATTAGTAGTGGTATTTCATCATCTAGCGCCTGTAACAAATCTTCATTTTCTTCGTTAAGGTGTTGATTAGAGTCATCTTCTGATGGTACAATTGCAGAAACTCCCACTGATAAATCTAGTACCAACATCAACATTACAACTAACATAGGTCCAACTGTTTTCGATGCTCCTGCCATGGCTCTCTTAGAGAGCCAGCATAGGTAGTGGTATAATTTGAACTGATAATTAATTCATTTTTTTCCGAATTATGGCCAAAAAAGATGTTCTTTATTCAAGGAACAAATCAGACTGTAATTTTCATCTTTCTCGAATAACTTCACTTCCCCATCACATATTGGACAAATTGTATTCTCTGCTAGCTCTTCAAGCCATGCCTGTCTTGTTTCTAATTCATCTCCCTGCTCTTTAAGATTCTTCAAAATTCTTTTTGCATTTCCTTGAAGAGGCTTTCCTTCAATCTCCCAAGGATCTTCATTTAAGACTCCTAGATTTCTTTTTGCAATAATTCTCTTTGCTTCACCGATGTTTGCAGCATTGTTTTGAGTGCTTTCTGAATTAAGTGGACTTGGCCCTCCTCTCGCTATAACTCTCGCCAATAAAAATGCCATAAAAAATCCCCCTATATGAGCCATATGGGCAATATTGGTGTCCCCCGAGGTTCCCTCTTGTATTACATAAATTTGATAAATTTCTAATCCTAATCTCACAAATACAATTATCCATACTGGCCACGCTCTAATTAAGAATAATAGTGGGAATTCTATTTCATCATTTGGCCAACATGCCATGTAAGCTCCCAATAATCCAAAAGCAGCACCGCTAGCACCTATAGCAGGATTTATTGAATCTGGATGTGTAGCAACCCAGGCTACATTCCCTCCTAAGAATCCTAGGGCGTAAACAAGCAGCCATCTTTTACTGCCTAACCTTTGTTCCAAGGGTACACCAACAAGTCCAATGACAAGAATGTTCGATAGTACGTGAAGCCAATCTGCATGTAACCAAGCAGATGTTATAAAACGATGAATTTGTGTGGGGTCATCTGCCAAAACAGGGTATAAAGAGAGAAAATGTATCTCATTGAAATCTAGTTCCAAGATAGTAAAGGTGAATCTAACAAACATTACTAGAAGCAGTGAGAGAACCATAGCCAATGCTACACTTGTTTTTTCTCTTAATGAATTAACAAAAGGAATTATTGAAACTATAACATATATTGAAAGAAGTATGAAATCACTATTTTCTAATTGTGACCAGTATAAATCATACTCCGCAGAGGTAATCACGAACTGTATCCGGCCGTATTGTAGCAATAGCGCCTTCGATACTTTGTCGAACGACTCAAACGATGAACCACCCTCGGAAGTGTATGGAAGTTCAGACCCTAATACGGATTTCGGGTCTTCAAATTCATAGAGGTAGCCGCCTTGTAATATCAGATTTTGATTTTGAATTATTGGAAGGAGAGGTGGTTACTTTAGTGGGTCCAAATGGTTGCGGTAAGACCACATTACTCGAATCTATTGCAGGTATGCATACAATTTCTTCTGGATCAGTCTATTGGAAAGACGACTTATCGGAAATGAAATTAGTAAGAGATTCAGATGGTAGAAGAAATTCTTTACCTCCAATGGGTTTAACTCTACAAAAGAACGGAATATCAGGCGAGGAAACGGTTGAAGAAAGAATAAAAACAGTATTGACAGTTTCTGGTTGCGAATTCGATGATATCAAAGTCCTAGAATTACTTGATTGTTGGGGTCTTAAACATAGAATTTCAGATAGAGTTTCTCAATTGTCTGGAGGATTAGCTAGACGACTCTCGGTACTTTCAGGACTTGCACCTGCTTTGCTATCTAAAAAATCTCGAGTCGTACTACTAGACGAACCTTCAGAAGGACTAGATAAATCTGCCAAATTGCTATTGATTAATTGGCTGAAGGCTCTAATTTTAAGAGGTCATGGCATAGTTATAGCAACACATGATTCTGACTTAATTTCAATAGCAAATAGAACACTCACATTTACTGATAATAAAGAAATTAATCTTAGTTCCCAATCGCAACCAGATTCAGATTTCATAATCCCTAATTCTACAAATAATGTTCCAATAAAAAAAGTCTCCAGTCTATTCAATTGGGCTTACAGGATGGAAAAAAGAAATCCAATCGATACAATCAATCGTCTAATCCCTGCAATTCTTGCACTATTGCTGTCCCATGCTTTGGTATCCCAGGAAGAAATATCCCTCGTAGGAACTGACTTTCTATCCGCCTTAATATTACTTCCCTCCTTTATCTCTGTAGTAATCCCTCCTGCTTTGATTAGCAGATATGCAGAAGAAAATTGTGGTCGATGGTGGTCAGCAGTAATAGGGCCCAAATTCCGTCTTTCATCATCTATTATTGGTTCCTCGATTTTACTTCCAATACCATTAATTTATGTTTCATGGTTTATTCTTTCCGATAATTTATTCATTCCTAATGATTCTGTAGTCTATTGGTTATGGTTACCTTGCTTAGTAATGTATTTTGTTGCAATTGCAGCCTCATCACTGCATTTGTTGGTTTCAGATTTGAGAAGATCAGGAGCCTCTGTTGTGGCTCTTCTCTTGTTAGTTCTAGTTTGGCCATTTATTGAGCTGGTGGATTCTCTAGAAATGATTTTTCTCAATGGTATGAGTTGGGGATTTTCATTAGAAGAACCAATTTTTATGATGTTTCTGGCGGGTATAATTAGTTTATTGGTGTGGATGGTTTCTGTTTATCTTCCGGAAGCATAAAAACGAGCATTCATCATATAGTGACCTCTCCCAAGTTTGTGCCTTCAATGAAATATTATGGTTGGGGTTTGACATGCATAGGTGGAGCAGGCGTTTTACTAACTGCAATTATGGGTTACACATATGCGCCCTTAGTACAATCTCCGCCATTTAGATCTCCAGAAGCCTATCGAATATTATTTTGGCATGTTCCTTTTGCTTGGACCTCTTTCCTTTCCTTTTGTCTATTATTTATTGGGGCAATATCTTGGTTTTTAAAGAGGAAAGAATGGGGCTGGAATTTATTTTGTACAGGCTCTGATTTAGGCCTTCTGTTTGGTTTAGGGGTTGTTATTTCAGGTCCAATTTGGGGTTCTGCTGAATGGGGTGTGCCATGGGATTGGGGTGATCTTAGATTGAATACATTTGGTTTACTAACTGCTGTAGCATTATTCATCGTTCTATCACGAAAAGCACAACCAGATGGAATCGAAACCAGAGACACTCTTTCTACAGTAGGATTATTCGGCTTTGCATTAGTGCCAATTACTGCTGTAGCAACTACCGTTTACCAGAAAAGACACCCCTCTGTTGTAATCGCAGAATCTAGCGAAACAGGTTTAGATCCTAAAATGCTCCAAGTCCTAATTTTGGGCGTGATATCTTTCTGGATATTAATGGCGGGGCTTTCTCTTCTAACTTATATCTCATACAATATGGAATATGAGTTAAGAAGATTGCTTGAAAAAATAGACGATGAGGTGGTCCATTGAACGGTTTTATTTCATATTTAGTTACTTACTCAATCTTAGGTTTTTTATTGAGTTATTATATTGTTCATATGGGTAGGAGATTGGACCATCTCAGAATAAGAATTAGGGAGTGTAAACTGTCATTAGGTGATAATGACTCGAAAATTTAGTTTTTGACTCACGAATCATTCTAATGCACTACGCTTTCGCAGGCATGAGTAATATGTCCAAAGATGCATTTTGTATTGTTTGTGGAGATTCTTCCAAACTTTCTTCTAATCGTCTATGTGAATCATGTTTTCGCAAGCGTGTAACATTATCCAAAGTCCCAAAGACTATTCAGCAATTTCGATGTCCTAAATGTGAGTCATATGAAATTAGAGGCCGTTGGTCAAAGATGAATCAAGAATCGTTGGCAGATTTGAGGATTCGTGATAATTTAGAACTAGATGAAAGAGCGGAAGATGTGAATGTTGGATTTGCTTTACAGATTATTGATGATAGAACCAATAGAATTCATCTTGATGTGTCTGGAATGATAGATAATTTCTTTTTTGAAGATAGTTTTGAAGTTTTATTGCAAACTAGCAATGCAATTTGCACTCCTTGTACAAGAAAAGATGGTGCGTATTTTGAGGCCATTGTCCAACTCCGTTCTGCAGGAAGAAAATTATCTGAGAAAGAACTAAAAGAATTAAGAAGTACTTTAGACGAAATGTTAGATGGAATGGAAGCGGATCCAATGTTTTTCATTACTAAAGAAGGCATTGTAACAGGAGGTTGGGATTTACAACTTGGATCTAAATCCATGGCGAGAAACTGGGCTCGTATTTTGACAAAGAAATTTGGTGGTACCGTAAAGGAGACATCTACAGTTGTTGGAATGAGGGATGGTATTGAGATTACAAGACTCACTGTGAGCTACAGGAAACCTGCTTATGATGTTGGAGATGTAGTGAAATTAAATAACGATTTATGGATGATTGATTCCTGGCAAAAAGATGGTCCAATAATCCGCCGATTGAAATTTTTTCATCGCACAGGAGCTTCGTGGAGAGATATGGAAAAGGCTAGAATAATTTGTTCTCGCTCAGAACAATTTATTGTTGATATTTTGAATCGAGATAGTTCTGCTGCGGAAGTAATGACTCCTCACGATTACACTATGGCGACCGTTGCTTTACCCTATGACGATGATAAGAATTTAACAAAACTACGCATTGGGTTCATAGAAGATATATGGGTAGCATTACCCGGGTTTGTTAACGAGGTGGATATATGAATATGAAAGATATTGAAGAACTTGTTAAAGAATTAGATTCGCAGGATATGGTAGGATATACTCGTAAATTCATTGATGATTTTGAATTGGCAATCTCTAATGAGATAAAGATTGATGAAGATAAAGACTGGTCCGGAGTTCTCTGTTTAGGAATGGGTGGTTCTGGTGCTGGAGGAATGTTTCTTTCAACTTTAGCTGACTATTCGGGAGGAATTCCCTTTGTAATATGGAGGGATTATGGCCTCCCATCTTGGTGGGGCCCAGATTGGTTGGTTTTAGCGACGTCTTATTCTGGCAATACAGAAGAAACAATTGATGGTATCGAAGAGGCTTTACAATCAGGAGGGACTGTAATTGGGATTTCATCAGGTGGAAAACTTGAGAAGTTAATTTCTGAAAATGAAGAATCACTATTCCTTTCTGTTCCAGGTGGTCAAATGCCTAGGTCCGCATTTGGACATTTGTTTGGAAGACAATTATCTGTGTGCTGGGCTTTAGGAATAATTGAGAAGCCAGATGATAAAGAGATTTTGAAAATGATCGAACGTCTACGTTCATCTTCCACTGACTTCGATATAAGTGGTGGAAATGGATTAGTTGTTTCAGTAGCCAAATCAATGCTAAATAGACAAATAGGGATTATCGCACCTACTATTTTGATTCCTGCGGCGCGCCGTTTTGCAAATCAGTTAAATGAAAATTCAAATGTTTTTGCACGCCCTTCAGAGTTGCCTGAAATGAACCATAATGAGATAGTAGCATGGTCTTCGGCTAATGAAAATGAGCATTCTATAATTTATTTTTCATGCGAAAATATCCATTCTAGAGTTCATTCAAGAATGAATTGGATGTTAGAAAATATTGATAATGATAGTTCTTGGATAATTGACTGTGAGGGGGAAAGTCTTCTTGAAAGGTTACTCTATGCTTCACATATTTCTGATTGGATAAGTGTTGCTTTAGCATTACTGCAAGGAGTTGATCCTTCTGAGATGAGCTCTATCGTGAATCTTAAATCTCATCTTTCTAAAATCTAATAGATTGGTCCAAGAACTAATCTTGGGTCCGGATAATTTTCCAAAGCCTCATCTCTCTTTTTTGGATCTACAACTCCCGGCATATCGTGAGTCTCAGGTTCATTAATTGATAGTTGAAAATGCAAATGTGATTCCCAACCCCCATTTTCATGTTTATCTCCCATCCAACAAATTACTTCTCCACGTGAAATCTTCTGACCTATTTTTTTCCCTTTGATTGATTCAGCACTTAGATGCCCATATAAAGCCCAAATTGGCTTATTATCAACCAAGTGTTTTGTGATGACAACATATCCATAGTCTCCGTCTGCAGGGTTATATCCGAAATGCGAAATCTCTCCTTGGTCAAATGCCATACAAGGTGTACCCACTGGAGCCCCAATATCTATGCCAATATGTAGGAATCTACCATCTGAAAATAGATCAGTAGAATACATCCCAGGTCTTAATTCATCATATCTCCCTATGTCATATTCAAATCTTGATGGAGTGTAGTTTCCTCCAGTGAAATCTCTGACCTCGTACTCATTTGGTAGATCAACTACTGGATGGTATCTGCCGGTTTGCCACTTAATCATGCACTCGGATTAGGGTCAGGGTTTTCATTCCTTTTCCTGACTCTCTTCATTCATAACAGTCGGCGTCCTTACTGCCTCAGTAATAGATTTTTGTTCAACTAAATTTTTAGGTAAGTTTGTAGCAATATCTAGTTTCTCTAGTTTACGGCCCTGAGGTAGTACATTAGTTTCCCATGACCCAACCGCTTTATTATAGAATTTAGATGCTTGACCCAACTTATTACCTACTTCGGCAAAATGTTCACTCCAAGTTGCCATTCTTTTGTAAAATAATTGTGCAACTTCAACCACTTCTTTTGCTTCTTCGGCAAATCTAACTTGTTGCCAATATAATGCAGCAGTTCTTAGTAATGCGATTAGAGAAGCAGGAGATGTAATTATGACCCCTCTATTCATTGCATCAGAGTGTAATGTAGGGTCTACTTCAAAGGCGGCAGAAACTAATGCTTCAGATGGTACAAACATTACTACGAAATCAGCCCTTCCTGAAACCTTTGTCAAATATCCCTTTTCTGCCAATTTATTCATTGTTTCTCGCATTGATTTTGCATGTTGAATTAATTTTTCTTGTCTTGCATCTAGGTTTTCAATTTCTAATGCTTCAAGATAATGTTTACCACTTGTTTTTGCATCAATTGGAATAGATCCATCACCTGGAAGGCGAACTACGACATCAGGAATAAGCCCTGATGCACCCTTTTGTTCTAGGAAATCAGTATGTTTAGTCATACCTGCCATCTCAAGTAAATTCCTAAGGGCGATTTCACCCCAATCTCCTCTAACTGAGGAACTTTTTCGAAGTGCTGTTGAAAGATTTGAAGCTTCTTTCCCTAAACTTTCTGTACGTATTCCCAGGTCTGTAATTTGTCGCTTTATCCCAGCATAAGCATCTATCCTTTCCTTCTCTAGATCTTTGGAAAATTTCTCTAAATCATTAAGAGACTTTACCATTGGACCGAATAATGAATCAATTTCTTTCTGCCTAGCAATATGGTCTTTTTCTGCTGAAATCTGTACCTTTCCAAGCCTCTCCTCAGCCAGTTTAAGAAATTCTTCAGAATTTTTTCTCCCTAAATCGGTTACTAGATTTTGTATTTCTGCCTTTACTCTAAGTTCTGAGGTTGCGATTGCCTCTTCTTTTGCCTTTATCCTCTCTTCTTTTCTAATTACTTCACCACTTAATTTCTGCCTAGCAAGTAGCCAACCTATTACCGCACCAAGAGTCAAGCCAATAGCAACATAGACAATTCCCATCGTATTCATAATACTTGGTTAAAATTGACAGTATTTGAACTTGTAGATTTTTCCTTTGTTACTAATCTGTAAACAGTTCTTATTAGGCAGATGTTCTTCATCGTATTACGTGATCACCATGCGACCTGTGAATTGTGCAGTTCTTGGCTCAAGAGGTTTAGTTGCTCAGAGATATCTTCAAAGATTAGTAAACCATGATTGGTTTAATCCAGTATCTATAATAGGTTCAAGTTCTACAGTAGGCATGAATATTCAAGATTTACCTTGGAACCTTGATGAACCAAGGCCTCAATTGCCAAATATTACTGTTTTGGGATTAAATAATTTTGACGCACTTGTGAGTGAATTAAAAGAAAAAAACGTCTCAGTAATATTTTCTGCATTACCCGACTCCATTGCTAATGAAGTAGAGCAGCCTCTAGCTGAAAGAGGGTTTTGCGTAATTAGTCACGCATTAATTCATAGATTGAAAAGAGATGTTCCTCTGGTAATTCCAGATATTAATTCTGATCATTTAAAAATATTAGAATCTCAAAGTTTTGGTACAGGTTCATTAATTTCTTGTAGTAATTGTATGGTTGTCCCTATTGCTTTGACCTTGTATCCTTTAATGGTAGAATATGATTTTTCTTCAGTTAATATAGTTACAGAACAATCGTTATCTGGTGGAGGTAGGAAGATGTTAGAAAGAGGTCGAAGTGGTCTAACTATTGATTCTTCGATTCCTGGTGAATCCGAAAGTATTATTTCTGAATTAAATAGAATATTAGGTAAAAAAAATGAAGGTATTTTCCAAGAAGCAAATTTGGATGTGAAAGTTTGGTGTTCTAGATCTAGTCATGATTTCGGACATTTAGCCACATTAGAGATATTTTTTTCAAATAATATCAGTGCCCATGAGATAATAGAAGCATGGCAGAATTTCTCATCCGATACTTTTGATTCCCGACTCCCGTCCTCATCAAAGATTATCAACTTTGTAGACGGAAAATTAGATCTAATTAAACATAGATGGGGTGACTCAATCGCTAATCTGCCGGATAAAAATCTTAGCGCTGGAATGTCAGTTTATGTAGGTGAAATTGAAGTCACGGGTGAGAAATTAAAATTCAAGTTATTGTCCGATAATACTATTCGTGGGGCTGCAGGGTATGGGGTTCTCCTCGCTGAACTACTACTTGCTGAAGAAATAATTCAAGATAATTATCTAACCAATACTAGTTTTAATAGAAGTAATTGATATGCACAATCTTCTCGGGTAATTAAATGAGATTACGTCATCTAGCCATTTCTCTTTCAAAATTAGAACCACATCCCTGTGAGGATGTTGATTTAGAACAGTACTCTACCGATGGAAACATTGCATCACAATTCATATCATCAATAGTCTCATTTGGGGACTTATCTCCTGATTCAATTATTGGTGACTTGGGTGCTGGAAACGGTGTCTTAGGGATTGGTGCATTGAAACTTGGTGCAAAAAAATGTATATTTCTAGAAGCAGACAAGAAAGCTTGTGAAATATTGCATGAAAATTTAGTTTTAAATAATTTTAATGAATCCGGAATAATAATTAATGAGTTTTTGGATACTAATACCAACTTCCCTAAAGTTGATTTGATTATCTGCAATCCTCCTTGGGGTAGACAAAAAGAAAAAGCAGATCGCCCATTTTTGGATTTAATCATAAAAAATGGAACAGTTTCTCACTTAATGCATAGTTCCCATGCAACTCATTTACGACCCTTCTTCGAATCAAGAAATTGGTCTGTTGAAAAATCTGACGAATATGATTTTATTTTACCAGCCAATTTTTCTCACCATCGGAAAGAAAAAGAGTCTACTAAGGTGTCATTTTGGCGTTTTTCACCAAACTGATTTTTTATATTTTGACCCGTGTTCTTCATAGGTGAATCATTAGTCGCGTAAGCAATGAGTGCTTCAGCAGGTGACTTTGTTACGCCCGGGACACATGTTTTTACTGATGATAATATGTCTCTTGGAGAAGGAATTGTTTCCACAGAAAACGGTGCTTTGGCTTTGCTCTCTGGGAAATTAATTTTAGAAAAGGACGTTATTTCAGTCGAAATTCCTGGTTCTACCGCTAATCTACCAAAAATAGGTGACATAGTAATCGGACAGGTAAATCGCCTTAATGCAAAAACTGCCGAGATTAGAATATTGCACATCGAAGGAAAAGAAGGTGGAGAAAGAGATATCCCGGCTCTGAAATTGTTTGCCGACATATATGTGACTGATTTTGTTGATAGATATATTCCATCCGCAGGAGATGCGATGCGTTCAAGAGACATTGTAAGGGCTAAGATAACTCAATTTGAGCCCATGCTAAAAGCATCAACTAGAGATGGCCATAGTTTGGGCGTTATCCATGCTATTTGTCCTCCTTGTGGAGCAGTATTACAAAAAACGGATTCAATTCCAGATTTTAATGTGAGATGTGATAGATGCGATTATCAAGGTTATCGTGTTCTTTCCAGTAGTTTTGGCATCGGCTATTCAGTACCTGAGAATTCAGATATTGATACATTCAACAGACCAGGTGAGAGATGGTCCGAACAGGCAGAGAAGGTGCTTGGTCATGACGGAGCCCGCCCATATCTTTCTCCTCTAGCCGACTTTAGGAGGGGGATGAAACACGATATTCCATCCTCAGTGGCTAAACAAATGGGGCGTAACAATTCTAATAATCGTTCGAGAGGTCAACGAAGAGAGATGCATAAAACAACTTGTACGATGTGTTCTAAATCTACTGAAGTCCCATTTAAGCCAACGCCCGGTAAGCCAATTAGATGCCGTGATTGTATGAGCAAGGTGAATGATGGCACTGCTACAAAAGAAGAACTGTCTACTGAGCGTCAAGTTTTGAAAGCAGCAAGATCTAATATGCTAGAATCATCAGGAGTCAAATTATTCGTTGGAAGTATCTCTTGGGATGCAAATGAAGAGGATTTGAGGAAATTATTTTCAACTTTTGGAGAACTCAAAGAAGTACATATCGCTAAAGATCGTGAGACAGGTAAATCTAGAGGTTTTGCCTTCATTAAATTTTCAAGTCTCAAAGATGGACAAAAAGCTGTAAAAGAATTAGATGGGGCAGAATTCCATGGCCGAAAAATAAGTGTACAAGAGTCCAATGAATCACGTGGTGGGTCTGGCAATAGGCGTAGACACGGTAGAAAATAACCGTTTCATTCATTGCTGAGATACTCCTCCAATGATATATGGAAGGTTGGCTTGTAATAGATGGCTATGAGGATGAGCCGGCTGCTTTTGGCGTTCCAAACTACCTTGGTTTCCATATCCGCTATATTTGTGGGGTTCTAGAGTCCAGAGGTGTCCCATACACATATCTAACAATAGATCAATGGAGAATTAAATATAAACAACTTCTGAAAGATAAATCGAATAGGGATAGAATTAGGAGTGAATTAAGTAATCTTTCAGGCACTGTAGTACTTGCAGGCTCGATAGTCCCTGGTAAATATGTACGTGGGACGCCAGTGAGCCAGAGAGAATTAGATGAAATAATCTCTATCATCCCTGGTCAAGTACCAATATTATGCGGAGGTTGGGCGATAAAAAATTGGAGGTACTCAGGTTGGACTCCTTTACGTACAAATCTTTTCTGTGCAGTAAATGATGTTGACTCTTCTTTGAATTCTTTTCTTTCTACTGGTGAATGGAAGCATGGTAAGAGGACAAAAGATCAATGGACCCTTTGGGCGCATTATGGTTCTATCTCGAAGGCTGTTAAAAATCATCCAGACCTATTTACTGTAGATGGAAGACCCGGTCCACTAACTTATGAGATCGAATTATATCAAGGCTGTGTCAGGTTCAAAAGAGGGTGTAAATTTTGTATAGAACCCAAAAAAGGTGTGCCTTTATGGAGGAGTGAAGAAGATATTCTGAAGGAAATATCTGGTGCATTAGATTCTGGTGTTAAAAACATACGAATTGGCGGAGCAACAGATATCTACACATATCGCGCAGAAGGAGTTAGAGAATTGGAATATCCAATCCCTAATCCCGAACCAATCAATAAAGTTCTTTATGGAGCAAGGGAAGATGATAGGTTAGATATCTTACATGTAGATAACGGGAATCCCTCGATAATTGCTGAGAATATTGAACCATCTATCGAAATAACAAAATGTTTAGTCGAAAATCTGAGTGATGGGGCGGTTTTATCATTTGGTTTAGAATCTGCAGATCCACGCGTCCATGAAATGAATTGGCTTAATTGTGACCCAGGGCAACTAAAAATTGCGATAAAGCATATCAATGATTTTGGTAGAGTAAAGGGCGAAAGAGGTTTGCCTAAACTTCTACCAGGTCTTAATTTCATTGCGGGATTAAATGGAGAAACGAAAAAGAGTTATGACATGAATCTCAGTTTATTAGAAGATTTAAGATCTGAGGGGCTATGGTTACGTAGAATAAATATTAGACAGGTTGAAGGGCAAGGATTCCAAAAAATATCTGAGAACGATTTTAGAAATTTCAAGAAAAAAGTACGTGAAGAGATTGACAAACCTCTTCTTGAAGAAATCTTCCCTATTGGTTCAGAATTATCTCAGATTTGGTGGGAGTCTCAAGGTGATAGGATAAGAAGGCCAGAACAGGTGGATAATCCTGTTCTTAGTTCATCTTCAATTCATGGAAAATCTGGAATTACTTTTGGAAGACAAATAGGTGCATATCCAATATTAGTCGGAGTGCCCTACCTAATCCCTCTTGAGACCAGTTCTAATATAGTAGTCACAGGTCATGGAATGAGAAGTATTTCAGGTGTTGAAATCGGTTTGGATATAAATACAGTTTCTCAACAACAACTGGAATCGATACCGGGTATTGGAAAGAAAGCGGCATGGAGATTAATTAGTTCTAGAGCTAAGGCTAGCCGTAGTTCAAGAATCCCCTTTGATTCTGTCGAAATGGCTTTTGAAATGGCACAAGTTGATCTATCTCCGATAGCAGAAAAAGTATTATCAATCTGATACATTATTATATCAGTATAGAGGAATAGTCATATTCTCAAGATGTACGCTGGCTTTGTATGTCGAACAATCAGTCTCCTCAAAAGAGTCTTGCGATTAGTATTTGCCTCCTCTTTCTATTAGTTCCTTTGTTAGGAATTATCGACTTCCCTGAAGATTTAGAAATTGTTGATGATACTGAGTTCCCATCCAGTGCTAGAACCTCTATTTCCATGAACTCTCCAGGTTCCGAAAGAGGAAGTGTATTCACTAATTCAATATTAGAGCTTAACGCGGGTTCTCCGACTTTAGTTTTGAATAATGGGTCATTAGTTTCCTTTGAAAATGGTTCTCCAATTTTCTCAGAAGGTGATGTTATTTCTATTTCCGGCCAATGTTCTCTGCTGTCAAATTTCAGTCTTTTCTGTTCAGGAATTAATAATTATGGGCAACTTGGATTGGGTAATCAGCAATTATTGAGCGGATACGTTGATTTTGGCGGAAAAATTCCTGCAGCTTTATCAGAAGGAAATAATCACTATTGTGCAATCTTAGATGATGGTTCTGTTTCTTGCTGGGGGAGAAATAACAATGGCCAACTTGGAGATGGTACAAATAGTAACAGAAACTCTCCAGTCTCAGTGAATCTTGGAACCAATAAAACAGCAGTTTCTATTTCTAGCAGTAATGACTTCTCTTGTGCGTTACTAAATACTGGCGAGGTTTCTTGCTGGGGAGATAATTCATATGGTATTCTTGCCGATGGTACTACATCAAATAGTAATTCTCCGGTAATTGTTAATCATTCAGTAGGTGAAAGAGCTGTTTCAATCGCAACTCCTGGATATAGTGTATGTGCAATTTTCTCTTCCGGTAATATTAGTTGCTGGGGAGATTCATATACGATTTCTTCCTCCAATGGTAATTTGGTAAGTGGTTCAATTTCAATTACTCTTCCAACAAATAGAACCGCTATTTCACTTGATGGTGTAGATTCTCATGTTTGTATAATCTTAGATAATAATTCAGTTAATTGTTGGGGAGTAAATACATATGGGCAATTAGGAAATGGTGAGTGTTCATCGGTTATTCCAAGTAGTGGATGTACTGGAACTAATACTAATTCTCCTAAATATGTAAATCTCTCAAATGTTATCGCGGTATCATCAGGTTCTGGCTCTACTTGTTCAATCAATGCTAATTATCAATTGTTTTGCTGGGGTAAACAAGAACAAATATTTGATAATACTTCTAATTCTAAACTATCTCCATATTTAATGAACTTTAATGCTTCCAATGTTTCTTATTCTGATCAAGATATGGATGGAGATGGCATCGTCAATGATTTGGATGTCCATATGTCTGGCGATGATGATGGTGATGGAGTACCTTCTCCAGCTGATCCTTATCCTAATAATCCTGCTAGGTGGATGGATTGTGAACTTGGGTCTTGGGGTAGAATTGATTGTACTGAATCCTCCCTGGGTCACTTCTCATTATTTTCTGCATTATATCAATCTGAATGTGGTTTAGGAGAGTATCAACATCAAACCGGAAAATCATATTGTAATCAGGCTTCTGCCGGATATTATGTTGATTCTATTGCATCTGTAAATCAATCTATTTGTCCCGAGGGATACTATCAAAATCAAATCCAGTCATCATCGTGTATTATTTCTAATCCTGGTAGTTTTGTATCATTGACCACTGGTGATGCCGGAAATATGAATACCTCCTCATACAATCTTAGTTCAACTAGCGCAAGTTATACAGGTCGTATTGGTAATCAATATGATAGTTATGATTATTATAAAATTAATATTGCGAAGTCTCACCATATTTCAGTTGGGATAGAATCATCAAATGTAGAAGTTAATATTTCACTTTTTGACCAATCCATGGTTCTTCTAGACAGCAACAACTCTTTATCTGCTGAAACTATTGTATCTACAAATCTAACCTCAAGTTCTTCAGTACGAGATGTTTTTGTTGTTATTGAGAAAGTTAATTCTACTGGAGAATATTACATGAATCTAACATACTATACCTCCGATGGTTCTAATGTGATTGGAGATATTTATTATTCTATAGATGCTGAGATTGGAGTTGATGAATCACTATGTTCAGCAGGGACATTTGAGTCAGATTATGGAAGTTCTGCATGTACAGAAGCAGCACAAGGGTATTTCGTATCTAATCCAGGTTCAACATCTCAAACACCATGTTCCCCAGGCACATATCAGGGCTTGTCAGGGCAAACTAGTTGCTTGACTACTTCACCAGGATATTATACTGCTGCTTACGGTTCTTTTATCCCTACACCTGCTTCTTTAGGTTATTTTGTCAATACAACAGGTGCTACTAGCCAAATTGCTTGTTTACCTGGCACATACCAAAATCAGACTGCTCAGACTAGTTGTATTGATACAGATGCAGGATATTATACTTCATCTTCCGGTTCCCCTGCACAGATACCTTGCTCTAATGGCACATATCAACCCAATACTAATCAAGAATCTTGTATTCTTTCTTCCCCCGGTTATCACGTACCTAACACTGCATCTTCTACTCAATTACCTTGTAATCCTGGGACATATCAGCCATTTTCAGGTCGTTCAGATTGTATCGATGCAAGCCCGGGGTACTATGCTTCTGCAGTTGCTTCAACTAACCAATCTCCTTGTGAAATAGGTAGTTTCCAACCAAATTCTGGTCAGAGCAGGTGTCTTGAAGCAGATCCAGGACATTACGTAGATACCAATGCCTCGGTAACTCAAACTATGTGTGATTTTGGAACATATCAGCCTTATCCATCGAGCTCGAGCTGTTTTGATGCAGATCCTGGATATTATGTGGACTCAACAGGTTCATCTTCACAAATTGCTTGTTTAATTGGTACTTATAATCCCGATATTGCTTCTAATAGTTCAACATCTTGTTTAGCAGCCAATCAAGGTCACTATGTTCCAAATAATGGTTCATCAGTTCAATTAGTTTGTATGCCGGGTACTTATCAGCCTAATTTAGCCCAATCTTCTTGTATTGATGCCGATTCAGGATATTACGTTGATTCATACCAAGCAATTAGTCAAGAACCATGTTCGTTAGGTACTTACCAACCTCAAGCTGCACAAATCGGTTGTTATGGAGCGGATCCAGGATATTATGTCGATTTATCTGCTGCTGCAATGCAAACACCGTGTCCAGCTGGTTTTTACAACCCCTTTTCTTTATCGACAAATCCTGAATCATGTATTAATGCAGATTTAGGATATTATGTACCATCAGAGGGTTCATCTTCGCAAACAATCTGTTTAGAAGGTACTTACCAGTCATCTGAAGGTCAATCGTCATGTATCGATTCTCCAGAAGGAGCGTATGTAATGAATCAGGGACAATCAGAATTTATTGAATGTCTTGAAGGAACATATCAACCTAATGCAAAGTCTGTAACTTGTTTAGACGCAGATATTGGTCATTTCTCATCGGGTAAGATGTCAATCAGTCAAACACCTTGTGCAGCGGGAACGTATCAGCCTAATGCAGGTCAGTTATCATGTTTAGATGCAGATATCGGTTTCTATGTTTCTTTAGAAGGACAATCCTCTCAAGAAATTAATCCATTTGATTTCTACACAGACTCTCCCGGTAGTTCTTATCTCACCTCATGCCCAAGCAACTATATCACAATCATTGAGGGTGCAATATCGATTAATGATTGTTTATTAGATTCTGATTTAGATAGGATTATTGATGAAGATGATATTGATGATGATGGAGATGGTAGATTAGATTCTATAGATTCTTGTAGTCCTGGGGTTATAGGTTGGATTAGTAATTTGACAACTGATATTGATGGCGATGGATGTAAAGACGATATTGAGGATAGTGATGATGATAATGATTCAATATTAGATCAATACGATGCTTTCCCTCTCGATTCAAGTGAATCTATCGATACAGATTCTGATGGGATAGGTAATAATCAAGATACAGATGATGATGGAGATGGCTGGTCTGATCTGCAAGAATCAAGTTGTGAAACTGATTCATTAATATCTCAGTCTATACCTCTTGACACTGATTCTGATGGAGAATGTGATATTCTAGACTCAGATGATGATGGAGACGGTGAATTGGATGTAAGTGATTGGGCTCCATTAGATGCTAATGAGTGGCTTGATACCGACGGAGATGGTATTGGTAATAATGCAGACAGTGATGATGATAATGATGGGTGGTCAGATACTAAAGAAATTGAAGAAGGCACCAATCCTCTTCTCCCTGATACAGATGCAGATTCTTATATCGATTCTAATGACGAGTTCCCTAATGACGTTTCTGAATGGATTGATTCAGATAATGATGGAGTGGGAGATAACTCAGATTCTCACCCAGGTATCAAATATTTTCAAACTAATCTACAATTTATATTGGCAGTTTCTGGTGGGATAATAGTACTAGCTATTATTGGGTATCTAGGAGTCATTACCTTGCGCAGGAAACCTGAAAACGTCAGTGAATCAAAATCTGAAGAAAATGAAGTAATTGAAGTCGATTATCCTCATGAAGGAATGTCTAAGCCTAGCGCTGAATTAGAGAATAATGACTCAATTAGTATTTCGGAGAACAACGATTCAGTAGAGGAGTCTTCCAAAGAAGAAACCGAAGTTATCAAAGATACTTCTCACATAGATGCCTTGCTTAATGAGTTACCAACTCCTCCAAAGCCTCAGATTATATCGCCGCCTGAAGGGACACCTGTGAATGAATACGGGCAAAAGGTATGGGCAGATGAAACAGGTCAAGTTTGGTGTGTAAATTCTGATGGTTCGATTTTAAGGCATGATGCAGCTACTGGCGGATGGATTCAATATCATAACCAATATTAGAATTGTATAACGTTAGCACCCCATGCTAAACCACCACCGAAAGCTGCTGTAACCACTAAATCTCCATCATTGATTAACCCCCTTTCCATTGCTTCTTTCATTGCAATAGGGACACTTGCACCCGCTGTATTCCCATATTTATGTAAATTAGTATAGGTTTTTTCCATTCCGAGACCTAATTTTTCCATTCCTGTCTTGATAATGTTAATATTTGCTTGATGAGGAATCACCAAATCAACATCTTCAATGCTTTTTCCTGCTTTTCTTAACGACTCATTAACTGCTTGTGGAAAAGCCTCAATAGCGAAATTCCAAACCGCTCTCCCATCCATATGGAAATATTGTGAACCTTCTACAAATTCATCTGAATCAAATGGTGTTCTCACTCCTCCAGATGGTATTTCAATTACAGATGAACCAGAACCATCAGACATTAGCCATGAACTAATGATCCCTTTTCCTTCCTTAACTTCAGATAACACTGCCGCTCCTGCCCCGTCTCCAAATAATACACAGGTTGCTCTATCTTTCCAGTTCAATATACGAGAGTAGATTTCTGAACCAACAACGAGGACATTTTGGTAACCATTTGTACCTACATATCGACTCCCTATATCCAATGCATGCACCCATCCAGCACATACAGCATTGATATCAAAAGCTGCACAATCAGTACAGCCTAATTTATGTTGAATTATTCCTGCTGTAGAAGATAGTGGTACATCAGGAGACGAGGTTGCCAGAATGATTAGGTCGATATCTTCGGGTTTTAATTTAGCATCATCTAAGGCCTGTTTAGAAGCTTCTACTGCCAAGTCTGAAGTACATACATTGGAGCCGGCAATTCTTCTTTTTTTCATTCCTGTTTTTGTAGTAATCCATTCATCACTTGTATCTACATATTCCATCCAGTCCTCATTACTCATTTCATTTGGTGGTACATATGCTCCCAATCCAATAATGCCAACTGATACCATATTCTACTCTATGCGGGATAGCTATACTTTCAGTCTTACCCTATATTACAGAAGAAAAGTAGTATTAGTTTATCCGAGCATTAATACCATAACTAAGCCAAACATGAAATCTAAGGAGCGTTTCATACATGCATGGCGTCATTTGGAGACCATCCTTTACTACCCGATTCATTAGAATCTATTTTGGTAGACGAGTCCGTATCAACAATCTTTCTTAAAGCCGAATGTAAACCTCGAGTAAAGAGTGGGCACATATCTTCTTTGAGTTTAAATGAATTAGATCTAGAAGTTTGGGATAAACCAAATCTATTGACTCTTTCAGAAGATCTTTCGTTAATTATTGAACAGAATCCTAATCGTTCTGATTGTTTCATTGAGATTGAACGTGAGGGATGTAAAGTTATGCAAATCGGAGATTTACGTGTAAGTTGTGCTTGGCCACCTTTCTCAGATGCTTGGGAAATAACTGTTGTCAGACCTGTAGCGAATTTACAATTATCAGATTACAAATTAGATGACGAACTTGTGAATAGATTATCTAACCATCATCGTGGTGTATTCGTAGTAGGTAAACCAGGTTCCGGTAAGACTACTTTCGCACAAGCGATAGCCTCATATTTAGATTCTGAAATGGGAGCAATGGTGAAAACTATGGAATCTCCTAGAGACTTACAAGTACCTCAAAGAGTCACTCAATATGCTCCTTTGGAAGGTGACTTAGAAAAAACTGCAGAGATTATTTTCTTGCTAAGACCCGACTTTGTAATCTTTGACGAAGTTCGTCGTGCTAGAGATTTTGAGATATTCGGTGATGTACGTTTAGCAGGAGTTGGACTTCTTGGCGTAACTCACGCTAATAGTGGATTACAAGCGATACAAAGATTAGTCGGAAAAGTTGAGTTAGGTTTAATTTCTCAAGTTCTAGATACAGTCATTCATATCGAAAAAGGAAAAATAAATCAAGTATTAGAATTAAAGATGGTAGTCAGAGCACCATCAGGGATGGAATCTGATTTGAGTCGCCCTGTCATTGAAATTCGTGAGTTCCCCTCCAATCGTTTGACTCATGAAATGTTTGCATTTGGTTCTGAAATTGCAGTAGTTCCAGTCACTGATTCCAATGGAGATGGAGGGAGTCCTGCTTGGAAATTAGCTGCAGAAGAACTCAAGAGAGAGGCTACAAGGCTCACTGGAATTACAGTTAAACATGCAAAATTGGTCACTGATTCTGCTGCCGTAATTTACATTGATGATTCTGCAATAGGCTCTATGATTGGACCCGGTGGAGAAGGTATTCGTAGACTTGAACAAGATTTAGGCTTGAAATTAGATGTTAATTCAGTACAAGAGCTCCCTAGAGGTTTAAGAAAGAAGTTACAAAAAAATAGTGACTCGAATTTTGATGCTAGTTCATGGTCTAATAAACCAGGAAGAAATTGGGAATATAATTCTGGCAAATCAAAAAGAGGTAAAGGTAGAAAGGGCCGACGATGATTATTTGTGTTTTATACAAATATTCATTGCTTCAGAGAAGAAACTCAAACTCCATTTCCCTCCTTCTCTTCCTACTCCTGAATCTTTAACTCCTCCGAATGGAACTCTTAAATCTCTATGTAGCCACGTATTTATCCAAATCATACCTGTATGTATTGATTCCGCAACTCTATTAGCCTTTTCAAGGTCATTAGTCCATATACTTCCTGCTAGTCCATATCTGGTGTTATTAGCAATTTCAACGGCCTCCTTTTCATTGCTAAATTTATGAATAGTAACTACTGGTCCAAATATCTCCTCGGTTGAACAGCGAGAATTCACATCCAAATCAGCAATGACTGTTGGAGATATCCAATTTCCATTCTTAAATTCTTTAGGGAGATTTGGATAACCTCCAGTAAGTACTGTCCCCCCTTCATCTTTGGCGATTTTAATATATTCTTCAACTTTTGAAAGGTGTTCGGGAGAAATCAAGGCGCCTAATTTTGTATTTTCATCTGAGGGGTCTCCAATTTTCATATTTTGAACCTCTGAAACAAATTTCTTTACAAATTCATCATATATTTTTTCTTGTACTAGGATTCTACTTCCACAAAGACAAACCTGTCCTTGGTTCAGAAAACCAGATCTCACTACTCCTTTGACAGTATTTTCTAGATTGCAGTCATCAAAAATTATACTTGCATTTTTTCCACCTAACTCTAGACTCAATTTTTTGAAAGAACTTGCTGCAGACTTAGCAACTATTGAACCAGTTGAGGTTCCTCCTGTGAATGATACTAAGGATACGTTTTCATGTGAAACTAGTGGTGAGCCAGCACCCATTCCATCTCCGTGAACTAGATTAACTACTCCTTTTGGTAACCCGATTTCATCTATGGTTTTCATGAGTAAATCTGCGGTAAGTGGAGTCATTTCACTCGGTTTACAAACTACAGTATTCCCCATTCCTATGGCAGGAGCAACTTTCCATGAAAGTAAGTAGAGTGGTAAGTTCCATGGGGTAATTAGAGCCCCTACTCCAACCGGTTTGTAAATCACTCTATTCGTGGCATCCTCCATTTCATATGATTCCTCATTTAAATTTCTAATCATATTTGCAAAAAATCTAAAGTTTTTAACGGAACGATAAGCATCTACCTCTCTTGCTAAACTAATTGGTTTTCCCGTATCTTTGCTTTCTAATTCCGCAATTTCTTCATATTTAGTTTCTAATTTATCTGCTATTTTATCTAGCCAATTTGCCCTATCTACATTTGTTAATGCAGACCAAGAAGGTAAAGCTTGTATTGCAGATTCTACTGCCATATTTATGTCATTTTGGCCAGATTTAGGCACTAATGCGATTATTTTTCCGGTGGCAGGCGAGAAATTTTCTAACCATTCTCCAGTTTCTGGCTCAATAAATTCCCCAGATATATAATTCCGGAGATTCAATTCATCATCTCCCTCATATACCTTCATTTGAGAATGGATCTTTACGTGTCATTGCAGCAGAGTATTCATTCCAGTCTAAATTAAATCTATCCTGATCGGGGTCCCACTCATCCCAAGTGACTACTTTTTCTAACTTTTCTTGATAAATCTCTGGTACAATTCCTGGCACAATAAACGCTTTTTGTCTATGTAATGGGTAAGGGTTTCTGAGTTCTATACCTAATACTCCTAAAACGGCTCTTGCAACATACCATGTTGCTTGTGAATTCCATCCATGAGCGATTTTAATTACAATCCCCAAACCCTTAGGCCAATCTGGATGTTCGATAGAAAGTCCTAGTAATCCATCTGCCCCCTCTTTAGCAATTAATTTTCCATTTCCTGCTTTTAGGCACGTTGAATCGAGTCGATTGAATCCACCAATCAAATCTGGATTCTTATTCATAGCTTCCCAAATCCAGTCATCGTCTTTCTTTGCAACTAATCCAGCGAACATTACTGCAAGCTCATCAACCGTGTTTGATACCGTAGGCAGCCCACAACCATCTTTAGCAACTCTTTTAGGTTCCCAGTCTGGTTTATTCATATATTCCTTTAGAACGTCTAAAAACAATGGGAACCAAGGTGTGCTAGGTAGTGTGTAACCAGCTCTGCTCATACCCATCTTCCGCATCCCTTTCAACAAAGCTGCATGTTCTCCAGAGCATGTATGAAACCATCTCCTCGGCCTTCTTACCTGTCTTCCAAACTGTATTAATGGCACGTCCAAAGGGCATTGCATCAATCCCCATTCAGATTCTGTTAGTATGGATTGTGCAGCAGCAACATGTTCAGTATCTCCGTTGTGGGATGAGCAAGAGATTGCCTTTTGTTCCCAAGTTAATTCATCTTCTAGCACTTTTGCAAAAGGCTTCATCATTAATGGTTTCATCATAGATCTTCCATAAATCAGCACATTTCCTCCAAAGGAGTGTATAATTTCATTTCCATGGGCCCAAGCAACAGCTCCATGGATTGTATTTTCAGATACATCCATTCTTCTAAAGTCTACTAATGGTTCCCATTCTACGTCCCTACCCGTTGCAATACCTTCATGCATCTCTCCTAGAGGATTGGTCGGAAATAATGTAGATCCGGGCCTACCTGGAGATACTGATGAAGGTCTAGAATTTTTTTCTTCTGTCATTTTATTCCTCTCCGTTAACAATAGGTGCAACCTCATCCATAAAAGCCTTCATATTTCTTTGAACTCTTTCACTATCGTGATTAAAGAAATCAAACCAACACATCAATTTATCATTTCTGTCAAATCTTTGGATGATTTGTTCGGCTACTTCTTCAACATTTCCAATTACTGCGTTATCGGTTGCTCTTTCAACTTTCGATGGATCAATTGTCCCTTCCAAAGCACTCCAATATGTATTCAATGCGGCTTTTGCTTCTTCTTTAGCAGCAATACTTTGCTCTTCTGATGAAAGCCCTTCTTCATTATTTACAAAAACCATTATTGTTCGAGGCATCATACCTCTGTTCCATTTACCACCATCTAAATGATAATTTTCAGCCATTCTTTCATGAGTTTCTTCAATGATATGTGGAGGAGTGATGCTTAGATTGAATACTTGAACTGGTCTCCACTTATTGACTTCAATCTGTAAATTTGGATCATGACTCCCAAGCACAAGATTTAGTAAATCTCTTCTCCAATTCTGAGGGATTGTCTTTATCTCTTCAAAATCATATCTATTTGGTATTTCGACAGTTTCAGTTAATTCTTCTAAATCGAAAAACTCTTTTGCTGCATCTTGAACTTTCTTCCAATCTTCATCTGAACGGAAGTTTTCTCTAGTAAGAACAGTGTCTCTAATCATATTTGAAGAAATGACTTCTCCATTTAGTAGTCTTAGAAAAATCTCCGATGCCTCGGCAAATATTTGCCCTCTAAGAGCAGGCCAAGCAGCCTCTTCAACTATATTTCTCGGAATTATTCCGTATGGCCTCGCCATAAATTCAAATCTTCCCGCCGAAAATCCGATATGCAATTTTCTGTCTTCCATTCCGTCCATTCCGTGTAATGCTAGAAATGCTCCAACACGTTCTGCGATTGCAATAGGCCCTCCAGAAGCTAAAATCGACAAAACTGCACTACCTACTTCCATTTTCTTAGTTCTAGAAAACATTTTTTGAGCAATTTGAAAGAAGTCCGTACAGAGTCCAACTTCTCCTGGGTAATGTGGTACTACTGGAGTATTATTTCTTTTTTGAATTTCAGTTGATAAATGTGCTTGTGCTACCCATCCAACTCCGAATCCTAATTCATCAGCTAAATCGACCTGTTCAAAGAAATTAGAGAACATTTCCTTTTCAGAAGGGATATATCCTGAGGTATCAGGTGTCTGAGAAATTGAAAAGAATATATCGAATAACATCATTCCACACTCAAATCGAACGCATTCTTCCGCCATCTACCGCTAAGCTAATTCCTCTAACCGAACCACTGCTTGGCAAACAAAGCCATGTAACCGCAGCCCCAGTTTCTAATGGATCAATTAGTCTCTGAATTGGTACTGAATCCATCCATTTATGTTGAACAGATTCTATTGAGTTACCGGTTCTATCAGAAATAGACTTAGCAAGAGACCCCAGCCTATCTGTATCTGTGAATCCTGGAAGAATATTATTTATTGTAATACAGGGACTTAATTCTCTTGAGAGAGATTTAGCCCATGACCCCATAGCTCCTCTCAAAGTGTTTGAAAGTCCGATATTATCTATTGGCTCTCTTACAGATGTAGAAATGATATTTACAATTCTACCATATCCTTCACTTTCCATAATTGGAGTCAGAATCTGAGTGATAGTATGTGCTGCATGCAGATGCCTTTTGAATGGGGCATCAAAATCATCTATTGTATTCGATAATAATGGTCCACCTGGTGGCCCTCCTGCATTGTTTACTAAAATATGTATCTTTTTATTTTCAATTAATTTATTTATTTTCGATTCTAAGGTAGAAGTATCTTCTAAATCAAGTATTAATTTTGAATGTCCACTACCATACATTTCTTCAAGTAAATCATCTAATTTATCCGAAGATCTAGCACACACAACAACGTTTGCTCCTGCTCTTGCAAGCATCAATGAAGTGGCTCTACCTATGCCTTTTGAAGCACCACATACAAGCGCATTTTTACCGTTTAGTATTCCGTCCGCATAAGGGAAATCTGATCCTAATATTTTATCCATTTAATCACCTAATCAATATAATGAGCATACGTTTCTTCCTCTAATTTTTGGTTTACAACTTGTAATATCTCTTCAGAGGCGTTCCTAAATGTCGGGTGAGGGCTCTCACCTTGGGGTTGTCTCATTTCGTCCCACCTTCCCTGTTCATATGCCATCAATGCTTCCTTCATCAAAATTCCTGCTAATACAAGAGTCTCATAACATAAATCTTCATATTTCATTCCTCTTTTTACTGGGACTTCTCTTCGCAAGAGTAAGTGCCCTGTATCTACTCCATTATCGCAGAAATGAGTTGATGAACCAATAGGTATGTCGTGGTATACACTCCAAGCAGGAGATGCAGACCCTCTACATTCAGGTAATAACCCTGGGTGACTATTTACTACTCCGTCTTTAGGATGATCTAATATTTCTCCACGAATAATTCTCGTGCCACCAAAAACTATGATATCTAGTTCTAATTCTCTAATATATGGCATCACTTCTTCTGAATTGTGAATAGGTACTTCGATGTGCTCAATATCGATACCTTTTTTTGACAATTTTTCAAGCTGTAATTCTATTCTTTCTGCTATTTGATTCCCCTCTATTCTTTTCAGGAATTTTTCTCTCTCTTCATCTGCAATTGCAGAATCTTCTGTAATGATAATTTTTGGAATGAAACCTTCCGAAATTAACTGTTTTAGCATTTCTCTACCATACGGGTGCTCTTTTAGAAGTAGATATGCAAAGTTCGGCTTGGACATATTTCTCATTCGTCGCAGAGGTTACTGATACCCGTTCTTTTCGGTGTGGGTATTTCTAATTTAACTCATACAACTTCAAAAATCAGGTAACCAATACCTACTCCAACTGAAATAGAAAGTATTACACCTAAAAGTATTATTTTTTTTAATTTAGAAACTATACCCTTTATTGGAAGTCCAAAACCATCGTCTGATGCATTGATAATATCATAAATCATCTTTAGTTGAGGAAGCATATTAATCTCTCATTTTGATTAGGGGGTAACTCTCGATCTATCTCTAGGGAATAATACTACTTCACGGACATTACCTGCTCCAGTAAGCACCATCAATAATCTTGCAACTCCTAATCCCCAACCTGCGTGTGGAGGTGCTCCATAACGGAAACCATCTGTGTAGAAGGTAAAATCTTCAGGATTCAAATCCATGTCTCTGAGATTCTGTTCGAGTACATCTACCCTATGTTCTCTTTGGCCTCCGCTAGTCATTTCATCACGTCCATAATTTAAGTCGAAACCTCGACTTAATTGTCCTCCTGAATCACTTTTCTCATCTTTATTATGATAAATGTAGAATGGTTTCATTGCCATTGGCCATCTAGGAAGAAAATGAAACCCGGGATATATTGCTGCAATTAAGTCACAATGATGGCTCTCTATATCGTCACCCCATTCTATCTCTCCACCTCCATTCTTCACAATTTCTATCGCTTCAGAATATGGTATTCTTGGGAATGGTAGTTCAGGGACTTCGACACTGATTTTTTCCTCACCTTGGCTAACTTTGTAGTCGTTAATGGTCTGAATTAAATTTTGGTCATTTTCAGATACAGATGACCAGATATAATGAATCATTCTTTCTTGAACTCCCATTACATCTTCATCGTTCATCCACGCGCCTTCAATATCAAAAGAAATAAATTCATTCAAATGTCTATAAGTATCATGTTTTTCTGCTCTAAATGCCGGTCCTATCTCAAAAACTCTTTCCAATCCACCAAGAACTGCTAATTGTTTGTAAAGTTGAGGAGATTGGCTCAGGAAAGCAGGTGTGTCGAAATACATCATAGGGAATAAATTGGTTCCTCCTTCAGATGCGCTAGCAATAATTTTAGGGCTATTCATTTCCATAAACCCTTCTTTGATTAGGTGTTCTCTGCCGTACTGTAGAACTTTACTTCTTAATTGGAACATTGCATTTACATGAGATCTTCTCAAGTCTAAATGCCTATTGTCTAATCTAATATCTAATCCAATTTTGACATCGTCAATAATCCCAACAGGTAATGGTGTTGCTGCTTCTGCTAATACCTGTCCTGATGTCACATTAACCTCATACTCTGGTGGAGGTAATGGTTCCCCTTCTGCCACCTTCGGCGGTCTTTTTTGTGCCACTAAGCCAGTTACTTGAACAGTTGATTCTCTAGTGGAAGATTGAATTAAATCGAAAGTTTCTGGATTCATATTATCCTTTTTCAAAAATGCCTGAATATGTCCGGTTCCATCTCTTAGCATAAGGAAGCAGATAGCACCCCTGCCTCGTATTGTTTCCGCATATCCTGCGACACTAACCTCTTCACCAACTAATGTTGCACCTTCGCTTACAATTTGACCTATCGTATGTGTTCGGTAAGATGTAGGTTCCCATTGGCTACTGTCTCTCATGGTTTGGCGGAGGAATACTTGGTTATGAATCAAATCTATTCTTCTTCCTCAG